>Ga0209829_10000245_pt1 | contig 50596 bp, 42 predicted proteins | sample C_140205_EF_Meta_FD_187311 | JGI IMG/M metagenome (GOLD analysis project Ga0209829, IMG submission 187311) | Freshwater microbial communities from Lake Croche, Canada to study carbon cycling - C_140205_EF_MetaG (SPAdes) (version 2) | ecosystem: Environmental > Aquatic > Freshwater > Lake...
CAGTTACATGATGGTAACTGGGTTAAATTGGTTTTTTAACAGAACTATTGATTGGGGCCTCTGCCTCCTCCGCCTCTTTGTTGAGACATGGCTTCAATCACTTTTTTTGCGATATCGGCAGGCAAGGCTTTTTCAAGTCGTTTGTTTCTTTCTTCATTAATTTCTTTCATTTTCTCCGCTCTTGCTTCTTCACTTAATTCTCTCAATGCCATCATTTTTGGACGGAAGTCTGTAGAAATTGCAATGACAGAATCCACTTGGACATCATTACATCCTAATGCTTTATACCTTTCCTTCATCATAGCTAATCTTGCTGCAGGATCCATCTGTCCACCTCCGCCAACTTGTGCATTAGCAGATAACGTAGAAAGGCTTAAAACAATCGTTAAAATACCTAAGATCTTTTTCATACTTATAAATTTAGTTTCTTAAATCTAAGATTAAATAATGATGTAAAAAGTTAAAATAAGTGTTGTTGATAAAGATTACTGTAAATGAAGTGCTTATGTATTAAAAGTAAATTCAGGTAAAGCTAATTTAACGCCACCTTGCATAGCCGACTCATGTGCCAAAATACCTACACAAGTGATATTGGCAGATTGTTGTGCATTAGGGAATGGGGCTCGATTTTCATGTAAAGCGTTCAAAAATTCATTCACCAAATGAGGATGAGAACCTCCATGGCCTGAGCCTTGAATAAAAGAAAGGTGTTGATTGCTGTCTGCATCATATACCCCTTGCATGGTAAAGGATTGAATTTCCTTAGGTAATAAATTTGCATAATCAGGTATCGTAATTGATTCAGGTGTTTCACCTACATGTAATACTGGAAGTTCATGTTCAACCAAGGACCATTCAAAACTTTTTTTAGATCCATACACATCAAAACTTTCACGGTATTGTCGAGCAGTATTAAATAAGGACCGAGTTACTTCACCTGCGATATCAGAGTTTCTAAATTGTATATGACAACTTTCGATGGCAAAAGGGGAATTGTATTTTGATATTAAATTTTCATCAATACGACCCGATCCAACACAGGAAACAAAACTAGCTTCCTTACCTATAAATCCAACAATAGGGCCCACACAATGGGTAGCGTAATGCATTGGAGGTAATCCTTCCCAATACCCTGGCCATCCAGCCATTTCTTGTTGATGTGAAGCACGTATAAATTGAATTTTACCTAATTCCCCGTTATTGTACAATTCCTTTACAAATAGATATTCTCTACTATATACCACCGTTTCCATCATCATATAGGTTTTCCCGCTTTGCTGAACTGCTTCCACAATTAATCTACATTCATCGACAGTTGTAGCCATTGGTACGGTACAAGCAACATGCTTTCCTGCTTTTAATGCTTTTATAGTTTGTTCTGCGTGACTTTGAATTGGAGTATTGATATGAACTGCATCTACATTGGGATCTTTTATAAGTTCGTCAAAGTTGGTATATCTTTTTTCGATACCAAATGCATCACCAATAGCATTTAATTTATTTTCATCTCTTTGGCAAATAGCATACATATTCGCTAAAGGGTGTTTTTGATAAATGGGTATGAACTCCGCACCAAATCCCAATCCTACAATCGCAATATTTATTTTTTTCATAATTTTTTAATTAAATGTCTTTTTCATAAAATTTAATCCTTCTTGTGCAAATAATTCCTGACTTTCAGCAAGTGGTTTCCAAATACATACAGCTTCGGCTAATTGCTGATTCATAGGGGTAAAGCTTTCTAAGCTAATCATGCCTTTGTAATTGATTTTTTTTAATCCAAGCACATAATCTTTCCATGGAGTAATACCAGTGCCAGGAATGCCACGATGATTTTCCGAAATTTGCAGATGTATTAAGTTACTCCCTGCTTGTAAGATAGCATCCATTGGATTTTTTTCTTCTATATTCATATGAAAACTATCTAAACTAATTTTTGCAGATGGATGATTAATTTCTTGAATCAATTTGCAAACATCTGACGAGGTATTGACTAAATCAGTCTCGAATCGGTTAATGGGCTCAATGGCTAAAGAACAATCATATTTTGAAGCTATTTCACAGGCAATACGAACATTTTTTACTGCTAAATTCCATTCAGCCTGACGATCAGTAGGGGAAAGCATTCTGCGTTTTCCCACTGCTGAATAAATAGGACCCGCTAAAAAATGGGTATTCCATTTATTGCATAATTTAAAACAGGCTTCGATATACTCAAAACATTGCTGATGAACAAGTGGGTCACTATGTGTTAAATCTCTTGATGCACCAAAAGCACCACAAACCACTGCTGATAATTTATATTTATTTAAAGCCTCAGCTACTAAATCGGCATCAATTAGGTTTGGATCTTCGATAGCAATTTCAATGAAATCATATCCTAGAGCGGCTACTTTTTCAAATAAGGGCTCCATATTTTGTGAAGTAAAGGGAGAAACAAACAGCCAGCTACTCACACCCAATTTGTAATCTAATGACATGTCGTTCTATTTAGCAATCACTTTCATGACACCGTTCATATTTCTCCAATGACCAGGGAAGGAACAGATGTATGGATATTCACCAACGGTTTCTGGAATTTTTATTGTCATTGAATAAGTTTTTTGTGGATTCACTAAAGGCGTTGAAAACAAAACTTCGGGCAGCTTGGGTACATAATTTAATTCAGCACCATTGGGTTCTGAGGCTAATTTATCGGCAGCAGCACCTACTTTATCTTTTGATCCTGGTTTTAAAATTAGTAAGTTGTGTTGCATATAATCCACGTTCACCAAATTTATTTTCACTGTACTTCCTGCTGTAACTGTGAATTCAGTAACTGCATATTTCATTTGATTTTTGATAACACTAATGTTTACAGTTTGATCAATGGAAGCAATAGCTTTTTGACTATTGGCTTTAGCATGTTCACCTAATGCAGATTTAAGGGCTAAGCTGATCCATTTATCCTCTTGGTTATCTTTTTTAGTTAACATATCACTTAAAATAGCAAAAGTTTCCTTTGTTGGTTTCATGTCAGCAAGTGCAATGACTGCTGCTAATCGAACTCTTAAATCGGCATCCTCAAATATTTTAGCATTTTGATATGCTTTTACAATATTGGGTAATGCCTTAGTCACTTCCACAGCAGCTTTACGAACACCACCTGAGCCATTTTTTAAAGCGCTGATGGCCACTGCAATTGCACTTGGGTTATTGTTTAATAAGCCAAGTCCATGTAAAGTCCATAATGCATGAATTGCAGGAGGGTTAATTCCAATTTCATCTAATTTATTACTGTTGATGATTTTATATAATTCAGGCGCTACTTTAATATCCTTAGATTCTACTAATAATCTTTGAGCTGTGGTTCTCCAGAACATGTTATTATTTGACAATGCTTTTATCAAACCAGCTTTGTCTTTAATATCTAAACTTGTTTTTTCATTTAAAGGGGCATCTTTGTAGATTAATCTATAAATACGACCTCTTTCATGGTCTCTTAATGGGTTAATATGGGCATTCCCTTTGCCATTATCAAAACCTTTAGGAGTAGGGTTGTGTTGAATGATAAAATCATACCAATCAGTTACCCATACATTTCCATCAGGGCCAACTTCGGATTGAATGGGTGCAAACCATTCATCTGCACTTGCAACTAAATTCCATCCATCACCCACTTCTTTAAATCCGGCACCTTTTTGTTGAATGTAGTTTTTATGAATCAATCTTCCCGTTGGTTCACAAACAAAAGCAACTTTATTCCAAAAATCAGACGGATAGTTTCGAGCAGTATAAAGGCTTTGTCCAGCAGCAGCCGTAAAGCCACCAAAAACATCTACTTGTCTTAAATTTTTTGTAACAACATGCATCGCATAATGGGCATCAATTTTTTCTGTACCTGTATTTTCAGGAAAAGTATTTTTCATGATCCTTTTTGGTACACCAAAAAATACACTATGGGTATTATTTGCTGTAGATGCAAATACATCAAATTCCTCCGAGAATCCCAATCCCCAAGTATTATTTGTGGTACCACCTAAAAATTCAATATTATTTACTTTTTTAGTTGTAGGTTTAAAACTATAAATACCCATTTCAAATTCGGTAGAATCTTTTCCTTTTTTACTAAAAAATCCTGAATATCCAACAGTACCCCAAATTTTATTGTCTAATCCATATCTTAAATTAGAAGGCCCCGCGTGTGTATCAGTAAGACCCCAGCCAGTTAAGATGGTATCTTTAATATCTGCTTTGTCATCACCATTATTATCTTTTAAAAATAAAAAGTAAGGTGCTTGTGCAACAATGATTCCACCATCAGAAAAAGTAAAACTGGTTGGAATATTTAATTTATCTGCAAAAACCGTTGATTTATCTGCTTTGCCATCGTTATCGGTATCTTCTAGGATGACAATTTTATCCTGCCCACCTTCCTTATTCTCTCTTACTTCGTTTGGATAATCTACAGTTTCTATAGCCCAAAGTCGTCCTTTTTCATCCCAGTTAATATAAATGGGATTAATGATCAAGGGTTCAGAAGCAAAAAGTTTTAAATCAAATCCAACAGGAATTTGAATAAGAGATTGTGATTGTTCAGGATTTAAAGCACCTTGGTATTTGGGTGCTGGATTGCGTTTTTCATAATTAGGAATAATAGCATCAGTATATGTTGGCTCGGCTATTTTAAAAGCAGCTAAATTGGCGATGGCTTGATCATTCATTGACCATAAAATTCCATTTTCAACTAACTGTAAGAATTGAGGATTCTTAAAAGTAATTTCATCATGTCCATATGCAGTATAAAAAACTTTTCCATTTCCTATATTTTGTGTCCAAGTATAAGGCTCATTTCTGTTGCCATCTCTACGCTCAGTAAGGACATTAATACGCGGACTTAATAGTGTATGAATATAAGTTTCATCCTTTGTATAAAAGGGAGTGATGTTTTTTACTAATGGATTATTATAATCCTTAATGATCGAAGGGAAGGAGTCGTATCCATGTTCTTTAAATTGACCACCAATCATGTCCACTACTTCAGGGGAATTTCTAAAACAATAGGAAGCACAATGTATTGGGATGAATCCTTTTCCGTTTTTTACAAAATCCAATAATGCAGTCGCTTGACTTTTACTAATGGTATCATAATTAGCATAAAGTATTAAGCCATCAAAGGGTTTTAAAGTTTTTTCATTTAAATCATTAATATTCGTTGTATAGGTAATATTAATGCCTTTTTTAAAATACTGCTTTGACATAATACTTGCTAGTACATCTGAATTGTGATGTTGACTATCATGCCCTAAAAACAAAAGCTCTAATCTTTTAGGAGTTTGAGCAAATAAGTTCACTGACAATAAGAGTAAAGAAATAAAAGCAATGCTTTGTTTCAAAAGACGATTCATATTTTTATAATTTTCAAGTGAGTCCTTTTTACAGGAATTTGGAGCATTAAGATATAAAAAAATCTAATACAAAGACCTTATTTTGTCTATATAATTAGCCTAATTGTATGCAATATTTAAAAACAATAGGGGGTGCCTAGATATTCAAAAAAATAGCATAAATTTAGTTGACACTTAATCATCCCATGCAACAAAGAAAACTCAAACCAATAATGTATAAAACGGCTACACTTATTATTGTTGGAATGATCTTTTCATTTATAATATCAACAGCTCAGGATGTTAAAATACTCACCAATCAATTCATTGATTCTTTACCAGTTACCCCGTCCTGTCATGCATCAACTATTATTGAAATTCCAGGAGGTATCATGGCAGCTTGGTTTGGAGGTATCCAAGAGAGTGATCCACAAGTGGGAATTTATATGTCTATACTTCATAATGATAAATGGAAAAGGCCAGTGGAGATTGCCAATGGTAAGTTTGCAGATGGTCAACAATACGCATGTTATAATCCTGTATTACAAAAATTTCCTGATGGGGAAATTGTATTATTTTATAAAATAGGGAAAGGCCCTAGTACTTGGTGGGGAATGATAATTAGAAGTTTTGATAATGGAGCCAATTGGTCAAAGCCCGAAAAACTACCAGAAGGTATTTATGGCCCCATTAAAAATAAAGGGTATTTAACTATGCAAGGTGTTTTAGTATGTCCCTCAAGTACCGAAGACAAAGGTTGGCGAGTACATGTTGAATTCACAGCAGATAAAGGTAAAACATGGACCAGAACAGCTTCATTAACGGATCCCACAATTGCAGGGGTAATACAACCTGCATTACTAGTTCATGGCATGAATCATTATGAGTTTTTAATGCGTAGTCAGCAAGATAACATTATGAGTATGGAATCAAAAGATGGCGGCTTACATTGGTCAGATTTGGCTAGAACTAATTTACCTAATCCAAATTCAGGTATTGATGCAGTCACCTTAATAAATGGAAAATTTGCTTTAGTATACAATCCTACCATAAAAAAAGGAATGGATAGAGGTGAATTAACCCTTGCCATTTCTAAGGATGGTAAACAGTGGAATCCCTTATTCACACTTGAAAAAGAAGTAGGAGCCGAATTTTCCTATCCTGCTATAATACAAACTCAAGATGGCATTTTACATATAACCTATACCTGGAAGCGACAAAGGATAAAATATATAAAAGTACAACTTTAAAAAAATGGTTTTTTACCCAACTATGAAAAGTATTCTTTTATTTATTACAATTATCATTATAATTCCAGTTTATTCTCAAAACAAACTTGATACGGCTATTAAAGCCTTGTCTGAAAAATATACTCAAGAGAAAATCCACATCGTTTATAATAAGGAAACTTGGGTATCAGGTGAAACCATTTGGTTTAAGGGCTTCGTATTTTCTGGTTATGAAGCTTCTACTATTTCTACCAATTTATATTTAGAGATCATAAATGCCAGCAAAAAGGTGGTTGCAAAAAGATTTTATCCTGTCATCAATGGATTAGTGGATGGATCTATTTCATTAAGTGACACCTTATCGGAAGGCGTCTATTTTATTAGAGCTTATACAAATTTGATGCTTAATTACGATGAGTCATTTCAATACATACATCCTTTTGTTTTATATCATCCGAATTCTAAAAATGAATTAGTAAAAGAGATGGGTTCATGGGATATTTTGGCTAAACCAGAAGGAGGTAATTTAGTAGATGGGATGGAGTCAAAAGTAGCTGTCAGGTTTATTTCTAATGATAATAAACCCTCCACTTGGAGTGGCTATTTATTTGATGAAGCGCGTCCTAATATAAAACTATTGTCTTTTAATTCTATTGATCCTAATGTGACAGTTTTTAGTTTCACACCAACCTTAGGAATTCATTATAAAGTTCAAGTTGAAACAGGTCAATCTATGTCGAAAAGTGTTTCACTTCCCTTGGTAACAAGTAAAGGATTGACTATTAATATTTCACAGCAAGATAGTTTATTGGACTATACTATTAATTTTAAGGGAATAGAATCCGGCAAACATTTTACTTTAATTGGTACCATACAAAATGACTTAGTATACAAAATGAATTTTGTTACAAAAGATAGTTTTTTGTTCCGATCAATTTCTACCAATAATTTACCTAAAGGGGTGCTGCATTTTACTTTATTTGATGACAACACACAAGTTGTTTTAGAAAGGCTGGTATTTTTAAAACCCATGTTAAAACATTCCATTGTTATTGATTCGGCTACTACTAGTATAATTCCAAGGGGGTACAACGAATTGAGATTTGCTATTGATTCAGGATACAATTACAATATGTTGGTGGTCTCGGATTCTTTAATGCAGATGAATAATGATTTTTTAGGATCTATATGGCTAAGCTCAGATTTTAAAAATCCAATTGACCATGTAAGTAACTATTTACTTCAAGCAAATCAACAAGAAGGACTAGATGGGATTATGATGAGTGAAAAATGGGAACGGTTTAATTGGGATAGTATATTAAAACATCAGTATCCAACCCTTCGTTTTTCAGAAGGTAATTATATAAGCTATACTGGGTTTGTTCAATACAAAAAGAAACCACTTAAAAATGAATTACTCAACTTGTTGCTTTTTTCGGCCGATTCTTCAAGGCAAGTAATACAAGCCATGACAGATACTTTGGGTCAATTCACTATTGAAGGATTATTTTTTGAGGGAAAGGCAAGTATGTCCTATAAATTTTATAATAAAAAATTATACAAAGAAAATGGCAGCTTAGTATTAACGCCGAATTGGATAGAAGCGCCCATGATTTCTAAATTACCTTCTTCCAATTATAAATTTGTATTGAAGGAAAATAGTAAGGATCTAAGTACGACATTACTTAATGCCTTAGAGGATATGAAAATGCAAAAGACATTAAAATCAAATGAGCACACTTTAGCAGATGCGGTAGTTAGAGCAAAGTTAACGAATCGCACCAGGCAATTAGCAGATAAACTTATATCAGGAAGATTTACTTATGCAAGAGAAACTATTATTGATTTTATCAATACAGAACAACCAAGTTTAGATTTGAGTGTAAGAAGTTGGCTGCTCGGTCGTATGGGTGCTCCAATGCCCAAAAATAAGTCTGATAAAAGCGTCATTTTTTATGTAGATGAATTTGAATCAGATATAGACCAAATTAGTATGATAACAATGAGTAATGTTGCAATGATCAAATTAGCGGCAAGATTAAACCAGCACTTTGTATTTATCTACTTAAAAAGAGGTGGGGAGATGACTTCGTTAGCAGATCCATTAAATACAACTTTGATTAATGGTTATATTGCTTCTGAGCCTTATGTCATACCTAATTATTTATATGATTCATATAAATCCTTAGGTGTAGATAAGCGACAATTGTTATACTGGGGAAAATTAGTTTCAAATACAAGCAATCTGGATAAGCCCACTATAAAATTTTTTAATAACGATTTCCCAAGCCATAATAAGTTAGTTTTATTAGGCACCAATTCAGATGGATTTCCTTTTTATACTGAAATTAATTTAAGCACAATTAAATTACCTAAGAAGTAATTATTATAAAGTTTTAAAAGCACCCATAGGAAAAGTATATCCAAAACTAAGAATGAGTTCGGCAGTACCAAAATTTTGCTTGGCTGTACCTTTGTAAACATTGAGATTAGAATAGGAAGCATAATCAAGTTTGCCGCCAAATTCTAAGTATAAACTTTTCTTTATAGTTCCTCTGATAGTATATTCGGCACCTATATTCCAACCACCAAATTGAAATTTACTAATATTGGCTTGCCCAAATAATTTATTTTCAACATGCGGAATTAATGGGCCTACACCCAATTTTGATAATCCGTCAAGCTTAAATGAATTTGATGAAAATCCATTAAAATGTGTTCGTTTCACAATATTGAAGAGTAAGAAATTCGCGCCATTATTTAAGTAATAATAATTTTGTTGATCTTCAGGCACATCTTTACTAAAAGGATAATAAATATCTTTAGGTACACCATTCAATTTACCAACTAAATGAACCATTTGATTGTTTTGCACCAAGGCTTTGGTATGGTCAAAATTAATTTCAAAAGCAAGTCCTTTTTCTTTATTAAAAAAGTATCCAAATCGGTAATTGTATTGTGGAATCGAAAGGGCTTTGGTAAACAAACCCTCGTCCCATCCTGGATGGTCTACAAGAATGGTGTTTTGTAAAGTATAGTTATTATTAAGTTCGGGTTGACTGATGTTTAAATTGCTAGGCGTATACCATTCTTTATTGTAACCCCATGAGAAATAGAATTCACCTTTTCTTTCCTTCTTTTGAGCAATGATGGGCAATGAAATCAATAATAATATAATTGGAATGAAAAGTCGTTTCATATGGATGATTTTTAGATAAATGATACTTTATAAAACAAAAAACCTCTCCCATTGAATGGGAGAGGTTTCGTGATTCGGATTGGATTCGAACCAATGGCCCTCATCTTAGAAGGATGACGCTCTATCCAGCTGAGCTACCGAACCAAGTCCATTATTTCAATGAGGTGCAAATTTAATGAAAAATTAGGCTGATTTCAAAGAAAACAGGCCTATAAATCAATCTATTGCCATTAAGTCCCTGATAACCACACTTGCTACTGTACAACCAAAAATAGCAGGCATATAGCTTAAAGTTCCAATGATCGACTTTTTAGGATAGGCATTTTCGGTTTCTATTATTTTACTTTGATCTGGTTTTTCTGGACTAAATACCACTTTTAATCCTTTTTTTATACCTAAAGCCTGTAATCTCTTACGAACATATCTTGCCAAATTACATTCATAGGTTTTTGAAAGATCAGTTACTTTAATCAAAGAAGGATCCATCTTTCCACCAGCGCCCATGGAGCTTACAATAGGCAGATGACGATCCATACAAGCTTTAATTAAATTCACCTTAGCAGATAGGGTATCAATGCAGTCTACAATGTAATCCCACTTTTCTTTTTCAATTAAATTTAAAGTCAAAGTATCCTCCACAAATAATTCTAAAACAGTTAATTCAAGTAAAGGATTAATGTCTAATAAACGACTTGCCAATACCTTTGCTTTAGGTTGTTTTACGGTTGATTGCAGAGCAGGTATTTGTCGGTTAATATTGCTTTCGTCAATCAGGTCATTGTCAACAATGGTCATTTTCCCTACTCCCGCTCTGACGATCATTTCGGCGCAAATGCCTCCAACGCCACCTAGCCCAATAATGAGCACATTTTTACCCATTAGTTTTTTAACTTTTTCGTCCCCCAACATTAACTGTGTTCTACTCATCCAATAAGGTATCATATCGTATCTTTAATTATAAAAATGTAAATGTTATGGGTATTAAAAATGGTTGCTTGTTGATATTGATTTTCATAGTACAAACTACTTTTGCGCAAAATTCGGGTAATAATTCCATAAAAATACTGTCTCAAAAAAAAGGAGTGAGTATTCGAGGTTTAAGCGTACCTGATCAATCTACTATTTGGGCAAGTGGAAGTAATGGAAGTATTGCTTTGTCCGTGAATGGAGGAACCGACTTTGAATGGATACAAGTAAAAGGCTATGAGCGACGTGATTTTAGATCCATTCATGCATGGAATAATAAGGAAGCCATTATTGTTGCCGTTGCAGCACCTGCCGTTATTTTAAAAACCAAAGATGCAGGGGTTTCTTGGTATAAAGTGTATGAAAATGCAGACACACTTATGTTTTTAGATGCTATTCATTTTAAAGATCAAAAAAATGGATGTATTGTTGGAGATCCCATTAGCCAGCGTATTTTTTTATTAAATACCAATGACAAAGGAGAACATTGGAATCAAGTTGAAAATTCCTATTTTAAATCGACCTTAAATGATGGAGAAGCTTTTTTTGCTTCAAGTAATTCTAATCTAACTTATGGTAGGCATCAGCAATTTTTAGTTTCAGGCGGAATGTCAAGTAGATTATGGATCAATGGAGAAGCCATTGCTTTGCCATTGGTTCAAGGAGGAAAATCAACTGGTGCTAATAGTATTGCAATCTCTCCAAATGCAAATAATTTAATTATAGTAGGGGGTGACTTCGCGAAAGATAAAGTAGCTGAAAAGAATATAGCAGGATACAATTATTCAACGAAAACGAAAAATTGGATATTGAATAACAAAATTAGTAATCCCCATGGTTATCGTTCGAGTGTTGTATTTATCGATCCACTTTTTTTAATTACATGTGGTACCTCGGGAGTTGACATTTCAAAAGACAAGGGTGAAAATTGGGAATTAATATCAACTGAAAGCTTCCATGTGCTTCAAAAACAACCCAATACAAAAGCTGCATTTTTAGCAGGATCGGGTGGTCGTATTGGATATATTAAATGGGATTAATTTTGTAAAGATAAATAGGGCACATCGTATCAATATTTAAATAGTTGATGTAACTTAGTACTGCGATGAAAAAATACCAAGCAATTATCACATTTGATATGGACGAGGAGTTCATGACTTTAGTACCTCCTCATCGTACTTATATCAATTATCTTTTAAATAAGGGAATTATTGACAGTTATGCAGTAAGTATGGAAGTGCAAAAATCTTGGATTACCCTTAACGCCAATGATAAGAAACAAGTAAAGGAATACCTCGATAAGTCGCCTTTAAGCAAATACTGGGAATATGAGATAGTAGAGCTGTTTGTGTATGATAGTCAATCTACTAGGCTACCTGCAGTGCAATTAAATTAATCAAGATTTTTTTGGGAAATTGGCAATTGCCCCTTATTTTTGCACTCCTCAAAAGGGGGCATAGCTCAGTTGGTTTAGAGCATCTGCCTTACAAGCAGAGGGTCCGCGGTTCGAACCCGTGTGCCCCCACAGAATAACAGAAAGGGTTTCAAGCAATTGAAGCCCTTTTGCATTTTAGCCATTTGCGTTTACATTTTTATTAATTATAACTTAATTTTATAATGCATTAATCATTATTTAAAAGTAATCATGTTCAAATTGAAGTCATTTTTATTGATATCTACTTTATTCATTTCTTTCCTTGTTCAAGGTCAGAAAATAGAATTTAACAGGTTGGATAAGGATAAAAAAGTGGAAGTATGGTTAAATGATCAATTATTCACCGCTTTCATTTATCCCGATAATATGGAAAAGCAATCGCTTTATCCAATTATTTCATCCTCTGGTAAAATGATTACTCGTGGTTATCCATTACAACCTCGTCCATTTGAAAGAACCGACCATCCTCATCATGTGGGTATGTGGTTTAATTTTGGGAATGTGAATGGCCTAGATTTTTGGAATAATTCATTTGCCATAAAACCCGAGGAAAAATCAAAATATGGTAAAATAATTTTTGATAAAATTATTGCAACAAATACTAAGCAAGGTAAATTGGAAGTACTTGCTCATTGGGTCGACTTTAATAACAAAGTATTATTAGATGAAACTACTGAATTTGTTTTTTCTGAAAAAGATAAAACGAGATGTATTGAAAGAACCACAAAACTGACTGCTAAGGATCAGGTTGATTTTTCGGAAAATAAAGAAGGCTTAATTGGTTTAAGATTAGATAGAGCATTTGAAGAACCTTCAACAAAACCAGAAGTTTTTTTAGATGCTAAAGGAAATGAAACATTGTTACCTGTTTTAAATAACGATGGCGTGAATGGGGAGTATAGAAATGCAGAAGGATTTAAAGCCGGAGAAGTTTGGGGCAAAAGAAGCAAATGGGTCGCCTTAAGGGCTGTAAAAGAAGGAGAGGTGATTACTATAGTCATTCTAGATCATCCATCAAATGTGAATTATCCTGCTTGGTCCCACGCAAGAGGTTATGGATTATTTGCAAGTAACAATATAGGTGGTAGGGCTTTTGATAAAAATGCAAATCCAGTTCAAGTCATTCTCCATTCTGGCGAACAACTTATATTCAAACATAAAATTATCATTGGCGGAAATCTAACTGATCACCAAATAAATCAATTCGCAGCCGATTTTAAATGAGGAGTTGATGATCATCGCTATAAATACGCTTCATAATAGGGCACTAGTTAAAATTAGTTTAACTTTGGTTTATGCAAGTATTTACCACGCCTCGAAAAATCATCATTACCTGTCATAAATGGTTAGCTGTTGCGCTTCATAAAGAAGTGGTTGCTTTAGGATTTACCACAGATCGTGTTTTTCAAACAGGGGTGGAGTTAACAGGAACAGTACAGGATTGTATTCGACTTAATTTGAATTTAAGATGTGCTAGTCAAGTAATGTATTCTCTTAAGTCATTCATTTGTAATGACCCTGATGAATTACATAGACAATTGGTAACCATTCATTGGGAAACGGTGATTGCACCCAATGGTTATTTTTCAGTGACCAGCAATGTATTTCATCCCTCCATTTCAACAAATTTATTTGCAAACCTTCGCGTAAAAGATGCCATTGTGGATCGTATGCGTGAAGTTGCCCAACAACGCCCTTCCACTGGTTCTGAATTGTCTGGTGCAGTGGTTTATTTATTTTGGAAAAACGATGAGGCGGAAGTGTTCTTAGATACATCGGGTGAAACACTTGCCAAACACGGATATCGTAAACTACCAGGGACAGCACCTATGTTGGAAGCTTTAGCAGCGGCTACTATATTATCTACTAAATGGAATAAAACTGCACCTTTTGTAAATCCAATGTGTGGTTCGGGAACTTTGGCCATCGAAGCGGCTTTGATTGCCACGAATAGGGTGCCTGGCTTATTAAGAAGTCATTATGCTTTTATGCATATTCTAGGATATGATAAATCCATGTATGAAATTGAAAATTCAAAATTAAAGGAACAAATTATTAAAATTCCGGGCCTTAAAATTATTGCTTCTGATATTAGTAAACGAGCCATCGATACTGCTAAAATGAATGCCTCAGTTGCAGGTGTAGAACATTTAATACATTTTCAAGATGGCGATTTTGAAACGACTCAAATTCCAAATGCAGAAGAAGCTGCAGTTATTATGTTTAATCCAGAATATGGCGAACGATTAGGATATGAAACCGAATTGGAAGCTACTTATGCAAGGATGGGAGATTTCTTAAAAAATAGTTGTAAAGGCTACCTAGGTTATATTTTTACAGGAAATTTAGAGTTGGCTAAAAAAATTAGATTAAAACCTAGTCGTCGTATCGAATTTTATAATGCAACTATTGATTGTAGACTATTAGAGTATGAATTATATGCCGGTACAAAAAGGGTAGATAAATTAAATCCAACCCTTAATACCGAAACAAAAATTGATTAGGTAAAACTTGCACTTCCATATGACTAGAAAAAAGTAATTCTCCATCTACTTGTATTGGTAATTCTTTTTCGCAGGTAATGGTAAACTTTGAGCCTAGTCGGTGAATGATAAATGGAAGTTGTAGATGCTTCCCTTTTTTGATGATAGGTAAATAAAATAATCTTTTTAAAACAGCAATTTTTTTACTCAGTACCATATCTAATAATCCATCATTAATTTCTGCAGGAGGCGCTATAAAAAAACCACCGCCAGCTCTTGATGAATTCACAATAAATGCTAATAGGAATTTCTCGTTCCATATTTCTTCACCCGATTGTATTTTAATGGTTTGTTCTTTAAATCCGAATATTTTATATAAGACTGCTAATAAATAACCATAATGTCCTCCAATGAATCGTATTGATTTCATGGATTGCAAAATTTCGCCATCAAATCCAATTCCTAAGCAATTAATATATAAAGTTTCATTTATTTTACCTGCGTCTATATATTTTGGTGTAGCTGTAAGCAGCAATTTAAATTGTTTTTCTAAACTTATGTTGCCGTAAAGTTTCCATGCGAAATCATTTCCGGTGCCTCCACTAAATAATGAAATGGGTATTTTGCAATTTGGATATTTATTTATAAAATAATTGATCGTGCCATCTCCGCCAATTACCCAAACATCCGAAAAGGATTCAAGTAGTTGTTGAATAGGCCAATCCTGAATATACATAGTACTTTGAATCCCTTTATGTAATAATTGTTCTTGTAACCAAAGAGCGTGTTGTTTTGATTTTCCTTTACCGGCTATTGAATTTGCTAATATGGCAACATTGGTAATTTCCATTTTTACATTTGGTAAACTATTTAACGGCTTCTTTTTTATTATGTACCAACATATATTTAGATGTCTCGTAAATGATACCCGTCAACCTCTTCATTGAATTAGCAATAGAATCATTTTTAATAGGTTCATTATGCTCAGTGCTTTTAAATTTATAATTATCAGCATCTTTGATAGGGTATCCTAAATAATGGGTGTTGCTGTACAATCCAATTGAATTCGCAAAGTCATCAAATAAAAATATTTGATTTGTATTTGATTTATTGATCAATGAAAAAACATTTCTACCTAAAGTGGTGTTAGTATATGCAATATTGGTTAGGGATGCTATACTAGGAAGTACATCTACTTGAGAAACAGGGGTTGATTCATTTTTAGGTTTTAAGATATGGGGTGCATAAAATAAAATTGGCACATGCATATTAGTTAATCCATTTTCACTAAATACCCTTGGTAACATTGTTCCGGCATCCCCTCTAATTCCATGATCTCCCACAAAAACAAAAAGGGTATTATTAAAATAGGATTCCTTTTTAGCAGATTCTATAAATTGTGCAATACAAAAATCGGTGTATCTAAATGCATTGTATTCATCATTTGTTTCAAAGCCAAATTTTTGTAATGAATCATGAGACACATTGCGTTTTTGAAATAGCGGCAGATCGGCTGCTGGAATGGTATAAGGGCGATGATTGTCGGCTGTTTGAATGATAGCAAAAAAAGGTAGTTTCCGAGTTTTTAAAGTTTGGTTTGCTTCTTTGAATAAATCATGATCGCTGATGCCCCAAACATCTACTTCTTTTGATTGATAAGTTCCTTGTTCATAGATATTTAAATCTGAAATATTATTGGTTAGTACACCTCTAATATTCGCCCAACTTGCGCTGCCCCCTAAAAAATAATATTTCTCATAGTTTTTAAAATCGGTGATGATGCTGTGTTGGTCTACTGCTAATGGATTGCGGCTCGATGTTTTACCAGGTTGTACATCTGGTATCCCTGTTATTACTGCCCAGACGCCTCGAGCAGTTCCATATGCTGGTGAAAATGCACGATTAAAGAACACGCCTTGTTTGCACATCTCGTTAAAATAAGGGGTTGCATTTAAAGGATTTCCCACCATTGAACTTTTATACATACTAAAGGATTCACAAATAACCAATACTACATTTTTTATTTGTTTACTTACGGTATCGTTAGCTATAGGAATATAAGTCCGTTTAAATGATAACGAACTTGCATTTTGTTGCTCAATAGGTATTTGTAAATAATCACTAATGATTTTGTAATTATTTCTTAATAATTCTATGTCCACCTTGGAATTTCGAAAGTCCATTGTACTAAAAAAAGACTGATAAGGATTCAAAGCTAAATTTGCCTTATAGTCACTACCTAATGAATAAGCATTACTCCATCTTAATGGATATTGACCTCCTGAATACACCACATTCCCTACAATACAATACGAGTAAAGTAGAAAAAATAATAGATGAATGATTTTGCCTCCTTTAATAGTAGTATCCCACTTTTCAATCACATTAAATGTGAATAATATAAATTTATAAAGAAGAAAAACAGTCACAAAAAAACCAATGACAATCCAAACGATAGGATAGGATTGCCACATCATTTGCATAGATATGGCTAGGTTTTCTAAATACCCTAATATACTTGCATTTAATCGTTGATGTAGATAAGCAAAGTGGACAAAGTCGGTTGCGTAAAATAAAAACAATGTAAGACTAAAAAATAGCCATATCCCTATTGCGATCTTTTTACCTAATTTAGTTGCAAATGGTTCAAGCTTTGGAAATAGACTTAAAATGAAAGTTAACATCATAATGATACCAACATATCTTAAGTCATATCTAAATCCTAGAAAATAAGTTGGAAGATAAGATCCTATTTCAGATGACGGCGCTTTAAAAACAATGCCAATACTGATGCGCAATACGCTCATCAGTATTAAAAAAATACCAGCCAGCATTAATGTCCATCCTATTTTTTTTGGTATTTTAATTGGAGTACTCATGTATCAAGGGTTGTTTGTATAAAATTAAGGAATTCGGAATGACTTTTTGTTACAAGTTATTCATATTGCTTTTTGCTCTTATTGGTAAAGTAAATAGGGTCGCATTTCGTTTTCCCAATGCGAAACTCTTAATGATTTTGTGATTTGTTGTAACCATATTTGTAATGGGGCATCAAATAATTTTTCAGCGTTAGGGATGCCTAATAATAATGATAAATGATTTTGGCCACTGGGATTGGCTTGTGTTTGATATGGTTGCCAACTAAAATCCTGAGGGTGTAAATCTTTTATTAATTTCAATAATAGCAATCCATTCATCACCGATTTATAATTTGATGGGTCAATTATTTTTATTCTAATTCCCTTTATATCTTTTTTATCTGTGGAATTGTTAATTACTAAGGTTTCAATTTTAATCTCATCTCGCAATAAATTTTGCCAAACCATTGCAATAGCTGGCAAATTGAACCATGTAGCTCCAATCCATTCAAAGGAATATTTACTACCACGACCTACTGACACATTGGTCGCCTCAAAAAAACAAAGTCCTGGATATAACAAACAAGCCTCCATATTTTGCAATGCAGGCGAAGGATTGACCCAATTGAGCCCTTCATTAAAAACATATTGGTTTCGTTTTAAATTTTCGCAAGTAATAATATCAAGATCAGCATTGATTGATTCTGTCACATTAAAATAGCGTGCTAATTCACCAATCGTACATTGATGCTTTATGGGTATATTAAATCGACCAATAAAACTTGAAACAGATGCATCTAGTAAGGGACCTTCAGCTAATTCAAAATCACCACTTAATGGATTGGGTCTATCTAATATGACCATTTTAATTTTGTAAAGTGCTGCTGCTTGCATCAAATAGGTCATGGACCACAAATATGTATAAAAGCGAGTACCTGCATCAGGAATATCAAAAACTAAAATATCAATGTCTTCCAAATCCTTCTCAGTGGGCATCATTTTTTCTCCATATAAGCTAATGATATTCAAACCCGTTAATTCATCTTTTTTATCATTCATTTTTGCGCCATCTGCACCTAGTGTATCTATTCCATGCTCGGGTGAAAATAATTTTACTACTTGAAAACCCGCATTTATTAAAGATTGTCGGGTAGGAATTCCATTGGATGTTTTAGCAGCATCATTGGTTAATAAGCCAATGCGTTTATTTTTCCAATTTGGTGGCTGTGCTAAAATTTTATCAATACCCAATTGTAAATTCATATTTCATTACTTATCTGTTTCAAAATCCAATTCTATTTTTAAAGATTCAAGTACATTAAAAATGATGGGACATCTATCATAATGCATGTAAGTAGTAAATAGCCGTTTATTAAAATCAGGAACATGAAATGCGGGGAATTCTCTACATCCTGCAAACCGGTATTCATAAACACTACAACTATTACCCACTAAAAAATGACAAGGGATAGAATTGATCACCATACGTCCCGATTCACCTTTTGAAATATAATCTTCATCAAATTGGGTACGAGATTTACCCAAATGTTGGGCTAATTTATTGGCTTCCTGCTCATCAATATTGACCATTAAGCTCTTACAGCAATTGCCACAATCGGTGCAGTTGATTTTAGGGGAAATAGCTTCTGATAGGTTAAAAACGGTTTTATCTAGCTCAGCACTATCTATTTCCCTTAAAAAGGCCTGAAATAGGTCATTTTCAGCGGTCAATGCAATTGCCCTGGTTTTGATGTATTCTAGGTCAACAATCGGGTATTTTGGGTCTGTTTTGATGCGTTAAAGATAAGCGATAAATCTTTTATCCACATAAAAGCGCCATTTGGTGAAAAGTAAAATTGGGGTAACCGCCGTGCTCATTAGATTTGCAGTAAGACGAGGGCATTTTATGCCCCTAAAGCATTGATAATTATGGCAGAATCAAAAATTCCAGTAGAATATAATGAAGATTCCATCCGGTCTTTAGATTGGAAAGAACATATTCGTTTGCGACCAGGTATGTATATCGGAAAATTAGGTGATGGTTCAGCACCTGATGATGGTATTTATGTTTTAATGAAAGAGGTGATTGATAATTGTATTGATGAACATACCATGGGTTATGGTAAACAAGTTGAAATTTCAATCCAAGGTAAAACTGTTTCTATTCGTGATTACGGTCGAGGAATTCCATTAGGAAAAATTGTAGATGTAGTAAGTAAAATTAATACTGGGGCTAAATACGATAGTAAAGCCTTTCAAAAGTCGGTAGGTTTAAATGGGGTAGGTACTAAAGCAGTGAATGCATTAAGTGAAGATTTTTTAGTGACTGCATATAGAGACGGCAAACAAAAATCGGCGAGTTTTAAAAAAGGAGTTTTAGTTGAAGAGTCTAAGGAAACTAAAACCACCGAAGGCAATGGCACTTTAGTGGTATTTACTCCTGATACCACCATGTTTAAAAACTTTCATTATATCCACGAATATATTGATGGTCAATTATGGAATTATTGTTATTTAAATGCAGGGTTGAGTATTGTATTTAATGATAAAAAATATGTAAGTAAAAATGGTTTGTTGGATTTACTAGAACGTAAAACAAATCCTGATGAATTAAGATATCCTATTATCCATTTGAAAGGTGAGGATATTGAAGTTGCCTTATCACACAATAATGATTATGGTGAGGATATTTTTTCATTTGTCAATGGACAATATACTACACAAGGTGGTACGCATCAGCAAGCATTTAGAGAAGCTTATGTAAAAGTGATTCGTGATTACTACAAAAAAGATTATGAGGCTTCGGATATTAGAACCAGTATTGTTGCTGCTGTATCCGTAAGGGTGCAAGAGCCCGTTTTTGAAAGTCAAACCAAAACTAAGTTAGGTTCACAGAATGTAGCGGACGGCGGACCAAGTATGAAAAACTTTGTCACCGAATTTTTAGCAAAAGAATTGGATAATTTTTTACATCGTAATCCTGCTACAGCAGATGCATTAAAAAAACGCATTGAGCAAAATGAACATGAGCGAAAAGAATTAGCAGGCATTAAAAAATTAGCCAACGAGCGTGCTAAAAAAGCAAATCTGCATAATAAAAAATTAAGAGACTGTCGGGTCCATTTAAATGACGAACTACCTAATAAAAACAAAGAGATGTTTATTTCCTTGCAACAAGGAAGTACTCTATTTATTACCGAAGGGGATTCGGCAAGTGGTAGTATTACAAAATCTCGCAATGTTGATACGCAGGCTGTATTTAGTTTAAGGGGTAAGCCTTTAAATGCTTTTGGCTTAAGTAAAAAAGTAGTGTATGAAAATGAAGAGTTTAATTTATTGCAACATGCATTAAATATTGAGGAAGGTTTAGAGGGTTTAAGATATAATCAAATTGTCATTGCAACGGATGCGGATGTAGATGGTATGCATATTCGATTATTAATACTTACTTTCTTTTTGCAATTTTTCCCCGACTTGGTTAAAAAGGGACATGTGTTTGTATTAGAAACTCCTTTATTCCGAGTTCGTAATAAGCAAAAGACCATTTATTGTTATGATGAAACCGAAAAGCAGGCTGCAATTGCAGAGTTAGGTGCTAAGCCTGAAATAACAAGGTTTAAAGGTTTAGGTGAAATTAGTCCCGATGAGTTTGGCAAATTTATAAATGCAGATATTAAGTTGGATCCAGTGATTTTAGAACAAGGAGATCATATTCAGCATTTATTAGAATATTATATGGGAAAAAATACACAGGAAAGACAAGAGTTCATCATTGAAAACCTGCGTGCTGATTTAGATATTATTGAAACAAAATAAAGATTTGATTAATACAGATGTTTGAATTTCATAAAAATAGAAAACAATATTTTGAAATGCAGGTGAACAACGCTGCAGAATTTGTTATTCCGTTTATTGAAGCTAAAAAGCAACTAAAACAAGGAATGCAAGTACTTGAGATTGGTTGTGGGGAAGGTGGCGTATTGAAAGCATTTATTGATAAGGGCTGTATTGGAGTGGGGGTAGAATTAGACGAGACTAGATTAGTGAATGCAAGGGAATGGTTACAACAAGATATTGTTGATCATAAAATTCAATTTTTATCAAAAGACATTTACCAAGTAAATCCTGCAGTTGATTTTCCTAGCTTATTTGATATCATCATATTAAAAGATGTAATTGAGCATATTCATGATCAAAAAAAATTAATATCATGGATGCAACAATTTTTAAAACCAGGTGGTGTAATTTATTTTGGTTTTCCCCCTTGGCAAATGCCATTTGGTGGTCATCAACAACTATGTACGAATTCCATTTTAAGTAAGCTTCCTTATTTTCATTTGCTACCCACTTTTATTTATAAATTCATATTAACTATATCAAAGCAGCCGGTTGCAGATTTGCTTGAAATTAAAGAGACGGGTATTTCAATTGAAAGATTTGAAAAAGTGGTGAAACAAAGCCATTATACTATTTTGCATCAAATTCATTATTTAGTTAATCCGATATATCAATATAAATTTAATTTAAAACCAAAAATTCAGTTTGGGTTCATCAAAGCAATACCATGGGTTAGAAACTACTTTACCACCTGTGTCTATTATTTAATTACACCCATAACACAATCCACTTTATGATACATTTAGTTTTTGAAACCGCGAACATAGCCATTTTGCAATCTGCTATTGATATGGACGAAACCCTAACAGGGAAAATCATTGAGATTAAGGATGATTATGCCGTTGGCCCATTAGGTGAAATTTATGAAACCGAAGGATATCAAATAAGACGCGATTGGTGGAAGGAGTTGTTACAATATTCTCCTTATGAAGATCAAATTGATATAGTGGATGATAAGCTTGTTGTAAACCAATTAATAAAGGACTTGCAAGAAAATGAAGAAGAGCAAGTTTGGATTTGGATGGGGCAAAACGTGCATGATGTTTGTGGTTACTATTGGCTCATGAGTCAATTAAAGGAATTACAAGGTAAAATACAGGTTTTGTATTTAAATAATCTTCCGTTTTTAAATGAAAAAGGGCAACTATTTTATCCTACTAGTTTAAGTCAAATTCAACCTAGTGAATTTTTGAAAGCTAAAAAATTAGCACGACCAATTACACTGAGTGAATTTGAATTAGATCCAGATGAATGGAAAAAAACATGTCAAGAAAATGGGATGGTTCGTTTTTTAGAAGGAGGTAAAAAATTAGCTAGTATGGATATTCGTTTTTACGATAAAGATATTTTATCCTTATTAACTAAAAATGCACAAAAATTACCAAGTGCACTTGCGCATATTTTAAGCAAGATGAAAATAAAAACAGGCGATGTTTTTATTGTATCAAGATTAAAGGCATTGGCGGATGAAGGTCGGATAACATTTTCAGGTAAGTGGGAAAAGGGTTGGAAGGATATGGTAATTACTATGGCAGGAGGCAGTTTGGTTGTCAACGAAGATGAACAAGTATAAATGAAAATTAAAATATCCTATATTGATTTAAAAGCAGCAGATGAACGTGGGGCATTGCACTATTTTAATACGGATAGATCGGGTGAATTTTTATTAGTTTATCGACATGCAGGTGCGGTGAGTGGGCAACATTATCATACTGGGGTATCTGCTAACAAGAATCCTGAAGATATGTTACTCGTTCAAGGTAAGTTGATGTTGAAATGGAAAGATTTGGAAAGTTTAGAGGAAGGAGAGGTTTTGGTGGAAGCGCCTTCAAGGGTTTTGATTCCAGCGGGTATTTGGCATCAAACCACTGCGAAAACGGATATTATTTTTGTTGAATTAAATAGCTTAGCAGACGGTAGTGAAGATACGCATCGTCTCTAATATCAAAATATATGGCAAAAGAGAAAAATTTAAGTAAGGTTACAGAAAACGAATCGGGCGTTCAAGGCCAATATAAAAATTGGTTTTTGGATTACGCTTCCTATGTTATTTTAGAACGCGCTGTGCCTGCGATTGAAGATGGTTTAAAACCTGTTCAACGACGCATATTACATGCGATGAAGGAAATGGATGATGGTCGATTTAATAAAGTAGCCAATATCATTGGACAAAGTATGCAGTACCATCCTCATGGTGATGCGAGTATTGGTGATGCACTCGTGAACTTAGGACAAAAGGATTTATTAATTGATACCCAGGGAAACTGGGGTGATGTTCGAACAGGAGATGATGCTGCAGCGGCAAGATATATTGAAGCAAGATTAAGCAAATTCGCTTTGGATGTTGCTTTTAATCCTAAAACCACATCATGGACTTTAAGTTATGATGGTCGTAAACAAGAGCCCATAACGCTACCAATGAAATTTCCATTATTATTAGCACAAGGAGCAGATGGCATTGCGGTAGGCTTATCAACTAAAATATTACCTCATAATTTTTGTGAAATAATTGATGCTGCTATTAAGCACCTAAGGGGTAAAAAGTTTGAACTTCTTCCCGATTTTCAGACTAAAGGGAAAATGGATTCATCTAATTACAATGATGGCAAAAGAGGTGGCAAGGTGAGAGTAAGAGCCACCATTGAGGAGATAGATAAAAAAACGTTATTAATTAAGGATGTGCCTTATAGTGTTACCACTACTCAATTGATGGAAAGTATTACGAAAGCAAACGACCAAGGTAAAATTAAAATTAAAAAAGTAACCGATGTCACCGCTGCCGAAGTGGAAATTCAGATTGATTTAGCCACTGGTATTTCACCCGATATTACGATTGACGCTTTATATGCATTTACTGATTGTGAAATTAGCTTGTCACCAAATGTTTGCGTGATTGTCAATAATCGACCACAATTCATTGGGGCTTCCGATTTATTACGCCACTCCGTCGATCATACAAAAGGTTTATTACAAGCAGAATTACAAATATTATTAAAGGAGTTAGAAGACAAATGGCATTTTACAAGTTTAGAGAAAATATTTTTTGAAGAAAAAATATATAAGGAGTTAGAGAAAAAACACATGACATGGGAAAAGGTAATTGATGCCATTGATGATGCATTTGTACCTTTTAAAAAGAAATTTAAAAAGCCAATAGAACGTTCTGATTTATTAAAATTGACTGATAAGCCTGTTCGACGTATTTATAAACTAGATATCGATGAATTAAATGCACAAATCAAATCGATCGAAGATGAAATTAAACAAGTAAAAAATAACTTGGCTAATTTGACTGACTATGCTGTTGGCTATTATGACAATTTGCTTAAAAAGTATGGTAAGGGCAAAGAACGAAAAACTGAAATAAAAGAGTTTGATACAATTCAAGTGAAGCATGTTGCCATTGCAAATACCAAATTATACATCAATCGAGCCGAAGGTTTTGTTGGAACTAGTTTAAAAAAGGATGAATTCCTATGCGAATGTTCGGATTATGACGACATTATTGCTTTTGCAAAATCGGGTATCATGAAAGTGGTCAAAGTTTCTGATAAAATATTTATAGGAAAGGATATTTTACATGCTGCTGTTTTTCAGAAAAATGACGAACGAACCACTTATAATATGATGTATGTGGATGGTTCAACCGGTATTAGTTATGCTAAACGTTTTAATGTTACAGGAATAACAAGAGACAAGGAATATCCATTAACCAAATCCGCAGACAAATCAAGAGTACACTATCTTTCAATTAATCCAAATGGAGAAGCGGAGTCGGTTAAAATTATTTTAAGTCCCAATTGTACAGCTCGTATTAAGGAATTAGAATTTTATTTTGACGAATTAGAAGTGAAAGGCAGAAGTAGTGTTGGAAATCAAATTACCAAGTACCCCATTAAGACAGTTAAGTTAAAAGAAGCTGGAAAAAGCACCTTATTGGGACGTAAGTTATGGTTTGATGATAAATTTGGACGATTTAATATGGAGGAGAAAGGTATTTATTTAGGTACCTTTGAGGACGAAAAAGTGTTAGTAATTACCAATGATGGTAATTATGAGGTGACAGATACAGAACCTACGCAACGCTTTGACCCTGAAAAAGTAATATTCATCGAAAAATTTAATCCTGATAAGATTATTACTGCAGTTTACCTAGATAAGGAAAAGCTCCAGTTTAATATTAAACGCTTTAAAATAGAAACCAGTACATTAAAAACGCCATTTTTGTTTATTAAGGAAGGTAATGGTAACTATTTAGAAACCATTACAACTGCGGAAGAACCTATCTTAGTTGTTCAAACGGGTCGAGGAACCCAAGTTAGGAAGGCGAAGTTTAAAGTAAGTAAGATGGTGGATATTATGGGCTGGAAAGCCATTGGCACCAAATTAGTAGATTTTAGTAAATCCGTTGAAATGGAATGGGAGAAAAAAGCAGGAACTAAATCAGACGATCAACAACCAGAATTATTTTAATTATTTAAATACATCATTATGTCAACTGTTAATGTAGGGCAATTTAATCTCCTACGCGTGGACCGCAAGGTTGACTTTGGATTTTATATGGATGATGGCGAGGAAGGTATTTTATTACCTAAAAGATTTGTACCAGCAGGGTTACAAATTGGCGATACTATTAGTGTATTCATCTACCATGATTCAGATAATCGTTTAGTAGCTACTACCCAAGAGCCTTTTGCTGTAGTGGGTGATATTGCTGCTTTAAAAGTAGTAGATGTTACCAAACAAGGCGTATTTATGGATTGGGGCTTGATGAAGGATTTGTTTGTACCCGTTTCGCAACAACTATCAAGTATGCGATTGGGTGGAAAATATTTAGTCAAATTATATATTGATAAACAAACAGGTCGTGTTGCTGCAACTGAGAAAATTGATAATCAATTAAGCAATGATCAATTAACGGTAAAAGAGGGCGAAAAAGTTAATGTGCAAGTGTACCGTGAATCTGATTTAGGCTATGTGGTTATTGTAAATCAATTACATCAAGGATTGGTATATAAAAACGAAGTTTTCACTCATTTGCATATTGGCCAATTTATTCAAGAAGCTTTTATTAAAAAAATTAGAGAAGGGAATAAATTAGATATTGGCATTGGGAAACAAGGGGTAGAAAAATTAGACGATGATAAATCTACTATCATCAGATTATTAAAATCGCATAGTAATTTTTTACCTTATCATGATAAATCAAGTCCTGATGATATTTATGCCTTTTTTGGCATGAGTAAAAAAGCGTTTAAGATGAATGTGGGGATATTATATAAAAGTAAAAGAATCGCCATCGAAGATGAAGGTATTCGTTTGCTACCTGAAATTGAAATCAAACCCGACAACGATATCGTCGCAGAATAACCTTTAAATTGAATGTTATGAACAAGGAAGTATATATTATATCTGCAGTTCGAACACCTATAGGATCCTTTGGCGGTAGCTTAAGTAGTTTAACTGCTGTTCAATTAGGAGGAATCGCAATAAAAGGCGCATTGGATGAATCTGGTATTGATCCTAATTTAATTGATGAAGTAATGATGGGTTGTGTCATTCAAGCTGGATTAGGTCAAGCGCCAGCCCGACAAGCGGCATTGGCTGCAGGACTTTCCAATAAAGTAATTTGCAGCACTATTAATAAAGTTTGTGCAAGTGGAATGAAATCAATTGCATTAGCTGCTCAATCTATTTTATTAGGTGATGCAGATGTCATTATCGCAGGTGGTATGGAAAGTATGAGTAATGTTCCATTTTACAATATGCAGCAAAGATGGGGGAATAAATATGGAGATGTTTCCTTGTTGGATGGATTAGTAAAAGATGGTTTAATGGATGTGTATGATCAAGTTGCCATGGGCAATTTTGCTGATCAATGTGCAAAGGATCATGCTATTACTAGAGAAGCGCAGGATGCATTTGCAAGGGAGAGTTATAAAAAATCACAAGCGGCTACTGAACAAGGTAAGTTTAAAGATGAAATAGTACCAGTTATTATTGAGCAAAAAAAAGGTAATCCAATTATCGTTGATAAAGATGAAGAGCCCTTTAAAGTTAATTTTGAAAAAATAGCACAATTAAATCCAGCATTTAATAAAGAGGGAACAGTAACAGCTGCTAATGCAAGTACAATGAATGATGGTGCTGCTGCAGTTGTTTTAATGAGTAAGCAAAAAGCAAATGAATTGGGTTTGAAACCAATCGCCATTATTAAAGGTTTTGCAGATGCAGAACAAGCACCGAAATTATTTACCACAACTCCTTCTTTGGCTTTACCTAAAGCACTAGTTCATGCAGAATTAAATATTAGTAACATTGATTACTTTGAATTCAACGAAGCATTCTCGGTTGTAGGTATTGTAAATACTCAGTTATTGAATTTAAATGCCTCTAAAGTAAATGTACATGGAGGTGCTGTTTCCTTAGGCCATCCATTAGGTTGTAGTGGAGCTCGAATTATAGTGAGCTTAATACATATTTTACAAATCAATAAGGCCAAGTATGGTGCAGCAGCAATTTGTAATGGCGGTGGAGGGGCAAGTGCGATGGTGATTGAAAATGTATAAACTTTTATAAAGCAGCTTGCTCAATAATTTCTTCCATAAATATGCCGCCATGACTTTCATCAAATATGCACTCACCATTTTTGATTAACAATATTTGAGGCGATTCGTGGGAAACACTAAATTTTTCTGCAATCGCTTTTGAAATTGGACGGAAGTTGAGCAAATCCAAATAATAAAACTGAATGGTATCGGGGGCCTCTGATCTTTCCATACGAGCAAATGCCATTTGACTAATACTACAAGTGGTACTGTGTTTAAATATAACCTGAGGGATGGTAAAAGATGATTGCTGAATTTTGTCTAGTTGACTTAGGTCATTTAGTGGAATCCACTGCATAATGGCAATTTTAGAATACAAAACTAAACTTTTTCCGCCATTTATTACAGCAGATTACACACCAAAACACGATTAGTTTAATTAACTTTGAGAATAATAAAAATTATGAATTTACAATTAACCAAACCGATTGTCTTTATAGATTTAGAAACAACCGGAATTAATGTGAGCTTGGATAAAATTGTGGAAATAGCACTTGTTAAAATTATGCCCGATGGCACGCAACAGGTTAAACGTAAACTAGTAAATCCAGAAATGCCCATTCCTGAACAAGTAGTAGCCATTCATGGTATTTCTGATGAAATGGTTAAGGACGCGCCCACTTTTAAGCAAATAGCAAATGAGATTAAACAATTCATTGAAGGGGCTGATTTAGGAGGTTATAACAGTAATCGATTTGACATCCCAATGTTAAATGAGGAATTTTTGAGAGCTGGGATTTCGGCCGACATGGAAAGCCGTCAATTATTGGATGTTCAAAAAGTATTCCATAAGATGGAGCAAAGAACCCTAACAGCTGCTTATAAATTCTATTGTAATAAAAATCTGGAGGATGCCCATACTGCAGAAGCAGATGCCATGGCCACTTGGGAAGTATTGGAAGCTCAGGTCGCTAAATATGCAAATATTGGAAATACAGTAGAAAGTATTGTTAAATTCACAGGCGAGGATCAAATTGTGGATTTCGCAGGTCGATTTATTATGGAAAATGGGGTAGAAGTGTTTAATTTCGGTAAGCATAAAGGGAAATTGGTCGTTCAAGTACTTAAAGATGAACCACAATATTATGATTGGATGATGAAGGGTGATTTTGCCTTGCATACCAAACAGAAATTAACTGAAATCCTTAACCGTAGTATTATAAAAAAATAAAAATCAATATATCCCCCTATTGAAATGTCAAAAATAGTCATCATCCCTACCTATAATGAAAAGGAGAATATTGCTTCTATCATTGAGACGGTTTTAAGCTTTGCAACAGAATATCATGTTTTGGTTGTAGATGACGGTTCGCCAGACGGAACAGCTGGTATCGTAGAGGGGTTAATGCAAAAAGATATTGGTCGTATTTTCATTGAAAAAAGAGCTGGAAAATTAGGATTAGGCACAGCTTATATTCATGGTTTTTTATGGGCATTGAAACACAATTATGATTTTATATTCGAAATGGATGCTGATTTCTCACATAGTCCATATGATTTAGATCGTTTATTACATGCATGTGAAAATGGGGCAGATATGGCAATTGGAAGTAGATATGTTTCTGGTGGTAGTACCGAAAATTGGCCGTTGGACAGGAGGTTATATTCATGGGGTGGTTCAGCATATACTAGAATCATTACCGGAATGCCTATCAAGGATCCGACAGCAGGTTTTGTATGTTATAATCGTAAAGTTTTGGACGGTATTAATTTAAGCACGATTAATTTTATAGGTTACGCTTTTCAAATTGAGATGAAATTTGCAGCTTGGAAATTAGGATTCAAGATAAAGGAAGTGCCAATTAATTTTGTTGACCGCAAGATTGGTGCTAGTAAAATGACAAAAGGGATTATTAAGGAAGCCATTTTAGGTGTATTGAATATGCAATGGCAATCATCTACAGGCAAATTCATAAAAATAATCAAACGCATTCGTGTCAACTTTTAAAAAGGCCCTTTTACAATTACATGTTTTTGTTTTTTTAGCTGGCTTAACTGGACCAATTGGATTTTTAATTCAACTTAATGGTTTAGTATTGGTTTTTTATAGAATGTTGATTACAGTATCTATATTGGCAGTCATCTATATTTTTACTCAAAAAAAATCCAATTACACTAGAGTCACTTTGCTAAAGTTATTAGGTATTGGTGCCATTATTTCATTGCATTGGGTTTGCTTTTATGGTAGTATTAAACTTGCTAATATTTCCATAGCCTTAGTTTGTTTTTCATGTACCAGTATGTTTACATCCATTATTGAACCAATATCGGGGAGTAAAAAAATAAAATGGACTAATTTTTTTATAGGCGCTTTAAGTTTATTAGGTATTTTATTAATCTTCCATTTTGATACTAAATTTAGATTAGGTATTTTGGTAGGTTTACTATCTGCTTTATTAGCCTCCTTGTTTTCTGTTTTGAATAAAGGGGTAATTGATAAAATTGATTCTTTTTCAATTCAGTTTTATGAAATGTTGGGTGGGATGTTATTTTTATTTTTTATTATCCTAAGTATCAATGTCTATACACATGCTGGTTTTATTGTACCTACTCGAATGGATTGGTTTTGGCTTTCTATATTAGCAGTGGCTTGTACTGTTTGGTCTAATCACTTAATGTTGTCAGCTTTAAAACATATTAGTGCTTTTACTTTAAATGTGACTTTAAATATGGAGCCAGTGTATGGCATTCTATTAGCCTTTATTTTATTCAAGGAGCAAAAACAATTAGGCTTTAGCTTTTACATTGGTATTGCACTCATCACTTTATCGGTCATCATTCAGATGTTCCGAATTGTGAAACAAAACAAATTAAAGACTGTTCTTTAAAATTCTAAGATAAATCCAATGGTAGGGGTAATGAATACAGAGAAGTTATTGTACAATTCTGGTATTGCATTGGATCCATCTTTTTTTAAGGGCAAACCATCTGTTGTTTTAAATTCACCATCTGGTTTTGCGGTAAAAACATAAAAAGGTGGTGCAACCGATTTTGCGCCATACCAATTGGTCACATCTAAATAAAAATCTAATGTGGTCTTTTTATAATTGTATTTTTTATCAATTCTCATATCACTTGAATGATATGCTTTGTTTCTAAGTGTATTTAATTTTGTATAATCAAATATGCCCACCCCTAAAGAGGCAAAATTAAGTTGACTTGCATTCATATCATATGGGGTGTAGGGTGTGCCTCCTTGGTATCTATATTTAATACCCAACTCCCAATTTTTGTTAAATTTATAACCACCTGTTAAGCTTAATAAGTGAATATTTTCCCATGAACTTGCAATGTACTTTCCTTCGGCATTGGTATAAGAACTTCTAAAAAAGCTATAACTCATGACACCAAAAAACCGCTTGGTTAATTTTTGTTGTGCAAATAATTCAAATCCGTAACTTTTGCCTAATCCATTGGTGCTAATATCTTCATTACCTAAAATATTAAAGTCAGCTCCCATATTGGATAAGCTGGTACCTTTTTGAACGCTAATAGGTACATTTTTATATTGTTTATAATAAACTTCGGCTGTAAAACGGGTAGAGGAGGATGGGATGTATTCAATTCCTGTTACATAATGCGTACTTTGAATGTAATCTGCATCTCTATTTAAATAGTTGCCAGCTGCATTTTTAAATCCTAATGAAGTATTAGGTGCCATTTTATAATATTGTCCTACAGAAGCATTCAAAGTGACATTATCCGATAATACCCAACTTAATCCAATTCGAGGTGAAAGTTGTTTTGTGAATTTATTGCCATTGATTGTAAAGTCATTTCCATCGGTTCTGATACCTGCACTTATCCCTAATCTATTATTAAAAGCCTTTTTACCCATTTGAAAAAAGGCGCCATATTTATTATAGTTGAATTGTGAGTTATAATCGATAAAGGTAGGTGCACTTGTTGGCGGTAAACTAGAATTGCTATTTGTAAGTATATATTTCAATAACTGATGGGTATTATTATCGTATCCTACATTTTGAATATTGACGCCTGCAGTCCATTTGATGCCTAATAAACTTTGTGTCAGATCCCATCTAATTTTATTTTCAATTTCATTTGAAGCATAGTCGAATGTTTTTTCACCTTTAATTGGTTCTAGGTTATTCTCGTATTTCTCATTGATATTGTTCAAATGATTTCTGCTGATGGCTAAATTCCAAAATCCATTACTAATCAACTTTTTCAAAGATGCGCCTACAGTATAACTCCATTGATTAATGGAGGGACTGGCATTTAAAGCATAAATTTTTTCGGGAGTTGCATTTTTTGGTGCTGCAAATTTAAACTCATCAATAGCGCCCACTCCTAAAAAAGTAAGCGTAGTATTAGGATCAATAACATGTGTTATTTTATATTGGAAGTCCCAGAAATTAGGTCGTATTGGTAAATCAATTGCTTTAAATAATAATTGCAAATAACTGCGCCTTGCAGAAACTAAAAATGTGGTTTTACCTGTATTGCTTAAAGGCCCTTCCAAAGTAGTAGATAATTCTGTGGCACCTAATCTTACATTGCCTTGTAGTTTATTGCTATTACCTCTTTTTTGTTTGAATTCAAAAACGGAGGATAGGGCATTGTCATATTTGGCATCAAAAGCTGAGGATGATAATTTTACTTCATCAATAAAGGATACATTCAATATTCCTTGAGGGCCACCCGCACTACCTTGGGTACTAAAATGGTTAATGACTGGTATTTCAATTCCGTCTAAATAAAACACATTTTCATTTGGCGCACCACCACGAACAATGATATCATTTCTAAAACCTGCACCTGTACTTGCACTTCCAGTTACACCTGGTAATGCTTGCACAACTTTAGAAATATCAAAATTACCTCCTGGGTTAGATTTAATTTCCTCTGCGGTTAATTTTTGTATGCTTAATGGGGTTTCTAGTGTAGCAGTTCGTACAGTTTTTCGAGTACTACTTACTTGAACTTCTTTTAATTGCAAATCGGTTGGAACAAGTTCAATGGTATTTGTAATTTCATTTCCTACTGTTACCACCACATTAAATAAACTATAAGGTATACTCCCTAGTGAAGTAAAGCTTACTTGATATTGTCCAGTAGGTATATTTTTGAAACTATAATAACCTTTCGCATCAGAAATAGTTTTATATTTTGTGTTCACTAATTGAACATTAGCACCCTCAATTGGTTTTTGCGTGTTTTTATCAACAATCCATCCTGATAAATTACCATTCGTTTGTGCAATCACTGATTGAGTTAAAAAAAGTGATATAATTAATAAAATACGCAGGTTCATAAATGCCATTATTTGGGTGCGAAATTATAACAATTAATTGCCCTAAAAGTTGTGTAAGGAATTAAAATTTGTGACTATAGGTATTGAAACCATTGTCTGTTGGGATCCCATGCTTCAAAAGCTTTTGCGACGGCAGCTAAAAATTGAGAACCCACTGCGCCATCCACAATACGGTGATCATAACTCATGGATAAATACATCATATGGCGAACTAGAATTGCATCCCCTGAAGGGGTTTCAATCACTACAGGGCGTTTTTTAATGGCCCCTAATGCTAGAACAGCTACTTGTGGTTGGTTGATGATGGGTGTCCCCATGATACTTCCAAATGTACCTACATTGGTCACTGTAAAAGTACCATCTTGAGTATCACTCGGTTTTAATTGATTCTGACGTGCATTATTCGCCAATTCATTGACTGCTTTACTTAATCCAACAATACTTAATTGATTGGCTCCTTTTATAACAGGAACAATTAAGTTACCAGTAGGAAGGGCAGTAGCCATGCCAATATTAATATCTTTCTTTAGAATGATTTGATCGCCTTGTAAACTACTGTTAATGATAGGGAATTGCTCCATCACATTTGCAATACATTCAATAAACATTGGAGTGAAGGTAAGTTTAACTCCTTCTCTTTTTTCAAACAGTTGTTTTACCTTTTCTCTCCATACTACCATATTAGTTACATCGACCTCGAAAAATGAGGTCACATGTGCACTCGTATGAATGCTGTCTACCATATGCTTTGCAATCACTTTACGCATCCTGTCCATTTCGATGATTTCTGTACTACCCGTCATCACCACTTGATCTGGATGGGCTAATTTTGAACTTGTTGTAATAGGTTCAAATGCATTCGCCTGATAATTTTCCTTTTCAGAATTAATTACTATAGATTGATTTACAGTTTCTTGATTATGGTTACCTATCGTTTTTTTAGAAGCTATATAATTTAAAATATCCTTTTTAGATACTCGGCCTTGACTGCCAGTTCCTATAATATGTTGTAATTCCTGCATACTCACACCCTCATTTTGAGCAATATTCATTACAAGTGGGGAATAAAATTTACCCTCCTGATTCGAAGTGGTGTTTGAAATAGCGTTTGGAGTATAAGGAACTTCTACAATAGGTTCCTGTTTTTGTACTTGTTTTACTTCTTCGGCTGATTCTTTCAATATAACTTTTGGTTTTTGAACTAATGCCTCTGGTGGTATCTTTGTTATCAAGGAGCTATCATCGGATTCAATGCGAGCAATCACTGTTCCAATGGGAACGACTGCATTGGGTTCAAATAAAATTTCAACTAATTTACCTGCTGCTGTAGAAGGGATCTCACTATCTACCTTATCTGTTGCGATATCTAATAAAGTTTCATCTAATTGAATGGTATCACCAACATTTTTGTGCCATTTTAAAATGGTCGCTTCCATGATACTTTCACCCAACTTAGGCAAAACCAAATCAACAATGGGCATAAGGGTAAATTTTAGTAAAAATAAGACTAAATTTTATTGATTATTAATAACCTAAGTAAATTTATAGCCTGAGTGGCTGTTATTTCAATATTCCTTTGTCTTTCAAAACGAAGGTAAAATACCTTTGAAACCACTTTTTCTTTATTGGCGACACCCACCCAAACCATTCCTAGGGGTTTTTCGTCTGTTTTGCCCGTTGGCCCCATAATCCCGCTGACAGAAATAGCATAATCGGTATTCATCTTTTCTCTTACTGCTTTTGCCATTTGCTCTACGGCTTCTTTACTCACTGCGCCCACTGTCTGCAAAATAGAAGCAGGCACATCTAAAAATTCGGTTTTGATTCGATTATCATAACTGATAATGCCACCCGTATAAAACTGAGATGAACCTGCGTGTTTGGAAAGTAAATGTCCTATAAATCCTCCAGTGCAACTTTCGGCAGTAGCCACTGTTTGACCTTTTGCTTTTAGCATTTTACCAACCACCACTTCCATAGTTTCGTCCTCATCCGTCACCAAATATTCAGCAACTGCTTTTTTTAATAAATTAAATTGGGTATCCAATGTTTCGTTTAAAAGGGTACCGTCTGTATTAGAACCTGTCAATCTTAATCTTACCATTCCAAAATTGGGCAAATATGCAAGTTTTATTTCGGGTGGTAAATTATTTTCAAAATCCAATATCAATTCAGCCAAAAAGGATTCTCCAATACCAGCTGTGAGCAAGGTTCTATGACTAACATAGCCAATGTTCAATTGGGTTTTTAATAATGGAATGACTTTATTTTCGGTTAACCATTTCATTTCATGAGGCACACCTGGCAATGAAAATATATAAGCTCCATTCTTTTTAAACAACATTCCTGGAGCAGTTCCTGTTTCATTAAATAATACCTCACATGTATCTGGAACTTCGGCTTGTTTACGATTACGATCAATCATTGGCCTTTTATGTACTTGTTCAAATATATAGATGATATGATCCAAAGTAGGTTGATGAACTATTAAACTACCTCCAAAATATTGTGTCAATAATGGCTTCGTAATATCATCTGAAGTAGGCCCTAAGCCACCTGTTAAAATCACAATTTGGTTTTGGCTTATAGCAGTATCTAATGCATTTGAAATAGCTATTTGATCATCACCAACTGCAATACGGCTTGTAACTATAACGCCAATGGCGTTTAGTGCTTGAGCAATAAATGCACTATTGGTATCAATCACTTGACCAATTAAAAGCTCATCGCCAATAGTAATAATCGTGGCTTTATTTTGATCCATGTTTAACAGTTAAATTAGGTTGCAAAGTAAACCAAAAATAGGCGGTTTAACTAAAATAGGAACTTAGTTTTTCAGCCAATAATGGGGGCATACTTGCCCTTTTTCCCAATTGCTTATCCATAAAATAAAGCTTAACCATTCCAATGGTTAACAGTTTCCCCTCTTCATTATGAATTTCTTGATCAAATACAATTCGGTGATCAACCGGAACTTGCCTAATTTGAGTCGTAATCGTCAATAAATCGTCATATCGGGCTGGTCTTAGGTATTTAACATTGAGTTCTACTACGGGTAACATAATCCCAATATCCTCAATATCCTTATAACTGATACCTAAAGCCCTAAGGCTTTCGACACGACCAACTTCAAAATATTGTGCATAATTGCCATAATATACCACATTCATGGGGTCTGCATCCGCATATCTGACCCTCACTTGGTTTTTAAATTCATACATATTATTATAATTGTTGACAAATTTACGAATAGAATCTGTTTTTCCACAATAAGCTCATTTAACATAGCGTTTTATAGGTGTATTGTACTTTTACTAGGTTACTCATAATTATAACAACCCATGTCTCATTTTTATCGATTTCTATTGATTTGTATTTTAACCGGGTCGTTGACTTTAGGAGCCAATGCGCAAACTTCAACAGTAGAAGAATCGGCCATTTCCTATTTTAATAGGGGATTGCATTCCCTTACTTTAGGAGATAGTGTAATTGCCTACCAACAATTTGAACAAGCCTATGGCTTTTCGTATAAAGAGGATAAAATCACTTATTACTATTTAATGTTGGCGCTTCACCTTCAAAAAGCATTTGCAGTGCCTGCAACTTTAAGTTGGTTAAAGGAAACCACTAATGTTATTTATCAATCTAGGTTACAATATTTTTTAGGGGAATATTATTATCAACAAAAGCAAGTTGAAAATGCCATTACTGCTTTTTTGAAAGTGCCGATTGAGGATTTAAACAATGATGAAATTTTCAAATTAAAGTTTCATTTGGGCTATTTATATTTTAAATCGGGTCAATGGGAAAAGGCAAGTACCTTATTAAATAGTTTAAGGCAAATACAAACAGCCGCTAATTATACAGATGCAAATTATTACGCAGGGTTTTTAGCATTGAAAAACAAAGATTATGCTTTGGCTTTGTCTTGTTTTGAAATTGCTGCGCACAATAGCGATTATGCAAATGTGGTTCCTTTTTATATTGCACAATTGTATTATTTCCTTGGCGACATAAAAAAAGCAATTGAATATGCTACAACGGCTTTAATAAATAAGGATCAATTTTATGATGCGCAAATAAGACAATTATTAGGTCATTTGTGGTTTGATCAAAATGAGTATGAAAAAGCTTTACCGTATTTAGCTACTTATGTTGCTAAGCAAGATAAAGTACAATCACAGGATTTGTATCAACTTTCATTTTGTTATTTTCAAACCAAACAATGGGATAAAGCAATAGCTGGTTTTAAGCAATTGAATAATGGAAAGGATTCCTTAGCGCAAAATAGTATGTATTTATTAGCCACTTCTTATTTGAAAATAGATGATAAGATGGGTGCTAAAACTGCTTTCCAGTTTTGTGCAGCACAAAGTCAAAATCTAATTCAAAAGGAAATTTCATTGTTTAACTATGGGAAACTATCTGTTGAATTAAAAGATTATGCACAAGCAGTTATTAGTTTAGATCAATTCATGGAAGCCTATCCAAAATCTACTTATTTGGGTGAATCAAAACAGTTATGGGTAAAAGCATTGGCTTTAAATAATAATTATGTTTTAGCATTGGACGCTTTTGAATCTATTGAATCTCCCAATGAGGAATTACAAAAATTATATCCAGCCATTTTATTTGGTCGAAGCGTAGTTTATATTAATGATGGGCAAATTGACAAAGCTTATACATTATTAAATAAAGTTTTAAATACCCCATTTAATCAAAATGTATTAAGCCCAACTCAGTTTTGGATAGGGGAATTAGGTTATAAATTAGGTCATATTAATGAATCTGTTACTGCACTGACTCAGTACTTAAAGTCGCCCCTGAATGAAGGGGAGGTGACAATCCAACATGCTAAATATACTTTAGGTTTTGATTATTTGAAATTAGGATCCTATCAAGAAGCATTAAATAATTTTAATGCTGTAGCAAGCGTTAATCCAATCAACGCAACGCTTAATTATCAAAAGGATGCTTATATGAGAGCTGCGGATTGTTTAATGATGTTAAAGCAATATAAACAATCCATTCAATCCTATCAGAATATCATTGATTTGAAATGGACTATGGAAGATTATGCAACTCTACAAAAATCAATCATCTTAGGAGGAATGGGTAAGCCCAATGATAAAATTAGTATCCTTCAACAATTCGATCAACATTATCCAAATTCTGAATATTTGAATGATGCTAGAATGGAATTGGCAGAAACTTATATTTTTAAAGAAGACTTTCAGTTAGCTATAGCGCCTTTAAGCGCAATCGTTATAGATAAAAAAGCAACTGCTTTTTACCCAGTCGCTTTATATAAATTAGGTGTGACTTACTTTAATATGAATAAGAATGAACCTGCTTTGCAAAATTTTCAAACCCTCATAAAAACATATCCTAATTCAGTTGAAACCGAAAATGCCCTTGAATTTGTTCGTAATATATTTTTAGAAGAACAAAAACCCGAATTATTAGTGGCATTTATGAATGAAAATGGACATCCTTTAGCTGTTAACGAACAGGATTCCCTTACATATCGATCTGCTATGCTGCGATATGATGAAAAAAACTATGTAGATGCTAAGTCGGGTTTAATTAAATACATCAATTTATTTCCTAATGGTAAATACCAAATTGAATCTAATTATTTAGTTGCCGAGATGGATTATGCAGGACAAGTATTTGATTCTGCTGCTTACTATTTTACAAAAGTAGCAGATCAATCTCCTAATCGATATGCAGAAAGGGCTAACCTTTTAGCTGCTAGGCTTTATTATTTCAATTTCAAAAATTATGTATTAGCAGAACAATATTATTTAAAACTAAAAGAGGTTGCAGTACAAAAAGAAAATGTATTAGAAGCTTTAAGAGGTATTTTAAGATGCCAATTTAAAAATAATAAGTGGTTAGAAGCAGCGCCCATTGCAAAACAAATCATTGAGGAAAAAACATTTGCTTCTGATGATTTAATAATGGCGAATATGGTTTTATATCATGAACAATTATTAAAAAATGACACAGTAGGAGCAATGACCGTTTTGGGAAAAATTATATTAAATAATTCATCCATCTATACTGCAGAAGCTCATTATGAATTGGCTCATTTACAATACCTTCTAAAAAAATACACACTTGCCGAAAAAACCGCATTTGAGGTTACTAAAAAACAAGCCTCACATGAATTTTGGGTGACCAGTGCTTATATTTTACTTGGGGATATTTATGTCGCACAAAAAGATTGGTTTAATGCACTAGCCACTTTTAAAAGTATTGCTGACAATGCGACCATTAGTTCATTGAAAGAGGAAGCCGCTGAAAAATATAATTTAGCAAAAACAGCCGAGAAAATTTCTAACAAAGTTGAAAACCAATTACCATAGCATGTCAACAATTTTAAAATATAGTTTTTTATTTTTACTTATATTAATGACATGCTCAGATGCATCTGCCTGGCAGCATAAAAATAAAAAGAAAACAACCAAAACAATCACCCATTCAAAGAAGAAAAAGTTAAATAAAAAGACCAGCAAAACAAAAAACTTCCCCATGCCTGTTAAGGTTAAGTTGGAAGACATAGTAAAGCAAGTACCTATTGATATTCCAGTGTTAAAGGATACAACACCAGCTAAAGTAGTGAGTATTTTATCTGCATTTAAGCCACAATTAAAAAGTGTAGTAAAAATTAATTTCACCAATGCTGCGCCAGTATTAGATACTCAATCGGTTCATTATTCTTATCAAGTACCTGGACAAAATTTATCTTTTTCTTATAGACCCATTGCTTTAAATCCATTAGCAATTGTTTTAACGAATCCTCCTGTATTTACTAACAATACTAATGTAAAAGTAGGTTTTGGTAACTATTTATACCAACTACTTAATGTGAATATGATTAATATAGGGGAAAAGTCAATTCATCATTGGAGTGCTTCCACCGAATCTTCTGAAGGCATTCATCATTTACAGAAATATAGATATAGTAAATTAGATTATCAAGGTAATTTTATACTAACCGATTCTAATTCTATACTCACTAATTTTTTTGCTAGTCAATCTCAATCCTATCGATATGGATTAGTTCCAGATACTTTATCATTACCAACTAGTCAATATGAACAAAAATATACCGAGTTGGGATTGAAATTAGTTTTGTTAAATAAGATAAAGCCCAATCATAAATTATATTATAAACCTGAATTTGAATTAGAGCATTTATCAGATATTTCAAATAAATCTAATACCTATATTGCCATTTCTAGTCCAATGAGTTATCCATTGAAAGGGGGGATGACTTTGAATTTTGATTTTCATTTAAGTTATAACTATTTTAATAGCTTCAATTCAAGTTCGAACACCTTATTTAGAGTAGATCCTTCATTGAATTTTAATAAGTGGAAATGGCAGGTATTGTTAGGTGTCTCACCAGTTTACACATCAGATGGTTTTAATTTATATCCCAATTTACAATTACAACATCAATTAACAGATACTACATGGTCTATCAAAGCAGGTTGGATCACTAAAACCAAAAATACACAATACGCCAATCTGCTAGATGAGAATAAATGGATCACAACACCAACCGTTTTAAAGTTAACGACACAACAAAAACAATTCATTAATATAGAAGTGAATGCTTCTAGAAAATTACAATATGGTTTTGGTTTATCCTTAAATACCTATTTGAACCTGCCCCTTTTTAATAAAGAACCATTAGCAATGGCTACACTATTACCCAATATTGCTTTCCCAGATAATTTAGAGTATACCAACCGAATAGCAAATGGACTTAAGTATATTACCAATTTTGAATCCAAAGCAACCACTGTTGAATTAGAAGCACATTTACATTATCAATTTAGTGACCAATTCTCGGTTGAAAATCAATTTAGTTACACCCAATTCAATTATATCAAGGACAATGAAAAACCATGGGGTTTTGTGCCTTTACAGCTGCATTCAACCTTCTTTTGGAATGCTAGTCAAAAACTACTTTTTGATGGCTCATTTAACTTCCTATCGGGCATAGAATCGTCCACTGAAGGGGCTAATTATATTGCACAAACATTAAAACCAGTTTCATTACTAAATGTGGGTTTATCTTACAAATTATCCATTCCTTGGAAGTTATGGATTCAATCTTCTAATCTTTTAAACAGTCAATATCAAAGGTGGGCAGATTATCCTTCATTAGGTGTTCAAATTAATGCGGGTGTTGTATATTCGTTCCATAAATAAGTATGATTCATCAAATAGTTACATATTTTATTCGTTTTGGTCAATTAGACATTCCTGCCATAGGTAATTTAAAATTATCTAAAAAAGAGGCCGAATGGGCTGAAGGGGTTTTAATTGCCCCTAAGGAAATCATTCAATTTGAACTAGGAGATAGTATTCCCAATAAACATTTCTATCAATATATAGCTAATGCACTTGACATTTCGGCAGAACAAGCTGCGATACAATATGAGCAAATTTTGAATTCGCAATTAGAGCAAGATCATAAATTAGTTTTAGGAAACTTAGGTGTTTTAACCAAGGAAGGAAATTCCTATCAATGGTTTTCACATTTTGATTCAACTCAGTATTTTAATAATTTAGACTTAAGCAGCTTACCTAATTCGGTTAGTTTTGATGAAGAGGAAGCGATACAAAAAAGTGATAAATGGTATATTTGGGCAATCGTATTAAGTGTTATTGCAATCATCGCAATTTTATTTAAACAATAAAATATGTCATCTACAAAAGAGCCATTTTTACCTTGCCCTGTTTGTAATGCATCAGCCATTTCATTTTTAATTCATGGAAAAGATTTTTCATTAACTGGTGATTTATTTGATATCATACAATGTGAAAAATGCAGCTTAAAATTTACACATGCCATTCCAGATAAGGATCATATAGCACCTTACTATAATTTTCCTGACTATATATCACATACTGATATAAAAGAAGGATGGATGAACCAATTATACCATAAAGTACGTCGTCATACCTTACAACATAAAACAAATTGGGTTCAATCTTTGTTTACAGGTCACAAAGGAACGCTATTAGAGGTAGGAGCGGGTACAGGCGCATTTGCGGATTTGATGATTCATAAGGGGTGGAGTGTTACAGCTCTTGAACCTGATGCAGCAAGTAGACAAAAAGCATTGGATAATTATTCAATTAAATTATTGCACATTGAATCCTTGGATCAATTGCCTCACAATAGCTTTGATGTTATTACTTTATGGCATGTGTTGGAACATGTACATGATTTAAAAATATATATAGCTAGTTTTAAGAAGCTGCTTAAACAAAATGGTAGATTAATTATCGCAGTACCCAATTATACAAGTTATGACGCTCAGTTTTATAAAGAATATTGGGCTGCCTATGATGTACCAAGACACTTATATCATTTCTCGCCAAAGTCGATGGATTACTTAATGCGTTCCTTTGGGTTAAAAATTGCTAATTTGAAACCAATGTGGTTTGATAGCTTTTATGTAAGCTTATTAAGTGAAAAATATAAAAAATCAGGATTTATAGGAATGATTAGAGCTTTATTGATTGGGCTGATTTCAAATCTTAAAGCCTATCGAGATCACAAAAAGGCAAGTTCTATTATATACGAAATAAAAAAAGTGAATGAAGATTAATCTTATTTAATTCTTATTTGAACTAATACAGGCCAACATTTACCCCCTATAAAAAAAGTATTAGAGTGCTTTTCATAAGCAATACCATTAAGTACATATCCCACATCAATGCTAGCAGGATCGTATTTGACTCCAGCTTGTGCTAATAGATTACTAAAGTTGATATTTTTAACCACTTGTCCGGAATTTATGTCTATGACAATTACTTCTTTTTGACCATATATATTAGCATATAGTAACCCATTTACATATTCTAGTTCATTAATATCACTTACATATCCATAATTATTAAATACCCCAATTGTTTTTTTTATCGAAAAGGTATTTGGATCCACTAAATAAATATCACTTCCTCCTGTGGAAACAATTAAGGCCGAATCATTATGTGTAATTCCCCAACCTTCATAGGGCCAATATAATTCCTTTTCCTTATTTAATGTAACTGCATTATAAACAAAAACTTTGTGTTCTTTCCAAGTGAGTTGATAAATTTTATTATTAAATAGGGTAATGCCTTCACCAAAAAATTCTTTATCTAATTTTATTTTATTCCCCTGAGGACGCATATTGCTGTCCATTTTATGTAATATACTTTTTCCATAATTGCCTGTCCCTTCCAATAATAAATTCCCTTGCCATTCTAATCCTTGTGTATAAGCACTAGTGTCATGCGGATATACTTTTACAATCTCATATTGTAATGTAGTAGGGGCTTTAATAGCATCCTTCCCCTCATTTTGTTCAGAAGAGCTAATGGTATTATTACATGCTAATAAATTCAATAACAAGCAATAAAAAGAAATATATTTTATGAATGAACGCATATAATTTTTTATACATTAAATCTGAAATGCATCACATCGCCATCTTTTACTAAGTATTCTTTTCCTTCAATTCTTAATTTTCCATTATCTCTGCATGCAGCCTCACTTTTAAATTTGATAAAATCTTCAAAAGCAATCACTTCAGCTTTAATAAACCCTTTTTCAAAGTCGGTATGGATGACACTTGCTGCTTGTGGCGCCTTCCATCCTTTTTCAATTGTCCATGCCCTTACTTCTTGTACCCCAGCTGTGAAATAGGTTTCTAAGTTTAATAATTTATAAGCAGATTGGATTAACCTATTTAAAGCGGGTTCCTTCATTTGGTATTCTTCCATAAAGACCGCTTTGTCAGCAGGATCTTCTAATTCTGCAATCTGAGCCTCAATATTATTACACATTACGATAACTTCAGCACCTTCTGCTTTTGCCATATCCACTAACATGGCTGAATATTTATTACCACTATGCATCGAAGCTTCATCCACATTTGCAACATACATTACTGGTTTTTCAGTTAATAAAAAACTGTCTGCAATTGCAACTCTATCTTCTTTTGATAATTGTAATGAACGAATACTTTTTCCTTGTTCTAAATGAATTTTGCATTTTTGTAAAACTTCTAATTCAACTTTAGCCTTAGGATCAGTTTTAGCCATTTTTTCGCACCTTTGAATTTTTTTATCTACACTATCTAAATCCTTAAGTTGTAATTCTGTTTCGATAATTTCTTTATCACTGATAGGATGGATAGCACCTTCTTCTCTTAATACATTCTCATCTTCAAAACATCTTATTACATGGATGATGGCACTCACTTCACGAATATTCGCTAAAAATTTATTACCTAGACCTTCACCTTTACTGGCACCTTTTACCAATCCAGCAATATCTACAATCTCTAACTGAGTAGGTACAATTCGATTGGGTAATATTAAATCAGCCAATTGTTGCATTCTATGATCGGGTACATCCACTAAACCAACATTAGGTTCGATGGTGCAAAATCGGTAATTACTAGCTTGCGCTTTAGCACTATTACTTACTGCATTAAATAAAGTTGATTTTCCTACATTGGGTAATCCCACAATTCCTGCCTGTAAAGCCATAATCTGACGTGTTTTAAGAGCGCAAAAATACAATTCTAATCCCAAAATTGACTATATTAGAACCATAAACAATTGTTTTATGGCTTTGAATATTATCTGGATGGCATTTTTTGTGATTGCATTTGTAATTGCCTTGTTTAAATTGGTTTTTTTAGGGGATACTGAAATTTTTAAATTACTTGCCGATGGCCTTTTTGACTCTGCTAAATCCTCTGTAATGGATGTGGCCCTTCCTTTGGCAGGCACGATGGTGTTTTTCTTGGGTTTAATGAATATCGCCGAAAAAGCTGGGGCCATTCAAAAACTAGCCAAATGGATGAACCCTTTTTTAAGCCGATTGTTTCCTGGGGTTCCACCCAATCATCCAGCTATGGGGCAAATGGTGATGAATTTTAGCGCAAATATGCTTGGTTTAGACAACGCAGCTACTCCATTTGGATTAAAAGCAATGGAAAGCCTACAAAGTCTTAATCCGGATAAAGAAAAGGCCACCAACGCTCAAATCATGTTCCTTGTTTTACATACAAGTGGGTTAACCATTATTCCTTTAACCATCATTTCATATCGTTTAGCTGCAGGATCCCATGATGCAGCTAGTATATTTATTCCCTGTGTTCTTGCAACGTTAGGGACAACATTAGCATCTATTTTTATGGTGGGCTTATACCAAAAATTAAAATGGGATAAAGTTTTAATAGGTTGGATACTTGGTTTAATCTTACTAATGGTGGGTATTTTATTTAGTGTCAATTCATTATTGCCCATTCAAAAGGAGGTATTTTCTAAAACAGTGGGAAATGCTTTATTGCTTGTCATCATTGTAGGTATTATTATTGGAGGGGCTTATAAAAAAGTATCTGTTTTTGATGCATTTATTGAAGGAGCCAAAAATGGATTTGATGTCATTATTAAAATTATTCCATACTTGGTAGCAATGCTGGTCGCTATCAGGGTATTTAGAGATAGTGGCGCCATGTTATACATATTAAATGGGCTAACTTTTTTAATACAATCCACTGGGGTGAATACCGAATTTATTGGAGCATTACCTGTTGCCATTATGAAACCTTTAAGTGGGAGTGGTGCTAGGGGAATGATGCTAGATATTTTTCAAACACAAGGGCCTGATTCATTTGTTGGAAAATTAGCATCCATTTTTCAAGGATCTGCAGATACTACTTTTTATATAATTGCTTTATACTTTGGTAGTGTAGGAATCAAGAAAATACGATACGCATTATGGGCTGGTATATTCGCAGATTTAATAGGTGTGGTCATCGCAATTTTAATTGGGTACACCTTTTTTAAATAAAAGATTTTAATTGAAGTAGTTATTATAAACCCTCACTCATCTTCATCACTTCATTCCATTCGGCAGTACTCACTTTTTGAACAGACAATCGACCTAGTTTAACCAATTCCATATTAGCTAAATTGGTATTGGCTTTTACATCCGATAATTTTACGGGATGTTTTAATTTTTTATGTGGTGCAAAATCTACAGCCAACCATGCCGTTTCAGTAGTAGTAGGATCTTGATAAGATTCTTTGACCACTTTTGCAATGCCCACAATTTCCATTCCTTCATTGCTATGGTACCAAAAGGCAAGATCTCCTTTTTTCATGGATCTTAAATTATTTCTTGCACCATAATTACGAACGCCATCCCAAAATGTTTTTTTATCTTTTACAAATTGATCCCAAGCGTATTTAAAAGGTTCTGATTTAATTAGCCAATATGCCATGAGAAAAAAATTATAAAATTAAAAATAGAGAAGTAGTTTAATAGCCACTTGCTAACACTTCAGATAAATGAAGCACTTTGATATCTTGACCATTATGTTTCATGCGTCCATCTAAATGCATTAGACAACTCATGTCAGTACTAATTAAAATAGGCGCTTGTGTTTCTATGATATTGTCAATTTTTTGATCAGCCATAGAAACACTAATGGTATCAAATTTTACTGCAAAACTGCCTCCAAATCCACAACAAATATCAGTGTCCTTCATTTCAACTAATTCTAATCCTTTTACTGCTGCTAATAATTGCCTAGGTTCTTGTTTAATTGAACATTCTCTTAAACCAGCACAACTATCATGGTAAGTTGCTTTGCCTTCAAAGGAAGCACCTAAATCAGTAATGTTTAAAACCTTTACTAAAAATTCGGACAATTCATAAATACGATTCGCCACTTTTTTAGCAGGACTTTGGAAGGCATTATTTTCAAATAATTTCCCATAATTATTTCTTACAAATCCAGTACAACTTGCGCTTGGACTCACTATATAATCTGCACCTTCAAAATCTTGAACAAACTTTGTACAAACATCTTTGGACTCACCCCAATATCCAGCATTAAAAGCAGGTTGACCACAACAGGTTTGTTCTGTATTATATTTAACATTACAACCTGCTTTTTCCAACACTTTGATAGTATCAAATGCAACTTGAGGGTATAGTTGATCAATAAAACAGGGTATGAATAATTGTACTGTCATACTCAAAAATACGAATTGTAGTTAAATAAAAACATAAAAAAAAGCATTCTCAACAATTTGTGGAGAATGCTTTAATATAGGTTAAATAACTTGAATTAAGGTTGAACTTTCAATTTATTGATAAACTTATCAGCCAATAAACCTTTTTCAGATTTAGGGTAATTTGCTTTAATATTTTTGTAAATTTCAACTGCGTCATCCGCTTTCCCATTTAATTCTAATAAAGCTGCAGCACGATATAGGTATTCAGAGCTTATGCCTTCATCTTCTGGAAAATGAGCCCCAGCTTTTTTATAATAACTGATGGCTTCTTCTGTATTTTTTAATTCACTATAAGCATCTCCAATAGTGCCGTAAGCAATGGCTTGAACTTGTTTTGCACTTGTTGAAAAATCCTTTAAATACTCTATAGCTTTGTTAAAGTTATTAGTACGATAGTAACTAACACCTGCATAATATTTAGCAAGATTGGCAGCTTTTGTACCACCAAATTCATTGATAATGTACAAAACACCTTTACTGCTACCGTCTCCATTTAAAACTAAAGTAGAGGAGTCCATTGCAAAATACTTTTCAGCTGCAAACATAGCATCCGCTGCTTTATCTTCTCTAGGTTTTTGATACAATTCACTGTAGCCAAAATAACCAGCTAATATAATCACTAATGCGGTTAAGGCATAAGTTAATCCTTTTTTATTATTTTTTACGAAATCTAAAAATGGATGTTTTTCCGTTTGTAACTCGCTCATATTATTATTTTATATTTTTTCGAAAAAATTTAATCAACAATGAATGGATAATTTTGATCTATATAAACATCTTTATACACTTCACTGTCATCAGGCCAAGGACTTTCTTCAGCAAATTTAACAGAAGCATCTACAATTAAAGTTATTTTGTCATCAATTGCTTTTAATTCAGCTTCCGTGGCAAATTGACTATCAAGAATAGTCTTAGTTACTTTTGTAATTGGATCTTGGTTTTTATATTCTTCTACCTCATCCTTAGTTCTATATTTTTGTGGATCTGAAACCGAATGTCCTTTGTAACGATATGTTTTCATTTCCAATAGAGTAGGGCCATCACCTTCTCTAGCACGTTTAACTGCTCTTGATACACCTTCATGTACCGCCTCAGTTGTCATACCATCAATTTTATCAGCAGGCATTTCATAGGCATCTGCTAATTTATAAATATCAATTACATTACTAGTTCTTTCAATAGAGGTTCCCATAGCGTAATTATTATTCTCACAAATAAATACGATTGGTAATTTCCATAACATGGCTAAGTTAAATACTTCATGCAACATTCCTTGTCTTGCAGCACCATCTCCAAAAAAACATAAAACGACATTTTTTGAACCTCTGTATTGTTCGGCAAAAGCCAATCCAGCACCTGTTCCAATTTGTGCTCCAACAATACCATGTCCTCCAAAAAAGTAATGCTCTTTACTAAAAAAGTGCATACTACCACCTTTACCTTTTGAACAACCAGTTGCTTTACCATATAATTCAGCCATAGCTGAATTTGGACTCATTCCTTTTGCTAAAGCTAAACCATGATCACGATAGGCAGTAATGAATGGATCTTCTTGATTAGTTGCTGTCATACAACCAGCGGCAATGGCTTCTTGTCCATTATAAACATGAAAAAAACCTCTGATTTTACCAGCCATTTTATACATTTCCTCGGATTTGGATTCAAATTGACGTATTAACTGCATCAATTCGTACCAATAGAGATAGGTTTCTTTAGAAAATTTTTGGGCCACAGTCCTTTTATTTTGAGGAGCAAATATACAGATTTCTGAATAAAAACCGCTTAAAAGCAGCAGGTTATGCCTCGTTTAAAAAGGGATATTTATAGTCAACTGGAGGGTTAAAGGTTTCCTTAATGGTACGTGCACTTAACCAACGATACAAATTGAGCATACTTCCTGCTTTATCATTGGTTCCAGATGCCCTAGCGCCTCCAAATGGTTGTTGTCCTACTACCGCGCCTGAGGGTTTATCATTAATATAAAAATTACCCGCAGCATGTCTTAGTTTTTCGGTCGCTAATTCAATAGAAGCTCGGTCTTGTGAAAGAATCGCACCCGTTAAAGCATATTTAGAGGTGGTATCTACTAAATCTAAGGCTTTTTCAAACTGATTGGTAGGATAGGTGTAGATGGTTAATACTGGCCCAAATATCTCCTCACACATGGTTAAATATTTTGGACTGGTGGTTTCAATTACTGTTGGTTCTACAAAGTAACCATTGCGTTTATCCACTTTACCTCCCACCAAAATTTTTGCATTTTTATCCTGTTTCGCTTTTTTAATATACTGCGCAATATTGTCAAAAGATTTTTCGTCAATCACTGCGTTCACAAAATTTGAAAAATCTTCAACAGTACCCATTTTCATAGATTTAACTGCTTTCACCAATTTGGTTTTCACTTCTTCTGCAATATTTTTGGGAAGATAGGCACGAGAAGCAGCAGAACATTTTTGTCCTTGGTATTCAAAAGCACCTCTGGCTAATGCAGTGACTACAGCATCTACATTTGCAGAAGGGTGCGCTAATACAAAATCTTTTCCTCCTGTTTCTCCAACAATTCTAGGATAAGTTTTATACTTAGAAATATTTTCACCAATTTGTTTCCACATATTATTAAATACGCCAGTAGATCCAGTAAAGTGTACTCCTGCAAAACTAGGATGCGTAAAGCAAGTAGCGCCAAGGGTAGGACCATCTACATATACTAAATTGATGACGCCATTTGGCAATCCTGCTTCTTTTAAGATGCGCATAAATAATTGTGCAGAATATATTTGAGTGTTGGCTGCTTTCCAAACTACTACATTACCGCACATAGCTGCAGATGCTGGTAGGTTTGCTCCTATGGCTGTAAAGTTGAAAGGAGTAATGGCTAAAACAAAACCTTCTAGACCACGCCATTCCATTCGATTGTGCATACCTGGAGAAGAAAGAGGTTGTTGTTTATAGATGGTACTTAAAAAGTGTACATTAAATCTTAAAAAATCGATCAATTCACATGCAGCGTCAATTTCTGCTTGATATGCATTTTTGCTTTGACCTAACATAGTCGCCGCGTTCATTTCAAAACGATATTTAGTAGCTAATAAATCAGCTGCTTTTAAAAAGATATTAGCGCGTGATTCCCAATTCATATTTGACCAAGAGATTCTTGCATTTAAGGCA
>Ga0209829_10000247_pt1 | contig 50301 bp, 53 predicted proteins | sample C_140205_EF_Meta_FD_187311 | JGI IMG/M metagenome (GOLD analysis project Ga0209829, IMG submission 187311) | Freshwater microbial communities from Lake Croche, Canada to study carbon cycling - C_140205_EF_MetaG (SPAdes) (version 2) | ecosystem: Environmental > Aquatic > Freshwater > Lake...
CAGCAGTGGGGGCTGATGGCTTGCCAGTTGATGTTCCTTCTGGGCGGATTGGCATTCGCAAATCTCCTCAAGTCATTAGGGGGCACTTCGGTGTGAAGTACGTTCTCTAGGTATGAATTACACCCGTGTAATCCCTCTGAGTCAACCCCAGGATCGAGACTTTCGCAAAAAATTACGGTAAATCTGGCTATTTTCTAGAGTGATATCGGTAAATCAAGCTTTTTCGAGAGGTAATGACTGTTTTTTTCGGCCCCAGATGCAATCTCAGTGCCATGAGCGATGAAACAGTGAGCCAGGTGTGCACCTGCACCAATCGTTACGCCATCACCGATGATGCAATCGTCGAGAGTCACTCCTGCAGCGATTGTGCAGCCGGCACCGATTGATGTGCCACCAATAATCGATGCATCTGGCGCAATAGTGGTGCCTGACATTGCTTGGAAATCGCCATCGATGAGATCACGTGATCCTTTAAATAACGCAGCAGGGGTTCCTACATCGAGCCAATAAGACTGCTCTTTATATCCAAAGACTGGACGACCACTTGCGACAAGTGCTGGAAAAGTTTCGCGTTCGACGCTGATCACTTTTCCACGTGGAATCTGATCTATGACTGCCGGGCTAAATACATAACAGCCGGCATTGATGGAGTTTGTGACAGGGCTATCCATCTTCTCGAGAAATGCAGTAACGCGCCCGTTGCTATCAGTAGGTACGCACCCAAAGGCACGTGCATCGTCAACTTCAATGAGGTGGAGCGTGGCATCTGCCTTCTGTGCCAAGTGAAATGCAATTTGATCTGCAATGGAGTGGCGACTTAGAACATCTCCATTAAAGATAACAATCGGCTCATCGCGGCCAAGTAGCTGCGCCGCATTGGCAATTGCACCACCTGTGCCCAGCGGTTCTTTCTCTACTGCATAGAGAATCTTCATTCCCCACTTGCTTCCATCTCCGAAGTACGGAGTAAAAACCTCTGCCAGATAGGAAGTAGCTAATACCAACGTATGTATACCGGCCTTCTTCGCGGCAAGAATCTGGTGTTCGGTGACAGGAAGACCGGCAACAGGCAACATCGGTTTTGGATATTCATCAGTGAGCGGCTTAAGCCGTGTGCCAAATCCTCCGACTAAGAGAATTCCGGTGGCCACTTATGCTCCTACTTTAACGTGAATACGGCGAGCCGCATCAGCGATCTGGATATCAGTTGCAGTCATAGCAATACGTATATGGCGCGAACCGAGTTCGCCATAGAAAATACCTGGCGTTGCAATGATTCCACAATCTGCCAGCCATGCAACGGAGTCCCAACAATTCTCATTGCGGGTAGCCCATATGTAGAGCCCTGCCTCAGAATTTTCGATAGTAAAACCTGCAGCGGCCAGGGCTGGCACAAGAGTTGCGCGACGGGCGTTATAACGGGCGCGCTGTTCTGCAACATGTGTAACATCAGAGAGAGCGGCAACCATCGCTTTCTGGACAGGAAGTGGCACCATCATTCCGGCATGTTTGCGAACTTCCAGAATCTTGGCAATCAGTTGTGGGTCACCGACAATAAATGCAGCGCGATAACCAGCCATTGATGATCTCTTGGAGAGCGAGTACACGCCTAAAATATTGGAGTTATCTCCATCTGTGTACTGCAACATTGAGGTTGGTTGAACTGAGTCCCCAAATTCGAGGTAACACTCATCGGAGACGAGAACGCTCTTATTCTTACGAGACCAAGCAATGGCGCTACGAAATTCAGATTCAGAATGTACGCGCCCAGTTGGATTAGATGGTGAGTTCACCCATGCCATATCTGCGACGGGCCATTGCGCTGCATCGAGATTTACTGCAGTTGCAGCTGCCTCCGCAAGGAGTGCACCCACAAGATACGTTGGGTATGCAACATCTGGATACAGAACGCTCTGTGCTTCAATAAAAGTAGGAAGCCATGCAACAAACTCTTTCGAACCGATGACGGGTAGGACGCCAAAATCTCCGGTTACACCAAGAGACTTCTTAGCCCAGGCAGTTATGGCATCGCGAAGTTCTGGAGTTCCAACAGTGACGGGATAACTCGGTGAATTAGCGGCTTCGCGAAATGCGTTCTGAATAAATTCAGGAGTGGGATCTACTGGTGTTCCGACAGATAAATCAATTGCACCTTCTGGAAATGTGCGAGCAATGGCGCCGTATGGCGCCAGCGCATCCCACGGAAAATCAGGAAGTTTTTGGCGCAAGAGCCGTTACATCTGCGTGGTCGGTATTAGTCTCACCGACCTTGGATGCTCCCCCAGGTGAACCGAGTTCGATAAAGAATTCAGTATTGATTTTCTTGTAGCCCTGCCACTGTCCTGGAACATCATCTTCGTAGTAAATGGCTTCGACAGGACAGACAGGTTCGCAGGCTCCGCAGTCGACACACTCGTCAGGCTGGATGTAGAGCATGCGGGTTCCGTCATAGATGCAATCGACTGGGCACTCTTCGCGGCATGACTTATCTTTTACATCGACGCAAGGTTCAGCGATTACATATGTCACGAAAATTCCTCCATAAGACTGGAAACGGTAGGCGGCAATCTTAACCCTGCGGGAGCGCCCATGCACGATTATGGTTAATGCATGGCCTCCATGAGTTTGCGCACTCAGTTATCGCTGGCCCTTGGCAAACGGGTAACCATCAGGCTCAGCAATAGCGATGGCACCTACAGCGATAGCGTCGGCGTTTTACAGAGTGAGACCACCCTCATCAATCGTCGATCAGAAACTATTCACTTTAATCCAGACGATGTAGTGGCCTTTCGGGTGATTCCGGTCTTTAACAGGCGTGACCACTCATCTGGCCAGCTCACTATCTACGACACAATGACGCGGCAATTACAGAATATCGGCGGCAGAGATGGCTGCGTCACCATGTATTGCTGTGGGCCAACTGTCTATCGTGATGCCCACGTTGGAAATTTACGAACATTTCTCTTAGCTGACTTGATTAGCCGAGCCATTCAGTTAACTGGTCTTGATGTCCAGTTAGTTCAAAACATCACCGATGTAGGACATATGGCAGATGATTTCGAAGAACAAGATAAATTACTTCAAGAATCTGAAAAGACAAAGATTGACCCATTTGAAATTGCTCGTACCTTTGAATCACGTTTCCATACCGATACCGCACTTCTGAATATCATTCCAGCAGATAGCTACCCACGTGCATCAGAGACGATGCCTGGGATGATTTCATCCATCACTCAACTTATTGAGAGTAAAAATGCATATGTCGGCACTGATGGTTCGGTCTACTTCGATGCAACATCATTTCCCACTTACGGTGCGATCAGCGGAAATCGGCTCGAGGCTCTCAAACCTGGCCATAGATATGAATTTACAGAAGAAGGTGGAAAGCGGTTTCACGCGGATTGGGCGCTCTGGAAGTTAGCAGGTGCGCGCACGCAGATGATTTGGGATTCACCATGGGGCGCAGGTTTTCCAGGATGGCATATCGAGTGCACAGCCATGTCTATTGATTTACTGAACGCCCATGTCGATCTCCATGTGGGCGGAATCGATTTGAGATTCCCTCACCACGAAAATGAACGCGCGCAATCGAATTCACTTACTGGCGATGAAACCGTTACTACCTGGGTTCATGGCGAGCACCTTCTCTTTGAAGGAAGAAAGATGTCTAAGAGCGCAGGCAACGTTGTACTTCTCTCGGACATCATCGCTCGAGGTCTCGATCCGCTAGCACTGCGCTTTACCTTTCTTGAAAATCGCTACCGCTCGCAGATGGATCTCAGTTGGGCATCTCTCGATGCTGCGCACACAACGCTCAAACGATGGCGCAGATTGGTTGCAGAGGCTGGAACCGACAGCGATATCAAATTTGATCAAGAGGTGAGTGATTCCCTCACAACAGATCTCGATACTCCTCGCGCAATGCAGAGGTTAAGAACTATTGAGAAAGATGTCACTATCGGTGCCTTAGATAAACGCGCACTCTTTCTCTTCGCAGATCAAGTGCTGGGGTTGGATTTAGATCGCGCCCCTGAAGATAAAGCTCTGTCACCTGAACTGCAGGCTCTGATTGCAGAACGCGGGCAAGCGCGAGCGAATAAGGATTGGGCGGCAAGTGATGCAATACGCGACCAGCTTGATGCGGCGGGAATTGAAATCAGTGATGGTGCTGATGGGCAGAGTTGGCGCTGGAAGTAAATTAAACGCGTTGCAATACTGCAATAAGACCTGCAATAAAACCAATTGTTAAGAGTGCGCTTCCAGGTGAGTCTCCTTGAATCAGTAATTCGTGACCTGCTCCAAAAGAACCCGCTTTGGCTATGACACAAAACCACCCAACAAGTCCTGCAACTTTGTAGCGGCGCTTGCCGAAGTAACGGCCAAGCCACCAGATTGCAGAATAGGTAGCGATGATTGCTATCACGACGCCGACTGGAGGAAGGGTTTGATGAATCAGCGTTGCAGCTATTGCAATAATTGCCCCAAAGAAGAATGACAATAAGGCTTTCATTTAGAGAGAAATACCTGCGAAGAGATCAGTCTCATGGCCCGCTTCATCAAAAGGTTCACACTTAGAACCCTTGACCAATGTGTAGTACTCAAATCCCCAGACTTGAAGTCCTAAATTGTTGGAGAGAGCAAAGAATGGCCCATCAACTTCAATCTGCGTCGCGTGTGCGCGCATCGCATCCATCTTCTGATTGACGTAGGTATTTCCATCAATACGAGCGTGGACAAAAGAGTCATCCTTTGCAAAGGGAAGATCATCTGCGCTCTCGGCTCCCATAAAGTCAGAGCCAATCTTCTTCATGGCATCGATACCTTCTTGGATAACAGATTTAGGCATGACGTTCCAGTAAATTTTAGGGATATCCCATGAAGACTTCTCTGATGCTGCCATGGCAACGCGGTGAGCTTGAATATGATCCGGATGGCCATACCCACCAATTTCATCGTAGGTAATCAAAATATGTGGCTTTACCTGATCGATAACTTTCATAAGGTGGTTGGTTGCCTCATCAAAATCGGCGTTCCAGAAGGTATCGGGGCGATTATTGGGTTCTGTTCCCATCATTCCGCTATCGCGATAGTGGGTTGTATTGTCACCCAAGAATCGATGGTCGGTAATCCCTAACGCTTTCATCGCTTCTGCCAGCTCTGCTACACGATGTTCTCCAAGAGAGTCAGTTGCACTAGAAGCAAGATGTGCCAGCGCAGGCACAAGTACTTCGCCTTCTTCGCCACGAGTACATGTCACCAACGTTACTTCGGCACCAAGAGATGCGTACATCGCCATCGTGCTTCCATTATTAATGGTCTCGTCATCAGGATGGGCATGTACTAACAACATGCGAAAGCCCTGATAAGAATTCTTCATTAGTACACCGGAAGCGTTGTATCGATTTGTTTGGCCCACGCTATGACTCCACCAGCAACATGTGATGCGCCCGCAAAACCGGCGCCCTTAAGAATCGCTAAACACTCTGCAGAACGCACGCCGCTCTTGCAGTGAAGAATAATGGGTTTATCTTGCGGCAGAGTTGCCAGGACGCTTCCGTCGATAAAGCCTTGCTTAGGTATGAGGTGTGCAGTTGGAATATTGACAATCTCGTACTCACTTGGCTCGCGGACATCAATGAGATAGAAATCTTCCTGGGCATCAATCTTGGATTTAAGTTCTTGCACGGTAATCGTTGAACCAGCACTGGCAGCATGGGCTGCATCAGAGAGAGTTCCACAGAATGCCTCATAATCAGGAAGAAGCTCTTTCTGTGTAGCTTTCTCACTACAGAGTGGGCAGTTGGGATCTTTGCGAACCTTAATCTTTCGGAAGGTCATATCGAGCGCGTCATAGACCATAAGTGAACCGATAAGAGGATCGCCGATTCCAGTCAGAACTTTGATTGCTTCGGTTGTTTGAAGTGAACCGATCGTTGCGCACAGGACGCCAAGTACTCCGCCTTCAGCACAACTTGGCACCATTCCGGGAGGTGGTGGTTCTGGGTAGAGACAGCGATAGCAAGGTCCGTACTCAGCCCAGAAAACGCTGGCTTGGCCATCGAAGCGATAGATGGATCCCCACACGTACGGCTTCTTCAATATTACGCAGGCATCATTGACAAGATAGCGCGTTGCAAAATTATCTGTTCCATCGACGATGATGTCATATTGAGAAAAAATCTCCATGACATTGGAATTATCTAAACGAGTCTCGTGCAAAATCACATTGACATAAGGATTAATCTCAGCGATTTTTTCTTGGGCACTTACCGCCTTGCTCTTTCCAATATCTGATTGGCCGTGAATTATCTGGCGCTGCAAATTCGATTCATCGACAGTATCGAATTCGACAATTCCGAGTGTTCCAACACCTGCTGCTGCAAGATACATGAGGGCTGGTGAACCTAATCCGCCAGCTCCTACACAAAGAACCTTTGCATTCATCAAACGCTGCTGACCGGCCATTGCTACATCAGGGATGATCAAGTGGCGGCTATATCGGCGCACTTCATCAACGGTGAGAGCAGGTCCGGGCGTAACGAGCGGAGGGGTCTTCATGACAGTAATTCTGCCGTACTGTGCCTTTCGTGGCTAATTCAGTACGATTCTCATAATGAGTACAGAAACCGCATCTGCAAGTAATTCGCGTTCAGATAAATCACGTCTTCCTCGTGACGAACGTCGCGCAATTCTTCTTGCTGCCGCACTCGAAGTTTTCACAGCTGCTGGATATCACTCAGCTGCAATGGATGAAATCGCAGATCGCGCAAATGTAAGTAAGCCAGTCCTGTATCAGCATTTTCCCTCAAAACTTGATCTCTACTTAGCTGTACTCGATCTTCATATTGATTCACTTGTCTACGAAATTCAGAAAGCGATTTCATCAACTCCAGATAACGAGCGACGAGTGCATGTCACCATCGAGGCATACTTTAACTTTATTGAAAATGAAGGTGAAGCATTTAGGCTCCTCTTCGAGAGCGACATGAGCGTCGAACCACAAGTGCGCGAAAGACTCAATCGCATGACGTATGACTGCGCAGCAGCAGTATCTGGTGTGATTTCAAATGACACCGGCCTTCCCAAAGAAGCGGCCATGATGCTCGGCGTTGGTTTGATCGGCTATGTGCAAGTGACTGCCCGCCATTGGCTGGAACGAGATAGCAAACTCACACGTCAGCAGGCGATGGAGCTCGTTGAAAACCTCATGTGGCGAGGAATATCTGGATTTCCCCGTACTGACTCTTAGCGAATAAGATAGGTACATGAGTTCAAAGAAATCTGAAAAGGCATCAAAAGTTCGTATCTCAATTACCAATGTTGGAAGTGAACTCTCATTTGATTGTCCTTCAACCCCAGCTGAAATTAAGAGCGCAGTAACTGCAGCTCTTTCAGCTCAAACCCCATTAAGCCTGCAAGATGTACAGGGACACGAGATCATCGTGCCTGCGGACAAGATTGGTTATGTCGAGATCGGCGAGCCAGCTGAACGCCGCGTCGGTTTCGGCGTCGTGTAAGTGAGTCTGACTTTCGCAGATCTTCCTCTCCGTAAGGAAACAATCGCAGCACTTGCCGAACATGGCTTCACATCACCATTTCCTATTCAAGAGATGGTCATGCCGATCGCACTTGCAGATGGCGATGTCATCGGTCAAGCTAAAACTGGTACCGGTAAGACACTTGCCTTCGGTATTCCTGTCATTGAGCGAGTTATTGCTCCCAATGATGCAGATTGGGATCAGCTTCCTAACCAAGGTAAGCCCCAAGTACTTGTCGTTGTTCCAACGCGCGAACTCTGCGTGCAGGTCACGAAAGATATTGAAGAGCTCTCCTTTAACCGCGGGATTCGCACACTCGCTGTCTACGGTGGTCGCGCCTTTGAACCACAAATCGAAGCTCTGCAGAATGGTGTTGAAATCGTTGTCGGAACTCCCGGCCGCCTGCTCGATCTCTATCGCCAAGGACAGCTCACACTCAAATTTGTTTCTCGTGTCGTACTCGATGAGGCCGATGAGATGCTCGATCTCGGCTTCTTGCCAGATGTAGAAAAGATATTTACCAGCACTCCTGCCAGACAACAGACGATGCTCTTCTCGGCAACTATGCCAGGTGACATCATCGCGCTAGCTCGTCGCTTCATGAATCAGCCAGTGCACATTCGTACTCAAGATAATGAAGATGAAGGCGCAGTCGTCTCTCGTATCGAACAATTTGTCATTCGCGCTCACGCCATGGATAAGATTGAAATGTTGGCGCGAATTCTCCAAGCAAATGGTCGTGGGCCAACAATCGTTTTCTGTCGCACAAAGCGCACAGCACAAAAGACTTCTGATGATCTGGCAGAACGCGGTTTCCGCGCAGCAACAATTCATGGAGATCTTGGTCAATCTGCTCGCGAGAAAGCGCTCAATGACTTTAAGGCTGGCAAATCAGATGTACTGATTGCAACAGATGTGGCAGCCCGCGGTATCGATATTGATGGCATTACCCACGTTATTAACTACCAATGCCCTGAAGATGAGAAGACATATGTGCACCGCATCGGACGTACTGCACGTGCAGGCGCACATGGCATCGCCGTTACCTTTGTCGATTGGGATGATCTAGCGCGCTGGAAGATGATTGATACCGCACTTGTCTTGGGTCTACCCGAACCTGTTGAAACATACTCATCTTCAGAACACCTCTTTGAGATGCTCAATATCCCTGCCGGATCAACGGGACGTATGACTTCGCCCCGAGCTCCTCAGGTAGATAAGACTGATAAGCCTGCGCGGGTAAAGAGCGAAGCGCCTAAGAAGGTAGAAAAATCTGCTGAACCTCGTGCAAAGCGCGAACGTACTCGCACCAAACGAATTTCCAGTTAATTCGCTGCAAATACCTTTATTGCATTTGCCAACATCTGAACTGCAATAGCTGCAAGTAAAAGTCCTGCAATGCTCGCTAATAAGGTAACGCCTGATTCTTTGATAATCGTGACAATCTTTGTCGAGGCCATCAATACTGTGCCGATAATGAGATGGACTGCCAAAATAGCGACGATGAGTCCGATTATCTGGGCATGAGTATCCGCTTTTTGGACATAGATCATCGTTGCAACAATTGCTCCAGGACCTGCAAGCAGTGGAGTTCCGAGTGGAACCATTCCGATATTTTCACTCGAACTTTCTGTGCCAGTGTTCTTATTACCCGTTAATAGTTGAAGTGCAACGTAGAGAAGTAACAGTCCACCGGCAGCTTGCAGCGCTTCGATGGAGACATTCATGTAATTGAGGATTAAGCGCCCAAATATTGCAAAAGTTGCGATGACAAAGAGTGAAACTCCTGCAGCTTGCCAGGCAAGACGAACTCGTTCGCGTTGTGGTTTATTTCCCACAAGTCCTAGAAAGATGGGGGTTGCACCGGGAGGATCCATAATCACAAAGAGGGTGACAAAGGCTTGAGTCGCAAAGGTAACTGCTCCTAATGAATTCACTGTGTAACGACCCTTCGTGCATTAGCTTCTGACTCTAGTCGCAGCCATTCTCCTCTATCGGTTACATTTTCTGCTAACCCATTGAGTTTTCCTGTGCCGTGATAATCACTAGATCCAGTTACAACGAGGTTGAGTTCGTGGGCAATAGCGCTCAGTGAAGCTTGTTCCTCTGCGTTTTGGTCACGATGGTGGACTTCGATTCCATTGAGGCCTGCACCGACAAGATCCGAAAAGGAAGATGCATCCAAGATGTGGCCACGCCGTGAAGCAAATGGGTGTGCAATCACTGCTACTCCCCCTGCGCTTCGGATCGCTTTAATAGCATCGACTGGAGTAGGTGCTGCATGCGTAACATAATATTTTGATTCGTTATTGAGAAGATTCAGAAATGCTTCATCGCGACTTGCAACAACACCATTAGCAACCAGAGCATCGGCAAGGTGAGGTCTTCCAACAGTTGCTCCATCAGGCATCGCTGTATAGACATCTTCAAGCGAAATATGGATTCCATCTGCCTGTAAAAGTTCTACCATTTTACGCATACGCGGAATGCGAGTATCGCGAGAATCAGCTAGTAGCTGTTGCATCGCACGGTCTTCTCCATCAAATAAGAGCCCCAACATATGGACGCTAATTCCATCAAGTGTCAGACAAGAAACTTCAGCACCGAGAACCAATTCAATCTGCGGTTGAATCGCAGTAATGGCCTCATTCCAGCCCGCTGTTGAATCATGATCGGTGATGGCAAGAGTTGTTACACCCGCTGCCAGCGCCTTCTTCACTAAAGCAAAGGGAGTATCGGTCCCGTCGCTGCAGGTCGTATGAGTATGTAAGTCAATCATGCTTCAGTCATCACAATCTGAGGACGAGTACGTAATACAACAAGGATGCATCCGAGGAGAATCAAAATTACGCCAGGTATAATTGTCAGTGTGGGTTGCTTTCCGACTTTGAAGATAAGAGAAAGAAGTGCAGCCACCGGAACTTCAAAGAAGACAATCATGGAGACCACAGCAGGTGAGACGCGCTTCAAAGTGAGATTAAACATCGTATGGCCCAATATCTGCGCGCCAAGAATCAGAGCGAGCAAGATCCACCATTGGCGTGCCGCAAAATGAATAATCTCAGAGCCCGTTATCAATGCCATAGGAAGAGCTGTAGCTGCACACACGAAGTAACAGATTGTTGTATAGGACGTTGTTTCAAGTGTTTGCTGAGCACGTGAACCGATCAACATATAGGCGGCTGCAAGTGAACCTGAAATCAGCGCCGAAATATCTCCCAAGAATGAACGACGATCAAGATGTAGATCGATTCCGGTAACGAGTAGCACTCCAGTAAAGCTAATGAGCATTCCAAGCCAGGCCTTAGTAGGAATGTGGCCACCAGTAAGTTTGACGAACAAGGCTGCAAATATCGGCTGTGTGGCGACAATTGCCGTTCCTGCAGTCACACTTGTCATCCGCATTGAAATAAAGAATCCAACGAAGTGCACCGCAAGCACAACGCCAGCGAGAATCGCCCATTTGACTCCGGTGCGATGCAACGTGTGACGCAGTGCGAAGGGAAATGTGATGAGTGATCCACCAAGATTTCTCCAGAAGATCAAGGTCGGAACTGGCATAGAGCTGATTGCTATCAACGGTCCGGATGAACCAATTCCAAATATTCCAATAATCAAGCGGATGAGGTCCGGCCGAGCGGGCAGTTCCGTGTGATTATCAACGGTTCTATTCTGCGGCGAGGACATTAGGCAAACCTAGCCGATAGCCCACGCGTTACTCTTACCCCATGAGCGGAAATAACATCAATCGCATATTTCTCGCCCGTCTCGCCGGCACAGCGGTCTTTGACCCAAATGGGGATCCCGTCGGCAAGGTGCGCGATGCTGTCGCGACCCTTCGTTCTAATAATCAATCACCGCGAGTTCTCGGTCTTGTTGTGGAAGTTCCATTGCGTCGCCGCGTCTTTGTTCCCATTACTCGAGTGACATCCATCGAATCCGGCACCGTTGTCATCACAGGGCTACTTAATATGCGTCGCTTTGAAACTCGTGCGGGAGAAATACTTGTTCTTGGAGAGTTACTCGATCGCACTATCTCACTTCTCGAAAATAGCGAAGAAGTACTCGTTGAAGATATGGGCATGGAGCAGAACCGCACTGGAGACTGGCTTATTACTCGCGTCCATATCATGCGTAAAGGTCGTGGACTTCGACGCAAAGGTGCAACATCTACTGTTGCTTGGGAAGAGGTCACAGGATTTGCTCTTCACGAATCAAATCAAGGCGTTACAAATCTTCTCTCAACCCTGAGCAATCTACGTGCCGCTGACCTTGCAACGGTAATTCAAGATCTTGCACCTAAACGTCGCGTTGAAGTTGCACGTGCCCTCGATGACGAACGACTTGCAGATGTACTCGAGGAGATGGATGAGACAGAGCGAGTAGCGCTGCTCGCAGAGCTTGAAGGTGAGCGAGCTGCAGATATTCTCGAAGAGATGGATCCCGATGATGCCGCCGACTTGCTCCGTGAAATTGGTGAAGAGCGCGCTCAAGAGCTGATTGGTCTGATGGATCCCGAAGATGCAGAAGATGTTCTTCGCTTGATGACGTATGAAGATTACTCAGCTGGCGGAATGATGACGACCGAACCTATTGTGATGACTGCAGATTCCACAGTCGCAGATGCACTGGCAGCAGTTCGTCAAAGTGAAATTTCACCCGCACTTGCTTCCCAGGTATTTATCGCTCGCCAGCCCCTAGAGACACCGACTGGACGTTTCATCGGAATGGTTCATTACCAACGCCTGCTTCGCGAACCACCTTCAACGCTTTTAGGCTCAATTGTTGATACTAATACGCAGGGAGTTAATCCCGACTCATCATTACACGCTGTTTCGTCATACTTAGCTAGCTATAACTTGCTCTCGTTACCTGTGATCGATGCCAATGACCGCCTATTGGGCGCTGTCACTGTCGATGACGTGCTGGATCACTTGTTACCTACCAACTGGCGCCACGATCATAGAGATTCAGCTGCAACTACTGCAGCGCTTGAGAGCATCGATACTAATTTTACTGAAGTCTTAAACGAGGAGGTGTAGAGATGGCACGCAACTTTGGATTGGATACTCCACGCGAAACACGTCGTTCGCTCCGTGGAAATATTGACCCTGAAACTTTCGGCCGCCTATCCGAGCGCTTTGCGCGCTTCTTGGGAACTGCGCGATTCTTGGTTTATATGACTGCCTTTGTGCTCAGCTGGGTTCTCTGGAACTCACTCGCACCACGTTCAATTAGATTCGATGAATATCCATTTATCTTTCTTACTCTCATACTCTCTCTGCAAGCGTCGTATGCAGCACCTCTGATTTTGCTTGCGCAAAATCGACAGGCAGACCGTGATCGTATTGCGCTCAATGAAGATCGTGCCCAAAATGCTCGCAGCATCGCCGATACCGAGTACCTCACACGCGAACTCGCTAGTTTGCGTATTGCACTTGGGGATGTTGCTACACGTGATTACTTACGTAACGAACTAGGCGATCTTGCTAAAGAGATTGTCGAAGAGTTACGCAAGCCCGAGTCTGACGCCAAGTAAAGATTTCTCTCGCACAATCAGTGTTGAAACAATCTCAGTAATAGCTTGAGCACTGGGGCTAGCTGGCGCTGAGATAACAACAGGTGCGCCAGCATCTCCACCTTCACGCAGTTCAGGGCTAAAAGGAATCTTTCCGAGCAGTGGGACGTCTGCACCAATTAATTGAGTTAAGCGACGTGACGTTTCTTCTCCCCCGCCTTCGCCAAAGAGCGAAGTGAGTTCGCCACACTTTGCGCAGGGATAAGCAGACATATTTTCAATCACGCCAATAACGCGTTGATGAATTTGGTGGGCAATTCTTCCAGCTCGTTCGGCAACTTCTGCTGCGGCAATTTGCGGAGTGGTAACTACGATAATTTCTGAGGAGGGAACAAGTTGTCCAAGTGAGATCGCCAGATCTCCTGTGCCTGGCGGCAGATCAATATAGAGAATATCGAGATCGCCCCAATATGCATCAGAGAGAAGTTGTTCTAGTACACGGTGAAGCAAAGGGCCGCGGTATGCGATGGCATCTGATCGTTCGGGCTTAAACATCTCCATAGAGACGGTCTTTACTCCAAATGATTCGAGCGGAATAAACATCTGATCAATCGCTGTGGGACGTTGGCCTATCAGCCCCATGAGGCGCGGAATTGAATGCCCGTACACATCTGCATCAAGGATTCCGACTCGTAACCCTTTTTCTGCAGATGCCACAGCAAGATTTGCAGTCAGAGATGATTTACCAACTCCGCCTTTTCCAGATGCGACACCGATGACACGGGTCAACGAATCCTTCTGAGCAAAGGAGATAAAGCTTTCGCGACCATTTCGTAGTAACTTCTTAATATTTGCGCGTTGTTCCTCATCCATCACACCGAAGGTGAGTTCGATGGAGTTGATTTCCGCAACGGCAGTGACTGCTGATTCGATATCTCGCTGTAAGCGATCGCGCATAGGGCAACCTGAAATAGTCAGAAGAATCTCTAGCTTGGCAACGTCTCCAATAATCTCAACGGATTTAACCATCCCGAGCTCGGGAAGTGCGCGGTGGAGTTCAGGGTCTTGCACTGTTGCTAGCGCTGCATGAACGGATTCAAGAGTTGTCATAGAAGATCTGGATCAATTTTACTTGTGGTGCTGGCAACGCTCTTAGGTGTCTCGTCATCAAGCACATTGGCAAGCTGTTTTTGAATAAAGGTCTTTGGATTCAGATCCGTCGGCTTCAAATCCTCAAAGCCGGGCCCAAGATTCTCTTTCAAATCATTGGTTGCATTGGTCGCCATCTGGCGGACTTTCTTAATGAACTTCGCCGCTTCAACTGCAAATGTCGGCAACTTATCTGGCCCAATAAGAATCATCGCAAGGACTGCAAGGCCGATAATTTCGCCGGCACCAAAATCAAAGAACATAGTGGTGCAACCTTACCGTGCTACTTCGATGCCGTCAGTGTCAGCGATACCGATGCAGTTGTAGCGCCACGCTTATAGGTCACTGAAACTGTATCTCCGACGTTATGGGCACGAACAGCAACAATGAGTTCCTCAGAAGACGTAATCGCGCGGCCATCGATCTCAGTGATGATGTCACCTGATTTAAGCCCGGCCTTAGCTGCAGGGCCACCAGGCGTGATCGCCTTTGTATTCTTTGCAATGAGTGCACCGTTGCCTGAGTAATTCATATCGACTGAGATACCCATAACTGGATATGTTGCCTTCCCATTTTTAATCAGCTGATCCGCAGTCTTGCGTGCCTGATTAATGGGAATTGCAAAACCAAGTCCGATAGAACCAGATTGAGTGCCTTGGCTAACCCCAAGAGATGCAATTGCAGAGTTCACGCCGATTACCGAACCTGTTGCATCAACAAGTGGTCCGCCAGAATTTCCAGGATTGATTGCTGCATCTGTCTGTAGCGCATTGATAAAGGAGTTGTCGGTATTGGATTCACCCGCAGTTACAGCGCGATTCTTTGCGCTGATGATTCCGAGTGTGACAGTGCCCGATAATCCAAGTGGTGAACCAATTGCAATCACAGAGTCACCAACTGCAACTTTGTCGCTATCCCCAAATTGCAGAGCCTTGAGATTGGCACCAATAATTTTCAATACCGCTAAGTCGTATGCGCTGTCACGTCCGATAACTTTTGCTGGGTATGAAGTGCCGTCATTGAGTTGCACAGTGATGGTTCCACCACTGGTGACAGAGGCTGCGATCACGTGGTTATTGGTCAAGATATATCCAGCACTATCGATAACAAACCCAGAGCCAGTTGCTCCGCCAGCACCCGATTGCGCATCAATTGAGACAACAGATGGTAAAACTCGTTGAGCAATTTCAGCTACGGATCCAACGGGACGCTCAATGGTAGATGTTGAGCGAACCAAACTTACTGAGCGTCCAAAGAGAGAACCTGTCGAAGAGGCACCGATAGTTCCAGCAACAATTCCTACAATAACTGCGATAAGGAGCGCACTCTTTAGTGTGATGTTCCGGCTGAGTCCAGATTTACTGGGAGCTTCCCACCAAGGACCGTTGTTAAAGTTCGTGCTCATGTAAGTATTCTGCTACAACTTAGTAGCAAGTAATAAACCGTCACCCGTTGGTATCAGTGAACTCACCCATGATTCAGTATCACTTTTAATGGATTTCCCAGCTTCACGTAAGGCGATGGTCTTGGGATCGCGTTGGGCCGGATCTTGTACTTTGCTGCCACCAAAAAAGTTATCGATGACAAAGACTCCACCGCTTCGAAGTATGCGGTGGGCTTCAGAGATAGCAAAGCTGAGATCTTCGGGATTATGTCTAAAGACAACTAAGTCATAAGCGCGATCGGTCAGCTTGGTCATGACATCCATGACTGAGTTGGTAATCAATCGATATCTCGATTGTTCAACATCTGCATCTGCCAAAGCCAACTTGGCGATTGTGGAGTGTTCCATCTCGTCATCAATAGAAGTGAGCGTGCCACTTGCGATCATGCCTTCAAGTAGCCAGAGAGAACCAACTCCCGCCCCCGTACCAATTTCTACAACAGATTGTGCGCTGAGTTGGTGTGCTAGATGGCGAAGATAGGCGCCTGTTCCTTGCGTAACATCGATGGTACCGATCTCAAGACCGCGAGCGCGCGCTGCAGTTTTTACCGCATCTTCTGCAATAAAGGTCTCTGCATAAGAGTGCGGTGTGATGTTCATGAGAGTGACACTATCCAATCAATGAAGAATCGCACGCCGAATCCAGTTCCGCCTTTAGCGTTTTCTCCAGTATCGGTCTCGCTGCGACCAGTCCCAGCAATATCGAGGTGGAACCAACGGCTCTCACCGACAAAGTGTTCGAGGAAGAGCGCTGCTGTGACTGAACCTGCTGAGTAATCGCCCTTATCTGCAGCATGATTGAGATCTGCAATATCACTGTCGAGTGAATCGGAATAGTCATCGACAAGTGGCATATGCCAGACACGCTCTCCGGATGATTCACCGATTGCCACTAACTCTTGTGCCAGCTTGGTATCGCGAGTGTAGAGCGCTGCATATTGTCGACCGAGCCCGAGAGTTGCAGATCCGGTCAGAGTTGCAATATCAACAAGATAATCTGGATCTAATTTTTCCACTGCATATCCAAGGCCATCGGCTAGAACAAGTCGACCTTCTGCATCAGTGTTGATGATTTCGACTGTTGTTCCGTCATATTGAGTAATGACATCCGAAGGGCGTTGGGAGGTTGCAGATAAGGCATTCTCGGCACACATCATGAGAACTGTGACCTTTACTTGTGGTTGTAAATCTGGGAGGGCGCTGATTGTTGCCAGAGCTGCCGCAGCTCCCGCCATATCACTCTTCATCGCTGTCATAAATTCATACGGTCTTTTCAGTGATACTCCGCCAGTATCAAAGGTAATCCCTTTGCCAACAATCACGATATGAGGAAGCGCTGATGCTGATCGAGCGCTACCTTTCGGCACATAGGTAATTTCAATAAAACGCGGTCCAGGATTTGGCGATGAGTTTCCGACTGCACGAAGACCGCCAAACTTTGCCAACTCTTTTCCTGAAAGTACCGAGATTGCTAAACCCTTATCACCTGCAATTTTCTTTGCTTCTTGTGCCATCCAGAGTGGGTTCTTAATATTTGATGGCGTATGAATGAGATCGCGCGCTGTGTACAAGGCGCTGGCAATGACCGATGCTTCACGAACTGCATCCTTATCTTTTGTAGCGATCGAAATCGTTGCAATTTCAGCGGTCTTACCTGTCTTGAGGTTCCAGGTATAGGCACCGAGAAGAATGGAGACCGCATGTGCGCGAATTTCTAACTGCGACTGTGCACAGACTGAAACTAGTTCAACTGCCTTCCCGCGCACTTTGCGCCCCAGTGCTGCACCAGCTGTTCGAAGTGCAGACAGGCTCTGATCTCCCAGATTGACGAGATAGAGTCGATCTACGTCAGCGCCATCGTGAGCGACAGGAATTTCAAAGATTTCTCCCGCTTTTGTGGAGGGAGAGAAGAAGGTGACCTCATCGATAAGGTTGATTTCAAAGTATTTCTCTAAAGAAGTGATTAATCGAGAGTTTCCAATGAACTCGATTTTCTCATCGTTATCTTTGGTAAAACCCAGCGCTATGACATCGGCAGCAGCGAGTGAATCTACTTCTGGCGCAACTGAGTGAAGAATTTTTCTCCTCCGCTCTACTTCTTGATAAGTAGGACAGCGGCGCCGAGGGCTGCGCTGAGGTTATTTGCTTCCTGAGGATTGAGTTCGACCACGAGGCGGCCACCGCCTTCGAGTGGAATACGCATGACGAGCGAGCGAGCTTCCTTTGTAACTTCCATTGGTCCATCACCGGTACGAGGTTTCATAGCTGCCATGGTGGGGACTCCTTGTTGAGCTCGGGTATCGAGAAACTCTTCTGCAAGAGTTAAGAGGAGAAGTATCTCGCAGATTGAGCCGAGGGTGAAATCGGCATAAGCGCTGATTTAGAGCCCTAAAACCCCCTTGAGGCGCGCCTTACCTGACTCAATAACAACAATGACAGCCCTTTCTGGCACCGCAAGAAGGTCTGCGATATCGCGACTGCTTTTAGAACGCAGATAATGAAGGGTCAAGATAATTCGTTCCTCTTCGGGAAGAGAGGCGAGCAACTCCGCCAAGGTTTGAGGGTTGCTCTGCTGACTCATAGGAATAGAGGTTACTCGCTCCCATCTTAAGAAATCGTAATAAATCTTGGGGAAATAGCCGCTTTAGCTAAAGGAACGTGCAAAGCGAGCGAGAGAAATTCGAACTCCCAGGTAAAGAAATGGTGCAATGAGTAGATACGCCGCCTTGGGAGCGATGATCGTTTCAGACCAATCAAAGTGTGTACCGGCATCTTCGGCCTCGCGAAGAATGAAACTACCCGAGCCTTTGAGTACTGCACCAACATGGTCGACATCGCATTGCACAGGTGGTTCCCATCTCGTCACAGTCATGAGATCAAGTAGACCAAGGGATTTAAATGCAGGATACAAACGGTAGAACGGACCGGTAAAAGCTGTAATCGAAGTTCCGACACCTTCAGTGATATCAGATGTTACCCAAACTTTTGTCTGCAACATCCAATCCCCTTGCGAACTCCAATCCGCAATTTTATTCCATACAGTTTCTCGCGAAGCCTTGATATGAATGCTGATAGAAAGAGTATTACTTGCCATGTGCGATTCTGACTGCTTCTTCAACGCTTACTGTCCAATGAATTAATTCACGCATTCCGGGCTTTACAAACTTCTCAGTTTCAAGGTGTTCAACAAGTGCATGAAGTGGTTCATATACTCCGAATGGATCAAGGATAATCACTGGTTTGTCATGGAATTTGAGGTATCTACCAACCCAAATTTCAAAGAGTTCTTCCAAAGTACCGAGGCCGCCTGGCAAGGTGATAAATGCATCAGACATATCTTCTATCTTTGCCTTACGAGTACGCATCGAATCAACGACAATGAGTTCATCGCTCTCGCGATCAGCAAATTCAATATCAACGAGCTTCTGCGGGATGATTCCGATGGTGCGGCCACCAACGCTGCGTGCACCTCGAGAAATTGCTCCCATGGCAGAGATATGGCCGCCACCTGATACGAGTTCAGCCCCACTGCGCGCAATTCCTTCACCGAGGTTGAAGGCTAAGTCGATAAATTTCGAATCAATCGCTGGTGATGATGAACAGAAGACTGCAATACGCATGAGGCACAGGATAGGGGTTAGGCTTAGAACATGTCTTCTCTAGCGCATGGCCATGGAATTGCAACAATGGCAGGATCTACAGTTCTCGATGTCTGGTTTCCAACCCCATCACTGGGTGCGCTTACCGGATCTCCCGATGCGACGCTGACTTCCCTTGTAGGTTCAGATGAAGCGCGCGGTATCACTCGCGAAATTGTTTCTCTTGAAATCAATCTCACAGAAGCGCCAAAAGATGCCAAAGATGCCTACCTACGTCTACATCTCTTATCGCATCGACTTGTCAAACCTCACGGACAATCACTTGATGGAATCTTTGGGTTGCTGACAAATGTTGTCTGGACTTCACATGGTCCATGTTCCCTCGAAGGTTTCGAAGTAACACGTGCACGTCTCACAGCGAAGTACGGACATGTCACTGTCTTGGGTGTCGATAAGTTTCCGCGCATGGTGGATTACGTTGTCCCATCTGGAGTTCGAATTGCCGATGCAGATCGCGTCCGTTTAGGTGCATATCTTGCAACAGGCACAACTGTGATGCATGAAGGATTTATCAATTTCAACGCAGGAACTCTTGGAACTTCAATGGTCGAGGGACGGATTTCTTCAGGAGTTGTAGTCGGTGATGGAACCGATGTGGGTGGTGGCGCCTCCATCATGGGAACGCTGAGCGGTGGCGGTAAAGAGGTAATCTCGATTGGAGAAAAGTGCTTGCTCGGCGCCAACTCTGGGCTTGGAATTTCACTCGGTAACAATTGCGTCATTGAAGCAGGTACATACATCACTGCCGCAGCAAAGGTATCCCTTCCTGATGGAGAAGTTGTCAAAGCTGGAACGCTCTCTGGTGCAAGCAATCTGCTGTTCCGACGAAATTCCCTGACAGGTGGACTCGAAGTTGTTATGCGCACCGGCACATGGGGCGGGCTTAACTCAGCCCTACACGCAAATTAAGGCAGCAACTGAAAGTATGGGGATGCCAGCTTTACGCGACTTCTAAAGGTATCTCCGCGCAGTAACTTTGTTGATCCATTACTCGCTATGCCTTTTATATAGGTAACAGCACCGGCAGTGTTTCGCGAGATAATTTCGAGTGTAACGATATCTGGCAGCAGAAATGCTGATGCTACAAGTGGCTGACTCACTGTTGCGCTCCACGATGCAAAGCGTGGATTGAGTTTGCTATCCACGCTGGCCGGATCTGAAACCGATTGTGTATAAGAACTTACCTCTCCCCAGGCATCGCGAGTCGTTTGAGTCGCACCCCCTGATGATGAGAAGTAATAGGCCTGAATCGGTTTGCCATTCGCGATAATCGCCAAGCTAGTTGCGGAATCTATATTTGTTCGAATAACTGCAGCTTTCCAGAGCGCACCAACTTTGGGTTCTATCTCTTTGGAGAAACCAACGAAATTTTGATCTGCAATATTTGCATACACATTGCAATCGCAGGAAGTTTTTACCGTTCCTACCTTTGAGAGCGCGTACGACCGTGCGGCGATTACTTGTGCCTCAAGGGCTGCGGCAGGCCAGGCAGATGACATCTCACTGATCCCCCACAAATACTCATCGTGGATGCTGAGCGAATTGGTAACTTCCAGAGCGCCTGCAACAACTTTGAGTTGCATCTGGCCATACCGATATTGCACAGCTTTTCCCTGTGATGTCATCGAGATCACTGAGTTTGGACCACTCCATCGCACGGTCATCGCCTTTGCTGCGATGGTCCCGACAAGAAGATTATTGCCTTGCACGCTAACTATTAATTTTTGACGCACGCCATACGATGCCACTGGCGCAATATCCTGCGAATTTCCGATATCGCCAGGATAGATAGTTACAGCTGCACCTGGTGTATTTGCTTGAAGTGAGAGTGCCGTCAATTGATGACCAATGTTGACTCGTATGGTGTGAGTATCTACAACTGGCATGACGATTACATCTTTGTAGTAGTAATTCAGAATTGCAGTTGCACTTTCGCCGGCAAGTGCATGTGCCTTTGCGCCAATCTGGCTCAATCCAACGCCATGTCCATAGCCAGAACCTGTGAATGAAAAGGAAGCTGGGGCGTCAGCATGTGCTGCAGAGCTAAGCGAGAAAGATAAGAGCAGAACGACGAGAAAAGATTTATACATCCTCATCTGATGACGCGCTCTTTCTAGCATCTACAAATTCGCGATATGCAGCAATTACTTCTGCTGGCTTTCCACGCGCCATTAATTTTCCATGGTCGAGCCATACGACCTCATTACAAATATCTTCAATAGTGGCAAGAGCGTGGCTTACCAGGATTAAGGCACGGTCGGATGTGCGTAACTCTTTAATTCTGTTGAGGCTCTTCTCTTTAAATTTGGCATCGCCGGTACTGAGCGCTTCATCAATTATCAGAATATCTGGCTCGACTACCGCGGCCACCGAAAATGCTAATCGTGCAAACATGCCCGATGAATATGTGCGCATTGGAGTATCAATGGCATCGCCGAGTTCAGAGAAGGCAGCAATGGCATCGAAGTTCTTATCAATGTCTTCTCGTGACATACCCGCGGCAAGACCGCCGAGATAGACATTGTCACGCCCTGTCATCGCAGGATTAAATCCAACTCCAAGCGCGAGGAGCGTGCTGACTGATCCGTACACTTCAACGCGCCCTTGCGTGGGTGGCACAATTCCTGAAATCACGCGCATGAGTGAGGATTTTCCAGCACCGTTAGATCCAATGATTCCGAGCACGGTGCCGTAGTGAACATCGATATTTACATCGTTGAGTGCGCGAACGGTTCGAGTATGTTTCTTACCGCGTCCGAGAGTTTTTAAACGCGCTTTGAGCGTCGGTCGCTTATCGATAGAAGTTGTATAGGTAAGTCCTAAGTTCTTCACAGAGACAGCGAGGCTGTGCTGTGAATGATCGTGGTTAAAGTCTGACAGCGAAATCACGCTCCCTCGACAGGAAGAAATATGTTCCGACGATAAAGATGCCCAGCGCCCATAGGGATGAGTAAAGAAGTCCAGCAGCCGTGGGGGCTTGCCCATGCACCATAACGCGTGACCAAGAATCGAGAAGATAAAAGATTGGGTTTGCGACTTCAAACTTTTTGATGCGGTGAGACATATTCGCGGCTTCATACAGGATTGGCGATAAGTACAGAAGGCTTCGCGTGAGATATGGCAACATGCTGGAAATATCACGGAAGTAGACATTGATACATGAAATCAAAATTGCCATTCCAAGTGACATCACGATTGCTATCAGCGCTACTGGGAAAGCCCAGAACATCTGCCATGAAAAAGGAAGACCTAGCAGTGTATGTATACCGAGAAAGACTACGAGAGTTGGTAAAAATCTAAAGAGAGCAACAACGGCTGCAGATATCGGCAACATGATGCGCGGGAAAGAAGTGTTAAGAATGAGGCGTTGACCTGACGTGATTGCCTTTACTCCGCCGCTCAAACTATTAGCGATGAGATAGAAGAGGAAGAGGCTGGCAGTCAGATGGGCAAATCGAGATGAGTCACTCTTTCCGCCAATAACATCAATCAGTAAGAAGTAGACGCCTGAGAGAAGAAGCGGGTTGAGGACTAGCCACAGCTGCCCAAAGAGTGAATCAAAGTTCTGTTCACGTAGCTCTGAACGTGAAAAGGCCGCAATAAATGTGCGACGAGCCCAGAGCGAACGCAGATATTCGCGCATCGGCGGCAGGCCGGCGCGAAATGGCTCGTATACAACAACTGGCTTCTCCACGTGCGAAAGGCTACCGCAGAGCGCTCAAGGTTAATCAGATGAAGGTACGAGAGTCTTAGGGGAAGTGATGAAGCCGGCTCCCCACGAGAAATGCATGGTGGGAATAACTAATAAAAGAGTGAGAAACTCAATAGCTGAGGATGCAATTCTGATAGATGCAAGTAGTACGAAAGCAAGATAGATCGCAGTCGGCAGATAGAAAATTGGAGCCACTGTTATTCCAAGTACAAGCGAGAGAGCAATTCCAACCAGAGCGGTTGGAGGCGCAAGATAACGAAAATTAATTGTTCCTATATGTCTGCGAGAAACAACTCTGCGCCAACGTCCATATTCAAAATACTGCTTTGCAAGTGCCTTGACAGTAGAACGTGGCCGATATGTCACATGCAGGCGCGGATCAAAGTAGACAAGGCCACCATTTTCTCGCAATCGAAAGTTCAGTTCCCAATCCTGTGCCCGAGTAAAACGCTCGTCGAATCCTCCAATAGCAAGAAGTGCTTCGCGTCTAAAGGCGCCAAGATAAACGGTATCTACTGCACCCGCTTTTCCTCCGGTGTGAAAACGCGAAGCACCGACGCCTAGTGGACTTCGCATAGCTGCAGCAACAGCTCTCTCAAATCGTGTAGTCCCGATTGCAGCCATTACTCCACCAACATTGACTGCTCCTGTTGTATTGAGAATTTCTACAACAAGTGCAAGATAGTCATCGGGAATCTGGGCATGACCATCTACGCGAACTACCACTGGATTTCGTGAAGCGCGCAACGCCAGATTAAGTCCAGCTGCAGTGCGGCCTGTGGGATTTTCTACAAGTATGACTCGAGATTCTTGCTGGGAAATGTGTCGCGCGATTTCATTGGTGCGATCACGCGAAGGGCCCAATGCAAGAATGATTTCAATGGAACCGAGATATTTCTGAGAAAGAATTGAACTGATGGCGCCGGCAAGATGAGATTCTTCATTGAGGACAGGAAGAATCACGCTAATAGATGGATGCGGTGAGCCAATTAACTCTTGTGTCGGTGTCGCCATAACCCCTCCACGCTATCGTCCAAGTACCCTACGGATGTGAAATCTTCTCGCGCAATCCGGATAATTACATCACTCTCTGTGGGTGTTGTCCTTATTGCATCCCTTGCGTGGGTCGGATTAGGCCAAGTAAGTGGTCAGATTTCTCGTATCGATGTATTTGGTGCGCTGAAGAATCGTCCTCAAAAAACTTCAACTGCGCTTAATTATCTCGTTGTTGGTTCCGATAGCCGCGAAGGGCTGACTAAGGCCCAGCTTAAATTGCTACGAGTTGGAAGTACTAAATCTGCAGCCGGTGGTCGATCAGACACCATGTTGCTCGTTCATATTAGTAAGAGTCGAGATACTGCCTATGTTGTATCTATCCCACGCGACACATTGGTAACTATTCCGGCACATAAAAGCCTGGACGGGAAGTTTGATATTCCAGCAGCTCCCGGAAAGATGAATGCAGCCTTCTCATTTGGTGGAGCACCATTACTGATACAAACTATTGAAGCAAAGACAAACCTTAAGATTGACCACTATGTAGAAATTAGTTTCGCAGGGTTCACTGGGGTTGTTGATGCCCTAGGTGGAATTCAAGTCTGCTCCAAGGTCGCCATTAATGACCCTAAGAGTCACCTCGTCATGAGCGCTGGATCTCATATCCTCGATGGTATTGAGGCTCTTAAATATGTGCGCACGCGAGATTTTGATGGACGCGGGGATATAGGTCGCATGGAGCGCCAACAACAATTTGTCAGCGCTGTTGTGCGCAAGGCCACCAGCAGTGGAATCTTGCTCAATCCCATCAAATTAACTAATTTCTTCAATGCAACTATTTCGACGGTAAAGATGGATACATCGGTAAATAAGAGTGATCTCCTCACTCTTGCAAAGCAGATGCGCAATCTCTCTGCTGGAAATCTACGCACTCTTACAGTTCCACTTTCAGATCCCAATGCCAGCTATCCAGGTGTTGGTTCAGTAGTTATCTGGGATCCGACCTTGGCAACAGATCTCTGGACTCGAATCCGCAATGACGAGGCGCTCATTGAGACCATTAAGCCAAGCGCTAAGGCAACTACCAAAGCTGTAATGGTCGACAAATTCAAGACAAAAACTGGCGCTGAAAATCCCTGCGCAGCGGCAAAATAAGAGCCACATCTGAAAATCGTTAAGGATTAAGATTTTCATTTAGCTCTGCAATACACTCACCGCTATGACTCTGAAGTTATCTGTCATCGGTTGTGGCTATCTGGGTGCAACTCACGCAGCTTGTATGTCCTCATTGGGATTTGAAGTTGTTGGCGTCGATACAGATCAGAGCAAGGTCGATCTCCTGTCTAAGGGCGAGCTTCCTTTCTATGAACCCGGTCTAGACACTCTTCTTGCCGCTCAGATAAAGACAGGTCGCCTCTCTTTCACAACCGATTTCTCTGCAGTAGCCGATGCTGATGTGCACTTTATCTGCGTCGGAACTCCACAAAGTAAAGATGGACTTGCAGCCGATCTCACCTATGTCATGGCATCGGTTACCGCACTCGCTCCTCACCTTAAAGAAGGATCTCTTGTTGTTGGAAAATCAACAGTTCCCGTAGGAACTGCGCAAATTATTCGAGAACAACTTTTGACTTCAGCTCCACAAGCAGATCTTGCGTGGAATCCTGAATTCCTCCGCGAAGGTTTTGCAGTCGAGGATACGCTGACACCAAATCGTCTCGTCGTAGGTGTGACAAATGATCGCGCAGAAGAGATTCTTAAAGATGTGTATAAGCCAATTGTCGATCTTGGCACACCTTGGATTCGCGCAGACCTTCCCACTGCCGAACTCGTAAAGGTTGCCGCTAACTCATTTCTTGCGACAAAGATTTCATTTATCAATGCCATGGCTGAAGTGTGTGAAGCAGCAGGTGGTGATGTCACCGTTCTTGCAAAAGCAATCGGTTATGACCCGCGCATTGGAAGTCGATTTCTTCAGGCTGGTATCGGTTTTGGTGGAGGCTGCCTTCCTAAAGATATCCGTGCATTTATGGCGCGCGCACAAGAACTTGGAGCAGATCAAGCGCTGGAATTCCTTCGCGAAATCGATGCCATCAATACACGCGCACGTCTTCGCATGATAGATGTCGTCCGTGCAGATTTATCGGATGATCTGACTCAATATAAGATTGCTGTACTCGGTGCGACATTTAAACCTGACAGCGATGATGTGCGCGACTCTCCAGCTCTCGATATCGCAGCCCAACTGCAAGCAGCGGGTGCGCACGTAGTAGTTCATGACCCCAAAGGTATTGAACCTGCGCGCAAGCGCTTTCCCAATCTTGATTACCAAGAAAAAGTTGTGGATGCTGTCAAAGGCGCCGATGCAATCTTGCACCTGACTGAGTGGAAGGAATATCGCGAACTAGATCCTTCGGTCATCGGTCAATTGGTAAAGTCAAAGTTGCTCATCGACGGTCGCAATATGTTAGATCGCAATAAATGGCGCGCAGCTGGCTGGCGCTTTCATGCGCTAGGTCGAACCGATTAGAAACCAGTTTTAGTATTACGGCGGGCGCTTAATTGGGCGCCCTTCGCCTTTGCTTCATCCGTTAGTTCAGATAGTTGAGTCTGAATCTTCTTTGATACCGCAGCATCAGCAGAACCAATGATGCGCGCTGCCAAGATTCCTGCATTCTTGGCGCTATCAATTCCAACAGTTGCAACCGGTACTCCCCCAGGCATCTGAACAATAGAGAGAAGCGAATCCATTCCATCTAAATTCTTAAGTGAGACTGGAACTCCGATAACTGGAAGAGTTGTCAGTGCTGCCACCATTCCAGGAAGGTGCGCTGCTCCACCTGCACCAGCGATGATCACTTTGTATCCCTTAGATGCAGCGCTCTTTGCAAACTCCACCATCTCTTCTGGCATGCGATGTGCCGAGACAACATCGGCGGTGTAACTGATACCAAATGAATCAAGCGCCTTGGCAGCTTCTTCCATGACTGGCCAATCAGAATCTGAGCCCATGATGATTGCGACATCTTTACGATCACTCATCGATTGCTCCGCTCATATACTCACATGCATGCTGCACATCAGTGGTTAATTGTAGAAGGTCAGAACCAACCGCGGTGACATGTCCGATCTTGCGCCCAACGCGGACTTCCTTCTTGTACTGATGGAACTTGAGGTCAGGATTGCGCGCCATGAGGTGAAGGTAGGGACGAAACATATCTGTCTTCTCGCCACCCAGGATATTTCCCATCACTGCAATCTCAGCGGTCATTGCTGGATCACCGAGAGGAAGGTCGAGAATTGCACGCAGGTGTTGTTCAAATTGGCTGGTGCGAGATGCATCAATCGTCCAATGACCTGAGTTATGTGGTCGCATGGCAAGTTCATTGATATAAAGATGATCACCCTTGACAAACATTTCAACTGCCATAACACCCACAACGCCAACTTCTTGTGCAATATCGAGAGCTAGCTTCTGCGCCATTTCAGCAAGCTCTGGAGAAATACTCTGTGCAGGAGAGATAGTGCGTGTGCAGATTCCATCTTCTTGCACAGTCTCTGTTGGCGCCCATGATGTTGCCTGCCCATGCGGTGAACGTGCGACCATCACTGCAATCTCAGAATCGAATGAGATGAGCTCTTCAATCAACAAGCGAGGAGTTGTCTTCAATACTTCTGTGAGTTCATCCTGCGAATTAATTTTCCAGACACCGCGGCCGTCGTATCCGCCAGAGATTGCCTTTGCAATGAGTGGGTAGCGCTCAATCTCAGCAGTTGAAGTCACAATCTTCCAGGCTGGCGATGGAAAAGCACTTAGCTTCTGACGCATCTCGGCTTTATCTTGAGAATAGATAAATGCAGATGATGGCGGATAGACCTTTACACCCATTGCTTCGAGGCCGTTGATTACCGAGAGTGGAACAAGTTCATGTTCGAAGGTGATGACATCACAGGTCGAGGCAAATTTCTTAAGCGCTTCGAGGTCGGTGTAATCACCAACGACATGGTTGGTAATTTGTGCGCCAGAGTCTTCGGGGCTTTGCGCGAAGAGCACGAGATCGATTCCGAGTGCAGTTGCCGGTGCAACCATCATGCGCGCTAACTGCCCGGCACCTATAACGCCAACGCGAGGGAATCTTTCGTTCACGGGGCTATCGTAGATGAACGATGTCCCCAACTGATACCCGAGAACCGTCCTCAAGAATGAGTTCTCCAGTAGGCGTAATGTCTACCGCTTTTCCAATTTTATAACTTCCGTCTGGATGCTCAATTCGAACGTCACGCCCAACTGTTGCCGAGCGTTCGCAATAGAGGTGACGTATATCTTCACCACTTTGCCAACGCTTGAGGAGTTCCTCGAATGTGTTTAAGAACGAAATAAGGATGATATTGCGGTCTAGTACTGAAAATTTATTAAGCGAAAGTGAGGTTGCATGTGTAACTGGAAGTTCGTCCCGAGTCATTCCCACGTTGATTCCCACTCCGATGATGACTCCTTCTCCACTTGCTTGCGCAATGATTCCACCAACTTTTCCATCACTGAGGAGAATATCGTTGGGCCACTTAAGCGTTGGTGCACTTTCAGGATCTAGAGCGGTAAGTGCAAATACTGCACTTAACCCAGTGAGTAATGTAAGAAATGACCAATCAGATTTATCGCGTTGTGGTTCGATGTAGAAGGAGAACATGAGAGCCGAAGACTTTGGTGCTTCAAATTTTCTATCGAGTCTGCCTCGACCTGCTGATTGAAATTCCGTGACAATGACATCTCCAGTGTGTGCTTTTTTATCTGCCACTAATTGAGCAAGATCATCTTGTGTAGAGCCCGTGACTTCAACCACGCTTACTCGCCAGTACCGCGAGATTTTTTCCGAGATCAATGAAACTTCGAGCGGAGGTCTTGGCGTAACTATGCTCACGACTAGTACCTTATGGTCATGAGTCCAGATCTGCACACAACCGCGGGAAAAATTGAAGACCTTCGCGAAAGAATTGATGAAGCTGTCCTTGCTGGTTCTGCTCGCGCCGAAGAGAAGCAACACGCTAAAGGTAAGGGCACCGCTCGCGAACGTATCGAGATGCTGGTAGATGCTGATTCTTTTACTGAGATTGATGAATTTGCCCGCCACCGTGCACAGAACTTCGGCATGGAGAAGAACCGTCCATACGGTGATGGAGTCATCATCGGAACAGCGACTGTAGATGGTCGACCAATTGCACTCTACTCACAAGACTTTACGGTCTTTGGTGGATCACTCGGTGAAGTGCATGCAGAGAAAATTGTGAAGATTGCAGAGTTTGCCCTCAAATCTGGAATTCCACTCATAGGAATTAATGACTCAGGTGGAGCACGTATTCAAGAAGGCGTTGCTTCCCTTAATGGCTACGGCAGAATTTTCCGACTCAATACCCGATCTTCCGGAGTTATTCCTCAAATCTCATTGATCCTTGGCCCATGTGCCGGAGGATCTGCATATTCACCAGCGCTCACTGACTTTACTGTCATGGTGAAGGAAACTTCAAATATGTTTATTACGGGCCCAGATGTCATAAAAACTGTCACTGGTGAAGATGTCGGAATGGAAGAACTCGGTGGAGCTTTCACTCACAATACAAAGTCGGGAAATGCTCATTACATGGCAGATTCAGAGGCTGATGCAATTGACTATGTAAAGGCTCTCTTGTCTTATCTTCCATCCAACAATATGGATGGATCTCCCGTTCTTCCTCCAACCGAGACTCTGGATAAGAGCGCATCAGATACAGCGCTCAACACATTGATTCCAGATAGTCCAAATCAGCCATACGATATGAAGAATTTGATTCATGCTCTTGTCGATGAGGCTGAATTTCTAGAAGTGCATGCCCTCTATGCACCAAACATTGTTGTGGGATTTGCACGTATTGAAGGTCAATCAGTTGGAATTATCGCCAACCAGCCTTCACAACTGGCCGGCACACTCGATATCAATTCATCTGAAAAGGCAGCGCGTTTCCTACGCTTCTGCGATGCATTTAATATTCCAATTCTCACCCTCGTAGATGTCCCTGGATTTATGCCAGGTACCGAACAAGAGTGGAACGGAATTATTCGCCGCGGCGCAAAGCTTCTCTATGCGTATGCAGAAGCCTCGGTCCCTCTCGTCACTCTCATTACTCGTAAGGCCTATGGCGGAGCATTTATCGTGATGGGTTCGAAATACCTGGGTAGCGATATCAACTTTGCCTGGCCAACTGCTGAAATCGCGGTCATGGGCGCACAAGGTGCAGTCAATATTCTCTACCGCAAGGATTTAGCAGAAGCGAAAGATCAAGATGCAAAGCGTGCAGAGCTCATCACTGAGTACACCGAGAAGTTCTCAAATCCATACCTTGCGGCAGAACGCGGAACAATTGATAGCGTGATTGAACCTGAAGATTCACGTCAATACATCACCAAGGCATTTCGTACCTTAAAGACAAAGCGCGATACCTTGCCAGCTCGTAAGCATGGAAATATTCCTCTATAACAATGAAATTTACTGTCACTGCAGGCAATCCAACGCCTGAAGAACTTCTCGCGCTGCAAGCAGTTCTGACCAACCATAAATCAGTTGATATTAAGCCAGTTATTAAACGAAGTATCTTTGCGCTTCCGCAGCTTCGCCAACCCATGCCTCGCCAAATGACCTTCGGCGCACGAAAGCACAAATAAATGCCACGTATTGTCTTAGCTTCACAATCACAATCTCGTCGCCGCTTGTTGGAGGACGCTGGGTTGAAACCAACAATTATTGTCAGCCATGTTGATGAGGAGACGGACTTCTTTAACGCAATGACGCCTGCGGATATGGTGATCGCACTTGCGATTTCAAAGGCACATACAGTGCGCGAACTCATAGATTACCCAGCAATTATTATCGGGTGCGACTCCACCTTTGATGTTGATGGGGTTTCCTTTGGTAAACCTGGTACTCCTGAAGTTGCGATTGAACGAGCAAAGAGAATCAGTGGCCGCACAGGACTGCTCCATACAGGGCACTGTGTGATTGATACTGAAAAGGGAGTTGAGATCTCAGATCGCGTCACAACAAAGGTTACTTTTACAGAGATGACTGATGAAGAGATCGCAGATTATGTTGCCTCAGAAGAACCACTTCACGTTGCAGGCGGCTTCACCTTAGATGGATTTGGTAGCCCCTTCATTCCAGTTATTGAAGGGGATTACACCAACGTTGTTGGAATATCCATGCCTTTCCTTCGTAGCGCTATGAAACAACTTGGCTACTCTTGGCCGCAGGTGAAGGAGATGTCATGAAGCGTGTGCTGATTGCAAACCGCGGAGAAATCGCTCTTCGTGTTATTCGCGCCTGTAAAGATCATGGACTCGAATCCGTTGCGATGTATTCAGAAGAAGATCGCGATGCTCTCCACACTCAGAGCGCCGACTTTGCGTATTCACTCAATGGAATTGTTGCAAAAGATACCTATCTCAATATTCCAAAGATTATTGGCCTTGCAAAAGAATCCGGCGCAGATGCTGTGCACCCTGGTTATGGATTTCTCTCGGAAAATGCCAGCTTTGCACAAGCAGTTGTTGATGCTGGACTTATTTGGATCGGTCCCCCACCGGCTGCAATTAGCGCGCTCGGAGATAAGGTTTCGGCCAGACGTATTGCTGCAAAAGCTGGTGCACCTCTCGTTGCAGGTACAAAAGATCCTGTTACAGGACATGAAGAAGTTCTCGCCTTTGCGAAGGAACACGGCTTGCCCGTTGCAATCAAGGCGGCATTCGGTGGCGGTGGACGCGGACTCAAAGTTGCACGCACCATGGAGGAAATTCCTGAACTCTATGCATCAGCGGTGCGTGAAGCCATTGCGGGATTCGGCCGTGGTGAATGTTTCGTTGAGCGTTACCTCGATAAACCTCGCCACGTAGAGACTCAAGTACTAGTAGATAAGCATGGCCATGCAGTTGTGGTTTCAACGCGAGATTGTTCGTTACAACGTCGCCACCAAAAACTTGTGGAAGAAGCGCCAGCGCCTTTCTTGACGGATGCTCAGAATGAAGAGCTCTACCGCTCCAGTAAAGCAATCATGAAGGAAGCTGGATACATCGGCGCTGGTACTTGCGAATTCCTCGTTGGTGTTGATGGAACAATTTCATTCCTGGAAGTAAATACTCGCTTGCAGGTTGAACACCCAGTCTCCGAGGAAGTAACGGGCATTGACTTAGTCCGCGAACAATTCAGAATCGCAATGGGTGAGAGCCTTGGTTTCGATGATCCCATCGTGCGTGGACATTCGATTGAATTCCGCATCAACGGTGAGGATCCAGGACGTTCATTCTTACCTGCACCAGGACGCATCACTGCGTGGAATATCCCAACAGGTCCGGGCGTGCGTGTAGATGCAGGTTTCCGCAATGGCGATGTCATTGGTGGAAACTTTGATTCACTTCTTGCAAAGCTCATTGTTACTGGAGCAACGCGTAAAGAAGCTATCCAACGGGCACGCCGAGCTCTGGCTGAGTTTGAAGTGGGTGGACTTGCTACCGCTCTTACCTTCCACCGCGCAATTCTTGAGGATCCAGCCTTTACAGAAGAATTTAAGGTCTATACAAGTTATATTGAAAATGAATTTAAGAATAATATTCCAGCATTTGAATCCAGTGCGGCAGAGATTCAAACTCGAGTTGCCGCAGAGAAGCTCGTTGCTGAAGTCAATGGAAAACGTTTTGAAATACTTGTACACGCACCTGAACCTGTTGTAAAACGCCACCGGGCAAAGCAGGCATCTGTCGGTGGCGCATCTGGCACTGGTCTTACCAGCCCGATGCAAGGAACTGTGGTCAAGATTGCAGTAGAAGAAGGACAGAGCGTCGAAGCCGGCGAACTCATCATCGTTCTTGAAGCGATGAAGATGGAGCAACCACTCAACGCCCATCGCAGTGGTGTGATTAAGAACTTAAAAGCTGCAATCGGTGAGACTGTGGCCAGCGGAACAGTTCTCTGTGACATTATTGAGGCATGACCTCATCTGATCTTCTCTACACCGATCCACTCGCAGCAGCGACAAAGGCTGCGGCAGAAATTGCTGAGCGAACTGGAGTAGCCAGTCATGACGTTGCGCTGGTTATGGGTTCGGGGTGGGTAAGCGCTTCAGATGCACTTGGCGCTCCAGCATACGAATGTGATGCTCACGAATTGACCGGATTCCTTGCGCCAGCAGTAGAGGGCCACTCAGGAAAAGTTCGATCGTATGAAATCATCGAAAACGGCAAGACGATTCGTGCGCTGGTATTCCTTGGACGTACTCATCTCTACGAGGGCAAAGGGATGGAACCCGTTGTTCACGGCGTGCGCACAGCTGTAAAGGCAGGCTGCAACGTAATAATTCTGACCAATGCATGTGGGGGAATTAATACTTCATACACAGTTGGACAGCCAGTCATTATCCGAGATCACATCTCTCTTACTGCAGCATCACCACTTTCTGGTGCAACTTTTATTGATCTCACCGATTTATATAGCAAGCGCATTCGCGAGATTGTAAAGAAGGAAGATTCATCTCTTGCCGAAGGTGTCTATGTCCATTGGCGAGGTCCTACCTATGAAACTCCAGCAGAGATCATGATGATGCGCACCATGGGCGCAGACCTTGTCGGTATGTCCACAGTTCCTGAAGCAATTGCTGCACATGCACTTGGCGCAGAAGTACTCGGAATTTCATTGGTAACGAATGCTGCTGCCGGCGTAACTGGCGAGAAGTTAAATCACGAAGAAGTCATTGCTGCTGGAAAAGCTGCAGCAAGTCGCATGGGTGCACTTCTTAAGAACACTATTCCTAAACTCGTCTAGCAAAGATAGCCTGAACTCATGGATCAATCTCTCGTCGCTGAGGTAGAAGCATGGATCAGCGACGATCCTGATCCACATACCTCTGCAGAACTTCAATTACTTCTTGACTCTGGCGACGAGGCAACGCTGAAAAAATATTTCAACGGCTTTCTTCAATTTGGTACAGCAGGGCTACGCGGTCCAATAGGCCCAGGGCCATCGTGTATGAACCGCGCCGTTGTGGGACGCACAGCAGCTGGAATTGCTTCGTATATGCGAAAGCGCGGGATGACGAAGGTTGTTATCGGACGCGATGCACGTTATGGCTCTGAGGATTACACCTTTGAGACCGCCGAAATTATGAGCGGTGCTGGAATGGATGTCTACATACTTCCGCGTCCGCTGCCGACTCCCGTTCTTGCCTTTGCAACGATGTATCTGCAGTGCGATATCGGCATCATGGTGACTGCAAGTCATAACCCACCGCAAGATAATGGCTACAAGGTTTATGTAGGACCAACCGCTGATGGAATCAATTACGCGTCCTCGCAAATTATCAGCCCAACCGATGGATTTATCGCATCAGATATAGCTGCAGTGACATCGTTAAAAGCTCTTCCACGCGCAAAGAAGTGGACAGTACTCGGGGAAGAAGTGATCTCTGAATATGTGAAACGCACTAGCGCTCTTGCACCTCGCCCAGGAGATATCAAGATTGTCTACACCGCGATGCATGGCGTTGGTACCGAGACGGTGCAACGAGTCTTCAATCATGCAGGGTTTGCCACGCTAATTCTGGTCGACGAACAATGCACGCCAGATCCAGATTTTCCTACCGTTACATTTCCCAACCCTGAAGAACCTGGCGCAATAGATTTAGCACTCCAAAAGGCCCGTGACTTTGGTGCAGACCTTGTTATTGCCAATGATCCCGATGCCGACCGGTGTGCAGTGGCCATCAATGATCCTGCTATTGGTTGGCGCATGTTACGTGGGGACGAACTCGGCGTCGTACTGGGTGAATGGATTGCTCGTTCTCAACCACAAGGAACCTTCGGAAACTCCATCGTCTCATCAACTGCGCTGAGTAAGATCGCCGCCCACTACGGAATCGCGTTTGAAGAGGTTCTCACTGGTTTTAAATGGTTAGCCAAGATTGAAGACCTCGCCTTTGGCTATGAAGAAGCAATCGGTTACGCCGTTGATTCTGGCACCGTCAATGATAAGGATGGAATTTCGGCCGCTATCTTTATCGCTCAGATTGCCATGGATTTAAAGCGCGATGGACTTACTATTTCGGATCTACTGAATGAAGTATGGGCGCGACATGGTTTCCACGGAACAGAGCAGATTTCCATTCGAGTATCCGATATCTCGGCAATAACGAGATTGCTGGCAAGGTTACGAGAAAATCCACCCCGAGAGATTGCCGGTCGCGCAGTTGAATCCATTGATGATTTAGCTGCACCCACCAATGGTTTGCCACCAACCGATGGCCTACGCATCTGGCTTGCCGGAGGTATCCGAGTGATTGTGCGCCCCTCAGGAACCGAGGCGAAGATGAAGTGCTACATCGAAGTAATTACATCTACGTCGGATGAATCACAGAAATTGCTCGACCAGATTCGCCAACCTCTGAAAGAATTACTTTCGTGAACTTCTATGGCTTAGTTGATGGATCAGAAAAGTCGCTTATAGATTTTCTTGGCCAGTTATCAGGAGTCGACCAAGTAGGAGCTGAATCTCGCGCTGCCATGCTGGCAACTCGAAGTATTAAAACAACCAGTAAGAAATGGGCAATTGAAACTGCAATTTCTATGGTGGACTTAACGACTCTGGAAGGTGCTGATACGCCAGGAAAGGTGCGCGCCTTATGTTCTAAGGCAGTTAGACCAGACCCTACAGATCCAACAGTTCCCAGTGTCGGAGCCATCTGCGTCTACAACGATATGGTCGCAATCGCTCGCACGCATTTAGATGCCATTGGCGGCAAACATGTACCCGTTGCTGCAGTATCCACTGCATTTCCATCTGGCCGCGCATCGATGGAGGTAAAGATCCAAGATACCCAGGATGCCATTGATGCAGGTGCTGCTGAAATCGATATGGTGATTGACCGTGGCGCATTCTTGGCAGGAAAGTATGGATTGGTATTTGATGAGATTGTAAAGATTAAAGAAATTTGCGGAGATAAGGCCCATCTCAAAGTAATCTTTGAAACCGGCGAACTTGTTACCTATGACAATGTGCGAAAAGCCTCTTACTTAGCGATGTTAGCTGGTGCTGATTTCATTAAGACTTCAACTGGAAAGGTTGCACCCGCTGCTACTCCCCCCGTTGTCCTTGTGATGCTCGAAGCGGTGCGGGATTTTTACACACTCACCCAACGCAAAATTGGAGTAAAGCCCGCCGGTGGAATTCGAACAACCAAAGATGCAATAAAGCAGTTGGTCCTCGTCAATGAAACAGCCGGACCAGACTGGTTAACACCGCAGCTATTTCGCATCGGTGCCAGCGCGCTTCTCAATGATTTGCTGATGCAGCGCATGAAAATGTCAGATGGCTACTACGCTAGCCCTAACTACGTGACGATTGACTAGGGATGAGCAGACGATGACCTTCGAGTATGCACCGGCGCCAGAATCTAGAGCGATCGTCTCAATCAAGCCTAAATACGGTCACTTCATCAATGGTTCATTTGTCGCTGGAAAGAAGCATTTTCCCACTATCAATCCGGCAACAGAGGAGATACTCAGCCACATCTCACTCGGCGGTCTTTCTGATGTCGATAAGGCAGTTGCCGCAGCGCAGAAGGCTTACACCAAGACCTGGTCAAAGTTATCAGGTAAAGAACGTGGAAAATATTTATATCGCATAGCTCGCATACTTCAAGAGCGCGCCCGTGAGTTTGCAGTCCTTGAGACTCTCGATAATGGAAAGCCGATTCGCGAAACACGCGATATCGATATTCCATTGGTTGCGGCGCACTTTTTCTATCACGCAGGGTGGGCTGACAAATTAGATTATGCAGGTCTTGGCCACTCGCCTCAGCCTTACGGAGTTGCAGGTCAAATCATTCCGTGGAACTTCCCACTCTTAATGTTGGCATGGAAAGTTGCACCAGCGCTTGCTACCGGTAACACCGTAGTTCTTAAACCGGCAGAGACAACATCTCTAACTGCTCTGCTCTTTGCTGAAGTCTGTCAGCAAGCTGAACTTCCTGATGGCGTTGTAAATATTGTGACCGGTGATGGATCAACTGGAGCTGCCATCGTGAACCATCCTGGAATTCATAAGATTGCATTTACTGGATCTACCGACGTTGGCAAGAAAATCGCACGCGCAATTGCATCCACCGATAAGAAGGCAACCCTTGAACTCGGCGGAAAGGGCGCCAATGTTGTCTTTGATGACGCACCTGTAGATGAAGCTGTCGAAGGCATTGTCAACGGCATCTTCTTCAATCAGGGCCACGTCTGCTGCGCAGGATCACGATTGATTCTGCAGGAGAGTATCGCCGATGAAGTCATTGAGAAGCTCAAGGTCAGAATGTCCAAGATCAGAGTCGGAGATCCGCTCGATAAAAATACCGATCTTGGCGCCATCAACTCGAAGGAGCAATTGGTAAAGATTAAAGAGTTATCTGCCATCGGTGATGCTGAAGGAGCCGAACGCTGGAGCCCGCAGTGCAATCTCTCTGATAAAGGTTTCTGGTTTGCTCCCACAATCTTTACCGGTGTAACTCAAGCGCACCGCATCGCACAGGAAGAGATCTTCGGTCCTGTTCTCTCAATATTAACTTTTAGAACGCCACAGGAAGCAATGGATAAGGCGAATAACACCCCCTTTGGATTATCTGCAGGTATCTGGAGTGAGAAAGGCTCACGAATCTTCTGGGCTAGCCAACATCTTAAAGCTGGAGTTATCTGGGCCAATACCTTTAATAAATTTGATCCAGCATCTCCATTCGGAGGCTATAAAGAATCTGGTTGGGGTCGTGAAGGCGGCAAGCATGGCCTTGCTGCATATTTAAAGACTGGGAAAGAGACGGGGGTGAAGTAAATGGCTACTAAGAAACAAGCTCGCGTTGATGTAAAAAAGACATACAAACTCTTTATCAATGGTGCATTTCCTCGCAGCGAATCTGGACGTGTCTTTGAAGTAACTGCCAAGAATGGCGACTTCATTGCCAATCCTGCACTTGCATCACGGAAAGATTTACGAGATGCAGTTACTGCAGCCCGCGCTGCTCACTCTGGTTGGGCTAAAGCCACTGCCTACAATCGCGGTCAGATTCTCTATCGCATCGCTGAAATGCTCGAAGGAAGAGCAGAGCAATTCGAATCTGAGATCGCACTGACTGCACAGATAACTTCACTCAAGGCAAGGGCGCAGGTATTAGATGCCATCGACCGGTGGGTTTGGTATGCCGGGTGGAGCGACAAGATTCAGGCTGTTAGCGGTGCTACAAATCCTGTGGCAGGTCCATTCTTCAACTTCTCAATCGCTGAACCACAAGGAGTAGTGGCAATCGCTTCTGCTACAAGTTTTATCGATTTCATTGATGCCATTGCTGCAGCCGTTGTTTCAGGTAATACAGCCGTTGTGCTTGTTCCGGGCACACTTGCCGTTCCAGCTATGTCATTTGCTGAAGTATTGGCAACAAGTGACTTACCTGCGGGTGTAATCAATATTCTGACAGGATCCCTTGATGAACTTGCTCCATGGGCTGCATCCCATATGGATATCGATGGTTTTGATATCTCAGGAATTGCTACCAAGAAGCGTGGAGCGCTCAAGGAGGCAGGGGCGGAGAATCTAAAAAGAATTCATGCCTTTAGCGCCGGTCAAACTCCAACAAGAATCCTGGCCTTTATGGAATCTAAAACTGTCTGGCACTCAGTAGGAGTATAGAACTAGTTACTCTGCTGAAATTTTGGCATATGTCGGCTTGATAACTTCTTCAATAATTGCAAGACGTTCTTCAAATGGAATAAATGCGCTCTTTAACGCGTTGATTGTTACGCGCTGCAAATCTTGGAAAGTCCAATCACATTGATTGACCATCTCGTTCATTTCGCGCGACATTGATGTAGCTGACATCAGGCGATTATCGGTATTGATAGTGACTCGGAAGCGAAGCTTGGCTAGGCGCGCAAGCGGGTGATGCGCAAAGGAATCAGCAACGCCTGTCTGAATATTTGATGATGGGCACATCTCAAGTGGCACACGACGATCGCGAACATAGGAAGCAAGGCGGCCTAGGCGCGGTGGTGTGTGATTGAAATCGATATCGTCTGTGATTCGTACACCATGCCCTAGACGTTCTGCTCCGCATAATTGAATTGCTTCCCAGATTGAAGGGAGCCCATATGCCTCACCTGCGTGAATCGTGAAGTGTGCATTTTCGCGACGGAGGAATTCAAAGGTATCGAGTTGATCACTCGGTGGGAAACCATCTTCAGGTCCTGCAATATCGAATCCCACAACACCGTGGTCACGATATTTAACTGCAAGTTCTGCCACTTCTTGCGAGAGATCATTTTGGCGCATTCCGCAAAGAAGCGATAAGACGCGAATGGTATTTCCTTCAGCTTTCGCTTCTAGCTCACCTTCACGGAAACCTTCAAGAATTGCCTCAATGGCTTGCGAAAGTGTTAAACCTTTCTCAGTGATGAGTTCGGGTGCCATACGTACTTCTGCATAGACAACGCCATCACGGGCAAGATCTACTGCACATTCGCGCGCAACCCGGACAATATCTTGCTTACGTTGCATGACAGCAACAGTGTGAGCAAATGTTTCAAGATAGAGAACCAGAGAACCTGAATCGCAGGAGGTGCGAAACCATTCAGCAAGCTCTGTTGCATCATAAGTCGGTAACTCATGGCCGATTTCTTTGGCGATATCAATAATCGTTTGAGGTCGAAGTCCACCATCAAGGTGGTCATGCAAGAGGGCCTTTGGCAGACGTTTTACTTGATCAGCTGTTGGCTTCTTCGTTAAGTCGCTCATCCTTCAATTCTTTCTAACACTAGAGGTAGACGATTGACCGTTCCACCTTCAACTATTGTGACAGCACCAACGAGAATGTCGAGCGCTCGTTCAAAACGAGCTGCCTCATCGGTATGAAGGGTCATCAGCGGTGAACCTGCTGCGATGTAATCCCCCGGCTTTGCATGGAGCTCAATACCTGCACCTGCCTGAACTTTTTCGCCCTGCTTGGAACGACCTGCGCCAAGTCTCCATGCACTCACGCCAACTTTCATCGCATCCATTGTTGTGATGATGCCGCTATTGGCTGCCTTCACTACATGCTGTTCGCGCGCAACGGGAAGTGCTGCATCTGGGTCTCCCCCTTGCGCACTAATCATGCGGCGCCAATGATCCATCGCACTTCCATCTTTCAGTGCATCTGCTGGATCTTTTCCAACAATTCCTGCCGCATCAATCATTTCACGAGCAAGCAGAATCGTAAGTTCTACAACATCAGATGGTCCACCACCTGCAAGTACTTCGACGGATTCGCGAACTTCGAGAGCATTACCTGCAGTAAGCCCTAGTGGGACATCCATTGCGGTAACTAGGGCGCGAGTCTTAACGCCTGCATCTGTGCCCAGTTGCACCATGGTCCGCGCAAGTTCTGCTGCCTTTTTAGGATCTGACATAAATGCACCGCTGCCGGTCTTCACATCTAAGACAAGTGCAGATGTTCCTTCAGCAATCTTCTTGCTCATAATCGAAGATGCAATAAGTGGAATCGCTTCAACTGTCGCTGTGACATCCCGTAAGGCGTAGAGCTTCTTATCTGCTGGGGCAAGTCCTGCACCTGCAGCGCAAATGACTGCACCCGTATCTTGTAAGACTTTGAGCATCTCATCATTGGTAAGAGATGCTCGCCATCCAGGAATAGATTCAAGTTTGTCGAGAGTTCCGCCAGTATGGCCAAGGCCACGTCCAGAAAGTTGAGGCACAGCGCCACCGCATGCGGCTACAAGTGGTGCAAGGGGAAGGGTGATCTTGTCACCAACGCCACCTGTTGAATGCTTATCTGCAGTCTTACGATCAAGCTGTGACCAGTCCATCCGCTCGCCACTATTGATCATCGCATTGGTCCAACGTGAAATCTCGCGAGAGTTCATCCCGTTTAAGAGTATCGCCATCAACAACGCTGACATTTGCTCATCTGCTACAACACCACGCGTATAGGCGTCGATAATCCAGTCAATCTGTGGATCTGTTAATTCGTTGCTATCACGCTTAGCGGCAATGATTTCAACAGCTGCAAAAGGTTCCATCATGACAAGCGATCAGTGATTTCTTCAGGGCCAAATGCCCATGGCAGTAGGTCTCCCAGAGTCTTGATTCCATCATTTGTTGCCATCTGCAACGTCGATCCACCGTGTTCTTGCAATAACTGTCGACAACGCCCACACGGCATCAGAGCATTTCCTGAAATATCTACACAGGCAAATGCAATAAGACGTCCGCCGCCAGATGCAATGAGGGATGAGACTAATCCGCACTCAGCGCAGAGCGTCAGTCCGTAACTAGCATTTTCAACGTTACACCCAGAAATAATGCGACCATCGTCGACCAGCGCTGCTACACCAACGGGAAATTTTGAATATGGCACATATGCCTTCTTCATCGCAGCTAGCGCTTCGTTGTGCAGGAGATCCCAATCGATATTCATTAGTGTGATTCTCCACGACTGTAGTGAATTCCATCTGCCTTTGGAGCACGAACTCGGCCAACCAATCCTGAGACAGCGATAATGGTTGCAATATATGGAACCATCAACATAAATTCGGATGGGATTGAGACGCCAATAATCGAAAGCGTTCCTTGTAGGTTATCGGCAAAGCCAAAGAGCAGCGCTGCGCTTAAGGCTCCCATCGGAGTCCACTTTCCAAAGATCAGCGCAGCTAGTGCGATAAAGCCAGCACCTGCAGTCATCTCTTTTCCGAAAGTTCCAACTGAGCCAACCGTAAAGTAGGCGCCACCAAGTCCTGAAACTAATCCAGCAACAACCACATTGCGGAAGCGAAGTTTATTGACATCAATACCTACGCTATCGGCAGCAGATGGATGCTCACCAATAGCACGTGTGCGAAGCCCCCACTTAGTGCGAAAGAGTGAGAAGGTGATTGTTGCCACGATGATATACATCAGATACACAATCACAGTTTGATTGAAAAATATTGGTCCAATAATCGGAATCTTTCCAATAATCGGGATCTCGATGTGAGAGAAGGATGGACCTGAGTTCCACGTACCTTGGTATGGAATCAAGAGTTTCTTGTAGAGGAAGTTAGTCAAACCGATAACGAGAACGTTGAGTACGAAGCCTAAAATCACTTGATCTACCGAGAATTTAATAGCAAATGTGGCCAAGAGGATGGAGATGAGGGCGCCGGCTAGCGGGGCAACCAGAAGACCCCAAGTAGTTTTATGGGTAAGGCTTGCCACAACACCAGAGGCAAATGCACCCGCAAGTAGTTGACCCTCAATCGCAATATTGATGACACCTGAACGTTCACATAAAAGCCCTGACATCGAACCGAATACAAGTGGAACAGCAAGGAGCAAGCTGCCTTGCAGCATTCCGGTAAATGGAATGAACTTTCCTGCAGCAGCCCAACAGAGGAATCCCATCATCAGCGAGAAGCTAGCGATACCTGTTCCGAGCCCTGGCCCCTTCTTCACTCGAACGCGAGCGAGACCAATGAGTGAACCCGCAATGGCGAGTAATGAAAATATAAAGCAACCAGTGCGAGAATCAATCATCCACTTTTCAATGATGACCCATTCTTTACCAAGGGTGAATCCAAATGTTGTCTTGGCATTAGCATGGTTGCTAATTCCAAAAGCCTTGAGTTCAAAGAGTGAGAGAATTAAAAGTACGATTAAAAGACGCCCTTGACGTCGTTGTGTTGCAGTAAGTGACTTCATCGAAAGAGAGGATCTCATTACCCGTTCCAACCTTTTGAAGTCATGGCATCCTGAGTCTTAAGATTCTTGATTCTAAATACAAAACGCACGAGAGTAGGGGCTGCGATGAAGAGAACTATGAGTGCCTGAATCACCAAGACAATATCCAGTGGCGTAGTGGTATTCGACTGCATAGTTCGGCCACCTGTGCGGAGTGCGCCAAAGAGCAGAGCTGCAAAGACTGTGCCCAGTGGCTTTGCGCGTCCTAAAAGTGCAACTGTGATGGCATCAAAGCCAAAACTTCCGGCGATATCTGCCGTGAGCGCGTATTCGCTGCCAAGCACGTGAACTGCGCCGCCCAGCCCTGCGAGAGCGCCACACAAAGCCATCGTGGAGATCGTCACTGTTGCGACAGAGATTCCCGCAGTCTTTGCAGCAGCTGCATTGGCACCAACTGCTCGGAAGCGGAATCCAATCGTCGTGCGGTTCAATAACCACCATACAAAGTAGGCAGCCAGTAATGAGATCAGAATTCCAGCATGCAGCCTAAAGTTTGCCCCAGCAAGGTGTGGCAGACGGGCGCTGATATTGACTTCGGGTGCGATCGGATCGATGCGACGTGGCCGAAGGAAGGCGGTAGTTTTTAAAATCCATAGGATAAAGAATCCAGCGATGTAATTCATCATGATGGTGACAATGACTTCGTGCGCACCCGTGCGCGCCTTCAGCAGCCCGACAAATCCACCCCACAGCGCAGCTGCTGCAACACCTGCTAAGAGTCCAAGAAATACATGAAGGATTGGATTCATGGTGAAGTGGAAGCCAACATACGATGCAGATATTGCACCAAATATAAATTGTCCCTGTGCGCCAATATTGAAAAGACCTGATTGGAATGCAAGTGCCACTGCTAGACCAGTCAAGATCAAAGGAGTCGCAGTAACGATGGTCTCCGAGAGTGGGTAGAGACCTTGAAGGACACCTTTACCGCGAGCCAGATTAGGATCATAAATGGATCCTTGAAAGAGAGCTAGGTATGCGTTTCCAACCGTCGAGAGAGCTGTCGTGATGAATTTACCCGGTGAGTGCAAGAGCTTGAGCACCTTTGAATCCGAGAGCGCGATAACAAAACCAGAGATAAAAAATGCCATGATAAATGAGAGTGCTGGGAGAAGTGCAGTTCCCAAAATACGATCGAGAAATTTTTTCATTGTGCAATACCTGCCATGAGTAGACCGAGTTTTTCGCGAGACACTTGAGCATCGACGATTTCTAGAATCTTTCCTGCATACATCACCGCAATACGATCAGCTAAGGCCAGAACTTCATCTAGCTCTGTGCTAAAGAGCAACACAGCTCGTCCCGCATCTCTTTCAGCAAGTATCCGCTCATGTACAAACTCAATAGATCCAACGTCAAGGCCTCGGGTTGGTTGGCAGGCAACCAATAGTTTGAGCGGCCTTGATAGCTCGCGCGCTAGAACTACCTTCTGCTTATTTCCACCTGAGAGAGATGATGCAGGATCGCTAATGGAGAGCGCTCGAATATCAAATTCCTTAACCTTGATTTCGGCTTCAGCGGCAACTGCGCTATCTGAAATCAATATTCCACGTGAGTATGGGCTCTCTCGATGGGTATCCAGGATCAAATTATCCGCGATGGAAAATGATGAGATAAGCCCATCGAGTTCGCGAGATTCAGGAATATAGGCAATCCCAGCATCGAGTGTGTGACGTATCGATAGCCCCACAATCTCTTTCTCGCCCAATGTGATTGAACCATGAACATGATCTTCTAAATTAAGAATTGCTTGTGCTAACTCTGATTGACCATTGCCCTGAACTCCAGCAACAGCGAGAATTTCACCCGCACGCACATTGAAGGAGATATCACTTACCAACGCGCGTCCTGTCGGATCTGAGACTGTGAGACTTGAGACTTCCAAAACGGTTTCACCAATTTCATGACGGGTCTTATCTGGCACCAGGTTTACTGGTCGCCCAACCATGAGGGAGGCTAATTCTTCTTGTGAAGCGGATGGGTTAGCTGTTGCGACGACCTTACCGCGCCTAATAACGGTGATGCGGTCGGCCAGCGCCTTTACTTCGCGGAGTTTGTGAGAGATAAAGATGATGGATGTGCCTTGAGAGCGTAGCCGTTTGATAACTTCAATAAGTTCATCGGTCTCTTGCGGAGTTAATACTGCTGTTGGCTCATCCAGAATCAGAACCTTGGCGTCATACATAAGCGCTTTCAGGATTTCCACTCGCTGCTGAACACCGACAGGTAGATCCTCAATCATCGCATCCGGGTCAATCTCAAATCCAAAATTGGCAGCGAGCGATAAGAGTTTTTCTCGCGCCTGGATTAGATTCAACTTCCCGAACTTGGAGGTCGACTCATGGCCCAAAACTATATTTTCAAGCACGGTAAATACAGGAATTAACATGAAGTGCTGGTGGACCATACCGATTCCAGAAGCTAGCGCATCGTTAGGCTCATTGATGGAAACAACTTTTCCATCAACTTTAATTTCACCAGAATCTGGGCTGAGCAACCCATAGACAATATTCATCAGGGTTGACTTACCTGCACCATTTTCACCGAGGATAGCCAAGATCTCGCCATCGCCAACTTTGAGATCGATGGAGTCGTTAGCGACTAGTTCGCCAAATCGCTTGGTGATGCCGGTGAGCTCGAGTGACACTAACTAACCTCTCATCTTGAAAAACACGTGATAGTGCAATTGCTGCATATTCTGCCTGCCGAAACAATCATAATCCTTTAATAGAAATAAAAGTACGGGGACCTCATGTGAGGTCCCCGTACTTTCTTACTTTTACTTACTTAGACTTTAGAGATCCACCTGAGATCTTCATGCCAATTTGACGAACTTCTACTGCAAGGCGTGATGAGACCTTGGTGCTGAAGTCGTGAGTAGGTGCCATTGAAACACCCTTATTTGCCAAAGTACCTACATAGGCAGTGTTAGTGAAAGTTCCCTTAGAAACATCTGTAATTGCAGATTTAACTGAGGCGCCAATTTCCTTAACAACGCTTGTAAGGAGTACTGACTTGAACTGTGGAGCAGCGTAGTAACCATCTGAGTCAACCCAGATTGTTACTGACTTTCCGCTCTTCATTGACTGGCCAGCTGTTGCTGCACCTAGTCCACCAGCAACAGGCATGATCACGTCTGCACCTTGCTGTTCAAAGCCTTGTGAGAGTGAGAGAGCCTTGTTGGTATTTGCGAAGTCACCAACGAATACGCCCGCCTTCGGATTTGCTGGATCCCAACCAAGAACCTTGACCTTCTTGTGCTTGATCTTGTTGTAGTAAGCAACACCATTTGCAAAGCCATCCATGAAGATTGTCACGGTTGGGTATGGAGCTCCACCGTACGTTGCAACTGTTCCGGTCTTTGAGTAACCAGCTGAGAGGTAGCCAGCCATAAATGCTGACTGATCTGTTGAGAAGGTAAGACCCTTAACGTTTGCTACTGGATTACACACTGAGTAATCAGCGTTGCAATCAAGTGCAGCATCATCGACAACTGCGTACTTCACTGTTGGGTTTGCCTTTGCTGAAGCAACAATTGATGAGCTAATTGCAAAGCCAACACCGATGATTAAATCGCACTTCTGATCAACAAACTTCTTAATATTTGGCGCATAATCTGCAGCTGATGCAGATGGCAGGTAGGAAACATCTGCGATTGATGCTGAAGCCTGAGCTCCGGCCCATGCAGATGCGTTGAATGAGTGATCATCCACTCCGCCTGTGTCTAGTGCAATACATGCCTTTGTCTTTGCAGCATTTGATGCTGGAGCAACAGCCACACCTGCGACTAATGAAACTGCCGCAAGCAGCGTTACCAACTTAAATGATTTTTTCAAGGTACTCCTCCAGAGGGATCACCCCGCCGTTTGGTCGGGATTAGTTAAGGGAATGCTACCTACATACTCAGGATTTATGAGCCAGAAGTGGGGCGCGTTAAGCGTCAAAAATGTAAAGTTTTGGTTACAGAAAATGGAAAGAGGAAAACTCTCAAGTACAACTTTAAAGCTAGGCGGTGATTTTCTCGGCTGTTACCGCTGCCACATTAATTGCATCGCTAAATCCCAAGAGCGCTCCAGAACGAATAGTGAATTCGATTCCGCCACCTGTAATCGCATATCGGCGTCCATAAATTCCGGCATCTGAATCGAGAATGTCGAGATACTGCTTATCTGCTTGGGCAAGAGCAATCACATCGAACATCGCCTTATCAACGCGCTTTACAACAGAGGCGATGAGGTACTTCTTCGTTGCACTTGTCACGGTGATGTACTGGTCTGGTTCGATATTGATGAGCCCAATCATGGAGCCCTTCTTCTTGGCGTTGCGTGAAACGATGGTTTGAAAGATAGCTGAATCTGAACCTTGCGTCGCCACGAAGACCACATCTGCACCTGCGTCGAGAACTTGTGTGGTCGCTTCTGAATACGATCCTGAAACATACTTCACAATCGGAATTACCTTCTTCTTACTAGCAAAGACGCCGGCCGAAAAACCATCTTTGAAGATATCTGCCTGATTTGGATTAGCAATCATCGCAACTTTTCCGGTCTTACTTACCTGTGCTGCGCTAAATCCGGCTAAATATGCGCCTTGAGTATCAGCGAAGATGAGTGAGGTGACATTGAGCGCTGTCACGCTGGCATCGTTGATGATGGCAAAGTGGGTATTAGGAAATTCAATGGCGAGCACCTGCAGAGTTGGGGCATAACCGGCACCGATTGCAATGATGGGGTTGCAGTTCTTGGTGATGAGTGAGCGAATGCGCTTCTCACGATCCTTAGTTGTGCCATCTGTGACAACGGCTTCGAGAGTGAAACCAAATTGCTTCTGAGCCTTTTCAAGTCCGGCCGCAGCAGCATCATTGAAGGATTTATCTCCTCGTCCACCAATGTCGTATGCCACTCCAACAGTGAAAGTTTGTGCAGCATGTACGGGAGTTGGTGCAAGCACGGCAACGAGCAACGCAAACACCAGGGCGATGCGCGACTTCATTAGAGAACTACTCCCAAATTCTTATACGTATTTTCGATTGTCTCTTGTGCAACATTTCGCGCCTTAGTAGATCCTTGATGCAAGATATCGAGCAGGTGTTTTTCATCTTCCAGGAGTTCGAGGGCGCGGGCGCGGATTGGGCGCAGGTATTCAACGACAACTTCCGCGACAGCAGATTTAAAGTCTCCATACCCCTTGCCAGCAAATTCATTTTCGAGTTCTTGAATGGTGCGGCCTGATAGCGCTGAATGAATTGTCAGCAAGTTGCTAATGCCTGGCTTTTCAGCGAGGTCATATTTCACTTCGCGCCCCGCATCTGTCATTGCGCTCTTAATCTTCTTCAAATTCGCCTCAGGAGAATCCATGATTTCAATGACTCCAGCTACAGCCCCTGAAGATTTACTCATCTTTGCAGTGGGCTCTTGAATATCGTTGATCTTTGCTGCCGTCTTAAGGATGTAAGCCTCAGGTAGTTGGAATGTTTGGCCGTATCGCGTATTAAATCGTCCAGCCAAATCACGAGTGAGTTCGATATGTTGACGTTGATCTTCACCAACCGGCACATAGTGCGCTTGATAGAGCAAGATGTCAGCAGCTTGCAACATTGGGTATGTAAATAAACCCACACGAGCAGAGTCTGAGCCAGCTTTAGAAGACTTATCTTTAAATTGCGTCATGCGGCTTGCTTCACCGAAACCAGTAAGGCACTCCATGATCCAACCCAATTGATTATGTTGCGGAACTTGAGACTGCACAAAGAGAGTGGACTTTTCTGGCGAGATTCCCAGAGCTAGCAGCTGAGCAGCTGATGCAAGAGTGCGCTTGCGCAAGAGCGCAGGGTCTGTCTCAACAGTCAGCGCATGAAGGTCGACGATGCAGTAAAAGGCATCATGTCCATCTTGTAGCTCTACCCATTGCTTGACTGCGCCCAGATAATTTCCGAGATGGAAAGAGTCGCTCGTTGGCTGGATGCCTGACAGAACTCGTTTCATAGCTGTAATTCTCGCATGCCTTAGTAGTTACGTGAGATCAATAGTCGACCCGCGCGCTTGCCTTCCATGGAAAGAACGGTAATTCGCAGTCCATTGACTCCGACAACATCGCTTGCGACGGGAATTCGACCGAGATAGTGCATGACGAATCCACCCGCTGTTTCATAAGGACCATCGGGAAGCTCAATGCCGGTCTCTTCCAGTAGATCCTCTAGGGAGATAAGTGCATCTACCTCGAAATCACCAGTATGAGATTCCTGTGACACTTCAGTCTCATCGTTATCGTATTCATCGCGAATATCTCCAATGAGGGTCTCGACCAAATCCTCAAGCGTCACGATTCCATCAGTTCCACCGTATTCATCGAGAACGATGGCAAGGTGCTGACGTTGGCTTCTCATCTCAGTCAGAGCAGGCAATATTCCTTTAGTCCCAGGCAAATACATAATGTTGCGAGCAAGCTCTTGAATCTTTCCATTATTCGCAGCCAGGGATGTATCAAGCAGGTCGCGCACATGGATAAATCCGATGACTTCATCCGATGAACCACGAACAACTGGATAGCGAGAATGAGCCTTCTCTATCGCGAGCGCAATTGCTTTGCCAACAGTGAGAGAGGCATCCATAAAATCTACTTCGGTGCGAGGAACCATGACTTCGTGCACTTGTCGCTCAGATGCGTTGAAGACTTCTTCCACGATATCGCGCTCTTCATCGGTAAGAGCTGCATGTCCTGCAACAAGATCAAGCAGCTCTTCTTCAGAAATCTGTGCGCGTTGTTCCTTTGGATCAAGGCCAAAGATACGAACAACCAAGTTGGTGGAGTGTGAGAGCACCCAGACGATGGGTCTAAATAAGTTGGTCAATACTTTGACGATATCTGCCGATGCGAGCGCAATTGTTTCGGTGCGATAGAGAGCAAGTCGTTTAGGAACGAGTTCGCCGAAGACGAGTGATACGTAGGCGATCATTAAGGTGACACCGATAAGAGAAGTTGTATTGGCAGCCTTTGGCGCAAGCCCGAGTCGTTCAAGCCACGGTATGACATAGACGCCAAGTTTTTCCGCACCTAGGGCAGCTGAGAGAAATCCCGTAACCGTCACACCCACTTGAAGAGCAGCGAGGAGCCTGTTGGGATTGGCTGCAACTTCGGCAACTTTCGCTCCACGTCGACCACGGCCTGCCATCTGCTTGATCTGACTTTCGCGCAGTGAAATAAGAGAGATTTCAGCAGCTACAAATAACCCGGCCAGAAAGATCAGGCCCAGAACAATAAGAATCGAGGAGAGAAGAGAGGTGCTCGGGTGGCTTTCCATGATGTGAGAAGTCTAGCGAAGGCGCTTCCTAAAGGAGCCTGCGTGACATAGCCTTGCCCACGCTGGTCAACCGGCCAGCACCTTCATCCTCGGACCGTCGGGCACGTACCTGCCCGGATAAGGAAATGTAAAAAATGGCATCAGTTGTATTTGAAAATGCATCACGTATCTAC
>Ga0209829_10000252_pt1 | contig 50033 bp, 46 predicted proteins | sample C_140205_EF_Meta_FD_187311 | JGI IMG/M metagenome (GOLD analysis project Ga0209829, IMG submission 187311) | Freshwater microbial communities from Lake Croche, Canada to study carbon cycling - C_140205_EF_MetaG (SPAdes) (version 2) | ecosystem: Environmental > Aquatic > Freshwater > Lake...
GCGCCCACACGATCGACCGAGTCGAGACCGAGGTCATGTCCGCACCCGCGGATCAAGCCGGGCATACAACAGGTCGGCGACGAGGTTCGCGACGATCACAGCCGCCGAGAACAACAGGAACAGCGTCTGCAGCAGCGGTATGTCCGGCCCGCGCAGGGCCAGCACGGTCAGCGAACCAAGCCCGGCGACCGAGAATACATACTCGATGGTGATGGCTCCGCCGACGACGAAGCCGAGGTTGAGGAAAATCAGTGTCGTCGTCGGCAGCAACGCGTTGGGTACCGCATGACGGCGCCGGACGTCGGCCTCCCGCAGGCCCTTGGCCCGCGCGGTCCGAAGATAGTCCGCGCCCATCTCGTCGATCAGTGAGGCACGCATGACGAGGGAATACTCGGCGAGGTAGATAACGGTCAGGGTGAAGATCGGCAGGGCGAGATGCCATGCGACATCGGCCATACCGGCGAGAGTGCCGATGTTGACGCCCGGGGTGGACAGTCCGCCGACCGGAAAGATCCCGGGGATGCCGAACACACCGACCGAGAAGACGATCAGCAGGATCATCCCGAACCAGAACTCCGGCATGGAATAGAGAACCAGGGTGACTGTGGTGGCAATCTTGTCGAAACGCTGACCGCGCTTCCAGGCGCTGCGAATACCGAGCCAGACACCGAAGACGGTGGCCAGTACCGTTGCCGTGCCGACAAGCAGCAGGGTGGGCCAGATCCGCGGTCCGATGACATCCCACACCGGGGCGCTGAATCGCTGCGACGGCAACTCGGGCACGAAGGGGTTCTTGATGTATGCCAAGAACTGCTCGCCGATCGGGGCGTTGAACCTGGCCTGCAACTGCCGTTTGATCTCGGGATCCACATCACGCCCGCGGGTGTAGAGCGAGATGGGATCGCCGGGCAGCAGTCGAAACAAAAAGAAGTTGAAGAGGATCACGAAGATGAAAGTTCCGGCCGCCGCTAGCAGCCGAGACAACCCGTACCGAACGCCCGGTGCCAGGACTACCCTGCGGCCGGGCACCGACGAGCGAGATGCGGTGTCCGGTCCGCTGATCAGCGACATGCCGGTATCACTCGCGGTCGTCGGCTCCCGCGGTGCGACGCCGTCGCAGCAACAACAGCGTCAAACCGCCGAGAACCGCCACGGCAGCCACGATTCCGCCGATCATGGCCGGCGACGGGCCGCTACCGGCCTGTCCTGAGTCTGCGGCCTGCACGGGCTTGAGATTTTCGTAGGTCCAGGTTCCGTACTGGAAGAGATACGACCCGTCCGGCGCAGGCTGCGGTACGAAGCCCTCGAACCTGTCGCTGCGATAGGCGACCAGGTTGTCGTAGTAGTAGGTGATGGCGTAGGGCCAGTCGTCGTAGAGGATCTGCTGCATCTGCTTGACGATCTCGATGCGCTTAGCGGGATTGGTCTCGGTGCTTTGTGCGGTAAAAAGGGCGTCGTACTCCGGATTGCAGTAGAACGAGTCGGAGAGGTTGGCCACTATGCTGCCGCCGTCTTCGTAGGATCTTTTGTCACAGGTGAAGGTGGACAGTTGGTAACCGGGGTCAGGTTCGACGACCCAGCCCCACTCGAACATGTCGTACTCGCCCTGGCCGATCTTCTCGGTCAGGGCGTCCTCGGCGATCAGCGTCACGGTTGTCTCAACGCCGATATCGGCGAGGTAGTTCTTGATGAACTCGACGGCTTTCTTCGACGCCGCCTTATCGGATCGGCCGAATAGTCGGAACTTCAGTGGCGCACCGGTCGCATCCTGGCGGATGCCATTCGGGCCCAACGGGTATCCGGCAGCGTCCAACAGTGATCGGGCCTTGTCCGGGTCATAGCTGACCTCATTGGGTGGCGCGAGGTGCCAATCCGCGTACATCGGTGGGATCAGCGTTGAGCCGACGCTGCCGTGTCCACCCAACACCTTCTCGACGAGGGCCTTGCGATCGATCGCCCAGCCGATGGCCTCGCGCAGGCGCTTGTCCTTGAGCAGTGGATTGCCGTCCCCGATCGGCTTGTTGTCTATCGTGGCGGCACCGGTGTTGAAGGCCAACTCGTTGAAACCGGAGTAGACCGCCGACAGGCGTTTGATGTTCGGTACATCAGCCAGCGAATCGAAGACATTCGACTCCAGGCTGTCGGCGTAGTCAATCTCACCCTTTCGTAGCGCCTGACCGAGCGCATCGGGGTTGGCGTAGAACTTGAAGACGACCTCGTCGACGGCGGGCTTGCCGCGATAGAAGTTGGGATTGGCGACCATCCGGGTGAACTGTCCAACTTGGCGCTCCGCGGTCAGATACGGACCGGCGCCGACGATGGGCTTGCCGTCCGTCGGCTCGTCTTTGAAACTCTGGATGGCAGTCTCGTCGATCGTGGAGTAGATGTGCTCGGGCAGGATGTAGACCGCGAGTTTCTCCATGATCGGTGAGGGCTTGTCGACCCGGAGGATCAGCGTGGTGTCATCCGGCGCCTCGGCCTTGGTGATATTGCCGACGTAGTTGCCGTAATTGACCTTCTCGAACGTGCCATTGATGATCCGGTCGAAGGTGTACGCGGCATCCTTGGCCGTCAACGGGACGCCATCACTCCATTTCAGCCCGGGCCTGATCTTGTAGGTCCAGAACGTCTTGTCCGGGGACTCCGTCCACGACTCCGCCAGGCCGGGCTGGATGCTGAAATCCTTGGCCCCGTACTCGGTCAGAGTCGGATAGACCATCTGGAAGATCTCGTAGGCGGCGGCGGTGACGCCGACGAACGGGTTCAGGGAGTCGACGTCCTGGGTCACTCCCACGGTGAACACCGATTTGTCAGGGGCCGGCTCGGCCCCGGCGGGTACCCCGGCGGGCAGTAGCAGCCCGAGAACAAACAGGATCACGGCGACCAGGCGTGCGGGTCGATATGCCATCACGGCCCCTTTCGGTGGCGGGTACGGCTATTCACTTGACTGACGGATCACCCCACCATGGCAGCATTTTCGGACCCAGTCCGGCGTTCTGGCCTAATCCGCCGACTTGAGTGGGATAGCCCAGGTCCGTCGCAGTATTGTTTAAACCTGGCTCGCCTTCGAGTCCCTGCGGAGGTTGCGTGGCACCCGATATCGGCTCCATATCCGAGCCGCCCGCGGCGCGTATCGGACAAGACGCGCGCGCACCGTACGGCTGGATCGCCGAGCCGACTGAGGAGTTGATCGGACTTCTCGATGCCGAGCGCGCCTATTACGAAGCCCGCACGGCACCACTGGGCAAACTGCGCGCGGTGCTGGCTGCTGAGATGACCGCGCGGGTACCGGACCGCTCCGAGTCGGCGCCGTGGCAGGCCGGAGCCTTTATCTATCGAAGCGTGCACGAGGCCGGCGCCGAGTTCCCCGCCCTGGTTCGGCGCGTCAAGGTCGGCCCAGACGGAGACGACCCAGACGGAGACGACCCAGACGAGACGGTGATCGACCTGCAAGCGATCGCCGAGGCCCATACCGGGGCCGAGTTCCACCCCGGCGAGCTCCACGCCAGTCCGGACGGGACAGTGCTGGCCTGGTCGTACGACGTGGTCGGCGACGAACGGTATCGCCTGGGGTTCCGGGATCTGCGCACGGGAACCGACCTCCCCGAAGTGATCGAGGCGACCATCCCCGCTGGCGGCTGGAGCGCCGACGGGACAACGTATCTATACCTTCGCACCGACTCCGTCAATCGACCACACCAGGTATGGGCGCACCTACTGGGCACCGACCCCGCGGCAGACAGACTGGTCTTCACAGAGCCCGACGAGCGGTTCGATGTCCGCCTTGAGGTCACCCGCTCAGGGGCGTGGTTCGTGATCACCGCGTGGTCGCGTAACACCTCCGAGGTTCATCTGCTATCGACCGCAAACCACACCGCCGCACCCATACTGGTCCGGCCGCGCGAACATCTCATCGAGTACCTCGTGGAACACGCGCCCGGACCCGAGGGCGATCGATTCCTCATCGTCACCAACCTCGATGCCGAATCCTTCCGGATTGCCACAGCACCGGCCGACGCACCGGGCGACTGGAGCGACTATGTGTCCGAAGATCCGGTGACGCGCGTCCACCGCGTCGACGCCTTCGGTTTGGCGGTCGTCATTTCAGCCAGACGCGATGGGGTCGGCATGGTGACCGTTCGGCCGTACAACGCGGCGCCTTACGACATCTGGCCGGACGTTCCCGGCGGGCTCGTGACACTGGGTCGCAACGAGGTATTCGATACCGACTTCGTGACCGTTGTCCAGCAATCGTTCATCAAGCCCACTCGGCACGAGGACATCGATATCGCGTCAGGTTCACGCAGCCTCCGCCATGTAGACCAGATCGTCGGGCTAAACGTGGATGCGTACACCCAGGAACGGCATCTGGCCCCCGCGCCAGACGGAACCCAGGTGCCCGTCATCGTCGTGCGACGGCATGGTGTCGAACTCGACGGTGCCGCACCACTGTTCCTTTACGGCTACGGCTCCTACGAAGTGTGCACCGACCCCGACTTCGGCTACGACTGGTGGCGTTCACTGCCCTCGCTGCTCGAACGTGGCGTGGTGTGCGCATTCGGCCAGCCCCGCGGTGGTGGCGAGATGGGCCGGCGCTGGTGGCTCGACGGACATCTACGGACCAAGCCCAATACCTTCGATGATCAGGCCGCTGTCGCCGACTTCCTGGCCGAAGGCCTCATTGACGGCACCAGGATCGTGACCCGCGGATTGTCCGCGGGTGGCTTACTGCAGGGTGCGCTGTACTCCCGGCGACCCGAACGTTTCGCAGGTGTGGTCGCGGAAGTGCCCTTCGTCGACGTGGTTACGTCGATGCTGAATCCATCACTGCCGCTGACCATTCCGGAATGGGAGGAATGGGGTAACCCCGCCGACCCTGATGACTACGCCGTGTTGATGTCGTATTCACCGGTCGACAATCCGCCCGCGGCCCAGGCGCGGCCGCCGCTGCTCGTCACCGGTGCCGTGCACGACACCAGGGTTCTGGTCCGGGAGCCGGCGAAGTGGGTCGCGACGCTTCGAGCAGGCGATCCGGACCGCGGCATAGGCGTGGATCCCACGTCGCCGGTATCGCGGCGCACAATTCTCTTTCGCGCAGAGACCGGTTCGGGCGCCCATGCGGGACCGGTCGGACGCTATTCCCAACTCCACTATGAGGCGGAGATTTACTCCTGGATACTGACCTGCTTCGGCGATGACTACACATTCAACCGGTCGCAGCCACCAGGCTGACAGACGCTAACGTCTGCGCTGACGCGCGATCTCGGCCAGGACCACACCGGCGGCAACGGAGGCATTGAGCGACTCCGTCGGACCGGCCATCGGAATCGACACCACCGCATCGCAATTCTGGCGCACCAGCCGCGACAGACCTTTGCCCTCCGAACCGACGACCAACACCATCGGCTCGGCGGCGTCGAATTCATCAATCGTGGTGTCACCGTCGGCGTCGAGTCCGACGACCCGAATACCAGCCGCGGACCACTGATTGAGCGTGCGATTGAGGTTGGTGGCCCGGGCAACCGGAACCCGCGCCGCGGCACCCGCACTGGTGCGCCAGGCCACCGCGGTCACCGACGCCGACCTGCGCTGCGGGATGAGGACACCGTGCCCGGCGAAGGCCGCAACTGAACGAATGATGGCGCCGAGATTGCGCGGATCGGAAATGTTGTCTAGGGCAACCAGCAGTGCCGGTTGGACATCGGCGGTGGCTGAGGCCAGCAGATCGTCGGGGTGTGCATACCCGTACGGCGGAACCTGCAGGGCGATGCCCTGATGCAGGCCATTGGAGCTCATCCGATCGAGGTCGTGCTTGGGCACCTCGAGAATTGGGATGCCCCGGTCAGCAGCCAGTGTTACCGACTCGGTGAGCCGCTCGTCGGCTTCGGCGCCGAGTGCGACGTAGAGCGCACCGGCCGGCGCGTTGGCTCGAAGACATTCCAGCACCGGATTGCGGCCCAGCACCATCTCAGTTTCGTCGGTCGGCTTGTTGTAAGTCTTGCGGGCCTGTTGGGCGGCGCGTTTTGCCGCGGGGTGATGGGGCCGCTGTTGGGCGGGCGGGGTGGCGCCACGCCCTTCGAGTCCGCGTCGGCGGACACCTCCGGAGCCCACTGTCGGGCCTTTCTTGGTGCCCTCCTTGCGGATTGCGCCGCGCCGTTTCGAATTGCCCGCCATATCTATGTGGCCTCTCCATCGGCCAGCGCCCATTGCGGGCCGTCGGCAGTGTCGGTGACGTCGATACCGGCATCTTTGAGCCGATCGCGAATCTCGTCAGCGCCGGCCCAATCCCGATCGCGACGAGCATCATCGCGACGCCGCAATTCGGCGGCAACAAGAACATCGACGGCGGCCAGTGCGGCTGCGGTCTCATCCCGGGTCTCCCAAAGCGGGTCGAGCGGATCGCAGCCCAAAATTGCAGTCATCGCGCGTATTTCGCCGGCTTTGGTTAATGCAGTGTCATGATCTCCGGCCTCCAGGGCGCGGTTACCGTCGGCGCGGGCGGCATGCACCTCGGCGAGTGCGGAAGGAACGGCGAGATCGTCGTCGAGTGCGGCGCCGAACTTCTCCGTGCAGGTACTCGGAACCACCGAGCCCACCCGCGTTCGAACCCGGTGCAGGAATTCTTCGATACCGGTGTAGGCCCTGGCCGCGTCCTGCAGGGCGGTCTCGGAGAATTCAAGCATCGAACGGTAGTGGGCGCTGCCCAGGTAGTAGCGCAGCTCAGCCGGCCTCACCCGTTGCAGCACAGCAGGAATCGCCAACACATTGCCTAGCGACTTGCTCATCTTCTCGCCGCCCATGGTTACCCAGCCGTTGTGTAACCAGATGTTGGCAAATCCATCGCCGGCAGCACGGGCTTGGGCGATCTCGTTCTCATGGTGCGGGAACACCAGATCCATTCCACCGCAGTGGATGTCGAACTCTGCGCCGAGGTATTCATGTGCCATGGCGACACACTCGGAGTGCCACCCTGGTCGACCGCGGCCCCAGGGCGTCGGCCAGGACGGCTCGCCCGGCTTGGCGCCCTTCCAGAGAGTGAAGTCACGCTGATCGCGTTTTCCGGTACCGGCACCCTCTCCCTGATGCACATCGTCAATCCGATGGCCGGAGAGTTTCCCGTAGTCACCGAAACTGAGCACGTCGAAATACACGTCGCCGCCGCCCGCGTATGCGTGGCCGGTGTCGATCAGGCGCTCAATGAGTTCGACGATCTGGGTGATGTGTCCGGTGGCACGAGGTTCGGCTGACGGCGGGAGTACTCCGAGTGTGTTGTAGGCCGATGCGAACACTCGTTCGTGGGTGGCCGCCCACTCCCACCACGGCCGGCCGGCCTCGGCGGCCTTGATGAGGATCTTGTCGTCAATGTCGGTGACGTTGCGGATGAACGCCACATCGAAGCCTTTGGCCAGTAGCCAGCGTCGCAGCACGTCGAAGGCGACCCCGCTGCGAACGTGCCCGATGTGCGGAAGTCCCTGCACGGTTGCGCCGCACAGATAGATCGACGCTTGACCGGGCCGCAACGGCACGAAGTCGCGCACGGCGCCGGTGTAGGTGTCGTGCAAGCGCAGGCCTGCCGCTCCGGTGGTCACGACGTGGCAGCTTACCGGGAAGCCGCGATGACCAAAGCGGTCGCGATGGCGGCCATTCCCTCGCCACGGCCGGTCAGCCCAAGGCCGTCGGTGGTGGTGGCTGAAACCGACACGGGCGCGCCGAGCAGATCAGTAAGCAGCTGTTGGGCCTCGTCTCGGCGCGGTCCGACTTTCGGCCGGTTGGCGATCACCTGAACCGCGGCATTGCCGACCGAGAATTCACACCGGATGAGTAAATCCCGGACATGGGTGAGCATCTGGGCTCCGGTGACACCGCGCCACTGCGGTTGGTCGACACCGAACACGCTGCCAAGATCGCCGAGGCCCGCTGCCGAGAGCAGCGCATCGCATAACGCATGAATCGCCACATCGCCATCGGAATGCCCTGAGCATCCGTCGGCACCGTCGAAGAGCAGTCCCAGAAGCCAGCACGGACGGCCAACCTCGATGGGGTGGACATCGGTACCGAGCCCGACCCTCGGGAGCGGCAGGCTCATCCGTTCAGCACCGCCTGCGCCAAACGCAGATCCAGCGCGGTCGTGATCTTGAAGGCGAGTGCATCACCGGCCACGGTGTGCACTGGAACGCCCAGATTCTCCACCATCGACGCGTCATCGGTGACGCAGAGTCCGCCAGACTGCTGATACGCCCGCTGTAGTAACGCGGCTTCGAAACCCTGCGGCGTCTGTACCGCGCGCAGTCCGGCGCGTTCGGGTGTGCCGAGCACGACGCCGTTGGCGTCGACTGCCTTGATGGTGTCCACTACAGCCAGAACCGGGATGACTGCCCGCATTCCGTCCCGCAATGCGGCCACTACCCGTCGGATCTGGTCCAGCGGGGTAAGGGGCCGCGCGGCGTCGTGCACCAGAATGAATCCGGCATCGCCGACCGCGGCCAAGGCATGTCTTACGCTCTCGTCGCGCTCGGCACCGCCGGTGACCACGGTCACGAGGCCTCCGTTTGTATCGGCACCGAGCATGCCGACGGTTTCCGCTACCCGTTCTGCGGGCGCGGCCACCACAACCCGGTCGATCACACCGGAGGCGAGTAAACCGGCCACGGCGTGCTCCAGGATTGTCTGTGCACCCAACTCGACAAACGCTTTGGGCGCGCCAGCCCCGAGTCGCTCCCCGGAGCCGGCAGCTGTGACGATTGCGACCGTGTCAGACACCGATGCGCTCAGGTCAGTCAGAAAGCGGCGGCCAGTCAGGAAGCGGCGGCCAGAACCTCATCGAGGATCGACATGGCCTTCGCGTCGTCGGTGTTCTCAGCCAATGCCAACTCGCCGACGAGGATCTGCCGGGCCTTGGCCAGCATTCGCTTCTCGCCGGCAGACAAGCCCCGTTCCTGATCCCGGCGCCACAGGTCACGAACAACCTCGGCGACCTTGTTCACGTCACCGGATGCCAGCTTCTCCAGATTGGCCTTGTAGCGACGCGACCAGTTAGTCGGCTCTTCGGTGTGCGGAGCACGCAGCACCTGAAAGACCTTATCGAGTCCTTCCTGGCCGACGACATCACGCACACCGACATACTCGGCGTTGTCCGCAGGTACCCGAACGGTCAGATCACCCTGGGCGACCTTCAGGACGAGGTATTCCCTCTGCTCGCCCTTGATGGTCCGGGTTTCGATCGCTTCGATCAATGCAGCACCGTGGTGTGGATAGACAACGGTGTCTCCGACCTTGAAAATCATCAGATTCGAGCCCCTTTCACAACCCAATGTTAGCACGGCGCCCACGTGTGTGTTGAACAACGATGCAGGTCAGGGGCACCATCGGCGAATACCGGGGGTTGACACCGCGAGAAATCCGTGCAACGCGGCGCCCCAGCAACGTCTTTGGGTCCGCGCCAGCGCACAACAAGGCCGCGTCTACCGCCGGACTGCGCCACCTACTACTGTGCATAGTCGAACCGCTTCGACCCTTGTCGTGCCGGACGTACTGCCCAAGCAGGAGGCTGCTGTGAACCGATTCAAGAACCGCCTCAGCGCCGCCGCCGCGGGCCTGGCGGCAGGTGCCATGATCCTCTCCGGATGCAGTGCCGGGCAAATCTCCCAGACCGCCAGCCAGGAGGCGGCGGTGAACGGAAACTCGATCAACGCGAAGAACATCGCCCTGCGCAACGTCCACCTGCTGGCGACGCAGAGCAGCGACTACCTGCAACCGGGACGGACGGTCCCACTGATGTTCGTTGCCGCCAACAACTCACCCGACGTCAACGACAAACTGCTGGGAATCACCTCCGATATCGGGGCGGTGGCCATGACCGGTGAATCCGCCATTCCAGCAGGCGCTGCCCTCGTGGTCGGTTCGGCTGGCGGGCAGGTCGAGGCGATGGGTAGCGCGGCGCCCGCGGCAGCAGAGGTCATGCTCGATAAGCCGATCACCAACGGTTTGTCCTATAACTTCACCTTCACCTTCGAGCATGCGGGAAAGGTCACCGCGGCAGTGCCAATCTCGGCCGGTGACACGCCCCGTCAGTAGCCCGACCCTCGGCCCACGGCCGCGCGTGCGCGAAACTGTCATATCCGACAGCTAGCGTCAGCAATGTGGTCAAAGCTCGCGCGCAGTACCGCTGTTCAGAATGCCGCCACATGGCCGCGAAATGGGTTGGCCGCTGCCCAGAGTGCGGCACCTGGGGCACGGTTGACGAGGTAGTGGTTTCCGCAGCCGTCGGCGGCACCGGACAGCGCAGCACGGTTCCGTCTACCCCGGCCGTTCCACTGAGCTCCATCGATCCTGATCGCACCCGGCACTATCCCACCGGCGTAAGCGAGCTCGACCGGGTTCTCGGGGGCGGCGTGGTACCCGGTTCGGTGTGTCTGCTGGCAGGTGATCCGGGCGTCGGCAAGTCAACCTTGTTGCTCGAGGTGGCTCATCGGTGGGCGCAGGCCGGCCAGCGCGCACTGTACGTCTCAGGCGAGGAATCGGCGGGCCAGATTCGAATGCGTGCCGAGCGCACCGGCAGCACCCACGACGAGGTTTACCTGGCAGCGGAGTCTGACCTCCAGACGGTTCTCGGCCACATCGATCAGGTACGCCCGAGCCTGGTGGTCGTCGACTCGATTCAGACCATGAGCGCAGGCGACACCGACGGAGTAGTCGGCGGTGTAACCCAGGTCAGGGCAGTGACGGCGGCCCTCACCGCAGCCGCCAAGACCACCGGTATCGCGATGGTCCTCATCGGTCACGTCACCAAGGACGGCGCGATAGCCGGTCCGCGTTCGCTGGAGCACCTGGTGGATGTGGTGCTGCACTTCGAGGGTGACCGCAATACGGCACTCCGGATGGTCCGCGGAGTCAAAAATCGATTTGGGGCCGCTGACGAAGTCGGCTGTTTTCTCCTGCAGGACAATGGAATCCACGGTGTGGCAGACCCTTCAGGGTTGTTCCTGGACCAACGACCCGAGCCGGTACCCGGCACAGCGGTCACAGTCACGCTGGATGGTAAGCGGCCATTGATCGGTGAGATCCAGTCACTGTTGGCCCGACCGGCCAACCCGGGGGCACCTCGACGGGCCGCCGTCAGTGGTATCGACCAGGCGCGTGTGGCGATGATCGTTGCCGTGCTCGAGAAGCGCGCCATGGTGCCGATAGGTGCGATGGACATCTACCTGTCAACAGTCGGCGGCATGCGACTGACCGACCCGTCTTCTGATCTCGCGGTGGCGATGGCGATGGCTTCTGCCTTCACCAGCAGGCCGCTGCCGGCCACCACCGTGGTGATTGGCGAGGTCGGCTTGGCCGGGGATCTGCGCCGGGTAACCGGGATGGACCGCCGACTGGCCGAAGCCGCCCGCCTCGGCTTCACCACCGCCCTGGTACCGGCCGATTGCGGACCCGCCCCGAAGGGACTGCGCACGCTTGAGTCCGCCACCATCGGCGCCGCATTGCGCGCCATGATGTCACTCACCGAATCGCGATTGCGGGTGGTACCGCCGCCGGCGAACGAAGACACCTACGACGACGGTCTGGTACCCGGCGGGTAATAATCCGCTGAGATGCCTTGTCGCCGTTGGCTATACCAATCAGCCGCCCGGTGCCGGGACCGGTGCCGGCTCGCCGGCTGGAGGAGGCGGCGCAGGCTCACCGACCGGCGGATCGGGCGCAGCCGGGGCCGGCGGCGGTGCGTCAGCGAGAACGAACGGCACCGGGGCCGCGCGCAAATTCCCCAATTGGACCACCAGGTTGTAAGTGCCGACACCGATCGGCTCCCGCGGCAGCGGGCACTGCGGGGCTGATCCCATAGCGGTCCAAGTAACTTCGGTGGTCACCTGCTCACCCGGGTTGAACGTTTTCACCAGTGTCTCGTTGGACGGCGCGCAATCCAGGTTCGACCACAGCCGCGTGTTATCCAACGAGTAGACGTAGGCGGCCAGCACCGCCGCTCCGACATCACGCTTGCAGGCGACCAGTCCGATATTGGTAACGACCATGGTGAACTTCGGCTGGTCCCCGATGACGTACTGCGGGGCGTTGGTGATGCCCTTGACCGCCAGCGTCGAATCGGGGCAATCATCGCCAGCCTGCAGGATCGGCGGAGGCTCGACGGCCGCGGTGGGCGTCGGCGTTGGAGCCGCACTGGACTCGGCCGGGGCGAGGACGGGAGACCTGTTCTCCGGTTGCGGAGTTTGAGTCGTGCCGGTGTTGGCGGTCTTGGCCGAGTCCGAACCCCCGAAGAGCGCGAAGGCGATTCCCGCGACCAGGGCAATTGCGAGCGCGGCGATCCCGAGTGCGAGTCCCCGCCGCCGCCAGTAGACCTGAGGCGGCAGTGGGCCTTGCGGTTCGAGATCCAGCACGTTCTTACCGTAAGGGCAGGTCACCATCAGCTGGCCGACCGCGCCCGGCGTGTCGCCTTTGTCGCGGTGATTCGGCGTTATTCGCCGATATCTCCGATATCGCCGAGGCTTTCGCGTAGCGTCACCCTGCCGTCGGCGAGACGATAGGTCAACCCGACGATCGCCAGTTCACTGCGTTCGACCCGGTCGGCTATCGCACTCGACCGCGCCAACAGTTGGGTACCGGTCTCGATGACGTGTCGGGTTTCGAACTCGTCGACCCGGGTAAGGCCCTCGCGGCGGCCCAGCATGATCGACGGCGTCACCCGTTCCACGATGTCCCGGACGAACCCGCCGGGCACCTGTCCTTTGTCGAGGGCGTCCAGTGTGGCCTGCACCGCCCCGCAGCTGTCGTGGCCGAGGACGGCGATCAGCGGAACGCCCAGCACCGTGACCGCGTATTCGATGGACCCCAGTACTGCCGCGTCGATGACCTGACCGGCGGTTCGCACTACGAACATATCGCCGAGGCCCTGGTCGAAGATGATCTCGGCAGCCACCCGACTGTCGGCACAACCGAACAACACCGCAGTCGGTCGCTGGGCCACAGCGAGGCTCGCCCGATGCTCGATGCTCTGGCTCGGGTGCTCAGGCCGGCCCGCGACGAACCGCTCGTTACCCTTCTTGAGTGCCATCCACGCTTGCGCAGGACTGGTTTTCGACATGGCCCGTATTCTGCACTCTCGCTGAATGGACAAATTCATGAGCATCCCCGCCGAGGATCTCCTCGGGTGGTTCGCGCAGGCCAAGCGCGAGCTCCCGTGGCGTGCTGCCGGCGTCAGCGCATGGCAGATACTGGTCAGTGAGTTCATGCTTCAGCAGACCCCAGTCGCGCGGGTTGCACCGATCTGGGTGGACTGGGTTGCCCGATGGCCCACCCCGTCGGCGACGGCCGCCGCCGGGTCCGCAGACGTCCTGCGCGCCTGGGGCAAACTCGGCTATCCGCGCCGGGCCAAGCGACTGCACGAATGCGCCGTGGTGATCGCCACCGAGCACGCTGACATAGTGCCTGACGATGTCGAGGTACTCCTGGGCCTACCCGGGGTCGGCGCCTACACCGCCCGAGCGGTCGCCTGCTTCGCCTATCGCAAAAGGGTTCCGGTCGTCGACACCAATGTTCGCCGAGTCGTTGCACGCGCAATCCACGGCCTGGCCGACGCCGGCAACCCGTCAACCACGCGCGACCACGCCGATGTCGAGGCCCTGCTACCGGAAGGTGTTGCGGCAGCCGGCTTTTCGGCTGCGCTGATGGAGTTAGGCGCGGTGGTGTGCACTGCCCGCTCGCCCAAGTGCGCGATGTGTCCGCTTGAGGTGTGCGCTTGGCGCGACGCCGGCTATCCGGCGGGCGACGGCCCGGTACGGTCCGCCCAGCGCTTCGCGGGGACCGATCGCCAGGTCCGCGGGAAGTTACTCGACGTGCTGCGGGCGAGTTCGACACCGGTGCGGCGGACCGAACTTGACGTCGTGTGGCTGACCGACACCGCTCAGCGGGATCGCGCTCTGGATTCGCTTCTGGTTGACGGATTGGTCGAGCAGACGGCCGACGGCCGTTTCGCCCTGGCAGGCGAAGGCGACGATGCGCGCCCCTAAGGCGCGAGGAGGAGCCGAGCAGACAACACCCGAGGGCGACGATGCGCGCCCCTAAGGCTCGGGCAGCTTAATCTCCAGGCAACGACCGGACGAAGGCCTCGACCGCGCGCCGGTAGCCCTCCGGTGCGTCATCGTGAACGAGATGGCCCGCACCGGCCACCTGCACATAGGTGGCGCGCTCGCCGGCCAACGCCGCCATCCTGGTCATCTGTCCGGGTGGGACGACCGAGTCTTCGGCCTCAATCAGCAACACCGGTGCCTCGACCGCTTGCCACTGTGACCAGTAGTCCCGGGTCCCCCACTCGGCCGCGATCGCAATCCACTGCTCGGGCTTGCCGTGTAGTCGCCAGCCGGTCGGGGTTCGGTCGAAGGCCTCCAGGAAGTACCGACCCGCTACGGATCCGAACTCCGCCAAAACCGTTTCAGCAGAATCAAATTCTGCTGGCAATGCGTGCAACCAGGGTTCCCACGAGCCCACGGTTCGGCCGACGAAATCCGCCGCCATATCCTCGATCACCAGCGCGCTGACCAAATCAGGTCGCGCAGCCGCCAGGCACCAGGCGTGCAGCCCACCCATCGAGTGGCCGATCAGTACAGCGGGCCCTCCGAGGGCGTCGACGGCCGCAGCAAGGTCGGCCACAAACCGCTCGGTACTGATCGGTTCGGGATCAGCGACGTCTCGGCCGCGATGCCAGGGCGCGTCGTAGGTGTAGACCGAGCCGAGTCGGGCCAACCACGGCAGCTGACGCGACCAGGTACTGCCGCGGCCCATCAGACCGTGCACCAGCACCAGCGGTCGGCCAGTACCGCCGCGATGGGTCAGCCAGGATTCCACTGTTCCATCTTGGACTGCCCGGCCCCATCTTGGACCGCCCGGCCGTTCTGCGGGCGCGGTAGCCTTGCGCCATGACCGTGGTGAAGATCAATGCAATCGAGGTGCCGCCCGGTGCCGGCCCAGAATTGGAGAAACGGTTCTCCAACCGTGCGCATGCGGTCGACGGCCAGCCGGGATTCCTCGGATTCCAGCTGCTGCGACCGATCAAGGGTGACCACCGCTACTTCGTCGTCACCCAGTGGGAGTCCGAGGAGGCGTTCCAGACCTGGGCTGCCGGCCCGGCGATCGCCGCCCACGCCGGTGAACGCGCCAACCCGGTGTCCATCGGCTCACAGCTGCTCGAGTTCGAGGTCGTGCTGGACGTTGCACGGTCCAACGCCGAGGGGTAGCGCCCGCCGACCACACCGGCGCGCGGTGGCACTGGTCTCCACGATCTCAGTCGTTTCCGTATTGGCGACCGGCTGTGCATCGCCGAACGCGCCCGCAGCCAACCCCGGGGTGCGGATCGAAACGAACACCCCGCAGGGTGTCCGGGCCAAGCAGGTCATGGACATGCTGAACTCCGATTGGCCCATCGGGCAGGTCAGCGTAAAGACGTTGGCCGCGCCAGACATGGTGGACCCGATCGAGGCGACGATGGAATCGCTGTGGTGGGACCGCCCCTACACGCTGACCGGAGTCGAAATCGGCGCCGGCTCAGCACAATTGCATCTGCTGACCTCATTCGGCGCGCAACAGGACATCGAGTTGCGAACCAACGACCAGACCATGGTCAGTCGGATGGTGTCCACTACCCGCAAGCCGACGATCAACTCATGGGGCGACATTGACGCCGCACTGAGTCAAACCGGGGCGCGCTACTCGTATCAGGTTTCCAAGGTCAACGGCGGCGTGTGCGAAAAGGTCGCCGGAACCAACACCGCCGAATCATTGCCGCTGGCGTCGATTTTCAAGACCTATGTACTTTTCGCCGTCGAGGACGCCGTACTCGCCGGAACGTTGCAGTGGAATGACTTGCTGACAATCACCAGCGAAGTGAAGAAACTTGGATCGTCGGGTTTCGATAAGCTCCCAGCCGGCTCGCAGATTACTGTCCGCCAAGCTGCAGGCAAGATGATCGCCACTAGTGACAACATGGCCACCGACCTGTTGATCGGGCGAGTCGGCACCGCGGCCGTCGAGCAGGCACTCGTTCGGGCCGGCCACCACGACCCGGCGAGCATGACGCCCTTCCCGACCATGCGTGAACTCTTCGCGGTCGGCTGGGGCAATCCGGACGTGCGTGAGCAGTGGAAAACCGCGACGCCAACAGCTCGGGCGGAGTTGTTGCAAGAGGCTAATTCCCGCCCCTACGAACCAGATCCGCAACGTACACATGCGCCCGGATCCGCATACGGCGCGGAGTGGTACGGAAGCGCTGAGGACATCTGCCGGGTTCACGCGCGCCTGCAACACAATGCCGTCGGGCCAGCCACGCCGATTCGCGACATCATGAGCGAGGTGGCGGGAATCGATCTGGACCGGACGCAGTGGCCCTACATCGGAGCAAAGGCCGGAAACCTACCGGGTGATCTGACGTTCAGCTGGTACGCCATCGATCGGACCGGGCAGGCCTGGGTGGTCAGCTTCCAACTCAACTGGCCGCGGTACCACAGCCCCAACGCCGGCGGCTGGGTGATGACGATCATCAAGCAGGTCTTTGGGATGCTCCCGCGGTACCGCTGACCGATACCGAGATGGCCGGGCACGAAAACGGGCGGCTACCTGACTGAGGTAACCGCCCGTTCGCGTCTCGCTTACTCGCTGACGGTGGCCACGGTGGCCAGATCAGACTCGATGACCTCGCGCTTGGGCCCACCGCTGAAGGTGAACTTCGCGTCCTCGCCGACGCCTTCGCCGTCCCAGTTATCCACGTCAACGGTGACGAGTTGGCCGGGCCGGATCTCGTCGAACAGGATCTTTTCGCTCAGCGCGTCCTCGATCTCGCGCTGGATGGTCCGGCGCAGCGGCCGAGCACCCAAAACCGCATCGAAGCCCCGCCGCGACAGCAGCGACTTGGCCTTATCGGTCAACTCCATTTCCATGTCCTTGGCCTTGAGCTGGACCGACACCCGGCCCACCATCAGGTCGACCATCTGGATGATCTCGTCCTGAGTCAACTGATGGAACACGATGATGTCGTCGATGCGGTTAAGGAACTCCGGCCGGAAGTGCTTCTTGAGCTCGTCGTTGACCTTCTGCTTCATCCGCTCGTAGTTGTTGTCGCCGCCACCCTGGGTGAATCCCAGACCGACAGCCTTGGAGATGTCGGATGTGCCCAGGTTGGAGGTGAAGATCAGCACCGTGTTCTTGAAGTCGACCGTGCGGCCCTGGCCGTCGGTGAGGCGACCGTCCTCGAGCACCTGCAGCAGGGTGTTGTAGATCTCCTGGTGCGCCTTCTCGATCTCGTCGAACAGCACGACCGAGAACGGCTTGCGACGGACCTTCTCGGTGAGCTGGCCGCCCTCCTCATAACCGACGTACCCGGGAGGCGCACCGAACAGCCTCGAGGCAGTAAAGCGGTCGTGGAACTCGCCCATGTCGATCTGAATAAGTGCATCGGCGTCACCGAACAGGAACTCGGCCAGCGCCTTGGACAGCTCGGTCTTACCCACACCGGACGGGCCGGCGAAGATGAACGAACCCGACGGCCGCTTGGGGTCCTTCAGACCGGCCCGGGTGCGGCGGATCGCCTTGGAGACGGCCTTGACGGCGTCGTCCTGGCCGATGATCCGCTTGTGCAGTTCGTCCTCCATACGGAGCAGACGAGTGGTCTCCTCCTCGGTCAGCTTGAACACAGGGATACCGGTCCAGTTGCCCAGCACCTCGGCGATCTGCTCGTCGTCCACCTCAGAAACGACATCGAGATCACCTGAGCGCCATTGCTTCTCGCGCTCGGCGCGCTGAGCAACCAACGTCTTCTCCCGATCGCGTAACGACGCCGCCTTCTCGAAGTCCTGCGCGTCGATCGCGGACTCCTTCTCCCGGCGGGCATCGGCGATCTTCTCGTCGAACTCACGCAGGTCCGGCGGAGCCGTCATCCGACGGATCCGCATCCGGGCACCGGCCTCGTCGATCAGATCGATCGCCTTGTCCGGCAGGAACCGGTCGTTGATGTAGCGGTCGGCCAGGGTGGCCGCGGCCACCACCGCCGCATCGGTGATCGACACCCGGTGATGCGCCTCGTAGCGGTCCCGTAGACCCTTGAGGATCTCGATGGTGTGGGCCACGGTGGGCTCGCCCACCTGAACCGGCTGGAAGCGGCGCTCCAGTGCCGCATCCTTCTCGATGTACTTGCGGTACTCGTCGAGCGTGGTCGCACCAATGGTCTGCAACTCACCTCGAGCCAGCTTGGGCTTGAGAATCGAGGCCGCATCGATCGCGCCTTCGGCGGCACCGGCCCCGACCAAGGTGTGCAGCTCGTCGATGAACAGGATGATGTCGCCGCGGGTGTTGATCTCCTTGAGTACTTTCTTCAGGCGCTCCTCGAAATCGCCGCGGTAGCGGCTGCCGGCCACCAGCGATCCGAGATCGAGGGTGTAGAGCTGCTTATCCTTCAGGGTCTCCGGAACCTCGCCGTTGACGATGGCCTGGGCCAGTCCCTCGACCACAGCAGTCTTTCCGACGCCAGGCTCGCCGATCAGCACCGGGTTGTTCTTGGTGCGCCGGCTCAGCACCTGCATGACGCGCTCGATTTCCTTCTCGCGGCCGATGACCGGATCCAGCTTGCCCTCCATCGCGGCCGCGGTCAGGTTGCGGCCGAACTGATCGAGCACCAGCGAGGTGGACGGACTACCGGACTCACCGCCGCGGCCGCCGCTGCCGGCCTCCGCGGTCTCCTTGCCCTGGTAACCGCTGAGCAGCTGGATGACCTGCTGGCGCACCCGGGTCAGTTCGGCGCCCAGTTTGACCAGCACCTGGGCCGCAACACCCTCGCCCTCGCGAATGAGGCCGAGCAGGATGTGCTCGGTGCCGATGTAATTGTGGCCGAGTTGCAGGGCCTCGCGGAGGCTGAGTTCCAGAACCTTCTTGGCACGCGGGGTGAAGGGGATGTGACCCGATGGCGCCTGCTGGCCCTGGCCGATGATCTCCTCAACCTGAGAGCGCACTCCCTCCAGCGAGATCCCCAGTGATTCAAGCGACTTGGCCGCGACGCCTTCGCCTTCGTGGATCAGACCCAGCAGAATGTGCTCGGTACCGATGTAGTTGTGGTTGAGCATCCGGGCTTCTTCTTGAGCCAGGACGACAACCCTGCGGGCGCGGTCGGTAAATCTCTCGAACATCGCCTATTACCTGCTCTCCATCACCTGGCACCAAGGTAGGCACCGAGTACCTTCGTTCCACTCTAGTGGGCTGGGACCGGGAGGTGTTCTCCCCCGGTGTTCTCACCGGTGTTCTCCGCCGGTGTTCTCCCCGGTGTTCTCCACCGTGGCCGCACCCCACAGAGCGGCGGACATAGCAGTCCAACGCCGTGAGCCGCCGATTGTTCCCAGTATCGGGATTGGACGCTTCGCGGCTAGCGAAACAATTCTGACGGGGCTGTGACGACTCGCAGTAGGGACGGCCGTCTGGCCGCCCAGATGCGCTTCCGCGGCCTAGGTAGCCGCGTGGAAGGCGTCGATGATTTCGGCCGGAATTCGCCCGCGGGTTGACACCTTGTGGCCACTGCGGCGGGCCCATTCCCGAATTGCGGCGCTCTGTTCGCGATCGATCGACGCGCGACCCCGACTGGGGCCGCCCGAACGGCCACGACGGCGGCCACCCACGCGCCGGCCGGCGTCAATCCACTGTTTCAAATCCTCGCGGAGTTTCTTTGCATTCTTTGCCGAGAGGTCGATCTCATAACTCACACCGTCGATCGAGAATTCCACTGTTTCATCGGCGGGTCCGTCGCCATCGAAATCGTCGACGAGGGTAACAGTGACTTTCTTGGCCATGATTTCCGGAGTCTTTCTGTTTGAGAGGACGACGGGCGGGTGTTTTCACCTGCCGACAATGTGCCACAACTTTACACGGAATTACAACGATCCTTTTCTTCTGCACCCGCTGAGTTACATGTGACGTCGCACAATCGGGAACAACACCGTCTCGCGAATTGACAAACCTGTCAGAGCCATTAACAAACGGTCAATACCCATTCCGGTACCGGTCGTCGGCGGCATTGCGTACTCCATTGCGGTCAGAAAATCCTCGTCGAGTGCCATCGCCTCATCATCGCCGGCCGCCGCCGCACGGGCCTGGGCCTCGAATCTCTCCCGCTGAATTATCGGGTCGACGAGCTCGGAGTAGCCGGTGGCCAGTTCGAAGCCGCGGACATAGAGATCCCATTTCTCTGTGACCCCGGCAATACTGCGGTGCTCACGGGTCAATGGCGTGGTCTCGACCGGAAAATCCCGCACGAAAGTAGGCGCCCACAAGGCGTCGCCCACGGCGTGTTCCCAGAGTTCCTCGACGAGTTTGCCGTGGCCGTATCCCCGGTCCGGTGGAATCTCCAGCCCCCGTCGCTCGGCAATAGTCAGCAGATATTCCAGTGGGGTCGAAGGAGTGATCTCTTCACCAATCGCTACCGATAAAGAGGGATACATCTGCAATGACGCCCATTCACCATCAAGGTCATAGACACTGCCGTCAACGAGTGTTACCCGGCGGGTACCAAGCGCCTCGTCAGCAACCTCTTGAACAAGCTCGCGGGTCATCCGGGCCGAATCGTCGTAGGTGCCCCACGCCTGATAGGTCTCCAGCATCGCGAATTCCGGCGAGTGGGTGGAGTCGGCACCCTCATTACGGAAATTTCTGTTGAGCTCGAATACCTTCTCCAACCCACCGACCACGCACCGCTTCAAGAACAGTTCCGGCGCGATCCGCAGGTAGAGATCCGCGTCCAAAGCGTTCGAATGCGTGACAAAGGGCCGCGCCGCCGCACCCCCGGCGAGAGTTTGCAGCATCGGCGTCTCGACCTCGAGGAAGCCGCGGCGCTCAAGGGCGTGCCGAACCGCCCGGACGACGGCGATCCGCTGGCGCGCCACGGTGCGGGCCTGGGGCCGCACGATCAGGTCGACGTAGCGCTGCCGGACCCGCGACTCCTCGCTCATCTCCCTGTGGGCCACCGGCAGCGGGCGCAGCGCCTTGGCTGCCATCTGCCACGCGTCAGCCAGAACCGACAGCTCACCGCGACGTGAACTGATCACCTCACCGTGGACGAACACGATGTCGCCGAGGTCAACGTCGGCCTTCCAGTCATCCAGCGCCTGCTCACCCACCCCGGCCAGACTGATCATCGCCTGAAGTTGGGTACCGTCGCCCTCCTGCAGGGTGGCAAAACACAGCTTTCCCGAGTTGCGGGCGAGCACCACCCGGCCCGTCACGCCGACTCTCACACCGGTGACCGCGTCCGCCGCCAGGTCGGGGTAGGTGGTGCGGATTTCCGCCAGCGAGTGGGTGCGCGGGACCTCTACCGGGTAGGGCTCGCGGCCCCGGTTGAGTAGGTGCTGGCGCTTGTCCTGCCGGATCCGGAACTGCTCGGGAACGTTATCGATCTCCTGAGGTTCCACTTCGCCGCCGCCCGGCACGTCCGTATCGCTCACGACGTGCCAGCTTAAACGCCTGGAGTCAGCGGGCCGGCTTCAGGCGTCCGCGCTGGGCCTCGGAGTTGCGCTCGTAAACCATGCGCAACCCATCAAGTGTGAGGTGTTCGTCGTACTTCTCTACGGTGCGAAGTTCGGGCAGCATCAGCGGGGCCGTGTGCCCGGTGGCCACGACCGTCACGTTGGCGCCGCCGAACCCATCGATGTCTTCCCGGATCCGTGCGACCAGGCCGTCGACCAGGCCTGCGTAGCCGAAAATCGCCCCGGACTGCATGCATTCCACGGTGTTCTTGCCGACGACCGACCGAGGCCTGGTGAGCTCCACCCGGCGCAATGCCGCGGAACGGGCAGCCGCCGCATCCGAGGACAGCTGGACACCGGGTGCTATCGCACCACCGAGGAATTCGCCCCTGGCCGAGACCACGTCGACGCAGATCGACGAACCGAAGTCGACAACGATCGCCGCGCTCTTGAACTTTTCATGTGCGGCAAGACAGTTCACGATCCGGTCGGCGCCGACTTCTTTGGGATTGTCGACCAGCAGCGGAATACCGGTGCGGATGCCCGGTTCGATCAGCACGTGCGGGACGCCCGACCAATAGTGCTCGAGCATGCCGCGTACCTCGTGTAACACCGAAGGCACCGTCGACAGCCCGGCCACTCCGGTCAGCCGTTCGGAATCGTCGCCGATCAGTCCCTCGATGGTCAGCGCGAGTTCGTCGGATGTGACTTCGGGCTCAGTTCGGATACGCCAGTTGTGCATCACTCTCGCGTGATCGCCCGTTCCGGAGATCAAGCCCAGCACGGTATGGGTGTTGCGGACATCGATGGCCAGCAACATGTCTAGCGCTTCGCTGCCGTTGATCCGAACATCAGTTCCTCCAGGTGATTTCGTGACTATCAGTATCGGACGCCTCTGCCATGAATCCACCGCCGGGCAAGTCGATACCAATGTTGTCCAACAATCGGGTGCCGCCGAGGCGCGCAGCGACCAGCAATCGGGCCGACCCGAACGGCGGCACCGGTTCCAGTGCCGCTCCGCGCAACTCGAGGTACTCGACCTCCAGGGCGGACACCTCGTCGAGAACAGCCCGAGCGGCGTCAAGGATGGCTGCTTCACCGCCTGAGGCAGCATAGGTTCCGGCCAGCAGGGCGGCGGACAGCGCTCCGGCGACCTCGCGTTGCTCTGCGCTGAGATACCGGTTCCGCGACGACATCGCCAACCCGTCGGGTTCGCGGACCGTCGGTACTCCGACGATGCGGACGTTGACGTTGAGGTCGGCAACCATCTGTTTGATTAGCACCAACTGCTGGTAATCCTTCTCGCCGAAGAATGCGCGATCCGGTCGCACGATCTGCAACAGCTTTAGCACGACAGTAAGCATTCCGGCGAAATGCGTTGGGCGCGAATCACCTTCGAGTTCACTGCCGAGTGGCCCGGGATGAACAGTGGTGCGAGGACCGGCGGGATACATTGCCGATGCCGTCGGAGTGAAGGCCACCTCGACGTCCTCGGCGGCCAGCAGTTCCAGGTCGGCCTCCAGCGTGCGTGGGTAGGCGTCGAGATCCTCGCCCGCCCCGAACTGCAGCGGATTGACAAAGATCGACACCACCACCACCGCGCCGGGTACCCGCTTGGCCGCGCGGATGAGTGTGGCGTGACCCTCATGCAGCGCACCCATGGTCGGCACCAGCATCACCCGCCGACCGGTGTGACGTAACGCCCCACACACCTGCGCGACTGCCTCCGGCGTGGGGTAGGTGTTCAACTGTCCGGCACTGAACTGCGCGGCCCTGCCGGTCACCTGTGCGGCCCCGTCGGACGGGACCAGTCGGTCAACACGTCAAAGACCTCCTCGGGAGCTTTCGCTCGTTGAGCGGTGCGCAACGAATCGGCGCAATAGGCCTGCGCCAGTTCAGGATCGACCTCGTCCAGGGCCGCCAGATGGGCGGCCACCGCTGCCGCGTCGCCTCGGGCGACGGGTCCGGTGAGGGCTGCCTGCCCACGCCTGAGCGTGTTCTCCAGTGCGGCACGCGCGAGTGGCCCAATGATCCGCTCGGCCAGTCCGCCCGGCGCGTCGCCGACCGCCTCCTGCCCCAATAGTCCCGGTCCGGACAGTGCCGCCCGCAGCGCGGCGAGCGCATCGGCGATGAGAGTGACAAGATGGTTACTACCATGCGCCAGTGCGGCGTGGTAGAGCGTGCGAGCATCCTCGTCGACTCGGAATGGTTCCCCTCCGATCTCCAGTACCAGCGCCTGGGCGATGGCGTACCCGATCTCATCAGCGGCGGTTATCCCGAAGCATGTCTCCGACAGCCGGGACACATCCTCGTCGGCTCCGGCGAACGTCATCGCCGGATGAATGGCGAGTGGGATGCAACCCTGAGCGGTCAGTGGCGCGAGCAGTGCCACACCGTTGGCGCCGGAGGTATGGGCGACGATCGTGCCGGGGCGGACCGCGCGAGTCACGGCCAAGCCATTGACCAGTCCGAGTAGCTCGGCATCGGGAACGGTAAGCAATAGCAGCTCGGCGCGGTCGGCGACATCGGGCACCGCCAGCACCGGGGTGTCGGGGAGTCGGCGTTCAGCGAAGCGTCGGGATGCGGCTGAGATGGCACTGCAGGCCACCACCACATGGTCGGCTCGTTCCAATGCCGCGCCCAACGCGGTGCCGACCCGGCCGGCCGAGATAACGCCCACCTTGAGCCGTGCCGGCCGCAAGCCGTTGGGGGTCCCCATGGAGACGACCTCGCTGACGTCGAAGAGATGTTCTGATACCGACGGTCCAGGCCCAGTCTAGTGTCGGCTCAGTCTTCGCGACGACGACGACCGCCGCCGCCAGCCGGACCATTGACCTTGAGCCGGGACATCAGGTCGGCCACCGACTGGCCGCCGGTGTGGGAACCCTGCGAGTCCTCCTCCACCGCCGGCTCCGGTGGTACCCGATGCCGACCACGACCCGGGTCGGCATCGGGTTCGGGAGTCTGCCCAGATCCGGAATCGCCGGCCGACCAGTGCCGCCCGCGGCGAACCTCGGGTGGGCGCCACGGCGCTTCGGGTTGCTGCGGTGCCGGCTCAGTGGGGGGCGGGGAATTTCGCACGACGATGGGCTCAGCGATCACGGGCTCAGCGATCGCGGGCCGGGCGACGGGGACCGGTTGCGGCGCAACAGCATCGGCAGGCCGCCGGTGCGAGCCGCGGTACTGGACGGGTTCAGGCTCGGGCGGTGGGGCCAACGGCTCCTCATGCACGTCGATGATGGGATTGTCGAGCACCGCGGTGACCTCCTCGGCGAGCAGGGTGTCGTCCTGTGCAGCGACCGGTGTGATCCGACTGCTCTCCACCCGCCCCGGCGGCGCCGGCATCGCCATAGCGATCCGCTCGGCCTCCAGCGCAGGCCGCTCACCCAGGTCGGTTCCGAGCATCACCTCGAGATTGGAACGCAGAGAAGCGAGTTCGGCGCGCAGCGCGGTCATCTCGTCAGCGGCTTGCGCCCGCAGTTCTCGGGCCAACTGCCGGCGCAGGTGGGCTTCAACGGCGAGTTCGTATTCCCGGCGGGCAGCCACCTCCCGGTCCAGCTGCAGGTCATAGACGAACTTCATGTCCCGCGCCCGGGCCTGGTCAAGTTCGCTCTGCCGGCGGTAGGTCACCGAGACGAAGGCCGCCATCACCGCGGCCCACAGCGACAGGATCACGGCCAGCCGAAGAAGGTCCACCCGGTTGGTGAAGACCAGGGTCGAACTCGCGAGGATGGCCAGAACAAGCAGCGCCGTCACAACTAGCCAACCCGGCCTGCGGACGCCGCGCCTGCTGCGTACACCGCGAGACGGAACGGTCATTGGCCGACTGTACCGCGTCGAAAGTCGTTGTCCGCCGCGACAAGCTGCGGCGATTCGACATTAATCAGAACCGAGTGCGCCTTCCGATGCGTCACCCGCGCCCGACTCGCCGGGAGACTTGCAACAGTGCTGCAACCACAGCGCTGCCACAACGAGTGCCAATGCGCTGATCGCTGAAGTGGCCACACCGGGGGCATCAACCGCGGCAACCCGCAACTCCGAGCGCCGCGGAACCAGATAGGCGAGTACACCGGTCCACCAGCCCAGCATCACCGCACCAACCCACGCCGACGCCTTGGCAACCGCAACAGATCGGGCCACCGCGAGCGGATGTAGCCGCCCAGCGCCGACGCCGATGCGGCCGTCGCGAATTCGGCTGCGCACCGACATCGCCCACACCGCCTCACCGGCGGCGAGTGCCAGGAGCGAAAGACCGGTCCACAGCGTGATCGCCGGGAAGTAGCGGTACAGCGCACGAACCACCAGATAGCCAAACACGGCGGCGGCCACCACCGCGGTGGCCAGATCGCGCTTGCGCGTCGGTCCCATCAGCGCCGCAAGTCCTCGCCGAACGTCAACTTCAGCGCAGTTGGTCGCACGCCGTCGCGCTCGGCCGGCTCAAGGCCATCGAGTAACTGACTAACCGGACGGCGCCGGCCGGCCACGGTCAGTTCGGCGGCCGGATCGGCAGCGAGCCAGGGCAGCAGCACAAAGGCACGTTCATGGGCGAACGGGTGCGGCAACGTCAGTTCGGGGTCGGTGCTGACCACTTCGTCCGCACCGTCGAAACAACTGACCAGATCGACGTCAAGCGTCCGGGGTCCCCACTTCTGAGTACGCACCCGCGCGTTATCAAGTTCGAGTGCCTGCGCACGCCGCAACCAGCCGGGGGCGTCAAGACCATCGTCATCGGCAATGACGATTGCGTTGAGGAACGGACCCTGCGCTACACCACCCCAGGCGTCTGTCTCGTACACCGGAGACACCGCCAGTACAGCATCCCCGATGCCATCGACCGCGGCCTGAAGGCGTGCCAGGCGGTCACCGAGGTTGGACCCGACGGACAGCACGACGCGGCTCACAGCTGAGCCCCGTCCGGGATGTCGCGCCCACGCCCGCCGCGGCGCGAGCGACGGGCGACGACGGCCACGTCGGAGAACGTAAGCGGAATCGGCGCCTGGGGTTTGTGTAGAACCACCTCGACAGCGTGCACCCGATCGTCGGTCATCACGTCCTCGGCGACCTCGGCAGCGACGGTCTCGATCAGATCGCGCGCCGGCCCGCCGATGACGTCGGCCGCCCGTTGTGCCAGGACGCCGTAGTCGAAGGTGTCGTTGAGATCGTCACTGGCGGCCGCTGGGGCCAAATCGATCCAGACCGTGATGTCGACGATGAAATCCTGGCCGTCTCGTCGTTCGTGGTCGAAGACCCCGTGGTTGCCCCGAACCGCCAGACCACGCAACTCGATACGGTCAGTCATCGGTGTCCTCCCAATCGCCCTGCCACGCGCCGACAACTTTGAGTGCATCGACGCTGGCGCGAACATCGTGCACCCGAACACCCCAGGCGCCGTGCAGGCCGGCCAGGGCGGAGATCACCGCAGTAGCGGTCTCGCGCCCGTCCGGCGGTCGCGGCGTGCCATCATCGGCGGCCAGCAGTGACCCGAGGAAGCGCTTGCGTGATGCTCCCACGAGAACGGGAATGCCGATTTCCACCAACTCGGGCAGGGCGCGTAACAGCGCCCAATTGTGTTGTGCAGTCTTGGCGAAACCCAGACCCGGGTCGATGATCAGTTGCCCACGATCGACGCCGGCAGCCACGGCGGCCTCAACCCCGGCGAGAAGTTCGTCACGGACCTCGGTCACCACATCACGGTAGTGCGGCACCTCATGCGGGTGGTTCTGCTGCACCGAACGCCAATGCATCAGCATCCAGGGGACTCCGGCCCCGGCGATCAGGTTCGTCATCTCCGGATCTGCGCGGCCGCCGCTGACATCGTTGACGATGCTGGCTCCGTTCTCCAGTGCGGCCCGTGCCACGGCAGCGTGCATGGTGTCGACACTGACAGTGATCCCTTGTGCAGCAACTTCTTTCACCACCGGCAGGATCCGGGCAATTTCAACGGACACGTCAATTCGGACGGCGCCGGGCCGGGTGGACTCACCGCCGATGTCGATGATGTCCGCCCCGTCCGCAGCCAGAGCGAAGGCATGCTCGATTGCTTGGGTCGGGTCGAGGTACCGCCCGCCGTCGGAGAACGAATCGTCGGTGACATTGACGACCCCCATCACCTGCACCCGAGTCGGCCTCACTTGCGCAGGATCAGGCCCAGTGCCTCGGATCGCGATGCGACGTCGGTCTTGAACTGTCCACGCACCGCCGACGTCATAGTGACCGAGCCGGCTTTGCGGACACCCCGCATCGCCATGCAGAGGTGCTCGGCCTCAATGACGACGATGACACCACGCGGATTGAGTTTGCGCACTACCGCGTCGGCGATCTGGGCGGTCAATCGCTCCTGCACCTGCGGGCGTTTGGCGTACAGGTCGACCACCCGAGCCAGCTTCGACAACCCGGTGACCCGGCCATCCTTACCGGGGATATATCCAACGTGCGCCATTCCGTGGAACGCCACCAGGTGATGTTCACAGGTGGAGTACATCGGGATTTTGGTGACCAGAACCAACTCGTCGTGATCCTCGTCAAAGGTGGTATCCAGCACCGTATCCGGATCGGTGTACAACCCGGCGAACATCTCCCGGTAGGCGCGCGCGACGCGCGACGGAGTGTCCTGTAGCCCCTGACGGTCGGGATTCTCGCCCACGGCCAGAAGGAGTTCGCGGACCGCCGCCTCAGCGCGGGCCTGGTCGAACTCAGGGATGTCGAGCGTGATCAAGTCGCGCTTCGGCATAAAAGCTCCGTCCGTTAGTCAGCCGTGGGCCGGTGGGTGGAATCGTCACCAGGGTTTTCCTGGGGAGCGGAGCCCGACCCGGAGTGACTCGGGTGGGGTTGATGCTGCGGTTGGGGTTGATGCTGCCCTGGATGCTGCGGCTGGTTTCCCCACCCAGGCTGCGGCGGGTACCAGTACCCCGGTTGTTGGGGCTGCTGTTGTTGTGGTGGCGGCGGCCAGCCCGGCGCGCGCCAGCCGGACGGGGCACCGTAGTTGGGTTGCCCGGCTCCGCCGGGACCGTTCTGCGCGTGCTGGCGACCGGCCTGTGGTGAGCGGCTCCCGTTGGCGTCATAGCCGTTGGCGTCATGACCGTTGGTGTCATGGCGCTGCTGGGCGTGGGCGGCGCTGGCGGCGGCAATCGCTTTTTTGAACGCCGGTTCCGGAATCGGCTGGGGCCATGGCTCGCCGCGTTCGATGGCCAGCTCGCCGGGCGTCTTGATCGGTGGCTTTTCCGACGGGATGCGGCCACCGAAGTCGTCGAACACCGCTAGACGGGGGCGCTTCTGGATGCCGGCGAAGATGACCTCAAGTTCGGCCCTATGCAGCGTCTCCTTCTCCAGCAGTTCGGCCGCCAGGACGTCGAGTACATCGCGGTGTTCGGTCAGGATCGCCCAGGCCTCGTCATGCGCGGCCTCGATGAGCTTGCGAACCTCGTCATCAATATCGCGGGCAACCTCGTGGCTGTAGTCGGCCTGAGTGCCCATGGTGCGGCCCAGGAACGGGTCGCCGTGCTCGGTGCCGTAGCGGACCGCACCCAGCTTGGAGCTCATGCCGTACTCGGTCACCATCGCGCGGGCGATCTTGGTGGCCTGCTCGATGTCGGAGACCGCGCCGGTGGTGGGCTCCCGGAACACCAACTCCTCGGCGGCGCGCCCACCCATGGCGAACACCAGGCGGGCGATCATCTCCGAACGGGTCATCAGGCCCTTGTCGTCCTCGGGAACGCTCACCGCGTGTCCGCCGGTGCGGCCACGGGCCAGGATGGTGACCTTGTAGATCGGCTCGATGTCGCTCATCGCCCAGGCCGCCAGGGTGTGTCCGCCCTCGTGGTACGCGGTGATCTTCTTCTCGGTCTCACTGATGATCCGACCCTTGCGGCGCGGCCCACCGATCACCCGATCGACCGCCTCCTCGAGTGCCGCACCAGTGATAACGGTCCCGTTCTCGCGGGCAGTGAGCAGTGCGGCCTCGTTGATCACGTTCGCCAGATCCGCGCCCGACATGCCGACGGTGCGCTTGGCCAACCCGTCGAGGTCCGCCCCCGGCGCCAGCGGCTTGCCCTGTGAGTGCACCCGAAGCACGGCCTTTCGGCCGGCCAGGTCAGGCGAGGAGACCGGGATCTGCCGATCGAATCGACCCGGTCGCAGCAGCGCCGGATCGAGGATGTCGGGCCGGTTGGTGGCAGCGATCAGAATGACGCCCTGGCGCTCACCGAAGCCGTCCATCTCGACGAGTAACTGGTTGAGAGTCTGCTCGCGCTCGTCGTGGCCACCACCCAGACCCGCACCGCGCTGACGGCCGACGGCGTCGATCTCGTCGACGAAGATGATCGACGGCGAATTCTGCTTGGCCTGCTCGAAGAGGTCGCGGACCCGGGACGCGCCGACGCCGACGAACATCTCAACGAAGTCCGAGCCGGATATCGTAAAGAACGGAACTCCGGCTTCACCCGCAACCGCGCGGGCCAGCAGTGTCTTGCCGGTGCCCGGCGGGCCATAGAGCAGCACGCCCTTGGGGATCTTGGCGCCGAGGGCCTGGTAACGCGCCGGGTTTTGCAGGAAGTCCTTGATCTCATAGAGCTCTTCGACCGCCTCGTCAGCCCCTGCCACGTCGGCGAAGGTGGTCGTCGGCATGTCCTTGGTCAGCAGTTTTGCTTTGGATTTGCCGAACCCGAAGCCCATCCGGCCACCGGTCTGCATCCGGGAGAACAGCACGAACAGCCCGACCAGCATGAGCAACGGCAGCATGTAGACCAGCAGCGAGCCCAGCAGGCTGGGCTGGTTGACCGCGGTGTTGGTCTTGATGCCCTTGTTGGTCAGCGCCTCAAACAGCGGAACCGCGTACCCGGTCGGGTATTTCGCGATCACCTTGGTCGTATTCGCGGTGTCCTTGGAGGCGCTCTTCAGTTCCAGCCGGACCTGTTGTTCTTTATCGTCGATCTGGGCGGTCTTGACGTTGTCGGCCGAGATCTGCGACATCGCGACCGAAGTGTCGACGGGCTTGAAGCCACGGGTGTCGTCACTGAAGTAGATGAATAACCAGCCCAGCAGCAACACGGCAGCAATCACCGTCAGCGTGCGGATAACGTTTTTCCGGTTCATCAAGCGTCGGCCCCGGGGGCCCCGTCCTTCCGATGTGCTCTACCTGGATCCTTCAGGTTACCGGTACCCCAACGTCGGGAAGTGCCCCGTTAGTTTCCGTCACCGATTGGTTCCGGAATTCCGGACCCATTTCGGACACCGCACCCGCTGTGCTTGGCTGGGCGGATGGCACCGGTCGAACGGTTCGTCGACGTCAACGGGGTGCGGTTGCGGATTCTGGAGGCAGGTCCCCCGGACGGGCCGGTAGTGCTCCTCGCGCACGGATTCCCTGAGTTGGCCTACTCCTGGCGCAATCAGATCCCCGCACTGGCCGCCGCCGGATACCGGGTGATCGCTCCCGACCAGCGCGGCTACGGAGGCTCGTCGCGCCCGGATGCGATCGAGGCCTACGACATCGCGCAGTTGACCGGCGACCTGGTGGGCCTGCTCGACATCGCCGGGGCCGAACGGGGTGCGCTGATCGGACACGACTGGGGCGCAGTGGTGACCTGGACTACACCACTGCTGTATCCGGATCGGGTCGCCGCCGTGGCAGGGCTGAGCGTGCCGCCGGTGCCGCGACCGCTCACGCCCGTGACGGACGCGTTGCGCCGGATCTTCGGGGACAACTTCTTCTACATGCTCTACTTCCAACTACCCGGGGTGGCCGACGCCGAGATGGACGCTGATCCCGGCCGAAGCATGCGGCGGATGCTGGGCGGGATGCGAGCACCTCAGGATGAGGCGACCGCGCTGCGGATGCTGGCGCCCGGGCCCGCGGGCTTCATCGACCGGCTGCCCGAGCCGGACCGGCTACCGGATTGGCTAGCCGCCGCCGAACTCGACCACTACGTCGCCGAGTTCAGCCGCACCGGTTTCACCGGGGCGCTGAACTGGTATCGCAACTATGAGCGAAACTGGGAGATCACGGCCCACCCGGCAGCTGAAACCATCAGCGCCCCTTCGCTTTTCGTGGGCGGAACCGATGATCCGGTACTCAGCTTCACCAAGACCGATCGCGCCCGCGAGGTGGTCGTCGGGCCGTACCGGCAGGTGCTGCTCGACGGCGCCGGGCATTGGATCCAGCAGGAGCGGCCAGCGGAGATCAACGCCGAACTGCTGGCTTTCCTCTCAGCAGTGACGTGGTCGTGAATCCGCTGACCGCGAAACACCTCCATCGGCGCGCTACGGTGAATCATGATCACCGCCATCAGCACTCGCCGCGTGGCGGCTTGCATTGCCGCGGCACTGACCGCCGTCACCCTGACCGGATGTGACTCGAAAGCCGGCCCGGTTGCGGCTAGTCCGCGGCAGGTCACTGTCGTGGGTTCCGGTCAGGTTCAGGGCGCACCCGATACGGTGACCGCCGACGTGGGGATCGAAGTGGTGGCCCCGGATGCGACGGCCGCGATGAATCAGACCAGCGAACGCCAACGGTCGGTGATCGACGCCCTGACGGCGGACGGGATCGAGGCCAAGGACATCAACACGACCGCGGTGAACCTGCAACCGCAATACGGCGAGAATTCGGTGATCACCGGTTACCGGGCCGCCAACTCCATCCAGGTCAAGATCCGCAAGCTTGACGCCGCCTCCGGAGCACTCGCCACGATCCTCAACGCCGGCGGCAACACCACCAGGATCAATGCGGTCAACTTTTCCATCGCCGACGATTCGAAACTGGTGAGCGACGCCCGCGCCCGGGCCTTCGATGACGCCAAGAGCCGGGCCCAGCAGTACGCCGACCTGTCCGGGCTGTCGTTGGGCAAGATCATCGCAATCTCCGAGGAACCCGGTGCAGCCTCGCCACGTCCGGTGCAGATGCCGGCGCCAAAGTCGGACGCGATGGCCGCCTCGGTGCCGCTCGAGCCAGGCGAGCAGACAGTTGGATTCTCGGTGACCGCGGTCTGGGAATTGACTTAAGCCCGACCCTACCGGTCGTGAATTCCCTAGTGCTGGTAGACCTTCGGGTCCAGGGTGCCGATATAGGGCAGGTCGCGGTAGCGCTCGGCGTAATCCAGACCGTAGCCGACGACGAACTCGTTGGGGATGTCGAAGCCGATGTAGTCGATATCGAGTCCGTCGCGCACCGCTTCGGGTTTGCGCAGCAGCGTGCACACCCGAAGAGAGCGCGGATGGCGGGTCGCCAGATTTCGCAACAACCAGGAAAGCGTCAATCCGGAGTCGACGATGTCCTCCACGATCAAAACATCGCGGTCGGCGATATCGCGGTCGAGATCCTTGAGGATTCGCACCACACCCGATGACGATGTCGACGAACCGTAGGAACTCACGGCCATGAACTCCAGCTGCGTGGGCAGCGGGATGGCGCGCGCCAGATCGGTGACGAACATGACCGCCCCCTTGAGCACGGTCACGAGCAGCAGATCCTGACCGGCGAGCGCGTCAGCGTAATCAAGGCCCAGTTGAAGGCCGAGTTCAGCGGTTCTGGCCGCGATCCGCTCCTGGGACACCAGGACCGACTTGATGTCACCGGAATACAGCTCATGCGCTGTCACGCCCACAGCGTGCCATGCCACCACGGAGTAGGAACAATCAGACCGGTTTACGGAGCAGAGTCAGCGTGCCGCCGTACCGTTCGGCGACCAACCTCGTGCGCGGTACGTCGGAGCTGACCGCCACCCCGCCCTGGCCCCGCCACAAACTGACCAGGGCGTCCACCGCCCGGATCTGAGTGTCGGTCAGCCCGCTGGCCCCGCCGACGATAAGCCAGGCGCGGATCACCCGACGACGCAATGCGGCCGGGAGGTGCTTTACCGTTTCGACGTCCAGGCCGTCACCGCTGCGCGCTCCCGACAGATTCTGGGCGGCAAGGTAATCCAGTGCATCGTTGTCCTCGCGGAGTGCGGTGGCGGTTCGCGCCAGCGCCTCAGCCACCCCGCCGCCCAGCACCTGCTCCAGCAGTGGCAGAACCTCAGTACGCAATCGCACCCGGGTGAAGCGGGGGTCGCTGTTGTGCGGATCGTCCCAGACCGTTAGACCGAGTTCGGCGCAGGCCGCGTGGGTGACACCGCGCCGGACACCCAGCAATGGCCGAAACCACGGCGGATCGGCGGATCGCATGCCGGCGATCGAACGCGCACCCGACCCGCGCCCGAGACCGAGCAGCACCGTCTCAGCCTGATCATCGAGAGTGTGGCCGAGTAGCACCGGGGCACCGTGTCGGGCGGCATCGAGCGCGGCGTACCGGGCGGCTCGGGCGGCCGCCTCCGGCCCACCTGCCGAACCGACCTGGACGCACAGAATCTCGGCCCGCACGCAACCGAGGTCCAGTGCCTGGTCTCTCGCCGTCGCGGCCACCGATCCCGAACCCGGCTGAAGTCCGTGGTCGACGATCAGTGCCGTTGTCGGCAGGGCGGTGGCTGCGGCAGCGGTCAACGCCAGCGAGTCGGGTCCGCCGGACAGGGCTACGCACCAGGACTGTGCCTCGGCCAGTCGGGTCGCGGCGAAGCCGGTCAGCGTCGCGCGCAGCCCGGCTACAGCACCCGGTCGATCCACCGCTGTGGGTTTTCGATCTCGGTGGGCAGTGGCAACGTGTGCGGGCCGGTCCAGACCGTGTTGAACCTCGACATACCGACCCGGTCCACCACGTGGTCGACGAACGCCTTGCCGCGGGTGTACTGACTCAGTTTCGCGTCCACGCCGAGCAGTGCACGCAGCAGACGTTGCAGGGGGGGCTGCTTACGCTGCCGACGGTCGTCGAAACGGCGCCGAATGAGACGGACGGATGGAACCACCGCGGGACCAACGGCATCCATCACATGGTCGGCGTGGCCTTCCAACAGGGTGCCAAGCACCAGTAGGCGGTCGAGCGCCTCGCGTTGCGGCTCGGACTGCACCGCACGAACCAGTCCCAGCACGCCGGCGTTGGCGGGATCCGATGCACCCGCCGCTACCCGACGTCGGTCCCGGACGAATTCAGCAAGACGGCCGATCACCTGGCCGACCTCATCATCGCGGTCACCGGTCAGCACACCGATTGCACTCGACATATGTCGGGTGAGCCAGGGATTGGCGGTGAACTGTACGCGGTGGGTGACTTCGTGAAGGCACACCCACAGCCGAAAGTCCTTCGGCACCAATCGAAGTTGACGTTCGACGGAGATCACATTCGGATAGACCAGAAGCAGGCACCCACCATCATCGGCGGCGAAGGGATCGTATTGGCCGAGGATTCCGGCGGAGACGAAAGCCAGCACCGCGCCGGTCTGCGCTCCGGCCACCCTGGCCGAGGCAGTGGTGTTCGGAGTCTCAGTGCCGCCGGTCATCACCCGCATGGAGTCCGCCGCCGCACGAATCCATTGCTCCCGGTTGATGATTCGCGCCTCGGGAACCGGGTTATCGCTGACAAGACCGGTGACATCGCGGACTGGGCCCTCAGCGTCGCGGGAGGCCGCAGCGAGTTCGTCGATTGCCTGCCGGCGCGTGTAGTCAGTCGTGGGCGGGCCGGGGCGGGTCAGCCGGGCCCCGACAGTGCCGGCGAACCGCCAGTCGACCGCCTTCCCGACGGACAGCTGTGCGGATCGACTCATGCGGCACAACCGCAGGTACGCAGCGTTGCAGCCAGCGCATCAATGGCGGTTCGTCCCTCAATCCCTGCGTTATTCGAGATGAATGCGAACGTCAGCACCCGGCCGCTGGTATCGGTGACGATCCCGGCCAATGAATTGATCTTGGTCAGCGACCCGGTCTTCGCGCGCAACCACCCGGCCGGAGATTTCATCTGATCGCCGCCGACGAATCGGTTTGACAGCGTGCCGCTACCACCTGCGATCGGCAGCAGGTCGACCAAAGGCCGAAGAGTCGGCTGGTCCGGACCGACTGCGGCCCCGACCACCCCGTCGAGGGTCTTGGATGTCAGCAGGTCCGCCACCGACAGTCCGCTGGAATCCACCAGCGAGGCACCGGTCGTGTCGATCTTGGCTGCCGACAGCTTGCTGAGTATCGCGTCGACGCCACCAGCGAAACTCAGGGGCCGGCCGGTGGCCTTGGCCACCTCGCGCGCGATGGTTTCGGCCATCACGTTGTCTGAGGCATTCATCATCTCAAGGAGCCGCTCCATCAGCGCAGCGGACTGCACGGACGCCAACTGCCTGCCGCCGGCCGGGCCGGGTGCGAAGGTGACCCGGGCCGGGTCCACGCCGAGTGCCACGGCCAGTGCGCGTCCCGCGTCAAGAGCCGGAGTCGGCGATCGACGAGATTCCAGTGTGGTCGGCTGAATGCGGCCGGCGTCGAGCATCACCGACTGAATCGGAGCGATGTCCCCACCCTTGATGTCCTCCGGATCCCAGCCGGGAGCCATGTCAGGGCCGGTAAACAACGAGGTGTCGACCTGCACCGCAGTGGGTGTCAGGCCGCTCTTGCGCACCTGCTCCGCCAGGTCGGAGATCCTCGCCGCGCCGCGGTACCAGGTTTCGACACCCGGTGGCGCTGCGGACAGGGTCGGATCACCCCCACCGACGAGCACGACCACACCCGGCATCCGGGTCTGGTCAGCAGCCTGCACCGTGGTGGTCACGCGGGCACCGCGGTCCAGGGTGAGCAGGGCGGCACCCGCGGTGAGCACCTTGTTCGTCGACGCGGGCTGCATCGGCATACCGGCGCGCTGCTCCCAAATCTGTTGACCACTCTTGGCGTCGGTGATGATCCCGGTCAGATTCCCGAGGTTGGGATCGCTGACGGCCGCGGCCAGGGCAGCCGTCAGGCCGGCGGTGGTTGGCATCTGGGCGGCATCCGCCAGGGGCACGACAGCGGGCCGCGCACTGGCGGGAGCCCGAGGCGGGGGCACCTGTGCATTGCTCTTGCCGCCGGAGGTCAGCAATGCCGCGGCCGCGACAACTACCGCGACCACGGCAATCACCGCCGCTGCCAGCACCACGTGGGTGCGGCGCGAAGGTGTGCGAACCATGATTCTCCTGACTGCTTCCCGCTCCATTGTGCCCAACGGGCCACTGCCAAAGGGTATCGCTCGGTTAGGGTATTGCCGGTCGCGACGAGGCGACCGGCCAGGCCAGAAGGAGACGCGCGGTGCAGTTCGACGTCACAATCGAGATTCCAAAAGGCCAGCGCAACAAGTACGAGGTCGACCACGACAGCGGCCGCGTTCGACTGGACCGCTACCTGTACACACCGATGGGATATCCAGCCGACTACGGGTTCATCGAGGACACCCTGGGCGAGGACGGCGATCCACTGGACGCCATGGTCCTGCTGCCGGAATCGGTGTTCCCCGGTGTTCTCATCGAAGTCCGGCCAGTCGCGATGTTCCAGATGGTCGACGAGGCCGGCGGCGATGACAAGGTGTTGTGTGTGCCGGCCGGCGACCCGCGCTGGGACCACATCAGCGATCTCGGTGATGTGCCTTCCTTCGAACTCGAAGCGATCAAGCACTTCTTCGTGCACTACAAGGATCTCGAGCCCGGCAAATTTGTGAAGGCCGCGGAGTTCGTCGGCCGCGCCGAGGCGGAGGCCGAAGTCGAGCGTTCCCGGGCCCGCTTCGCCGCCGGGGGCCACTGAAGTTTCAGGCTCGCGCTGCGGCCCGGCGTTGGATCCCGGCCGAGAATTTTCCTGGCCGTAACGCGCGGTAACCCGACTGTGGCATCGATTAACCATCATGATGTCCGTGTTGCTGCATCAGGGCGTGGGACTCGAGGCCTTCAACAGGCTGCCGACTCGCAAGGCTGTGCATGCGCTCTACGAGTGCGTCAACAGCGTGGCGATGGCGGTAGACCTCGCCAAGACGCGTCCCTATGCAGACCACGCCGGGCTGTACCGCGCGGCCGACGCGGTGCTGTTCGCGCTTTCCGAAGATTCGATAGACGACATCATGGCGGCCCATCCGGGGGTCGGGAGCCGGCCGGGCAGCATCCACTCGCAGTGTGAGCAGTGTTCGCTGAACGACCCTCGCCCCGAGGTCATGCGTCTGTTGGCCGTCGCGGCGCGCGGTTACGCGGAGAGGTTCGGCTTCGAATTCGTCATGCAAGTTGGCCGGACCGGCGCCGATTTCACATCCACAACGGTGCTCGCCGCGATCGATGATCGGATGCATAACGACCCCGAAACCGAGCGCAAGGTCGTGCGCAACGAGATCGCGAAGCTCAACCGCAGCCGACTCGAGCGCATGCTCGGACCCAGAGGCGGTTACAACAACTGGGTGTGAGCCCGACGGCAGCGCACAGGCGGAGGCAAAACTTAGCGGGCGTCGGCGATCCGGGTCTTGTAGAGGCTGGCCGCCGTGGTGATCACCAGGGTCACGATGATCACCGCCAAGCTCAGCAGCGTCGGGATTTCCGGCACCGGAACACCCTCACCGCCGTTGATAAACGGCAGCTCGTTCTCATGCAGTGCGTGCAGCAGAAGTTTCACGCCAATGAAGAACAGGATGAACGCCAACCCCTGCGACAGGTAAACCAGGCGTTGGAGCAGATCTCCCAGCAGGAAGTACAACTGCCTCAGCCCCATCAGAGCGAAGACGTTGGCGGTGAATACCAGGTAGGGCTCACTGGTCAGCCCATAAATCGCCGGGATCGAGTCCACCGCGAACAACAGGTCGGTAGTTGCCAACGCGACGATGACCAGGAACATCGGCGTCATCAACCGCTTTCGATCCTGTTTGACGTAAAGCTTGAGGCCGTGCCAGCCCTCAGTGGTGTTGAGGTAGGTCTTCGCGAAACGAACGACTGCGTTGTCGGCATCGTCACTGTGGTCGGTATCGCGGACCAGTCGGATCGCGGTCACCACCAGGAATGCTCCGAACAAGTAGAAGATCCACGAAAACTGTTTGATTGCAACAGCTCCCAGCGCGATAAAGATCCCGCGGAACACCAGCGCCAATACGATCCCGACCAGCAACGCCTGCTGCTGGTGGACCTTGGGCACCTTGAAGCTGGCCATGATGATGATGAAGATGAACAGGTTGTCGATCGACAGGCTGTACTCGGTGAGCCACCCGGCGTAGAACTCCAAACCGAACTGACTGCCGTGGAATTTCCACACCCAGAAGCCGAACAGAACCGCCATCCCGATGTAGAAAGCCAGCGCGGTGACACACTCGCGTTGGCTCGGCTCGTGCGGCCGGCGGGCGAACACCACCACGTCAAAAAGCAGGACCGCGAGAGTTACGCCGAGGGTGATCGCCCACTCGATCGCAGAAACATCCACTGCGCAGACCTCCGGCCGTCGAAAAACGCCCGAGGTCTCTTCCGCCGCCGAAAGCAGCCCGCGGAACCGGAAAGCCGATAGACGGCCAACGTGGTGACGACACCGCGGCGAAGGAATACTCCCCTCTTGCGGCCAAGTGTGTCAGGTCCGCGTGCTCAATGCGACACCGGGGCACGAGAGGCTGTCAGCACCTAGGATTCACAACCGTGGCGATGCCCGAGATCCCTCCCCGATATCTACGCTCGGGCCAAGCCCCGCCGCCGCGAACACTGGTCGACGTTCTCTATGCCACCGCGGCGCGCTACCCGGACGCCCCCGGTATCGACGACGGCACTATCCAATTGACCTACTCCGAGATGATCGCCGACCTCGAGGAGGGTCTGCGGTGGCTGGCCGCGCGCGGGATCGGCAGAGGAGACCGGATCGGAATCCGGATGCCCTCGGGGGGCTACTCGCTATACATGGCGATCCTCTCGGTGCTGGCCGCCGGCGCGGCTTACGTGCCGGTGGACGCCGACGACCCCGAGGAGCGGGCAGAGTTGGTGTTCGGCGAAGCCGCCGTGGCTGGTGTGATCACCGAGGCAGGTCTGACCCGCGGTCCGGGTGCGTCGCGCGGCTGGAACGCGGCGACGCCGGTGCCTGGCGATGACGCGTGGATCATTTTCACGTCGGGCTCCACCGGCGTACCGAAGGGCGTGGCGGTTACCCATCGGAACGCAGCGGCGTTCATCGACGCCGAGGCACAAATGTTCCTGCAGGACAACCCGATCGGGCCGGGCGATCGGGTGCTCGCCGGCCTGTCCGTCGCGTTCGATGCGTCGTGCGAGGAAATGTGGCTGGCCTGGCGGCACGGCGCCTGCCTGGTTCCCGCTCCCCGTGCCCTGGTGCGCAGCGGAATGGACCTCGGGCCCTGGCTGGTCGCGCGCGACATCACCGTGGTGTCGACGGTGCCGACGCTGGCGGCGCTGTGGCCGGCCGAGGCCCTCGAAGCGGTACGGCTGTTGATCTTCGGCGGCGAAGCCTGTCCGCCCGAGTTGGCCGAACGCCTCGCTGTGGATGGCCGCGAAGTGTGGAACACCTACGGACCGACCGAGGCCACCGTGGTGGCCTGCGGTGCCAGACTCCACGGCTCGGCACCGGTCAGTATCGGGTTGCCGTTGGCCGGTTGGGATCTCGTCGTCGTCGACAGCACCGGTACCCCGGTCGAACTCGGGGGTGTAGGCGAACTGGTGATCGGCGGCGTCGGCCTGGCCCGCTACCTCGACCCGGCCAAGGACGCCGAGAAGTACGCGCCGATGCCGTCACTGGGTTGGAGCCGCGCCTACCGCAGCGGTGATCTGGTTCGGCTTGAAACCGATGGTCTGTACTTTCAGGGCCGCGCCGACGATCAGGTGAAGGTCGGTGGGCGTCGCATAGAACTCGGCGAGGTCGACTCAGCACTGGTGCACCTGCCCGGAGTCAGTGGCGGCGCTGCCGCCGTGCGCAAAACCGCCAGTGGCACACCCGTTTTGGTGGGTTACATCGCCTCGGCAGACCCGTCTTTCGATATGGATGTCGCACGTGCCCACCTCACCGAGTCGCTGCCGGCGGCGATGGTGCCCCGGTTGGTCCTGCTTGATGAACTTCCCACTCGCACGTCGGGAAAGGTCGATCGCGACGCCCTGCCGTGGCCTCCGCCGGGGTACGCCGCCGACGACGGACCGGAACTCGGCGGCACCATGGGCTGGCTTGCGGCGATGTGGCGGGATGTCCTCGGTGCGAGCGTGGACGGGCCTGAGGCGGACTTCTTCGCCCTCGGCGGCGGCTCACTGACCGCGGCGCAGTTGGTCGTCGCACTGCGCAGCAGGTACCCAGAGATGACGGTCGGCCACCTGTACGACCATCCGCGATTGGGGTCGCTGGCGGGATTCCTGGACGATATCGACAAACAGAACCCCGCGCCGGTCGCCGTCACGCCGCGAGTGGTCGCGCCCACACCGCTGTCCACCCGGGTGGCTCAGGTGTTGCTGACCGTGCCGCTGACCACGCTGACCGGTCTGCAGTGGGTGACCTGGCTCGCTCTGATCAACAACGTCGCCGCACAGGCGTACCCGCTGCCGTGGTTGGTGACGGTGAACTGGTGGCTGGTCGCGGCGGCATTCATCGCATTCATCACCCCGTTGGGCCGCATGGGCATCGCGGTACTGGGAGCCAGGGTGCTGCTGGCCGGCTTGAAGCCGGGCACCTACGCTCGGGGCGGGTCAGCTCATATGCGGGTGTGGCTGGCTGAGCGGCTTGCCGATGCCAGCGGTGCGGAGAATCAGGCCGGAGCACCGTGGCTGGTGTATTACGCTCGCGCACTTGGTAATTCGGTCGGCAAAGGCGTGGATCTTCACTCGGCACCGCCGGTGACGGGCATGCTGAGCATGGGCCACCGCAGTTCGGTTGAGCCCGAGGTCGACCTGACCGGGCATTGGATCGACGGCGATCAGTTCCACGTTGGCACCATCACCATCGGCGATGACGCCACCATCGGCGCTCGGACCGCCCTGCTACCCGGTGCGGTAATCGGTAAGAACGCAGACGTCGCAGCCGGTTCGGCTGTTGTCGGCAAGGTCAAGAACGGTCAGTACTGGAAGGGGTCGCCCGCGGTGAAGTCGGGCAAGGCCCGCCACCCCTGGCCGGACCACCGTCCGCCGCGGGCCTCGCACTGGGTCTTCGTGTACGGAGTGACCTCGATGCTGCTCGGCGCCCTGCCCCTGGCAGCACTGGCCACCGGGCTGGCGGTGCTGGCCCGGGCCGCCGGGCAGGCGACCACGCTTGAGGACGCGATCCGCGCCGCCGCGCCGTGGATACCGGTGGCCACGATGGTCGCCCTCGGCGTATACGCGCTGCTGACGGTGATCGGAGTGCGCATATTGTCGCTGGGCCTGCGCGAGGGCTATCACCCCGTCCGGAGCCGGGTGGGTTGGCAACTGTGGGCGACCGAACGGCTCATGGATGCCGCCCGAAACTATCTGTTCCCGCTATACGCCAGCCTGCTCACCCCGGTGTGGTTGCGGATCCTGGGCGCAAAGATCGGCCGCAACACCGAGATATCGACCGCATTGCTCACGCCGAAATTCACCGTGGTCGAGGACGGTGCATTCCTAGCCGACGACACCATGGTCGCGTCCTACGAACTCGGCGGCGGCTGGATCCACGTCGCTACGGCGACGGTCGGCAAGCGGGCGTTCCTTGGTAATTCGGGTATCACTCAACCCGGCCGACGAGTCCCCGACGACGGACTGGTGGCGGTGCTGTCGGCCACCCCGTCCAAAGCCAAGGCCGGGTCGTCGTGGCTGGGCAGCCCACCGATTCGACTGCGGCGCAACGCCGATCAGGCCGATCTCGCACTGACCTACAATCCGCCACTGCACCTGAAGGCGATGCGCGGCGCCGTCGAGACCTGCCGGCTGGTCCCGGTGATGGTGACCTTTGCGATAGGTGTGGCGACACTGGCGGGCCTGCAGACGCTGGTTCTGCACGGTGGTTACGCTTTGGCCGCCCTGGGCGGTGGTGTGGTGCTCATGATCGCCGGGGCGGTGGCAGGAGGTACCGCAGTCATCGCGAAATGGCTTGTGGTGGGGCGCATCCGGGTGAGTGAGCACACATTGTGGTCATCATTCGTGTGGCGGAACGAAGTGTCGGACACTTTTGTCGAGACGGTTGCCGCGCCGTGGTTCGCCCGAGCCGCCAGTGGTACTCCGGTGATGAATATGTGGCTGCGGGCTCTCGGCGCGAAGATCGGGCGCGGCGTGTGGTGTGAGACGTACTGGCTGCCCGAGGCCGATCTGGTGACACTGGGTGATGGCAGCACGGTCAACCGAGGCTGTGTGGTGCAGACCCACCTGTTCCACGACCGGATTATGCGATTGGACACCGTCGTTATAGAGGCCGGCGCCACCCTCGGAACGCACTGCGTGGCGTTGCCCGCGTCGAGGATCGGGGCCGGTGCGACGATCGGCCCGGCATCGCTGGTAATGCGCGGTGACGAGGTTCCGGCATCGACCCGATGGCAGGGCAATCCCATTGCGCCGTGGCAGGTTTCACGTCGCAAGACCAGGAGCGCGCCGCGACCAGACGTGGCGGAGATTCCGGCGTGAAACAGCCGGACAAGAAGCCCCGGAAAGCGCCGGTGATCGACCCGTATCTGCCGTATAACGGAAACTTCGGCTATCGGGTCTCGCGCTATGAACTCGACCTGGAATACAAGGTGGCCAGCAACCGACTCGCCGGTACCGCGACTATCACCGCGGCGACCTTGGCGTCACTGCAGACATTCACCTTGGATTTGTCCGACAATCTCAACGCAACCAAGGTCACCGTGAATGGACGCCGGCCCGCCCACTTCAGCGCATCGGAGGGCAAACTGCGGATCCGGCTCGCCACGCCGCTGCCGGCCGGCTCGGCGATGTCGATCATGATTCGCTACGGCGGAGCACCGCGGCTGATTCGAAGCCCCTGGGGTGACGTCGGTTTCGAAGAATTGGCCAATGGCGTACTGGTCGCCGGCCAGCCGAACGGCTCGCCGGCCTGGTTCCCCTGCGATGACCATCCGAGCTCGAAAGCCAGCTACCGCACGCAGATCAGTACGGACAGTCCGTACTACGCAGTCGCAGCCGGCGGGCTGGAGTCGCGCCGGATCCGGGCCGGTCAGACCGTTTGGATCTACGAGCAACCCGAGCCGACATCGACCTATCTGGCGACCCTGCAGATCGGCATGTATTCAGCCCACCGGATGGCCAAGGCACCAGTTGCGATGCAGGCGGTGCTGCCCGCCCGGCTCCGAAACAACTTCGAGCACGATTTCGCGCGACAGTCCGAGATGATGAAGTTGTTCGTCACATTATTCGGGCCGTATCCGCTGTCCAGTGGCTACACGGTGGTGGTGACGGATGACGAGTTGGAGATTCCGCTCGAGGCCCAGGGCGTTTCGATCTTCGGCTCCAACCACTGCGACGGCAACCGGACCTCCGAGCGGCTGATCGCTCACGAATTGGCTCATCAGTGGTTCGGCAACAGCGTCACCGCGCGGCGGTGGCGCGACATCTGGCTGCATGAAGGGTTCGCCTGCTACGCGGAATGGCTGTGGTCGGAAAACTCCGGTGGGCGCAGCGCCGACGAACTCGCCCGCCAGCACCACCGACGGCTGATCGCCGAACCCCAGGATCTCTTGCTGTCCGATCCCGGCCCAACGGACATGTTCGATGACCGGGTCTACAAACGGGGCGCATGCACCCTGCATGCCCTGCGCACCCTCATCGGTGACACCAACTTCTTTGCCCTTATTCGCGATTGGACCACCCGGCACCGGCACGGCACGGTCGTCACCGATGACTTCACCGGATTGGCGGCGAACTACGCGGAGGTGTCGCTGCGGCCGCTATGGGAGTCCTGGCTGTACACAACCAAGGTTCCGCCGCTGTGACTGATGCCGGCGCCGGGTTCGATGCGCTGAGTGCGTCGGCCGGGCCGGGCTCGCGCGGCAGCGTCGCACGGGTCGGGTTCGCCACCGCGATCACCGCGGCCTGTGGATACGCCGTGTTATATCTGGCTGCCCGCAACCTGGACCCGGCCGGCTTCTCGGTGTTCGGCGTGTTCTGGGGCGCCTTCGGTCTCGTCACCGGCGCCGCGAACGGACTGTTACAGGAAGCCACCCGCGACGTGCGCGCCGCCTCGCAATCCGAACCCGCGGCAACGGCAACAGATCAACGCGTCGATCGCCCGCACACCCACCCGATGCGGGTTGGGGCCGGCGTCGGTCTTGTCGCGGCGGCGTTCATCGCCATCACATCCCCGCTGTGGGCTCCCCACGTATTCGCTGAAGCGCGCCCCCTGTCGGTGGCACTGCTCTCTATCGGGCTTGCCGGGTTCTGTCTGCACGCAACACTGCTGGGCATGCTTGCCGGGACAGGGCGGTGGACGAACTACGGCTCGCTGATGGTTACCGATGCCGTGATCCGAGTCGTGATCGCCGCGGCGACCTTTCTCCTGGGCTGGGGCCTTGTTGGGTTCCTCTGGGCGACGGTCGGGGGCGCAGTGGCCTGGATACTGCTGTTGTCCGTGTCCGCCGGCACGCGAACGGCAGCCCGATTGCACACGCCTGGAGAAGTTTCCACCTACCTGCGGGGCGCGTCACATTCGATCGCAGCATCGGGTGCGAGTGCGATCCTGGTGATGGGCTTTCCGGTCCTGCTCAAGGCCACCTCCGGGCAACTAGGTGCAGCTGGTGGGGTGGTGATACTCGCGGTCACTCTCACACGTGCCCCGTTGCTGGTTCCGATGACCGCGATGCAAGGCAACCTGATCGCCTATTTCTTCGATCGGCGTCACGCCCGACTGCGAGCCCTGTTGAAGCCTGCCGCGGTTGTGCTCGCAGTTGGAACGGTTGGCGTGCTGGCCGCGGCCCTGGTGGGCCCGTGGCTGTTGCGGTTCGCCTTCGGTCCCGAGTACCAGACCTCCGGCACCCTGCTGGCCTGGCTCACGGCGGCCGCGGTGGCGATCGCGATCCTGACCCTGACCGGATCGGCGACAGTGGCCGCCTCGCTGCACCGCGCATATTCGCTCGGTTGGGTGGCGGCGACAGTGGCTTCGGCGCTTCTACTAACCCTGCCACTGAGCCTGGAAGCGCGGACCGTCGTCGCCCTGCTGTGCGGGCCGCTGGTGGGGATCTCCGTGCACCTGACGGCCCTGGCCAGTGCGGACGACTGAGCCGAGCCCCAACAAGCGTGTAGTTTGTGGGCATCGACACGTCCAGCGTCTGGATCATCGTTCCAGCATTCAATGAGGCGCAGGTCATCGGCGATGTCATCGCAGACCTGCGGTCGGTGTTCGCCCGCGTGGTCTGTGTGGACGACGGCAGCCGCGACGACACGGCGGATGTCGCGCTACGGGCCGGCGCTCATGTGGTGTCACATCCGGTGAACCTCGGTCAGGGCGCAGCTATCCAGACCGGCGTGGAGTACGCCCGCCGCCAACCGGGCGCAGTGGTGTTCGCCACGTTCGATGCCGACGGACAACACCGGCTCAAGGATGTCGTGTCTATGTTGGAACGGCTTTCACGAGGTGATGTCGACATCGTCATCGGCACCCGTTTCACGGGTTCCACAATCAGCCAGACCCCACCGCTGAAACGCCTCATCTTGCGAGCGGCAGCGTCATTGAGTCCGAGCAGCCGACGCCTGGGTCTCACCGATGCGCATAACGGGCTGAGGGTGTTCGGCAGGTCCGTCGCCGATCAGCTGAACTTGACCATGAGTGGGATGAGCCACGCCAGCGAGTTCATCGCACTGATCGACGAGAACCATTGGCGGGTGGCCGAAGAGCCCGTCGAGATCCTCTACACCGATTACTCACTGTCCAAGGGACAACCCCTCCTCAACGGTGTGAACATCGTCTTCGACGGATTCCTCCGAGGGAGGATGCGACGGTGAACTGGATCCAGGTACTGCTGATCGCCGCGGTCGTCACGCTGCTGGTCTACCTGTTGCGGTCGCGAACCAACGCCAAGGCGAAGGCCTGGGTCAAGCTGGGGTACGTGCTCTTCGTCAGCGCGGCGGTGTACGCGATCCTGCGACCGGACGACACCACCGTGGTAGCCAACTGGCTCGGTGTCGACCGCGGCACCGATCTGTTGTTCTACGCGTTGGTTATCGCGTTCGTATTCACCACTTTGAGTACTTACCTGCGGTTCAAAGAACTCGAACTGCGCTACGCCCGACTGGCTCGGGCGGTCGCACTCGACGGAGCACGGACGCCGGAGGATTAAGTCTCGCGGAAATACTCGACGGTGCGGCGCACACCGTCCTCGAGGCGGACGGCGGCCCGCCAACTCAGCACCATCTCGGCTTTGCGGGCATCCAGGCACGACCGCTTCAGGTCGCCCAATCGGGCCGGAGCGGACCGTGGTTCGTCGGGGGCGCCGATCACGCCCGCCACCGCGGAGTGCAGCTTCCGGTCGCTGGTTTCCACGCCGGTGCCGATGTTGAACCGCTGTCCTGAGCCGGGACTGCCCGACGCGCGCACGAAGGCGTCGACGACATCGTCGACGAAGACGTAGTCGCGGGTGTTGGAGCCGTCGCCGAACACCACGGTGGGCTCACCGGCCAGCAGGGCCTTGACGAAGATCGCCACCACCCCTGCCTCGCCGTGCGGATCCTGGCGCGGCCCATAGACATTCGATGGCGCGATATGCGAACAGTCCATTCCGTGCAGGTTCCGGAACGTGTTGAGATAGATCTCCCCGGCAACCTTGCTCGCCGCATACGGCGACGCCGGGTCGGTCGGGGCGGTCTCACTGGTCGGGTAGTTTCGCGGCACACCATAGACCGACCCCCCGGACGAGGTATGAACCACCTTGCGAACACCGGCCAGTCGGGCGGCTTCGGCCACCCGCACGGTGCCCACGACATTGACGGTGGCGTCGAATTGCGGATCCGATACCGAACGCCGGACATCGATCTGGGCGGCCAGGTGGTAGACAACTTCGGGCTTGGCTTCGGCCAGCAACCCGATCAGGTCGGCGCCGACGATATCGGCCTCGACGAATTCGAACGCTCCGTGGGTGCGGGCGCCTTCGAGATTGGCCAGCCGGCCAGAACTGAGATCGTCGACGCCGATGACGGTGTGCCCGTCCGCGAGCAGCCGGTCGACCAGAGTTGAGCCGATGAAACCGGCCGCCCCGGTGACCAGTGCGCGCATCCGGCCACCATACCGGTGGCGCGGCGGGGCCCACCCGTACAGTCGAGGCGATGTCTGTTCGGCCGACCGCGGGTGTGCCAACGGTCGCCGCGGTGGCCGCGGCGCTGATCGGGCTGCAGTTGATTGTGCGAGCGGCTCTGGCGTTCGGCGGGTATTTCTACTGGGACGATCTGATTCTTGTCGGCCGGGCCGGAACTCAGCCCTTGCTGTCGAGTGCGAATCTGTTCACGGATCACGACGGGCATGTCATGCCGGCGGCCTTCCTGCTGGGCGGTGCTATCACCCGACTGGCGCCACTGGTGTGGGCCGGACCCGCAGTGAGTCTTGTTGTGTTGCAACTGATCGCATCACTGGCGCTGCTGCGGACATTGCACGTAATCCTGGGTTGGCGTCCCGTGTTGCTGGTACCGCTGGTTTTTGCGTTGTTCACCCCCCTGGGTGTGCCTGGGTTCGCCTGGTGGGCGGCGGCGTTGAACTGTCTGCCGATGCTGGCCGCGCTGGCCTGGGCGTGTGGCGACGCGATCATGTTGGTGCGCACCGGCCAACAGCGCTACGCGATCACCGGCACACTGGCGTATCTGTTCGGACTGTTGTTCTTTGAGAAGTCCGCCGTGATCCCATTCGCGGCGTTCGGTGTGGCCGTGCTGCTGTGCCACGTGCACGGTGATGCCGGGGCATTACGGATGGTGTGGCATCGGGGGTTGCGACTCTGGGCGGCGATGCTGACGCTGACTGCCGTGTGGGTTGCGCTGTACGTGGTGGTGGTCGATCAGCGACGTTGGAGCTGGGACCTGGCGATGACATGGGACCTGTTGTGGCGCTCGGTGACTCACGGAATCGTGCCGGGTCTGGTGGGGGGACCATGGGTGTGGCAACGGTGGGCGCCGGCATCGCCGTGGGCGGTGCCACCGGTTTCGGCGATGGTCCTCGGCTGGGGGGCCCTGCTGACGGCGGTAGCGGTGTCGATGCTGCGCAAGCGGCGCATCGGGGTCCTATGGCTGGTCGCCGTCGGATACGTGATCGCCTGCCAGGTACCGATCTATCTGATGCGCTCCTCTGCGTTCACCGCTCTGGAGTTGGCCCAGACGTTGCGCTACCTGCCCGATCTGGTGGTCGTGCTGGCGCTTCTGGCCGCAGTCGGTTTTTGTGCCCCCAACCGACCGGATGCACACTGGCTGAACGCATCCGCGAGACGTACCGCGATTGTGGCGGGACTCTCCACGGTGTTCGTCGCCAGCAGCCTGCTGTCGACGAGGACGTTCCTGACCAGTTGGCAGGACAACCCGACAAAGGCCTACCTGCAGAACGCGGTTCGCGGATTGGCTGATGCCCGAGCCGGATCATCAGCGCCGCTTCTCGACCAGGAAGTCGATCCGCTGATTCTGCAGCGCGTGGTCGGACCCGAGAATCTGGCCAGCCACATGTTCGCTCTGATTGCGGACCGTCCCAACTTCGCCGACTCCACCGATCGCTTGCGGATGCTCGACACCACGGGGCACCTGGTCGAGGCGAACGTCACGTGGGTGCGGCGGATCGTGCCGGGACCTGCGCCACGGTGCGGCTATCTGGTTCAGCCGGACGCGGCGGTGCGGATGCCCCTGGACGGCCCCCTGCTGCCGGCCGACTGGACCGCCGAGATCAACTATCTGGCCAACACCGAGGGAACCATGCAGTTATCGCTGCCCGCCGGGCGGGAAGCCCGGGTGGCAGTCCGTCCCGGACTCAATCGAGTGTATGTGCGGCTTTCCGGCGCCGGCGACGCGATCATCGCCAGGTCTACCACCGCCGCCCTGACGGTATGCCTGGCCTCGGGTCCGATGGGATATCTGGCCCCGCGCTGACGGCCCCGCGGCTAGACCGCCTCGTCAAGCAGACGCATCTGCCCGATGATCTCCACGACCTCGCGGTGCACCTCGCGGCCGGCCATCGTCGCCGCGACCGCCGTCATCTGGATCGCCACATCGCGGTCATGGCTGAGCAGATGACTGGCCGCCGTCTCGACGATGTCGGCGAAGTGTGCGCGCAACACATCCTCCACCCGGGACAGCACGAATTCGGCGTGCGCCAGTGGCACACATCGGCGCAGCAGGTGGAAGACCTCCGCGTCGACCCGCCGGTAGAACCGCTGCGCGAGAATCCGCTTCATCAGCTCGATTCCGCCATCCTGGCGCAACACCGTCTCCTGGGCGGCGAGGTCGGAGACCATCGGCTCAGCCCAACTCATGCCACGCTGAACGACTCGCCGCGATAACTCGACGGCGACGACACCGGCGATCGGATCGGCCAGGGCGGCCATATCGGCCACGTCAATGGTGTCGGACACGGGCTGGGGCGGGGTTGTCTCGAACATGGGAGTCATTATCCCAGGGGGGTCTGACAAGTTCTGTCCGCGAAACGACCCCGGACGCACTGATGCCCCCCGGGAGTTCCCGGGGGGCATCAGTGTGTTGTTTCCCGCTAGGCCGGCCGCAGCTTAGGCAGCGATGCGGCTGTGCTCAACGTGTCCTTCGACGGCCTCGAACTCGGGGTCATCGGCGTAGGACTTCAGGCGCGCGATCTTGTAGA
>Ga0209829_10000253_pt1 | contig 49671 bp, 30 predicted proteins | sample C_140205_EF_Meta_FD_187311 | JGI IMG/M metagenome (GOLD analysis project Ga0209829, IMG submission 187311) | Freshwater microbial communities from Lake Croche, Canada to study carbon cycling - C_140205_EF_MetaG (SPAdes) (version 2) | ecosystem: Environmental > Aquatic > Freshwater > Lake...
CGGTTGTCACGTCAGTGGCAGCGCCGGGTAGCTATGTTCGGAAGGGATAAGCGCTGAAAGCATCTAAGCGCCAAGCCCATCCCAAGATAAGATCACAATCCCCGCAAGGGGTGCAAGGTCCGGGTAGACCACCCGGTTGATAGGCCAGAGGTGTAATTGGGGTAACCCATTCAGCTTACTGGTACTAATGACCTTGCCGGTTTATGCAGACAATCATTCTAATTTCTAGGCGTTTATTTCACCTACTTACAGACAGGATCTTTCTAAATTTTTGTATAATTTCTCCGCAAGGAGAGTCACTTCCTGGTGACCACAGGCGAGGGGTTCCACCCGTTCCCATCCCGAACACGGCCGTTAAGCCCTCAGCCGCCGATGGTAGTAGGACGTTAGGTCCCGCGAGAGTAGGTCGTTGCCAGGTTTATAGCCCGGTTCTTCGAAAGAAGAACCGGGCTTCTTTTTTTGGTGAAACTATTTTCGAGAGAACACTGTACGCTAAGCTGTTGGTATTCTGACTTTGAATTGGTCGTCGAGTTGGTCAGCAATTAGCGCCGAATGAGGCATGGCAAGAAAACCACCGGAGTTAGGAGGGGAAATTAGTGGTAGAGATTGATGCGGGTAGGCCAAGGCGCAGGAAGCGTGGGCGCGACGATGCCTGCTGCTGGTGCGGTTGATTGCGCAGCATGAGTTGACCGTCGAGTAGATCACACGAATGGCGGAGGTGAGCCGGCAAAGCGTCTTCACTTACCGCGACACGTTGTCGGTCGGGTGGCGTGGTGGCGCTTCTTGACCCGGAAACGGGCACCGCGCCGAAAGACCGCGGTGCGCGGCGCCGTGGCCCAGGCGTTTATCACCCGCTTGGAGGCAGGAAAGTTTCGGCAATCCCTCGATGCGCAAGCGTGAATCAAGCGCCTACGCTCTCGCGTGGAACTCAATCAGGCGCACGCAGCGCTGCTGCGTGCTCACCTCCTCAACCGTTGGCCATCTCCCGCTACTGTCTCGGTTGCCTCGCCTCAGCTCTCCTCATCGGAAATCAATTTATGCAACAGGGCCGAATAAACTATTGTGCGTGGAGCACGCGCAAGCCCGCGCGGTCGGCGGGGAGTTCGGTGGCTTTTGGCGCGGGGAGCGTCACTTGGCCGGTGGCGGCCCATTCGGTGCCGCGGGCGAGGGTGACTTGGAAACCGAGGCCGTTGACGGCGTCGACGTAGTGGCCGAGCGTTGTGTGGAAGACTCGTCCTTTGCCATAGGGAATCACTATCAACACGGGCTCTTGCTCGTTGGTTTTATCGGAAAGTGCCGATGCGAGGACGGTAACGTTCTCAGCCGGGCCGCGGAGCCCGTGGTAGAGTTCATCTTTGGCGTGCATCCATTTGGCTGGCAGACCGCGAAGGATGGGGTGATCGGGCACGGACGACTCGATTAGGAATTCGTGTTGTGGGCCGTGACCACCGCCGGGCCCCGGCGTGGGATCTTTGGTCCACAGCGTTTGGCGAAGACGGAGATATGGACCGGATTTTTCGTTGCGCCCGCCCCAACCGCCGAGGCCGATCATGGAGTTATACTCAGGCCAGTCGGCGAAGGAATTGTTGGCCGCGTGGTAGGAAACGAAACCGCCTCCGTTCCTAACGAACGATAGAAACGCTGCGTCGACTTCGGTGGGCCAGCGCTCGCCGTTGTAGTTGGATACGACGACGGCGTAGGAGGAGAAATTCGGCCGCCATTTGGCCCAGAGTGCGGGCGCGGCGGCCTTGTGGGTGGCGAGGGCCGTGGTGTGCTTGGTGAGGCTCTCGGTGTGGGCGGTTTTCTGCGCAGGGGTGGCGTCCTTCACCAGCTTTGGCGCGCCGGGGGCCGCAGGGGGAGAGGTAGCGACGTCTACGCTGAAACGGCCGGTGGCCTCGAGGATTTGTTTCAACATCGGGCTGGTGATGGGCCACTGGTGGTTGTTCTGGCCATCGATAATGAGGACTTTGATTTTGGCCTGGGCGTGCGCGCCGGTGGCGAAGATCACGGCGAGGGCGGTCGCGAAGGCGAGACGAAGCAGGGGGTGCGAGCGGAGGGTGTTTTTCATGAGAGCAAGGGAACCGAGTAGAGCGCGACTGCGGACGGATGCCAGCCGGGATTCGCAGGACCTGGACTTTGATATACGGCAGTAGAAGAGTTCAGGTGTGTAGCCTGGAGGAATCGTGCGTTTGGCTGACCGGTCGAATTGCCAGACTCAACATGTGACGGACCTGCGCGGTTTGAACCGCGACCGTGAACGGAAGCGCCCTTTGTGCCGAATTGCTCTTGGAGTTGCTCGACAATATCTAGGGGCAGTCGCCCGGGTTAAGAGCATCAAACAAACCGCACTGCCACCAATGCGGCTACCGCGTCCCGATGCGTTCAACTTTCAGACGAAGTGTCACGCTCCCGCGCAGCACGGTGAGCTCGATGGTGCCTTGGGCATCGGCGACGAGTTCGCCGTTGGGGGTAATGCATTTTGTGATGTGCCAACCTGCGGGAACGCGGGCGCGGAGGAGGGTGCGCGAGGGGATTTGGCGCGTGGGGAGCGAGACGTCGGCGAGGATTTCTCCGGCGGTGAGGTGCGAGGTGAGTTTGACGGAGACTTCGCCGAAGGCGGTGGGGGCGCGTTCGACGGTGATTGATTGGCCGTCGGCGAGCCAGCGCTTCGGCGTGCCAAAGCAGAGGCGCAGCGTCTCGGGCCGGCCGTCGTCGTCGAGGTCCGAGTCTTGCACGAGCATCGCGCGGAGCATCGAAAGAAAATGAGCGTTGGCGGCGCTATTGGGCGGGCAATAAAAAATCCGGCCGTCGGCGTCGACGGGCGTGAGCGAGGCACCTTCGCCACTGATGAACGTGTTGCGGGTGAAACCCTGCGCGAGCATCCCGTAAAAACTCACGAGGGCACGCTCGGGGTCGTCGCGGCGCAGGGTGTCGAGGGTGTAGCGCGTCCCGTAGAGAGGGTTCACGCGCTCGGAGCCGGTCCAGAAATTGAACTCGTCGCCGCCGGAGCGGACCATGCCCATGAAGATTCCGCCGTGCTGCTCTTGGTAGCGGGGAATCCAAGTTTCCTCGGCGCTGCCGGGCGGGAAGATGCCGCTGCCGATGGTGTAGCCGATGATGATGTTCCAGTAGCTGCCGATGCGGCTGCGGATGATGGGATCATGGGCGGGCTCATTGCTGTAGAGGGCAATCGGCACGAAGGGTGGAGTCGTTTCGCGGCGAGCGCTCTGGGCGATTGCAGCGAGGACGGTCGGGCGGATTTCGCGGGCGACGGCGGCGTAGCGGGCGGCCTCGGAGCCTTCGCCGATTGCGGCGAGTACGGCGCTGAGGTCGCGGAGCGCGCGCCACGCATTGGCGTTGACGTTCACGGATTGGGCGGGGGTGCTGATGTCGCCGGCGTAACGCTCAGGCGGGAAGAGGCCATGCGGGCCGGTGCGGGTCTCGACGAGGAGGCGGGCTTCCTTTTCCCAGCGCGGGCGGAGCGAGCGAACAGTCTCGGCGTCACGGGTCTGCCAGTAGTAGCGGCAGATGTCGTTCAGTTTGAAACCAGCATGATGTTGCTCAAGACCCTTGCGTGTGAAATCGAGCAGCGGCGCGAGGAGACGGCGGGTATCTCGGTCGAAGCCCCACGTCATCAGGGCGAGTGCGGCGTCACTGCCTTCGGCCTCGTAGATCTGGTTGTATTGGTTGCCGGCGCTGTAGTGTATGCGGTCGCCGGAGATGAGCTCGAAGTTTTGCGCGATGAGATGGCGCCACGCGTTGTTGACGAGAGGTTCGGGGGTGACGACCTGCATGCCTGCAGCGAGGAGCGGGCGCCAGGTGGCGACGCAGGCCGCGCGCTGCGCGGCGTAGTCGGGGACGAGCGCGACGGAGGCGGCGAGGGGCTTCGTCGCGAGGGCGAAGGTGGCACCCTTCGTGGCGGAGATTTTCGCGGTGGCGCGCTGGCGTTCCCATTTCCACGCGGCGTCGAACACCGCGAGCACTTCGCCTTTTTCGTTGGAGAGTTTGCCGGCGGCGAACGTAACGGTGGCGCGGTCGTCGAAGGTGACGGTGATGGTGCCGGCGGCGCCTTGCGCGAGATCGAATTTGACGAAAGTCACGCCATGCGCGGCGAGGGTGGGATCGGTGCTGGCGAAGGCTTCGAGACGATAAATTTCGGGCACCCGCTGGGGCCGCACCTGCGTGAGCGGGACAGCGCCCTCGGATTGGATCGGGGAAATGTGGCGGTAGCGGATTTCGGCGATGGGGAGCCAGCCCTCGGCGAGTGTGGGCTCGCTGGTGCGGTCGCGGAAGGTGCCGAACATCAATTCATCGGGGCCGACGCGAAAGGTGAACGGCGTGCCGTTGTCATTCCAGCTGCGCGTGCCGCCGCGGAGATTGACGCCGCTGCCGTTGGAGATGAGGCGGGCTTTGACCGGGGAGTTCGGAGCGCTAAGGACGATGGGGTAGTAGCGGAAGTCGGCATTGACGTAGCGAGGTGGCGGCAGGAGCGGCGCGAAAAAATCGTAGCTCGCGCCGTTGGGCTGTGCCATGGCGGCCTCGCCCCAGAGGTCGAGTTTGGCGGCGAGAGCCGTTTCGAGATTGGGGAGGATGGGCGCTGGCGCGGTGGCGGCCTGAAGCGGAAGCTGCGGGGGCGCAATGCAGGCGAGCGCCAAGCCGAGGAAAGACGAGCGGGGTATAGTCATGGCGGGACGTTTATCGCAGCGCGGCGCGGGACTCACCGGAACGTGGGTCAAAGGTGACGGCGCTGACCGTCGCGCTCACCGCGGTCTTTACTTGGTAGCCGAGTGACGGGAGCGCGGTCAGTTCGGCGGCCGGCCACGCGGACTCCAACTCGATGGCGGGAGTGCCTTCGGTGTGTGGGCGCGGGGCGGCGACGGCGTCCTCGATCGGGCGTTTCAGGGCGACGAATTGGAGCAGAGTTTCGAGCGTGGCGTTGGGTATCTTACGCCCACCGCGGGCGCCGACGGCGAGCACGGGCCGGCCGTCGCGCAGCACGATCGTCGGGCACATGTTGTGGAGCGGGCGTTTGCCGGGGCCGGGAGAATTGGGGTGGTTGGGTTTGGTTTCGAAGCGCGACATGCCGTGGCCGAGCGTGAGGCCGAGGCCGTCAACGGTGACGCCGGCGCCGAAGCCGTTGCCGTGGGTGAGGGTGATCGCGGCCATGTTACCATGGCGATCAACGGCGCTGAGGTGGATCGTGCCGCCGTGCGGACGGGGCGTGGCAGGTTGCGCGAGGAGGATGCCGGTTTTCACGGCGTGGCGGATGCGATTGGCGCATTCGCTCGCGTAGGAATCCGAGAGAAGTTTTTCTTGCGGGACGGAAGCTTGGGTCGGATCGCCGAGGAGCGCGAGGCGGTCGCTCCACGCGAGCCGGAGGGCTTCGAGGTAGGCGTGGGTGCGGGCGAGGCCGGCGGGCTGCTGGTGCCAATCGAGCGCGCGGAGCGTGGTCAGGCATTGGAGCATCGTTAAGCCACCGGCGGTGAGCGGGGCGGTGCAGACTTCGTGGCCGAGCCACCCGAAACGGAGCGGGGTAACTTCGTGGGCGCGGTAGGCGGCGAGGTCGGCGGCGGTGACGAGGCCGCCGTTTTTGGCGAAGTCGGCGGCGATCTTTTGGGCGATGTCGCCGCGGTAAAACGAATCGACGGAGTTGCGCTGCGCGAGCGTCGCGAGGAGCGCGGCGAGATCGGGATTGCGGAAAACATCTCCGGCGGCGGGCGTGGCACCGTTTTTCAGGAAGAGCGCGCGACCGCCGGCGTGGGTGCGAAAGGTCGGCGTGAGGTTGCGCATCGTGGTGGCGACGGCCGCGCTGAGGGGGAAGCCGTCGCGGGCGAGGACGATGGCGGGCTGGACCGAGTCGCGGAAGGAGCGCGTGCCGTGGCGGTCGAGTGCGAGTTGCAGGCCGGCGAGGATTCCCGGCACGCCGGCGGCGAGCCACCCGATCTCGTTTACGCGGCTCGGGACGTTGCCCTTGCCGTCGACGGGAAACAGGTCTGGGCGGGCAGCAGCGGGTGCGGCAGAGTTGGCATCGATGGCGACGATCTTTTTGCCATCAGCCGAGGCGATCATGAGGGAGGCGCCGTAGCCGCCGATGCCGGTCATCGCGGGGGCGCAGATCGCGGCGGCGAGGGCGGCCGCGACCATCGCATCGACGGCGTTGCCGCCGGAGGCGAGGACCTCGGCGCCGATTTTGTCGGCGGTGGGTTCGCCACGGACGACACCGTGGGGATAGGCGGGCGCGGTGGCGGCGCGGAGGACGCGGGGAAACGCGAGGGTGGTGGCGACGGCGCCGGCCGCAGTGACGGAGAGGCGGAGGGCGGCGCGGCGGGTAATAGGACGAGACATGGGCGGAGCGGTGGACGGGCGCGGGAGGAGGAAAGCGGAGAGGGGGAGAAGGAGCGAAGGAGAGAGGGGGAGAAGCGGATTGGCGGTTTACCTCATCCTGTTTTGGAATCCACGGGGTTTAGAACGTGGACTTTGCGCCGAAGATCCAGAGGGCACCGTAGCGGTCGCGTTGGCGGAACTTGGCGATGGCGGGAGTGTGCGGACCTTCTCGGAAAAAATCTTCGGGCGTGTCGTTAAGGTTTCGGATGTTGCCGAAAAGGGCGAGGCGTTTGGTGAACTGATACTCGCCGATGAGGTCGACGAAGAGGCGTTTCGAGCCCCAAGCGTAGGTGCCGGGCTCGATGCCGACACCGGTAACGGCGGCGCGGCGATGGCGGCTCTTGTAGTTCCAATTCACCTTCACGCTGTAGTTCGGGCGGGTGAGACTCACGCCCCAGCTCGCGGTTTTGGGAATGAAGTTCGCGAAGTTGTCGGCCTCCGCGCCGTCGAAGCGCTGCACGGCGCCGTTGGCAAAAACCTGCACGCCGCGCGCCCACGCCGGGAAAAACGTGAGCGCCTGTTTGTAGGAAAGATCGAAACCCTCGGAGCGAACGAGACCAGGCACGTTGAACTGCGTGGAGACATCATAGCTGCCGTAGGTTGTGGGATCAATGTCGTAGCTAGCGAGAAACGCGGGCGTCGCGGTGAACACGGTCGAGCCGGCGAAATTTTCGTAGTCGCGCCGGAAGCCGCCGAGCGAAACGAGGCCGACACGCTCGAAGTAATACTCGAGCGAAACGCGGGCGGTGCGGGCGGTCCAGGGCTTGAGGCCGACGTTATTGACGACGATCCGATTGACGGGACTTGCGGCGAGGCTTTCGTCGGGGAGCGTGAGACCACCGGCGTATTGGTTGTAATTGGGGCGGCCGATGGAGCGGTAGTAGGCGGCGCGGGCGGTGAAGTTTTCGCGGAGGGCAAAGCTCGCGGTGAGATTGGGGAACCAGTGGAGGTATTCCTTTCTGGCGTGTTGGCCACGATCAACAAAAGTCAGACGGGAGACACCGAGCGGGTCGGCGACGGGCACGATCACGAACGGTTGGCCGTTAGAGCCGCGGAGAATCGTGCCGTCGGCGCGTCGCTGGTAATTGGCGGCGGGATCAGTGAGGGGGCCCTCGGCGTCGATGTTCGTTTGTTCGGCGCGGAGGCCGCCGACGAGGCGGAGGCGGCGGTTGAACAAGGCGACGTCGCCACGTAGGAAGGCGGAGGAGACGGTTTCCTCGGCGCGTTTGGACAGGGTGACGGCGGAGCGGTAGATGGTGTTGTCATTCTTGGTGAACGCGGCGGGCGTGCCGCGAAAATAGTCCCAGAGCAGGCCGCCGCCGATTCGCTCCGTCTTCGGAAATCCGAAGACGCCGTCGCGTGCCGAATAGACCGGATCAAGAAATGGCGCGGCGCTCTCATCGCCGGAGGTGGCTCGGCCATCGGGGCCGACGTAAGTGTAGGCGGTGGTGCCGCCACGGTAATCGCGCATGCCTTGGCGCACGTCGAGACCGCCTTTGAGCGTGAGCGGCACCGGCCAAGCGAAGTCGCGCCGCGCGTGGGCGTAGGCGTTGCGCTGGGTGTCCTTGGTCCGGTTGGCGATGCCCTCGCCCGGGCCGGTGCCGAGGACGGTGTCGGCGCCGTAGCGATTGCCGCTCGCGGATTGGAGGGTGTAGTTGGCGAGGCGGTAGGGATCGAGCGGGGCGCCCGTCGTGCCGTCGGCGACGCTGATCGCGCCGGGGCGCAGATAAAAAATGTCGTCGAACGCGATCGTGACGTTGGTGCGCGTGGCGGTGACGGTGTTGAAGAAGCCTTTGCCCTGATCGCGGATTTCACTTTGGGAAAGCGACCAACCGGCGCCGGACTCGAGTTTCCAGACGGGGCCGTCGTGGCGCCAGATGATGGACGGCGTGGTGTTGGCGTTGCGGCGGTCGCGGTCGTTGGCGTTGGCGAGAGTGAGTGTGCCTGCACCCGCAGCGCCGCGGGTGAAGGTCGTGGAAAAATTGCCCGGCAGGACACGCGTGATGGCAAAGGTGAGATCGCGTTGATTGTATTGGGCGTCGAACCGCGTGGATTGAAAAGAAACGGAAATGCGGTCGGCGGGCGTGACCTTATAGTCGACGGTGATGCTCGCCGAGGAGCGGCGCGACTGGCGCGGTTGGTCGCGGATGAGGTAGTCGGTGAGGTAGGGCTTGTCGGTGGTGGTGGAGGGAAACGTGCCGCCGTTGGTCGCGGCGCTGACCCCGCGCCAGTTGGTCTGGACGAAGTAGGTCGGCTGATACTGCTGCGAAGTGCCGCCGGAGATCGTGAATCCAAACTGCTTGTTCACCGGGGCGACATAGGAAAAATCGAAGCCGGGTAGAATTTTTCGGGTGGAGCCCACGGTGGGACCGGGCGTGGGGCGGAACGAACGCACATCGTCGCGGAGGAGCGCGTAGAGGTTGGTGTTGAATACGGGCCGGACGCGTTCGAAGGCGCCGCGCGGCACCATATTGACGGAGCCGCCAAGGGCGCTGGCCGGTGATTCGGGCGTGGGGGAGTGGAGGACCTCGATGCGCGCGAGGTTGTTGGTGGCGACATTGACGAGCTCGACGTCGCGGCCGGTGGGCGAACTCGCGGTGGTGCTGGCGAGCGGGAATCCGTTCATTGTTACCGGCACGTAGCCGGAAGGCACGCCGTTGAGGGAGATATTCATCGCCGAGCCGCCCACGTAGTCGAGGGCCACGCCGGGGACGTTTTTGAGGAGTTCGCCGACATTGCCGTCGGCCATGGGGCCAAATTCGTCAGCGGCGATGACGTTGCGGATATCGGCGGCAAAGCGTTTCTCGTTAATCGCGATCGCGGCGCCGTCCATTTCCTTGGATGATGCGACGACGAACTGACCGAGCTTCACGGGGCCCACCGAGGGAGCGGCCGTGAGGTTGAAGTCGTGTTGAGCGCGTTGTCCGGCCGTGAGCGATACGGCGGCGGTGTCGACGGCGAGGCCGGTGTAGAATGCGGTCACGCGTGCGGTGCCGACCGGGACGTTGACGAAACGATATTGGCCGAGATTGTCGGTGAGCGCGGTGAAGTCGGTGCCGACGAGGGTGACGCGCGCGTTTTCGAGATACTCGCCGGTGCCGGAGTTGAGCACGCGGCCTTCGATCGTGCCGCCGGATTGGGCGCGGGCGACAGCGGCAAATAATAAGAGGCAGGCGACCCGGAATATTGTTTTTAGGGGCATGGCGGGAGGCGGAACGGTGGGGTGGGGCGGGCCACATGAGGGAAGCGGGGATGGGGGTGGGGCGCAAGCGGGAGGATTTGCGCGTTGCGAGTCTGGCAGCGGAGTATTCTGGTCAAGGCACCGTGATACCCCCTCTTCACCCTGCGATGGCCTGCTCTGCGCGTTTCGCGTCGCTCTGGTTTGCGCTCTTTACCTTAGCGGACGTGGATGCGGCCCGAGGCGAGCCAGACACCGCGTCGTTTAAGTTCGCCACGCAGACGCTGACGGTACCGGCCGGCTTTACGGTCGAACTCGTCGCGGCGCCGCCGGCGGTGAATCGCCCGATCTCCATCGCGTTGGATGATGAAGGTCGACTCTACGCCACCGATTCTTCCGGGCTGAGCGACAAGTCCGACCAACAGTTTAAACTGAAACCGCATCGCATCGTCCGGCTCGTCGATCGCGATGGTGACGGGCGTTTCGAGGAGTCGACCGTGTTTGCGCAAAACATGATGTTTCCGCAGGGGGCGATGTTTTACGAAGGTTCACTCTACGTGGGCGCGCCACCGCACATCTGGAAAATCACCGATACAAAGGGCGACGGGGTAGCGGATCGGCGGGAGATTTGGTATGATGGCAAGACGCTCACGGGCTGTGCGAATGATCTGCACGGGCCGTATCTCGGGCCGGAAGGCTGGTTTTACTGGACGAAAGGCGCGTTTGCGGAGCAGCGGCACACACTGGGAAATGGGCGCGAATTTGTGACGCGCACGTCACATATCTTTCGCTCACGGCCCGACGGCACAGGCTTTGAGCCGGTGCTCACGGGTGGGATGGATAACCCGGTGGGTGTGGCATTCACGGCGACGGGAGAGCGGGTGTTGAGCGGGACATTTTTCCAGATCGGAACGGCGGGCAAACGTGATGGGCTGATTCACTCGGTCTACGGCGGGGTCTATGGCAAAGAAAACTACACGCTGGCCGGACATGCACGGACGGGCGACTTGATGCCGATCATGACGCACATGGGTGCGGCGGCCCCGTGTGGTTCGACGGCGTATCGCTCGCGAGTGTTTGGGACGGACTACGCGGACAACCTCTTCGTGTGTTACTTTAACCTGCGCAAAGTTTCCCGGCATGTCATGGTGCCGGATGGCGCGACGTTTGTGACGAAGGACACGGATTTCGTGACATCGGACAGCCAGGATTTTCACCCGACGGACGTGTTGGAGGACGCCGACGGCAGCCTGCTGATTGTCGATACGGGTGGCTGGTATAAAATTTGTTGTCCGACGTCGCAGCTCTCCAAGCCCGACGTCCTGGGCGGAATCTATCGCGTGCGGAAAACCGGTGCGCCGAAAATCGCCGATGCGCGCGGACTGAAGTTGCCGTGGGCCGCGATGACGGGGGCGGAGCTCGCGGCCCTCCTCGCCGATGACCGGCCCGACGTGCAGCAGCGCGCGATGCATTTGCTCGGCAAACGGGGTGCAGAAGCGGTCGCCGCGGTGCGGGAAGTTGCGGTGAAAAATGGATCGGCGATGGCGCGGCGCAACGCGGCCTGGACGCTGGCGCGCATCGACACGAGTGAGTCACGGGCGGCGGTGCGGGCCGCGTTGGACGACCAAGATGCGTCGGTGGTGATGACGGCGATGCAGGTCCTGAGCGTGTGGCGCGATGCGGGTGCGTTTGGGCGGTTGGTGAGTTTTCTCGGGGTGGGAAACGCGGCCCACGCGCGGATGGCGGCGGAAGTGTTGGGGCGGCTCGGCGACGGGCGGGCGATCGGACCGTTGCTCGCGGCGGTGGGGCGGCTCGGTGACGTTAAATTTACTGCGACGGGAGCACCGGAATCGCCCGCGGACCGCGCGTGGGAGCACTCGTTCATTTACGCGTTGATTGAAATTGGCCGACCCCAGGACGTGTTGGCTCAGCTCAACCCCGGTGCTTCGCCGCGGGTCCTGCGCGCGGCCCTCGTGGCGCTCGATCAGATGGCGGAGGGTGGGCTGAAGGCCGCGGATGTGATCGGCTGGCTCGATGCGAGCAAGGGGATGGTTCGGCAGACGGCGGGTTGGGTGGCGGGGCACCATCCGGAGTGGGGCGGGGCGCTGGCGGAATTCTATCAGCGACAATGGGCGGTCACATCGCGCACTGCGGCCGAGCAAGCGGACTTGCAAGCCCAGCTCGCGCACCTGGCCTCAGCGCCGGCGATTCAGGATCTGTTGGCGGCGACGGCCAACGATGCGAAGGCGCAGGTCGCAGCGCGGCTCCTTGCGCTGCGCGCCATGACGGCAGCTGGCTTGAAAGAAGCACCGGCGACCTGGCTCTCCACACTTTCTGGATTGCTCGCGGACGGTGATGCGGCGTTGACGGGCCAAGCCGTGGCGACGGCGCGGGCGATGACGATGCCCAAAGCAGGGCATGCAGGACTGTCTACCGCGCTGGTGCGAGTGGGACGAACGGCGAGCGTGCCCGCCGACGTGCGGCTCGATGCGCTCTCGGCCGCGGCGCCGGCCGCGTTGGCGCCGGTCGATGCGGCGCTGTTTGATTTTCTACGGGCGCACCTCGACGGAAAAAAACCGATGGTCGTGCGCGCAGCGGCGGCGGGCGTGCTCGCGAAGGCGCCGCTTTCACCGGCGCAGCAACTGGCGTTGGCCGACGCGATGACAATGGTGGGTGCGCTGGAGGCGCCGAAGCTGCTACCCGCGTTTGAGAAATCTCCGAACGAGGCGCTCGGCCTGAAGTTGGTCGCGGCGATGAAGGCTTCGGCCGGGGTGACCGGTCTGCGGGTGGGTGCACTCAGGTCGCTGTTGGCAAAATATCCCCTGGCAGTTCAGCGACAAGGCGACTCGTTGCTGGAGTTGCTCAACGCTGACGCGGCGCGACAGAACGCGCACGTGGACGAATTGCTCGCCGATGCTAAGGGGGGCGATATCCGCCGTGGGCAGGCCGTGTTTAACAGCGAAAAAACGGCGTGCACGGTGTGTCACATTGTTGGCTATTTGGGCGGTCGGCTCGGTCCCGATCTTACCAATATCGGCAAGATCCGCAGCGAGCGCGATCTGTTGGAGTCGATTGTTTACCCGAGTGCGGCGATCGTGCGGGGTTACGAACCGGTGGTGGTCACGACCAAGAGCGGTGAAACCTTCAGTGGGCTCGTGCGCAAAGAGGTGGCGGACGAGGTGGTGCTGGCGACGGGGCCGGAGACGGAGCAGCGGATTGCCCGGGAGGATATTGCTGGAATCGTGCCTGGCACGATGTCGCCGATGCCGCCGGGGCTGGAGGCGGCGCTGTCCAAACAAGAGCTCGCCGATTTGGTGGCGTTCTTGAAATCTCGCCAATGAGGGTGGAACAGCCGTGACGTGTGCACAGTTTTTTTGGGAAGGGGTAACTGCTGTTTTTGTTAGATCAACGGCCGTGTGATGGTTGGCCGCGACACGATGGCGCGGGGAACAAACAGAAAATTTGGCAGGCACGTCGGTGGGAATGTCGGCAGTGGGGACGCCTAGGTCGCGATTGCGTTGAAGGGCAGCGAGCCTACGGCCACGCGCTCAAACTTACTGGGAGATGAAAACGAGGTGGTGGTTATCGCCGCGGGCAAATCTAGCGGGTTCCACGCGCTAACACCCAGGAGGCGGAGGCCTCCAAGAGGGTGGTTTGGGCGTTTCTCAATTGCGACCGTGAGGCTTTGTTTCTCGGCCGTGATCCTTCACGCGCGTTTACCGGATCGCGGAGGGGGACGTTTCTGCGGGTGGTTTCCCTGCAAAGAGCGGAGTAAGCACTCGTGAGACGACTTCAGGTGGCGGTTTCGAGTTGGGCGTTGGCTGGTAGTAGCGTCCGTCGGCGAGCTTCTTATTGGTGCGGGCGGTACGCACGGTGACGTTGAATTCGATCAGGTAGGTTTTGAAATCCCACTCCCAACGATCTTCGTAGGTGAGCACGGCGTCAGTGTGGTCCGGCAACATGGTCAGCGGACCGTGCGATGCCTGGTAGCCGAGCCGCGTAAGTTCCTGAACGATCATTTCGTCAACGCGGCGGTCATCGGTGAGGCGATGCTCAACGTAGATTTTTTTGAACCGGGTGAGATCGACGACCTTGCGGGTTTCGATGGATGCACAGCCCGCGAGGAACGTGAGGCCGCACGCGAGCGCGAGGAGCGACGGGAACCGGTGGCGGTGTTGGGCGAAAAAAATGCGCACACCGCGACTGACGCAGCATTGGGTTTCGGGTGCAAGGCGGACGATGGCAGTGGTCGGGCTGGTTGCCTTACGCGGAGCGGAAGGCGTGAGTGTTTCGGGACGGGCGTGGCGGGGCGGGTTCCGGGGGCACGGAGCGCTGATGCGGGTGAAACGCTTGCGCGGGCGAAACGCGCACGCGTTCCGCTACCAACCGGGAGCGAAACGCGTGCGGCGACGGGGCGGCAGGGGTGAAACCTCAGCCGTGCAGGTAGGTGTTGAGGAGGTTTTCGAGATACTCCTGTTTGCCGGACTTCGGGGTGGGCTCGCCGAGCTTCGTGAGGACGAGTTTTTCGAGGGATTTGAAGTTGGCTTTGCCGGTCTCGATATCTTTGCCGAAGCCGGTGTCGAACGAGGAGTAGCGATCCGCGACGAAGGAAGAAAATTTTCCATCGGCGAGAATCTTCCGCGCGAGTTTGAAGGCGAGGGCGTAGGCATCCATGCCGCCGATGTGGGCGTGAAAGAGATCCTCGGCATCGATGCTGGGACGGCGGAGCTTGGCATCGAAGTTGAAACCGCCGCTGCCGAGACCGCCGGCCTTGAGGATCGAGGTCATGGCGAGCGTCAGTTCTTTCACGTCGGTGTTGAACTGGTCGGTATCCCAACCGAGGAGGAGATCGCCGGAGTTGGCGTCGATCGAGCCCAGCATGTTCTGCGCGGCGGCGACTTCGATTTCGTGTTGGAAAGTATGACCCGCGAGGGTGGCGTGGTTGGTCTCGATGTTGAATTTAAAGTATTTTTCAAGTCCGTAGGTACGGAGGAAGGCGATGCCGCTGGCGACGTCGAAGTCGTATTGATGCTTGGTGGGCTCCTTCGGCTTGGGCTCGATGAGGAACTGGCCCTTGAAGCCGATGCTCTTGGCGTAGTCGACCGCCAGGTGGAGGAACGCGGCAAGGTGGTCCTGTTCGCGTTTGAGGTTGGTGTTGAGGAGCGTCTCGTAGCCTTCGCGGCCACCCCAGAAGACGTAGTTTTCGCCACCGAGCTCCTGCGTGACCTCGAGGGCTTTCTTTACCTGGGCGGCGGCGTAGGCGAAGACGTGGGCGTCGGGATTGGTGGAGGCGCCGCACATGTAGCGCGGGTTCGAGAAGAGGTTGGCGGTGCCCCAGAGGAGTTTTACGCCGGTGGCTTTTTGCAGCTGTTTCGCGTGGGCGACGACGGCGTCGAGGTTTTTGTTCGACTGCGCGAGCGTGGCGCCCTCGGGCGCGATGTCGCGGTCGTGGAACGCCCAGAACGGCGCGCGGATTTTTTGGTGAAATTCAAACGCAGCGTCCAGGCGGACCTTGGCGATCGAAACGGCGTCGGTGCCCTTTTCCCATGGGCGGACGATGGTGCCGGGCCCGAACGGATCCGAGCCGGTGCCGCGGAAGGAGTGCCAGTAGGCGATCGAGAAGCGCATGTGCTCCGAGAACGATTTGCCGTCGATGATCTCGTCGGGGTTGTAGTGGCGGAAGGCGAGGGCGCTGGTGGCACCGGGACCTTCGTAGGCGATGGTCTTGATCTTGGCGAAGTGAGCCGTGGGTTTTTTCATGGAGAATTGGATTGGGTGGGATTGGGACGGGATTGAGGGGAAGTTCACAGTGTAGCGGAGCCGGACACTGCGGCGGTAATAAAAACTCACAAATTTATTTTGATTTTTAACACACCGGGCTTGCTGTGGGTGGAGCGTGAAGCCGTTTTCTGAAATTCCCGCGTTCCGTTCCCCCGCGTTCGCGTCGAGGACTTGTAACCTATTAGGTTACGAGTCCTCGGTGGGCGCGGGGTGCAGGCAGCGGGTCACTACCGGGGCGGCGGATGGGTATTCGAGTCGGAGGATGGGGCGATGAGTGAGGCGAGAAAGGTGGCGTTGCTCATCGAGACGTCGAATCGGTATGGCCGCGATTTACTGTATGGTGTGCGCGATTGGATGCGCGAAGAGGGCACCTGGGCGGTGCGCTTTACCGAGCAGGCGCGCGGGGCGGCGGTGCCGACTTGGCTCAGAGGCTGGGCGGGTGACGGCATCATCGCGCGGGTGGACTCTCCGGAGAGCGCCGCGGCGTTGAAGCGAACGGGGCTGCCCGTCGTCGACGTGAGTGCGGAGCGTGATGCGTCGGAGTTTCCGCGGGTGAGTATCGATAATGTGGGGGTGGCGCGGCTGGCCGTGGAGCACTTCGGGCGAAAGGGATTTGCCTACTTTGCGTATTGCGGGGACGAACGGTTCCTTTGGTCGAGGCAGCGGGGAACGGAGTTTGTGCGTGGACTGCACGCGGCGGGGCACGACTGCACGTGTTTCGCACCGGGCTCGAGACGGCACCGGGCCCCGGGCACCGATGCCGAAAACCGGGCAATTGCGGAATGGCTCGCGGGGTTGCCGAAGCCCGTCGGAGTGTTCGCCTGCTACGATGGCCGGGCACAGCAGGTCTTGGAGGCTTGTCAGCTGGTCGGACTCCAGGTCCCGGATGAGGTCGCGGTGCTGGGGGTCGACAACGACGAGGTGTTGTGCGAACTGTGCAGTCCCCCGCTCAGCAGCGTGCAGCCGAATGCGCGGCGTACGGGCTACGAAGCGGCGGCAATGTTGTCCCGGATGATGACCGTGCGGCGGAGCGTCCGAGCGGAGACGCGGTTCGTCGAACCGGTGCGAGTGGTGGAACGGCAATCGACGGACGTCGTCTCGGTGGCAGATCCGAAGGTAGCGGCCGCGTTGAAATATATCCGCCAACACGCGTGCGAAGGCGTGAACGTGAGCGACGTGCTCCGGGCGGTGCCCATGTCGCGGACGCTGCTCGAGCGAAAGTTCAAGGCGATGCTCGGTCATTCGCCGCATCGGCAACTCGTGCAGGCCAAGGTTGAGCGGGCGAAGCACCTGCTTGTCGAGAGCGAGGTCTCAATCGCGGTGGTGGCTGACTTGGCGGGTTTCGACAGCGCGAGTTACCTGAGCGTGGTGTTCCGTCGCGAAACCGGAGAGAGCCCGTATGCGTATCGGGTAAAGCACCGCACCGATCGCAATCGGGGGTGAGTCTTATCGCGCCAGCGGGTGTCCGACCGGTGTGAGGTGGGTCCAGTCGCGCGGGTCGACTTCGAAGGCGGCGCCGAAACCGGCGACGACGCGACCGCGCTGGGGCATGAGGCGCACGAATTGGAAATCGGGCAGGCCGGCGAGGACTTCGATGGTGGGACCGAATTTGGCGCGGAACGCAGCGACGAACTCCGCGTGTGCGGCTGATTCCCGTGGAACCGTTGCGGCGTTGCAGGCGAAGGTGAGGCGACGGCGGGCGAGGGCATTGGTTGCGGGAGTCTCGGGCTCCGCGAGGAGCACGCTGGCGCGGGGGTTTTCGCGGAGGTTGCGCGTGTGGGCGGCGAGACCGCTGATGTAGATGCTGAAGGCGCCGTCGGTATGAATGAGGGCGGCTGCGACCGAGGCTTCGGGCAAGCCGTCGGCGGAAGCAGTGCCGAGGATCAGCGTCGAGAGATTAGTGCGGAGACTTAGGATGAGGTCACGGGCGGGCTGCAAGGGATCGGACATAAAGCGAATGGTGCCGGGAGAAAGGAGCGTGGGACAAGGGTGAAGGCTTGAGGAATCACCGAACCATGCGGGGCCGCCTACCGGTGGTTTTTGAGAAATAGGCATTGACCATCAAAAAAGCTAGTCATCTATATGACTAGAGAAGCTTATGTCACCCCAACAGCGTTCAGCCCCGGAACTGGATCATCGTCTGCCGCGCTATCATCGCGTGCGCGAGGTGTTGAGCGCCGAGATCGCCGCGCACAAATGGCGCCCGAAGGAGGCGCTGCCCACGGAAGCGGAGCTGGCGAAATCCCATGGCGTCTCGATTGGGACCGTGCGCAAGGCCGTCGACTCGCTCGTCGCCGACGGCGTGTTGGAGCGGTTTCAGGGCAAGGGGACGTTTGTGCGCCGGCCTGATTTTCAGTCTTCATTTTTCCGTTTCTTCCGGTTTGTCGACATGGCGGACGTGGGCCGCGTGCCGACGAGTCGGATTTTGAAGCGCGAGGTGGCGGCGATGCCGGCCACGATTGCAGCGGTGTTCAAAGTTGCGGTGGGTGCTCCGGCGGTGCGGTTTTCCCGTCTGCGGCTGATCGAGGAGCGTCCGCTCGTGCTCGAAGACATCTGGTTGCCGTTGGCCCGCTTCAAGGTGCTCATGACGATCGATCCACGGGAATTTGGCGATCTGCTCTATCCGCTCTACGAACAGTATTGCGGCGTGCTCGTCGCTTCGGCGCAGGAAACGCTGAGCGCGGAAGCGGTTTCAGCGAAAAATGGGCGGCTGCTCGGGCTTGAGGCCGGCGCTCCTGTCATCGTGATCGACCGCGTGGCGTTGAGCGCGGACCGCCAGCCGATGGAGTGGCGGCAGTCACGAGGACCCGCGAGTCAGTTTCGTTACCAAGTGGAAATTCGCTGAGTGGAGTGCTTTCCCACTAGCCTCACCGAGCGACCCTCCGCCCTTTCGCCCCCCATCATTTCCCCGCCGCCTCATGTTTAGCTGGTATCGTGAAATCAACACCACCGAGCGTCGGACTTTTTGGTCCTGCTTCGGGGGCTGGGCGTTGGATGCGCTCGACGTGCAGATGTTTAGTATCGCGATTCCGGCACTCATCGCAGCGTTCGACCTCGACAAGTCGCAGGCGGGACTGATCGGGAGCATCACGCTGATCACGTCGGCACTGGGCGGTTGGGTGGCGGGAGCGCTATCGGACCGCTATGGGCGCGTGCGCATCCTGCAAATTACCATTTTATGGTTTTCGGTCTTCACGTTTCTCTGCGCGTTTGCGCAAACGGCGACGCAGCTTTTTGTCCTCAAGGGACTCCAGGGGCTGGGCTTCGGCGGGGAGTGGGCCGCGGGCGCGGTGCTGATGGCGGAGATGATTAGGCCCGAGCACCGGGGTAAAGTGATGGCGACGGTGCAGAGCGCGTGGGCGGTGGGCTGGGGTGGCTCGGTGCTCATCTACACGGGGCTTTTCTACTGGCTCCCGGCCGATACCGCGTGGCGCGTCATGTTTGGGGTAGGCCTGCTGCCGGCGTTGTTTCTCGTGTATGTGCGTCGGGCAATTCCGGAGCCGCCGCAGCGAAAGACGGAGACACGGACGAACGCTGCTCCTTCAAGCGGGCTGTTCGGAATTTTCTCTCCCTCGGTGATCCGGCTGACGTTGGTGGGCTCGCTGCTCGGCGTTGGGGCGCATGGCGGCTACTACGCGTTGATGACCTGGCTGCCGACGTTTCTGAAAACGGAGCGGAAACTTTCGGTGCTGGGCACGGGTGGCTATCTCGCGGTGATCATTGTCGCGTTCTGGTGTGGCTGCATCGCGAGTTCGCAGCTGATCGACCGCATCGGACGTCGGCGTAACATCACCCTGTTTGCGGTCTGCTGCGTGACCACGGTGGTGTGCTATATTTTTCTGCCGCTGAGCAACGGGCAGATGCTGGTGATGGGATTTCCGCTGGGCTTTTTTGCGGCAGGCATCCCCGCGAGTTTGGGGGCGTTGTTCAATGAACTTTATCCCAGCGGGATTCGCGGCACGGGCGTGGGGTTTTGCTATAATTTCGGTCGCATCGCCTCGGCCGCATTTCCGTGGCTGGTGGGCCGCATGAGCGAATCGATGCCGCTGGGCCGGGCAATTGGCATCGACGCGGCGCTCGCCTACGCGCTCGTCGTTGTGGCCGTGCTTGCGCTGCCGGAAACCAAAGGCAAACGGCTCGATTCAGATGCCCCCGTCGTCCCGGCGACCGCCTGAGTTCACTCCCCTGTTTCCGATGAATCGCCGAAATTTCAACCGCACTCTCTTTACCCTCGCAGGTGTGGCGGCCATGCGCCGTCGAGGGTGTGCCGCCGAACCCGCTCAAGCCTCCCAACCCTCCCCCGCTGTCGTGGATACTCATGCCCATATCTTTCGTCGCGGCCTGCAGCTCGCCGCCAACCCCCGCTACGTGCCCGACTACGACGCGACGTTGACCGATTATCTCAAGCAACTTGACGCGCACGGCACGTCGCAGGGTGTGCTGGTTCAGCCGAGTTTTCTCGGCACGGATAACAGCTACCTCGTGGCCGCGCTCAAGGAGCAGCCCAAGCGTTTGCGGGGAGTGGTCGTGGTCGACCCCGCAAGCACGCGCGCAGAGCTCGAAGAACTCGCGGCCGCCGGTGCGGTCGGGGTGAGGTTGAATCTGGTCGGCGCCGATTTACCCGATCTAAAACAAGGACCGTGGCCGGTTTTTCTACGGCAGTTGGGTAAACTAAACTGGCTCGTCGAGGTGCAACGGGAGGCCCGTGATTTGCCGCAGATTGTCGGTCCCCTGCTCGACGCAGGCATGAACATCGTCGTCGATCACTTTGGGCGGCCAAATCCTGCGCAAGGGATCGACGATCCCGGCTTCCGTTATCTGTTGTCGGTGGCACCAAGCCGGCGTGTTTGGCTGAAACTTTCCGGTGCGTATCGTAACGGGCCGGACGGCAATGCGCTCGCCGCCGCCGCCGTTCCCCTCGCGGTCTCGGCCTTCGGTGCGTCACGCCTCCTGTGGGGCAGTGACTGGCCCCACACGCAATTTGAGCGCGTGGCCAACTACGGGGCGGTGCGCGCGCAATTCGACAAATGGATCAGCCATCCGGCCGATCGCGCGGTGATTCTGCAAACGACGCCCGCCGAGCTTTATCACTTTCCTTCGACCGCAGCCGCTGCGGGCCACTGATGTTCGCGACCAACTCTCCTCAATCAACGACCTATCCTGCACCAAGAACCACCATGAAAATCCAAACCCCGATTCACCGAAGTAATCAGCCGCGCAGCGCACTGCTTGTGATTTGTGCGCTGCTCGCCGCGTCCACGCCGGCCCACGCCCAGTCCACGGGAAAAATGCCGCCGACCGGTTCGGTCCCGGCTGCTACGACCACCGAGGAAAAAGGCGGCGAAGTCCTCAAGCTCGAGGCTTTCAGTGTGTCCGGTTCCCACATCAAAGGTGCTAGCACGTTCACGGCGCCCACGCCCGTGTTCGTCATCGACCACGTCGCCCTCCTCGCGGTGGCGCCCATCAATATGGCGGAAGGCCTCAAGCAACTGCCCTCGATCGCGCCGGGTGGCGGTCAGACAAACGGCGGAGGCACCGGAAATAGCAGCGCCAATTTCCTCAATCTCCGCGCACTCGGCGTCACCCGCACGCTCACGTTGCTCGATGGACGGCGGTTTACACCCAGCGGTCCGACCGGGCAGATCGACGCGAATCTCATTCCCCAAGGACTGGTTGATCGCGTCGACGTCGTGAACGGCGGTGCGTCCGCTGCTTATGGTTCCGATGCCGTGGGCGGTGTCGTGAATTTTGTGCTTAATAAAGAATTCACCGGATTCAAATCCGATGTCGTCGTCGGCCAGGCCCAGCAAGGCGACAACAAGGAGTACAAAGGATCGGTCACCTACGGCACGGACTACATGAAGGGCCGTGGGCATGTCATCTTCAATGCAGAGTATGCGGTCAGCAAGGGTGTTAACGGCGACGGGCGTGCTTCCCGCCGCGAAGAGACGAATCAAATCCCTGATCCCACCAACACGACCAAGGTCGTCCGCGCGGCGGATATCCGCTCTCCCTTTACGACCGGTGGTCACATCGTCAACGGTGCCGGGGGCACGGCGGCCAACAACGCGCTCATTCGCGGCATCAAGTTTGGACCCGGAGGCGTGCAGAGTCCTTACGATTACGGCAAACTCTCGACCACCGTCGGTACCACGAACGGTTTCCAGAGTGGTGGCGACGGCTTCCGCATCGGCACATCGCAAGAAATTGTCCGTCCGCTCACGCGGAAGAATCTGTTTCTCCGGTCCGACTTTAAAGTTCTCGATCACATCACGGCCTTCGCGGAAGGCTCTTACAGCGAAACCCTGATGGATCAGCAAAACAGCCCGACGACGCACCTGCTGACGATTCAGCGCGACAATGCGTTCCTCGCGCAGGTCGCACCCGATTTGGTGGCGCGGATGACGTCGCTCGGCGTAACCTCGTTTACTATGAACCGCCTTACCCTCGAGCGCGGGCTGACTGAATCGCACGTGAACGATAAGAACCGTCGCCTGTTGGTCGGGTTCAACGCCAAGCTCGGCGATTGGAATTGGGAGTCTTCCTACCAATGGGGCACCAATGATATCGCCATTCCGATCACCAATAATCTGATCACCGCCCGCATGGCCGTCGCAGCCGATGCCGTGCTGGTGGGTGGCCAGATCGTCCCGCGAGCGGCCGCGGCCAACCCCGGCAGCGTGGCCTTCAATCCCTTTGGTGCGGGTTCCCCGTCCCGGGCGGCCTTGGACTACGTCATGGGCAGCACGCTGTTTGACGAAACGTCTTCGCAGGACGTGGCGGACACCAAGATCACCGGTAATCTCTTCACGCTGCCTGCGGGACCGCTGGCGGTCGCCGCCGGAGCGCAATGGCGCAGCTTGAAATCCACGACGACGACCGACGCCCTGTCGATCGCCAGCGGCTACCGGCTGGCGAACAACCAGCCTTTCTCCGGCGACTACACGATCACGGAAGAGTTCGCTGAAACGCAGATTCCCGTCGTGAAGGATCTCCCGCTCGCCAAGAAGGTGACGGCCAGTCTGGCGGCGCGGCACACGAACTATTCCACGAGCGGCGACGCCAACACGTGGAAAGCCGGCATGGTCTGGCAGGTCGACTCGGATCTTCGTTTGCGCGCCTCGCGCTCCCGCGATATCCGCGCGCCCAACATCAACGAGTTGTTTTCCGCCGGTCGCCAGACGAACGGCAATATCAGCGATAATTTCCCTGGCGGCACTGGCCTCACTTATCAGGCCGTGCCGAATCTCAACGTTGGCAACCTCAACCTAAAGCCGGAGGTCGCCCACTCGGCTGTCGTGGGATTTGTCTATCAGCCCTCCTGGTTGAAGGGCATGAGCTTCGCCGTCGATTTCTATACGACGAAAATCTCCGACGCCATTTTCGTGGCGGGCGGTCAGGATGCGGTGCGTGAATGCGATCTCAATCCAGCCTCGCCGCTCTGCTCCTTTGTCACGCGCGGCGCGACATCGGCCAGCCCGCGGGCCGTCATTCGCACGCAGACCTCGTCGGTCAATCTGAACTCCGAGTTTTCCCGGGGAGTGGATTTCGAAGCGAGTTACCGGGTGCCGCTCAATACTTGGTTTGCCAACGCCCAACCGGGCAACCTGACGGCGCGTGCGGTCGCGGGCTACATCGACGAGTATAGCCGTGTTTCGCCCCTTGCGCCGACCATTAACTTGGCCGGCAACGGCCTCGCGAATGCAGCGTCCGGAGCGTCGGCGATGCCGCACGTCCGCGGCACGCTGTCGTTGAACCACTCGCGCAAGGCGATCTCGAGCTTTCTGCAAATGCGCTACATCGGCCGGATGACGTGGGACAAAACGCGCATCCTCGGTGTGACCACCGACTACAATGACGTGCCTTCGACGGCTTATTTCGACGGCCAAATTGCGTATCGCCTGCCGACGATGCGCCAACGTTGGCAGACGGAAATTTACCTCAACATCGCGAACCTTCTTGATCGCGACCCTACGTATGCGCCTCGCAGCGGTGGGGCTACGCCGATCCCAACCGATCCCGGTCTATTTGACCAAGTCGGCCGCATGTTCCGCGTGGGCGTGCGCACACGATTCTAAGGTGACGTGGGTCGCTCGTATCTCGGTGGTGCGAGTGGCAGCGATTTTGCATCGTCTCATGTTCAACTCGTTCAGTTTATCAGCGGCCGTGCTCCTGTTCTTGCTGGGTCATGGCGCGGGCATGGCGAGGGCGGCGGAGACTCGCGTTGGAACGCCGGTCGAGCTGACCGACCGGCCCGTCCTCGGGGAAAATACCGCGACTGTTTTGGTGGTGGAGATTTCGAATTTCAAATGCACCCAGTGCCGAAATTTTCACGAGCGGGTGTTTCCGGAGCTGCGTAAGGACTACGTTGAGACGGGTAAAATCCAGTGGGTGGTGATCAATGCCTCGGACGATGAGTCCGAGCAGTATGGCAAGATCTTCTCAATCGCGCGCTGCGCGCATCGCCAGGGAAAGTATTGGGAGCTGTTGGACGGATTGTTTTCCGTGGCCCACCGAGCGCCCAGCGTGCTGGAGGCTTTGGTGGCGAAGAGTCCGCTGCTCGACCGGAGTGAGCTGGAAATGTGCCTGGCGGATCGAACCGTGCGGGCGGCTGTGGTGAGTGATTTCGCCCAGGCAGCGCGCTTGAAAATTCGTGGCACGCCGACCTTTGTCATTTCTAAATGGAGCGCCAACGGTCAAAGGACTGAGGCGTTGATCGCGGGTGCCCAATCGCTGGAGTATTTCCGGCGTGCCTTCGACGATCTTTTGAAGAAACCCTGATCACATGTCGTCCCCTGCTCATCGTTCAAACCTTGTCGGCCCGGGGGCGCGTGCTTGGAGCGCGCTGTGCGGGATCTCACTGGCCCAGTGGATGCTGGTCGCCGCCGTGGGTGGGATCGCCTTCGGTTTTCTCGCACCCGGGGTCGCGCCGCAGCTGAAGTTCATCAGTGATATTTTCCTGCGGCTCATTCGGGCGATTATTGCGCCGGTGCTTTTTGGAGTGTTGGTGCGCGCCGTCGGGGGTGTGGGTGGAATGAAAGATTTGGGCCGGCTCGGTTGGAAGGCGTTGTTGTATTTCGAAGTGGCGACGACGCTGGCGCTGCTGCTCGGCTGGTTCGCCGCCATGATCGTGCGGCCCGGCGACGGTGTGGCACTCGTCGCCAAGGCGGCTGCGGGGGCGGTGCAGAAAATGTCGTTCACGGATGTTTTGGTGAATGCGTTTCCCACGAGCATCGTCGATGCGATGGCGCGGGGTGACGTGCTCCAGATCGTCGTGTTTTGTTTTCTCTTTGGCGTCGCGTGTCTGTCGGTGGGCGAGAAGGCGCGGCCGGTGCTCGAGTTGGCCGATACCGTGGTCACGATCGCCTTTAGGTTCACGCATATCATTATGTATCTCGCGCCGGCGGCCGTGTTCGCCGCGATGGCCGGCACGGTGGCGTCCGGTGGCATGGATGTGTTGCTGGGATTGATGCGGTTCTTCGCGGCGGCGTGGGGCGCGGAGCTGCTCTTTCTATTCGTGGTTTTCGGCGGTTCGCTCGTCGCGTTTCGCGTGCCGCTGCGGCGCTTCGCGCATTTCGCGCGCGAGCCGTTTCTCATCGCCTTTGCGACGACGTCGAGCGCGGCGGCATTGCCCCAGACGCTGGAGAACATGGAGCGCTTCGGCGTGCCCAACCGTATTCTGGGCGTGGTCGCGCCCCTCAGCATCAGTCTCAACTTGTGCGGCAGCACCCTCTTTCTTGGACTGGCCACGTTGTTCATCGCGCAGGCGGCGAACGTTCCGCTGACCTTCGATCAGCAGTTGCTGATTCTGCTGACGCTCAAGCTTACGAGCAAAGGTGTGGCCGGAATCCCCCGGGCCAATTTTGTCGTGCTGACGGCGCTTTTTACGAGTTTCGGCCTGCCGTTGGAGGGGCTGGGTTTGCTGCTCGGAATTGACGCGCTGATCGACCCGATTCGCACGAGTGTGAATGTGGTGGGCCATTGTGCAGCGCCGGCGGTCGTGGCGCGCTGGGAGGGCGTGGTGTTTCCGCCGACCCCGGAGGGCGATGCTCCGCCGGCCCGTTAGGCGCAGGATCCAGTTTGGCGAGAAATCGGTGTGCAACGGTGTGCACAACAGCGCGGTTGAATCGCTGGCGCCGCCGGCGAGTGTGCGAGGCTACTCATGCAATCCCTGCCTGTTTGGTTGTCTTTCCGTATTGCGATCGGCCTCGCCGTTGGCTCCGTGAGCGTGCTTTGCGCGCAAGCACCACGGCCCGCGACTGTTGCTGGAAACGCCGAGGAAGTCATCGCCTTGCCCGAGTTTTCCGTGGGCTCGAGCTCGACGGATAACTCGTGGGTGGCCTCCAGTTCGATGTCGGGCACGCGCACCAACGTTCCGATTCAGAATCTCCCGCGTTCGATCCAAGTGCTGACGAGCGAATTTCTCGCCGATATCGGGGCGGATAATATGTCCGACGCGGCTGCGTTCATGACGGGTGTGACCTCGCAGGGAAAGCAGGATGCCGTGTTCGACAACAATACGTTTACCGTCCGCGGCATGAGGCAGAACCGGCACTATCGCGACGGCGTGAAAGAAGGGTTTGTCGGTATGATCAATGACAATGCCTCCGTTGACCGCATCGAGGCGCTGCGGGGCCCGAGTTCGTTGCTCTCGGGCGTCGTCGAGCCCGGCGGCATGATCAACCAGATCAGCAAGAGCCCGCGCACGAAGCAGGAGACCAACGTGAAGGTCAGCGTCGGCTCGTGGGAGTATCTGCGGACCGAGGTGGACGTGAATCTGCCCGTGACGCCGAATCTCGCCTTGCGCGCGGTCGTGGCCTATCAGGATACCAACGGCTGGCGCCCGTGGGAGAGCAGCACGCGCCGCGTCGGGTTCGTCGCAGGCTCCTATCGGTTTTCGCCCTCGACGATTTTTAACGCCCGGGCCGAAACCATCAAGTATGAGGGCAACGTCGCGATCTCGGGCCCCAACATCCGCATCCCGACGACCGCCACCGCGACGAGCGCCACGGCGGCGCCGACGTTTGGAAGTTACGCGTATGGCAATGTGCCCGAGGAAATCTTGCCGTGGGATTTTAATCCCTTCGGGCCCAACAACCGCCGGACGCATGAGCAGTTCCGGGTCAGCGGCGACGTGCAACACCGCTTCAACGACATCTTGTCGCTCCGCGTCGCGACCTCGTGGTCGAACAGCGACCGTCGCGACCTCCGGCTCTCCGGCAATGCGACGACCATCTACACGCGTTTCCTCAATCCTGCGCTGGGGAGCGTCGCCGGCAATGTCGTCGCCGACGAGATTCGCTGGGCGGCGACCAAGGACGACGAGACCTGGGACATCTGGAGCTACTCCTCCGACCTGCGCGGCAAGTTCGCGTATCTCGGCCTGAAGCACGAGGCCATCCTCGGCCTGGAGCGCATCGAATCCCGCAACTGGCGCGACCGCGCGGACACGCCCAATTCCACCAGCACGGCGCTCGGCGCGGCGCCCTCGACGAATCCGAATACGCTCACGCGTTACAAATTCCCCACGGCGCAATCGGGGGCCCTCGCGGCCAACGGCTTCCAGCCTGCTTGGGCCGAGATGACGGATCTCTCCCGCTACACGAGCCCCAACAGCTACGTGGCGCAGAGCGTGGTGCGCAACGCGGTCTCGTTCACCAACGTCGTGAGCACGACCGACGAACGCTGGCACCTGCTGGCGGGCGTGCGCCGCGATTACGGCGCGAACACCGCGCTCACCGGCACGACCAACGCCTTGGCCACGCGCGCGCAACTGCCGTATGAAAACGCCACGTCTGGCACGGTCGGTCTGCTTTACCGCCCTTGGAAAGCGTTCTCGGTCTACGCGTCGTCGAGCAGTTCATTCTCGGGCGTGCCGACCGGGATCGACGTTTACGGCAACCTCCTGAACAAGCCCGAATCCGGGAAGAGTTTCGAGTTCGGCGCGAAGACTTCGTTCCTCGACGGACGGCTCGGTTTTGAGACTGCGGTTTACCAACTCAACCGCACCAACACGCGCCGCCAGTTGACCTCCACCGAGATCATTGCGGTCTTGGGCTTCGAGCCCAGCGGCGCTCGGAGCATCCAGGACAACGGCGAGGAATCGCGTGGCATTGAAGCCCAGGTGCTCTACGCGCCTTTCCGCGGTTATCAGATCTCCACGAATTTTTCCTACAGCAACGCGACGGTGGTCACGCCCGACATCCCCCTCCGCAACGGCACTCCGATCTCGGGGCGGCCACGCTCCAACGGCAGCTTTTTCCACAAATACACCTTCCAGAGCGGACCGCTCAAAGATTTCTCGTTCAACAACGCGGTGGTCTGGGTCGACGGCTTCCGCCCCGGCGCCGTCAGCGGCACCACGGGTCAAGTGTTGACCTTCCTCGACGGCTACATCCGCGTGGACCTCGGCGCTGGTTATCGCACGAAGATTATGGGCCGATCGGTGTCCTTCACCGCCACCGTCCGTAATGTGGAGAACAAAAAAATCCAAGAGGGCCTGCAGAGCAAAGGTGACCCGCGGAGTTTCCGGTTGGGTGCTTCGACGAAGTTCTAGGACCGTTCTTCGGCCTTGCGGCACCGTGCCGCTTAATCACCGTTTGACCCATGTCTTTGCTGCCCCTCTTTGACCTCTCGTTGATTGCCCGTGCCGCGCGGCCGGCGCTGGAGTTCGAGAGCGGGAACGGACGCCGGAGCGAGTTTACGTTTGGCGATCTCGAGACGCGGAGCAATCGACTCGCCCACCTGCTCCGTGCGCGGGGGACCAAGGCCGGGGACCGGGTGGCGTTCTTTCTGCAAAACCGGGTCGAGGTGATCGATCTCTGGCTCGCGGGCGCCAAGCTCGGCCTGATCATCGTGCCGATCAATGTGCTCTACCGGGAGCGCGAACTCACCCACATCGTGCGCGATGCGGAGCCGAAGGCCGTTATCACGTCGCGCGACCTCGCGTCGCTGATTCCGACGGATGTCGTGGTGTGGGACGTCGACACGATGTCGACCGAGGCCGCGGCCCAGCCGGTTACGCGGATCGCGGTGCCGGCGGATGCGGACACGCCGATGTCGCTCATCTATACTTCGGGCACGACGGGAGCATCGAAAGGGGCGGTGCTCACGCAGGGGAACTTTGCGACCAACGCGCTGACGCTGGTCACGGCGTGGGACATCACCGCTGCGGATCGTTACCTCGCGACGTTGCCGCTCTTTCACGTGCACGGGTTGGCGAACGGACTGCATTGCTGGCTCTTCAGCGGCTGCCACATGCGCCTGCTCGAACGCTTCGAGCACATGAAGGCACCGGTGTGGTTCGAAGAGTATCAGCCGACGCTGTTTTTCGGTGTGCCGGCAATGTTCATCCGCTTGCTGGAGCTGCCTCCCGTCGTGGCGCGGCAGATCGGTGTACGGTTGCGCCTTGCGGTGTCGGGTTCGGCGCCGTTGCCGGCGGAGGTGCATGAGAAATTTCGCCAGCTTTACGGCTCCGTCATTCTTGAACGCTATGGAATGACCGAGACGTTGATGAATGTGGGGAATCCCTATGCGGGAGAACGCCGGCCCGGCACGGTCGGTCTGCCCTTGGCGCACGTCGCGGTAAAAATCTGCGACGAGGCCAACGCGCCAGTGCCCGATGGGACGACGGGTGAGGTGTGGGTCAAAGGACCGAATGTGTGCTCCGGCTACTGGCGGCGACCGGAGGCGACGGCGGCGGCGTGGAGCGAGGGGTGGTTTCGCACGGGGGACATTGGCGTGCGGGCGGCGGACGGCTACATCACGCTTCAAGGCCGGCGCAGCGACCTGATTATTTCCGGTGGCTTTAATATTTATCCCCGCGAGATCGAGGAGTTGATCCTCGAGCAACCGGGGGTGCGGGAGGCGACGGTGGTGGGCGTGGCTGATCCGGTGCGCGGCGAAGTGCCGGTGGCCTACGTGGTCGTGGACGCGGATAAGTTCGACGAAGCCGCGGCGGTGGCGCACCTGCGTTCGCAGCTGGCGTCATTCAAACAACCACGGGCGTTTGTGCGCGTTGACGCGCTACCGCGCACGGCATTGGGCAAAGTTCAGAAACGGCTGCTGCCTCCTTGGAAGGATTAATCCTATGGTCATTTACGGCGTCGCCCTCCTCGCAGTTTGCTCTCTGTTCGGCTTGCTCGTGGGCGAGGCCCTGGGGTCGCTGCTCGGCGTAAAAGCGAACGTCGGTGGCGTTGGTTTCGCGATGATCTTATTGCTCTGGCTCACAGACTGGCTGGCCAAGCGCGGTCGATTCAAGCCCGTGTCAGCGAGTGGCGTCACCTTTTGGAGCCTGATGTATATCCCTATCGTGGTGGCGATGGCGGCGCAGCAGAATGTGCTGGGCGCGATCAAGGGCGGGCCGTTGGCCTTTCTCGCGGGCACCATTGGGGTGGTCCTGAGTTTTGCGATGGTCCCGTTCATCGCACGGATCGGAAAGCCCAAGTCGGACGTGCCTCCGGCGGATCGCGGGAAAGGAGCCGCATGAGTGAGCTGCTTTATCAGGCGCTTTTTAAAAACGGCCTGCTCGTTGGCTTCGCCGTTGTGGGAGGCGTGATCTGGCTTTCGTATTTTGTGTCGGAGCGTTTCACGCACGGCCGGCTGCACGGGTCGGCCATCGCGGTGTTTGGCGGGTTGCTCCTCGCTTACATTGGCGGCGTTTTTTCGGGTGGGAAAAACGGGATCGCGGATCTCCCCGTGTTCGCCGGGGTTGGTCTCATGGGCGGCGCGATGTTGCGCGATTTTTCCATCGTCGCGACGGCTTACGGGGCGAGTTTCGAGGACCTGAAAAAATCGGGTCTGCCGGTCGTCATTGCGCTCTTTGCCGGGGTGATTGTCTCGTTTGTGTGCGGCGGCGCGGTGGCCTTCGCTTTTGGCTATCGCGATGCGGTGAGCATCGCGACCATCGGTGCCGGTGCGGTCACCTACATCGTGGGGCCCGTTACGGGTGCGGCCTTGGGCGCAACCTCGGACGTGATGGCGCTCAGCATCGCAGCCGGTTTGGTGAAGGCGATTTTGGTGATGATCGCGACGCCACTCGTTGCGAAATCCATCGGCCTCGACAATCCCCACACGGCGATGGTTTACGGCGGCACGCTGGGGACCAATAGCGGAGTATCCGCCGGGTTGGCGGCGACTGATCCCAAACTGGTGCCTTATGGCGTGATGGCTGCGACGTTCTACACGGGCCTCGGCTGCCTGTTGGCGCCGTCGGTGCTCTACCTTGCGACCCGGATGATTTTCCCTTTTTGATCCACGGTCTGCTTCATTTTCTCGCACCCATGAAAACGTCTTCGCTCCGTTTCATTTTGCTCGCGCTGGTCCTCACGCTCGCCGCGCCCGCGTGGTCGTGGGCGGCGGAGAAAAAGGCTCCGACCGACGATGCGGCCAAGCGGTGGTCGCAGTATGAACCGGATTTCAAAACCTTCGCCGAGACGGACCTCGCCAAACCTCCGGCCAAGGGGGGGATTCTCTTCGTCGGTAGTAGCATCTTCCGCAAATGGACCAGCGTGACTGAGGACATGGCGCCTTTGCCCGCGTTGAATCGTGCGTTCGGTGGCTCGCGCACCGGCGACCAGCTCGCGCGCTTCGAGGACCTGGTGCCGGTGTATGCGCCCAAAGTCATCGTGTATTACTGCGGCAGCAATGACCTCAAAGCCAAGGAGGCCGATGCCCCTGAGTTAATTTTCGCGCGATTTCGCGAATTTTCCGAGCGCGTGCGTGCCCGTTTTCCAGCTACTCGCCTGATTTTTGTTTCGTCCACGCGTTCGCCGGATCGCGTCCCGCGGTGGGAGCACGTGGATCACTACAATGCGCTGGTCCGCGCCTATTGCGCAGCCACACCCGGCCGGACGTTTGTCGATGTCAATCCGGCGTTGGTGGATGCAAATGGCCATCCACGACTCGATCTTTACGTTGCGGACAAATTGCATTTCCACCCGCCGGCCTACGTCGCGTTTACCGCGATCATCAAGCCGGTGCTGGAGCGTGTTTGGGCCGAGGCAAACGTGCCGTCGGCGAAGGCACCTTGAGCGGTCGAAGGGATGCACCGGCGATCCAGCTGCCGTCGAGCAGGAGGGTGAGTGGTTTTGCAGGAAGACCGTGCTCGTTGCGGTGCAACATGCCGATCACCGTGTCGACGGCGGTCGCTCCGATCTGCGGGTAGTCTTGATCGATGCCGGCCACGCCGCGGTCGCGCGAGCGCCGATCCAAGCTGACAACGGCGACGCCGCGCGCGACCGGTCTGAGGTGATTCAACCAAGTTTGGATGACGGGCGCGTTGAGGCAGAACACGGTGTCGGGCCGCTCGCGGGAAAACCACGCTGAGAAGGTGGCTTCGTCCGGCTCGTCAGTCAGGAGCGGCGGCACGTGGTCGAGGGTATGGTCGGCCTGGTCGAGCAAGAGGGCGGCGAGCCAGCGGCGTTCGACTTTCTCATGGACGCGCCGCGGCAACACGAGCCCGAGGCGACGGCGCCCGACCGCGCGGCATTCCCGGGTAGCGAGTGCGAGTCCCTTGAAATGGTTGTGCGAGACCCGGCTGATCGGGACTCGGCTGAGGGAGTAGCCGATCGCGACCGAGGCGAATTGCGTCCAATCGAGTTGCACCGGCTCGTCGATGGAGTGCAGCGGCGCAATGATGGCACCGTGGATGCCGCGACTCTGGAGAATCTCCGTCACGCGCGAGGGAGACAACGCCGGGTCATGAACATTGAATTCGTCGACCCGGTAGCCCTGGGCCAGGGCGCGTTCCCGGGCGCCCACGAGCAGTTGGCCGAACTCGCTCCGGAAAAACGCGGCGCGGTCCTTCGGGTAACGCGTCACAAAGGCGAGCGTCGCGTGGTAGGCGGACACGCGGCGCGACTGGCGCGCGGTCATCAACGCGGCCACGAGCGGATTCTTCCGGTAGCCAAGCGCGGCGGCGACGCGCTGGATTTTTTCACGTTGCGCCGGCGTGATGCGCGGATCGTTGCGCAGGGCGCGGGAGACGGTGGCCGGATGCACGCCGGCGCGGCGGGCCACATCGGACATCGTGCAGGGAACGGTGGACATGGCGGCGTGAACGGCGGCTGGAAAGCCGCCGTTCCCTTGGGTTCAGGCGAGCACGTCTTTCACGACTTTGCCGAACACGTCGGTGAGGCGGTAGCGGCGGCCTTGGAACTTGTAGGTGAGTCGTTCGTGATCGATGCCGAAGAGGTGGAGAATCGTCGCGTGCAGGTCGTGGATATGCACGGGATCTTTGGTGATGTTATAGCCGTAGTCGTCGGTTTCGCCGTAGGTCAGGCCCGGCTTCACTCCGCCTCCGGCCATCCACAGCGAGAAGCAGCGTGGGTGGTGATCGCGGCCAAAGTTGTTCGCGGTCATCTGGCCCTGACAGTAATTCGTGCGGCCGAATTCGCCGCCCCAGACGACGAGCGTGTCGTCGAGCATGCCGCGGGCCTTGAGGTCGGCGACGAGGGCGGCGGCGGGCTGGTCGGTCTGCTGGCATTCGCGTTTGATGCCACCGGGGAGGCCGCCGTGGTGATCCCAATCTTGGTGGTAGAGTTGGATAAACTTTACGCCGCGCTCGGCGAGACGACGCGCGAGGAGGCAATTGGCGGCGAAGGAGCCGGGTTTGCGTGCGTCGGGGCCGTAGGCATCGACGACGTGGGCGGGTTCGTCCTTGAGGTCGGTGACCTCGGGGACGCTCGTCTGGAGATTGAAAGCCATTTCGTAGTTGGCGATGCGTGCGGAGATCTCGGCGTCGGGTGTACCGGCGAACTGGTGCTCGTGCAACTCGCGCAGGCGGTCGAGGGCGAGGCGGCGGTTCTCCGGTGAAACGCCGGCGGGATTGTTGAGATAGAGCACGGGATCGGCGCCGGAGCGAAAGCGGACGCCTTGGTGCTTAGCGGGGAGAAAACCAGAACCCCAGAGGTGCGACATGAGGGGCTGGCCCTTTTTGTCTTTCGTGATGAGCACAACGAAGGACGGGAGATTGGCGTTGGTGCTGCCGAGACCGTAGTCGAGCCACGAGCCGAAACTCGGGCGGCCGGGAATCTGCGAACCCGTCTGCATGAACGTCACGCCCGGGCCGTGGTTGATCGACTCCGTGTGCATCGAACGAATAATGCAGAGGTCGTCCGCGATTTTCGCGGTGTGGGGGAGGAGATCGCTGAACCATCCGCCGCTGTGGCCGTATTGGGAAAACTTAAACGGGGACCCGGCGATGGGGATGGAACTCTGGTTGCCCGACATGCCGGTGAGGCGTTGGCCGCCGCGCACGCTGTCGGGGAGTTGCTCGCCGTGGCGCTGATTGAGGAGCGGTTTATAGTCGTAGAGATCGAGCTGCGAAGGGCCGCCGGATTGGAAGAGATAGATGATGCGTTTGGCCTTTGGGGCGAAGTGCGGGAGCCCGGGGAGGGCGGAAGCGGAGGAGGGGGAGAGGGGGAGAGGGGGAGACGGGGGGGCAGGTGTGGCGGCGGTGGCGTCGCGACCGAGGAGGTCGGCGAGAGCGATGCCGCCGAGGCCGAGAGCGAGGCGGTTGAGGCACTCGCGGCGGCTCATCGAGAGCCACGGGGCGTGGCCGGTGCAGAGGGGGGGGGCGGGCGAATTGGGCGGCATGGCACTCATCAGCGTTTCACGACGAAGGCGTCGTGGTTCATGAGGGTGTTGACGAGGGTGGCGGTGGCGGCGATTTCAGGAGCGGGGAGCGTGGGATCGCGCGGGGTGTCTCCGACGGCGAGGCTGGCGACGGCGGATTCGGGGTGGCTGCGGAAGTGGGCGAGCTGTTCGTCGTAGAGTTGGGTGAGAATCGTTTGCTCAGTGGCGTCGGGCGGCCGCGAAAGGAGTTGGTGAAACGCAGCGGCGACGATTGGATCGCGCTGGGCGGCGTGGTCGCGGTGGAGTTTTTCGGCGAGGACGCGGGCGGCTTCGACGAATTGGGGTCCATTGAGCAGGACGAGGGCTTGGAGCGAGGTGTTGGTGGTGTCGCGACGGGCCACGCAGACGACGCGCTTCGGGACGTCGAAGGCTTCGAGCATCGGAGCGGGGCCGGTGCGTCGCCAAAAAGTGTAGACGCTGCGACGGTAGAGCGCTTCGCCTTTGCCGGCGGGAGCGGGTTTGAACGATTCGGGAATGTCGTAGGTATAGACGGGAGGGCCGCCGATTTTTTCCACGAGGAGGCCGGACGTGGCGAGCGCTTGGTCGCGGACCATTTCAGCCGGGAGCCGATGGCGAGGGCCGCGGGCGAGCCAAACGTTTTCGGGATCGTCGGCCATGATCTCCGGCGTGGTGAAACTCCGTTGGCGGTAAGTTTGCGAGAGGACAATGGTCTTGTGGAGTGCCTTCACGTCCCAGCCGGAGCGGATGAATTCACCGGCGAGCCAGTCGAGGAGCTCCGGATATTCGGCGCGATCGCCCTGACTACCGAAGTCGTCGGCGGTCTTGACGAGGCCCCGGCCGAAAAGCGATTGCCAAAAACGATTCACCGTCACGCGGGCGAGGAGTGGGTGGCGGGGATCGGTGAGCCAACGCGCGAGGCCGAGGCGGTTGCGGGGTTGATCGGAGGGAAAGGCCGGGAGGGCGGCAGGAGTGTCGGGGCGAACGGCGGCGCCGCGTTGGTCGTATTCGCCACGCTTCAGGATGAAGGCGGTTTTGGGCGTGGGTAGCTCGCGCATGACCATGATCTCCTTGGCCTCGTCAGCGAGTTTGGTTTGCGCGGCGCGGGCGGCAGTGAGTGCCGCGAGCGCGGCGCGGTAGGGCTCATCGTGATTCGCGAGGTAAGTTTCGAAATCGGGAGGGACGGGAAGCTGGGCGTCGGCGGTGTAGACCGTGTGGACTTCGGAGGCGGTGAGCTCGCGGCTGAAAACGCGGAGGTCGTCGACGAGCCCGCCTTTGAAGCCGCGGTCGCGGAAACGCTCGCCGAGGGCGATGGTGTCGCCGCCACCGCCGGTGAGGTCTTTCGTGAGATGGTCGCGGATGATCTCCGTGCGAGCGGGTTGGCCATCGATGAACAGGCGAAGGCCGGCGGCGCGGCTGGAGCCATCGTTGGTGACGGTGACGTGAACCCATTGGTTGAGGGGGAGCGGATCGGTGGCGCGGACAGAAATCGCGTCGCCGGGCCAGAAGTGAATGAGCGACCATTTCGCGCGGCCTTCCTCGATGAGGAGTTCGTAGCCTCGGCTGCCGGCGTCGGTCCAGGCGCGGGAGCGATGGAGAATGACGGCGCGTTCTTTGACGTCGGGAGTTTGGAGCCAAAGGGAAATCGTGAACGGGTCGTGACGGTGGAAATTGCCGAGCTTGGTTTGGACGGCGTGATCGCCGGAGAGGCGAAGCGCAGAGCCGGCGCCGGGACGGCCGGGCACGGATTCGTTTTCCTTCGGCGTGGAGGCGTAGTTGTCGGGATCGCGGGAATTGGCGAAGCGGGCGAGGTTGGGGGATTTTTCCTCGGAGGGTGCCGTCTCGGCGGGTGGTGTGACGGGCGTTGTGGCGGGTGGCGTGGCGGGTGCGGCTGCTTTATTTTTTTTGGTAGCGGGAGTGGGTTTGGGCGGTAGCGGCGTGGTGTCGCGGATGTCGAAATCGAAACGAGCAATCTCGCCGGAGATCGCCGTGGGAGAGGCGGCGGGTGGTTGGGCGAGCCAGGTGGCAAAGGCGTCGCGGCGCGAGTCGCGCAGCGCGGCGAGTGCGGTTTCGGCGGATTTCACGGCAGCGGTGGCGGCGCTGAATTTATCTTGGTGTGCGGTGTTCGGCACCCACATCGCGGGTGTCGGGGCGGACTGAGTGAAGAAGGAGTAGAGGCCGGCTTCGTCGATGTTTTGGAAAAACGCGGCGAGGGCGTAGAAATCTTTCTGGGGAATCGGATCGAATTTGTGGTCGTGGCAGCGGGCGCACTCGAGGGTGAGGCCGAGGAATGCGGTGCCGAAGGTGGTCACGCGGTCGTTGACGTAGTTGACGCGATATTCCTCTTCGATGGAGCCGCCCTCGGTTTCCTGCGGATGGAGGCGGTTAAAGGCGGTGGCGAGGATTTGGTCTTCGGTGGCGTTGGGCAAAAGATCGCCGGCGAGTTGGTCGGTGACGAATTGGTCCCAGCGAAGGTTGGCGTTGAAGGCCTTTATGACCCAGTCGCGCCACGGCCACATGTCGCGCTCGCGGTCGACTTGGAAACCGTAGCTGTCGGCGTAACGCGCCACGTCGAGCCAGTCCGTCGCCATACGCTCGCCGTAGCGCGGCGAGGCAAGGAGGCGGTTGACGAGATTTTCGATTGCCGATTTTGGATTTTCGATTGACGCGCGCTCGAAGGCTTCGAGTTCGGCGAGGGTCGGCGGGAGGCCCGTGAGATCGAAGGAGAGCCGGCGAATGAGGGTGGCGCGGTCGGTTTCGGGTTGGGGGGCGAGTTGGCGGCGGGCTAATCCTTCGAAGACGACGCGATCGATCGGGTGGACCGCACGCGCCGTGGTGGGCGGGGTGGCGGGCGCGAGGGGCGCGAAGGCCCAGTGATTTTGATAGGGCGCGCCCTCGTCGATCCAGCGCTTGAGGATATCGACCTCGGCGGGAGTGAGGCGGGCCATCTTCGCATCGGGCGGAGGCATCATGTCGTCCTCATCGGCGCTGGTGATGCGCAGCACGAGATCGCTGTCGGCGCTCTTGCCGGGGACGATCACGGTGGAACCGTTTTTCACGCGGAGTGCACCTTCGCGGGTATCGAGACGGAGCTTGCCCTTGCGGCCGGTTTCATCGGGGCCATGGCAGTGATAGCACTTGTCCGAGAGGATTGGGCGCACGTCGCGGCCAAAATCGACCGGTGCGGCGGCACCGGCGACGACCTTCAGGCTGAGCAAGAGGGCCAGAAATCGAAATGGACGGAGGATCGGGAGAACCATGATCGGAGACATAGGAATCACTATGAAAGGATGTCTTTGACAAGCTGCCCGTGCACATCGGTCAGGCGGTAGTCGCGGCCGAGGTGGCGGTAGGTGAGGCGCTCGTGCTGGATGCCGAGCAGGTGCAGCGCGGTGGCGTTGAGGTCGTGAATATGCACGGGGTCGCGCACGATGTTGTAGGAAAACTCGTCGGTCTCGCCAAACACGTGCCCGCGCTTCACGCCCGCCCCCGCGAGCCAAATCGTGAAGCAGCGCGGGTGATGGTCGCGGCCGTAGTTGTCGGTGGTGAGCGTGCCTTGCGAATACACAGTGCGGCCAAACTCGCCGCCCCACACGACGAGCGTGTCGTCGAGCAGGCCGCGTTCCTTGAGGTCGGCGAGCAGCGCGGCGGTGGGCTGATCCGTGTCGTGGCACTGGCTGCGGATGTCGCGGGGCAGGTTGAGGTGCTGGTCCCAGCCGCGGTGGTAGAGCTGGATGAAACGCACGCCGCGCTCGGCGAGGCGGCGCGCGAGCAGGCAATTGGCGGCATAGGTGCCGGCCTTGCGCGACTCGGGGCCGTAGGCCTCGAACACCGCCGCCGACTCCGCCGAGAGATCGGCGAGCTCGGGGACGGAGGCCTGCATGCGAAAGGCCAGTTCGAACTGGTCGATACGCGCCTGCGTCTCCGGGTCCTGATAGTCGGCGAGCGTGCCGCGATTGAGCGCGCCGAGATCGTCGAGCAGTGCGCGGCGGTGCGCGCGGTCAATACCCGGCGGGTCGGAGAGAAACAGCACGGGATCCTTGCCCGAGCCGAAGCGCACGCCCTGGTATTTCGAGGGCATGAAGCCGGCGCTCCACATGCGCTCGTGTAGCGGTTGGGCGTTGCCCTGGCCCGACGGCCGTGAAATCAGCACGACGAAGGCGGGCAGATTCTCGTTTTCCGAGCCGAGCCCGTAAGCGGTCCACGCACCGAACGACGGGCGCCCGGCGAGCTCGGCACCGGTTTGCAGGAGTGTCATCGCCGGGTCGTGATTGATCGCCTCGGTGTGCATCGAGCGGACAACGCAGATCTCGTCGGCGAGCTTCGCGGTGTGGGGAAGCAAGTCGCTCACCCAGAGCCCGCTCTGGCCGTGCTGCTGAAACGGAAAAATCGACGGCGCGATCCGCAGGTGCTTCTGCTCGGAGGTCATCCCGGTGAGCCGCTGGCCGCCGCGCACGGAATGGGGCAAATCGGTGCCGAAGCGCGACGCGAGGCCGGGCTTGTAGTCGAAGAGATCGATCTGCGAGGGCGCGCCGGCTTGCGTGAGCCAGATGACGCGCTTGGCCTTCGGCGCGAAATGCGGCAAGCCCGGGCGGGCGGCCGCGGCGGAGAAAAGTCGTGGGTTAAGCAACGTGGCGAGCGCCGCCGCGCCGAGGCCCGCGACGCCGCGGCCCAGGAAATCCCGGCGGGTAAGAAACGCAGAGTGTGGCGAAATATTCATGGTGGTCAGTTGCGTGAGACTGCCTCGTCCATGCAGAGGATCGTGCCGGCGACGGCGGCGTAGCTGGCGAGTTCGGCGGCGTCGAAGGTCGCGTCGGGCGCCGTCGCGCCGACGCGCACGTAGGCGGCGGTCGCGGCGGGATCGGTCGCAAACGCGCGCTGCGAGCGCGCCTGCGCACGGACGAGCAAGTCGAGTTCTGGGGAGCGGGGCGCGCGGGAGAGCACGAGGCGGAACCCGTGCGCCAGACGCGCGGCGGAATCAGCGCCGCCCTCGCGGAGCATGCGATGCGCGAGCACGCGCGCGGCCTCGACGTAGGTCGGGTCGTTCATGAGGTTGAGCGCCTGCAGCGGAGTGTTGGTGCGCACGCGCTGCACGGTGCAGGTCTCGCGGAACGGTAGGTCAAACGCGAGGAGCGCGGGGTGCGGCACGGAGCGTTTCCAATACGTGTACAGCGTGCGGCGATACAAATCGGCGCCGGTGCCGGGCACATAAACCGTGGTGCCTGTGCCGGCGGTAACCTGCTCGTAGAGGCCGGGCGGATGGTAGGGTTTCACGGAGGGCCCGCCCATGGTGGGGACGAGCAAGCCGCTGACAGCTAGCGCGGAGTCGCGCACGGCCTCGGCCGGTAGACGGAAACGCGACGCGCGGGCGAGCAGGCGGTTCTCCGGATCACGCGCGAGCAGTTCGGGCGTGAAGCGCGAGCTTTGCGCATAGGTCGCGCTTGAGACGAGGATGCGGAGCAACGACCTCACGTCCCAGCCGCTGCGGATGAACTCTTGCGCGAGCCAATCGAGCAGCTCGGGGTGGCTCGGCCTCTCGCCCTGCGAGCCGAAGTCGCCCGCGGTCCGCACTAGGCCGGTGCCAAACACGAGCTGCCAGAGACGATTCACGGTGACGCGCGCTGGGAGAGGATTTTCCGGGCTCACGAGCCAGCGAGCGAGGCCGAGCCGGGTGCGCGGCCATGCCGGGTCCATCGGCGGCAAAATCGCGGGCGTGGCGGGGAAGACCCGCTCGCCGGGATGATCGTAGGCGCCTCGCATCAGGATGTGGGTGGCGCGCGGCTCGGCACGCTCGGCCATGACGAGCGTCGTGGGAATCGCTTCGTCGGTGCGCCTGATCTCGCGAGCGAGCGTGGCGATTCGGTCCGAGAGCTGGCGGTACGCGGGGAGTTGGAACGTGCGGTGCGCGCGCAGCAGATCCACGTCGGCGGCGGTGCGGGCCGCAGAGGGGAAGCCGGCCGCGGCGACGACGGCGTTCGGGGCGAGCAGTGCGGGATCCTCGGCGGTGACGTGGACTTCCCACGACGTGGGGCCGGTGGACTCGCTCCCGTCGAGCGCGATTTGAAGCTCGACTGTTCCGTCGGTGGCGACGAAACCGCCCTCGATTTCGACGACGACGGCGGCGGGTCGCTCGGTGGCGGCGGCGAGGGTCAGGCGTGTCTCGCGATCCTGATCGACGAGGAGCGTGGCCGCGGCGACAGCGACCGAGTCGGCGGCGGCGGCGGCACGGAGCGGGAGCGCGTTGCGCGCGGGCTTGCCGTTCACCACGGCCGTGGTGCTCATCGTATGGAAAGAAAAGGTCGAGACCTCGCTGGGGCCCGTTGCGCTGAGGCGTACCGCCGTCGCGCGAGTGAGCGAGGCTTTCACGCGCAGCGTGATGCGGTTGACGCGGTTCTCGAGCGCGGAGATCTGCACCCGGCGGCGCGACGCATCGATCGGCAAATCGAGGTTGGGCGCAGTCGCGCCTACGATCTCGGCGGGTATCCAAACGACGGATGCCACGGTGAGGCGCTGCTCCCACGCTTGGAGTTCGGCGGCGCTTTGCGCGGCGGCGAGGGCGGGGAGGCCCGCGAGCGCGGCCTCGCGCTCGCGCTCGAGTTCCCCGAGCTTTGCCTCCGCGGAGGGTGCGGGCAGGCGGAGCATCGGCGGTGCGTTACGGCGGATGCTGGCCGCGTAGGTGCCCTTGCCGGTCTCGGGCAGGTTGTTGAAGAACGCCTTGAGGCTGTAGAAGTCCCGCTGCGTAAAGGGGTCGAATTTGTGGTCGTGGCAGCGCGTGCAGTTGAAGGTCTGCGCGAGCCACGCGGTGGCGACGGTCTCGACGCGATCGGCGGTGGCCTCGGCGAGAAACTCGTCGGCGATCACGCCGCCCTCCTCGTTGAGGATGTGGTTTCGGTTGAAGCCGGTCGCGATTTTCTGCTCGAGCGTGGCGTTGGGCAACAGGTCGCCGGCGAGCTGCTCGATGGTGAATTGATCGAACGGTTTGTTGTCGTTAAACGCCCGGATCACCCAGTCGCGCCACGCGTGCATCTCGCGGTCGCGGTCCACTTGGTAGCCGTTGGTGTCGGCGTAGCGCGCGACGTCGAGCCAGTCGGAGGCCATGCGTTCGCCGTAGTGGGGGGACGAGAAAAGAGCCGAGAGCTGGGCGTCCAGAGCGGACAGACGGAAAGCAGCGACGGTCTCCGGGGACGGAGGCAGTCCGGTGAGGTCGAAGCTCACGCGGCGGAGGAGGGTTGCGGGATCGGCGGGTGGCGAGGGGGCGAGGCCCTCGCGCTCGAGGCGGGCGAGGATAAAGCGGTCGACGGGATTGCGGACCCAGCTTTCGTTTTTCACGGCGGGTGGCGTGACGGGGCGGAGCGGCTCGTAGGCCCAGTGACGCTCGTAGCGCGCGCCCTCGGCGATCCAGCGGCGGAGGGTTTCCTTTTGCTCGGGGGTAACGGTCTTGTGGGCCTCGGGGGGCGGCATGAGTTCGTCGTCTTGCGCACTCGTGAGGCGGAGCCACGCCTCCGATTGATCGGGGCGGCCGGGCACCAGGGCGCGGAAGCCTTGGCGCTCGGCGGTGGCGCCCTCGTAGGTGTCAAGGCGGCGATGGCCCTTGCGGTTGGCGGCGTCGGGGCCGTGGCATTGAAAGCAGTTGTCCGATAGAATCGGGCGGACGTCGCGGTTAAAAGTCAGTGGCTCGGCGGCGCGGAGAGGTGCGGCGTTGAGGCAGGCGCCGATGGCGCCGATTAGCGCGAACAGTGAGGTGAGACGGCGACGGGGAGGGGGCACGATGCGAGTGAAATGTGAAGTGAAATGTTGCCGAACGCATCGGTCGGGTCAACGACCCGAATGAATTAAGATGGCTGACAGGAAACGGGATTTTGCTCTCAAGAAACAGCCACTGCATCGGCTGGTTGAAGGGAGAAGCCGAGGAGGGCCGCGTGTTTGCTGAGCGAACGCTCTTTGTGTTGGCGGGTGAGGGCCGGATTGCCGAGCTTGCCAGGATCGAATGCCGTGCGGGCCTTGATCATGGTGGAGAGGATGCGCGCCAGCTTGTGGGCCAGAGCCGTGACGGCTCCGGCCGGGCCGGGGAAAAAACGAAGACAACGAGTCACGCCAACTGCGTGCCCCGTTACATGGGGCGTATTTTCAGAATCGCGTGGTGAGTTGGAGCGAAGTGGTGCGGGGCGCACCGCGAGCCTGGTTGCCCTGCCAGTACATGATGTCTTGCACGTTTTGAACGCGCAGCACGATCGAGACACTCTTGTTAAAGAGTTTCGTCCGGTAGGAGGCGCTCGCATCATGGCGTAAAAAGCCGCGCACATTGGGCCGCTTTCCGTCGCGAAATACCATACCGTGAGTGACGGTGAAGCTCTTCAGCATCTGGCCCGGTAGATCGTACTTTTGAAAGACGCTCCACGATTCACGTCCTGGACCGTTCGTCAGCGGGCCGCCCACGGTAGCGGGGCTCCGCCGGTTGGATAAAACGAAGGCACGGAGGTTCGTGTAGGTAACGAGTAATTGGTAGCCCTTGAAGGGCCTCACCGTAATGTCGGTCTCCCAACCGTGCGAGCGTGAGGACACATCCTGAACGGAGCGGCCAACCTGAAGGCCGAGCCCGGCATCGATGAAGTCTTGCTCGATCGTCGCACGAACATCGTTGATTCTATCCACCTGGAAGGCAGTGGCATTGATTATCAGGCGGTTCTCAAGGAAGGCGGTCTTGATGCCAGCATCGAGGCCTTCGCCGCTGATATGCTTTGAGAGCGGATCGCCGTAAATATCGACGCTGCCGACCGGTACGCCGGAAAAGGAGCGACTCGTCGAAACAAAAACCGACAGATCGTTAGTGACGCGGTAGGTTAGGCCGAACGTGGGAGAAACGGCATTCTCATCACTCACCGTATTCCGCGCGAGCACGCTGGTATTGAGAGGATTTTGGCTGGCGATCGTGCCCATGTCGTGACGCGCCCCGGCCATGAGAAACACCCGGCTATTGAACAGCGCGAAGACGTTGGTGAGGGAGTAAGCGTAACGTCTGACCTGGGATGTCCGCCGGTCACGGGGTATGTTCCAGCGCGAATCATCGAGCATCTCGGTCCACGCGCCGGCGGTACCGGTACTGAACCGGTAGGGGGAGAGCGGGGCGGTATCGAATCGAAAGCGTAATTGGTCATAGTCGATCAACTCCGCCCCAAGGATGGACTGCTGTTCGATCCCAAAATATTTGAATCGCCCCACCAGATCGGCCTGCGAGGTGAACGTCTTGAAGGTGTCGTTATCGTCGGTTCCGAGGAGCGTGATGGTGTCGGGTACGGCGAGCCCATTAACTGTTTTCACAGTCATCGCACCGTTGACCCGGCGGTCGTACTTTTGGGTTCGGGAGTAGTTTGCGGAAGCACGCACCGAGAACATGTCATTGAAACGATGCTCCACCTGATTGCTGGTGCGGATAATCTGTTGGTCGCGGCGGTTGTTGGGCCCAAAGGGATTAAAATCCCAGGGAATATAAACGCCGTTGGCATTGATGCCGTTGAGGATGTTGTTACCACGAAAGGTTAAATAAGTGAGAGCGGTCGTACCCCCCTGGCGCGGTGCGGGTAGCGCGGCCAGATAGTCGATGTATTCGACGTTGGTGGTCAGGCGCGTATTCTCCGTCAGCTTGTAGGACAGCGCTCCGTAGAGGACGGTGCGGTTGTTCCAGGCAAATTGCTGCCAGGCGTCACCTGCTTGGCGGACCAAGACGAAGCGGGAGGACAAGCGCTTGGTCAGCGGGATGGTGACATCCGCGTCTGCACGTCGCATGCCCCAGTTGTCACCGCGTAGGGTGATGGTGGCTGTCTGCCTGGTTCCTGGTACTTTGGAAATCGAGTTCATCATGCCACCGACGTCCACGACGCCGGAGAGCAGCGAACTGGGCCCCTTCAGGACTTCGATGCGATCTATGGTGGCGGAATCGAAGAGCATGCTGGGAGACGGTTCACGGATGCCGTTACGATAGGGATTATTCTGTCTGAAGCCGCGTACCTGGTAGCCATTGTTATCGTTGGTCTGGTCCTGATCGCCGACACTGGTAACGCCACTCATGTAATCGCTCGCATCGGTCATCGTGAGCGCGCCGATGTCGCTCAAGAATTCGCTGGTCAACACCTGGACCGAGCGCGGGAGGTCTTTCAGCTGCATATTGGTCCGAGTGCCGGAGAGCGTATTGGTCGCCACCCAGCCAGAGTCGATGCCGGTCACATTGAATTCGGGAAGCAGGATCGTTTCTTCGGCGGCGACCGATCCGGCGATGGGCTTGGCATCCTTGTCAGCCTGGTTCGGCGAGATCGGGGCGGTTTGCGCCAACGCCGATTGGGTGAGGGCGAGGAGACCGGCGAAGGCGGTGAGCAGAGTGCGTGAGGGTTTCATGGGTTGGGTCTTGGGTGTAGATTGCGGATCGGAACCAAGTCCGACTTCCCCTTCGCGCGGGGTGGTCTCTGGCGGGGACACGGTGACCATAAGGGCGCCGGATTTTTGATCTTGGACGACCGTGAGCTTCGTGTGGGCGACGAGGCGGTTGAGGGCCTCGCGGGCGGTAAATTCGCCGGAGAGCGGATTGGTCGTGATGCCGCGCACCTTGGTCACGACGTAGACGACCTGTTCGCCGGATTGCTCGACGAATTGACGGAGCGTCTGCTCGGCGTCGCCGCCGGCCAATTGGTAGCGGCGCGTGCCGGAGGGATCGGCGGCGTGGGAAGCCCGCGCGGAAAGCGCGGCGAGCACGATGAGCAGAATCGCTCGGCGCAGGGCATTAACCGATCGGCACACGCGGAGGAGAAAAGGGGTGAGGGTTTGGAGCATCCATAACGGTCGCTCGGTCGCGATGAGGCGGGGAAGTGAGCAGGCCGGTCATAGGTTCAGACGGACAGTAGGCGCGGACGGGCTACGCGGGGCGGAAAATTATTTCGCCGCGCGCAGCACGAGACGGGTGGCGTCCGAGCGGTCGACAAGGATTTCGTTGCCGGACTCGAGCAGTTGGACAAAAGCCTCGACGTGTTCCGGCCGGAAGCTGCCGCCGATAGGGAGAGTCGCCAAGGTCGGGTCGGCCAAGACGATCTGGATCGGATTGCGGCGGTTAAACTGCGCGGCGACCTCGGCGAGAGGCGTGGCGGCGAACACGAGCGAAGGCCCCTGCCAAATGAGCGCGGTGCGCACGGCTTCGGGCGCGATACGTTCGACCCGGGGCGGAGTGACGGGGCCGTTGGTCGCGACGACGGCGCGTTCGTTGGCGATGAGCAGAGTGGGGCCGGGGTTGGGCGGAGTTTCCGCCCGGGCTCGCGCGGGCGGGCCGGCGAGGGACGGGGTTTCGGTCGGCGAGACCGCGACCTTGCCCTCGGTGACGAGCACCTCGACCTCGCCCGCGCCGAGGCGGACGTTGAATGCCGTGCCGACGGCGCGCACGGCGATGCCTTGAGCCTCGACCTGAAACGGACGCGCGGGATTTTTGGCGACCGTGAAGTGCGCTTCACCGTGCATGAGACGCACGCGGCGCTCAACGGCGGTATATGTGACCTCGGCGGCGGTGTCGCCGTTGAGCTCGAGCACCGAATGATCGGCAAGGATGACGCGTTCGTAGCCGCCGGCGGTCGTGGTGTAACGCAGCGTTGAGGTCGAGGTGGTGCGGACTGCCCAGAAGCCGAGGGTGAGCATGAGCGCGGCGGCGAAGGCGAAAGCGCGGAAGGGAAAGATGACGCCGCGACTGGGCCGGGCGGGGGCCGACAAGAGGTCGCGGTCGGGATGGCGCTGGGCGGTGGGGCGGAAATTGCGCAACGGCTGCAACGTGGCCCAAGCGCGCTCAAGGCGGCAGACGGCGTCGGCGTGGCGCGGATCGGCGGCGCACCATCGCTCGAATGCGGCGGCGTCGGCGGCTGAAAACGTGTCGTCGCGTTGCGCGAGCCAAGCGGCGGCCGTGGCGGCGATCGATTCATCGTCGGACGGGCGCGGCGGAGGGGAGCCGGGGTGAGCGTTCATGGTGTGTCCTCGGTAGCGGGGCGGCGGAGGGTGCTGACGCCGCGTTCTTCAAAGTAATCGGCGCAGCGCCTCATGCCCTTGGCGAGCTGGGCTTTTACGGTGTGTTCGGAGAGGCGAAGTTCGGCGGCGATCTCCTTGTGCGAAAGCGCGTAGAGCAGGCGGAGGGTTAGGACTTGTCGGCAGCGCTCCGGGAGAACGCGCACGGCGGCGGAGAGCAGTTCGAGCTCCTGCTGCTTGTTGACCGCCTCAGCGGCGTTGGGGGCGTCCTCCATGACCGAGAGGGTGGAGAGATCGGCCATGCCCTCGATGGAAACGACTTTGCGGCGGCGGAAAAAATCGAGGGCGGCGTTGCGGGCGGTCGTAAAGAGAAAGGCCTTGGCGTAGCCCACGCGGCCGGTTTCCCGCGCGCGGATCAGGCGGGCGTAGGATTCTTGGACGAGATCGTCGATATCGGGGAGCGAGGGGAAGACGGCCCGCAAATAGGAACGAAGGGAAGACTCGTGGGGTTGAACCTCCTCGTTGAACCAACGGGTGTTTTCGGATTTCGGCATTGGGCGGTGAGGTGGGGACCCGCGGGGAGGAAGCGAGTGCGGCGGAAAATGGGCAAGCGCGGGAGTCGGAAATATTTTCTCACCGAGCATAGCCTGAAGCGCGGGCTGGCCCGTCTAGGGGGACGGCGGATAAGATTTTGCAAGAAAAGCCCGGGACCGTTTGTCACCGGGTGGGTGACAAGCCCTCCGGCCGACGCGGCGTGCGGCCGGGCGTGCAGCGGCGGGCGAGGCCAACCCACAGAACCGAGCGGAGGAGCGGTCAGGCGGTGCATCTTGGCGTCGGGTGGAGGCATCATTTCCTCCGGGGCGGTGCTGGTGACGCGGAAGATGATTTCGCTCTCCGCGCTTTTTCCGGGGATGATCACGGCCAAATTGTTTTTCACGCGGAATGCACCTTCCTTGGTGTCGAAGCGGAGTTTGGCTTTGCGTCCGATCTCATCGGGGCCGTGGCAGTGGTAATACCCACGTCTCGTGATATTTGGATGATAGTCGAAACACCACTCGCTCACGCTCGCGGCTACCGGCAGTCAAAAACTCAAATGACGTTGGTATGACACTTGTCCGACAAGATCGGGCGCACGTCGCGGCCGTAGTCGACGGGGGCGGCGCCGACGCAGAGGTTCAAGCCGATGGAAACGACTACGGCGAACAGCGGGGTGAGACGGCAACTGAGAGTGGGCACAGCGGGGGAGCGAGATGGGCGAACAGAAATTGGACTACCGGGGTGTGGTGCGGGATGGGGGCAGGCGGGTGCGGTTAGCGCGGAGCAAGGGGCGAGAGACGCAGTTCGGCGCGGGCGCCGTTGATGACGCGGTCCCAGTCGAAGGCGGGGCCGGGGTCGGTCTTGTTGGTCTGGATATGGTAGTGGCCGAGGACGCCGCCGTAGGTCTTGAGGGTTTCGTCGGGGAGTTTTCCCGGGATAAGTTTTCCGGACGCGTCGCGCGGGTAATCGCAGGCGATTTTGGGAAATACTTTGCAGAGTGCGGCCGTGAGTTTCGTGAGCGCGGCGTATTGCTGCGGGGTGAGGTCGTATTGGACGAGCTCGGTGTTTTGGATGGTGCCGCGCACGGGAGTGGGGCGGGCGGGATGACCGACAAAATTTTTCGTGTAGATCATGGGGTCTTTGATCGAGGCCGGGATGGTGATCGTGGGGCGGCCGGTGGCGTCGGGCTGATACCACGCGTTGAGGACTTTCAGGTCGCCGGGTGGGTAAGCGCCCATGTTGGCGATCTCGACGCCGACGGAGCGAGTGTTGGAGGTCGTGGCGTGGAAGGCGCGCTCCTTGAGGTCGAGGGTTTGGTAGAGGGTGCCGTCGATATCCAACATGAAGTGAATGCTGAGGCCGCGGTGATCGTGGAGGACGTTGAAGCAGGTTTTGCTAATGCCGCAGACGTCGTAGTGCATGACGAACTGGTCGACGACATTGCGCAGCGTGGGCAGATCCCAGCCGCCGCCGCGGATGCGCTCGAGATCCTCGGGGGTGAGCGAGGGATCGCGGCGGAGGCCGTAGCGCGCGGGGGACTTGAGATCCTTCACCGCCGCAGTTGATTTTTCGAAGCTGCTGTCGTCGAGCGGGGAGAAGCGGCGCTCCGTGCGGTAGGCGTCGTAGCCTTGTGGGTCCAGCCAAGTGATCACGCGCGTGCCGGTGTGGAAGAGTTGGCCGGCGACGATGATTTCGTCACCCGTGCGTTTGGTGAGTGTGCCGGGGCGGTGGAGGCAGCTGGTGGTGAGGAGGAGCGCGCCGAGGGCGAGGAGGACGGGGAAGACGCGGAAGAGGGAGAGATGGAGCGAGGGGGAGAGATGGAGCGAGGGGGAGAAGGGGAGAAGGGCGGTGCGCGACATGGCGGGAAGGGTGAAGACAGAGCGTGGCGCGGAGGATGGAGGGAGCTCAATCGTGAAAGGAGGCGAGAAAGGAAGGTTTTTCGGCGTGTGCGCTGCCGTGAGGAACTGTACGAGTAGGGGATGAAATTTTTCAGCAGCACGTGGACCTGGGTGGTGTTGGCTTTGAGTCTGACGATCCCGGACCGGGTCAGTTGCGCGGCCGACACGAAGCCTCCGGTGATGCTCGGCAACGAGGTGCTCGCGGCGGACGGGTTCAAGGTGCTCGCGGGGAAGCGCGTGGGGCTCATCACTAATCCTTCAGGCGTGAATCGGAGGTTGGAGACAACACTCGACGTTTTGCGCGCGGCACCGGGAGTGAAGCTCGCGGCGTTGTTCGGACCGGAGCACGGAATTTATGGTGATGTGCCGGCGGGCGACAAGATTGAGAGTCGCACGGATGAACGGACGGGGCTGCCGGTGCACTCGCTCTACGGTGCGACGCGCAAACCGACGCCGGCCATGCTCAAGGGGCTCGATGTGGTGGTCTACGATTTGCAGGACACGGGGTGTCGTTCCTACACGTTTGTCAGCACGATGGGGCTCGCGATGGAAGCGTGCGGCGAGGCGGGCGTGGAGTTCGTGGTGCTCGACCGGCCGAATCCTCTCGGGGGATTGCGGATCGAAGGGACGCTCATCGAGCAGGAGAAGCTGCGCTCGTTCGTGAGCCAGTGGGACGTGCCCTACGTGTATGGCATGACGTGCGGCGAACTCGCGCGGATGATCAATGAACGCGGTTGGATTAGAAAACCGTGCAAGCTCACGGTGGTGCCGATGCGGGGGTGGCAACGCACGATGGTGTGGGCGGACACGGGGCTGCCGTGGGTGCCGGCCTCACCGCATGTGCCGAAGGGCGACTCCCCAATGTTTCAAGTGGCGACGGGGATGATCGGCGAGGTGGGCGGAGCCAGTATCGGAATTGGATATACGCTCCCGTTTGAGTGTATCGGAGCGCCGAAGGTGAATCCACAGGCGCTCGCGGCGAAGCTAAACGGCTACGGCCTGGCGGGAGTGAAGTTTCGACCGCTCACCTACAAGCCGTTCTACGGGGCGTTCAAAGACGAACTCGTCGGTGGGGTGCAGGTGTATTTCACGGACCCGGCGAAGGCGCCGCTGACGGCGATCAACTACTACGCGATGGAAGCGTTGAAGCAGGTGGCGGGACGCGACGTGTTCGCGGAGGCAGTGAAGGCGAACAAGAAGTTCGATATGTTCGACAAGGTGAACGGCACGGACGCGACGCGGCTGGCGCTGCAGGCGGGGAGATCGGCGGCGGAGATCGTCGCCGGGTGGAGAGCAGGCGAGGAAAAATTC
>Ga0209829_10000254_pt1 | contig 49480 bp, 36 predicted proteins | sample C_140205_EF_Meta_FD_187311 | JGI IMG/M metagenome (GOLD analysis project Ga0209829, IMG submission 187311) | Freshwater microbial communities from Lake Croche, Canada to study carbon cycling - C_140205_EF_MetaG (SPAdes) (version 2) | ecosystem: Environmental > Aquatic > Freshwater > Lake...
CGATGGACCTGGGATTCGGTGGTGCGCGCGCCGATGGCTCCCCAAGCGATCAGGTCGGCGATGTATTGCGGAGAAATGGTGTCGAGGAACTCGGTGCCAGCGGGAATGCCGAGATTCGCGAGGTCGAGCAGCAGCCCACGCGAGACACGCAGGCCGTGGTTGATGTCGAACGAATCATCGAGGTGCGGATCGTTGATCAGACCCTTCCAGCCAACGGTCGTGCGCGGCTTTTCAAAATACACGCGCATCACGATCAGCAGGTCGTCCTTCAGGCGGTCGGCGTGCTCCTTGAGCTTCTTGCCATACTCGATCGCCGCTTCCGGATCGTGGATCGAGCAGGGGCCGATCACGACGAGGAGCCGGTCGTCCGCACCCTTGAGGATCGCATCGGACTGCTCCCGGGCACTGGCCACGAGTTCGGAGGCCTCCTCGCTGAGCGGCAGGTAGTAATTGAGCACAGCAGGGGAAATCAGCGGATTGGTCCCGGAAATGCGGAGGTCGTCGGTGCGGTGGCGCGTCACGACGTGGATGGAGACGGTTCAAGTTTTCAGTTTCAAGTTCCAAGTGACAAACCGGGGCATTAGGCTCAGGAATCCACACGATGAGCACTCCCAAAGAACGCGCCGATGTCCTGCTGGTCAGCCGGGGGCTGGTCGATACCCGCGAGCAGGCGCAGCGGCTGATTCTGGCCGGCGAGGTGAGATCCGGCGACCGTCCGATCGACAAATCGAGCATGAAGCTCCCGGTCGACGCCCCACTGGAGGTCAAGGAGCGTCAGAAATACGTTGGTCGCGGCGGCCTGAAAATGGAGGGCGCGATGGAGGCCTTCGGGATCGATCCGACAGGCTGGACCTGCCTCGACGTCGGGGCCTCGACCGGTGGCTTCACCGACTGCCTGCTTCAGAAGGGCGCGTTGAAAGTGCATGCCATCGACGTCGGCACGAACCAGCTCGCCTGGAAACTCCGCAGCGATCCGCGCGTGATCGTAAAGGAGCAGTTCAACGCCCGCTACATGACCGAGGAGGATCTCGGCGAGAAGGTGAAGCTGGTGGTGATGGACTTGTCATTCATCTCTCTAACAAAAGTCCTGCCCGCCGTGTTTTCCGTCCTGGAGGAAGGCGGCATGGTGGTCCCGCTGATCAAGCCGCAGTTCGAGCTGCGGCGTGAGGACATCGGAAAGGGAGGCATCGTTCGTGATCCTGCCCTGCACGAGCGGGCAGTGGAAAAGATCCGGAAATTCGTCGAGGAAGCGGGGAAGGAATGGAAAGGCCTCGTCACGTCCCCGATCACCGGAACGGATGGCAACGTCGAGTTCCTCGCGTGGATCGGGTGACAATGAATGGACCGCGAACTTCAGTTCGCCGGTAGTCCTCATAAGCTAAAGTTCGCGGTCCATTCCCTGAAAACCTATTCGAGCACGCGTGTGACCTGCGGCAGAAACTCGAAATGCGAATCAGCCGTCACCAACGATGCGAAGCTCTCCAAGATAGGCATCCCAATCAGGTCCAAAGTCGGACTTGCCGGAAAAGATTTCCAATCCGTTGGTGGCTTTTTCAACCTCAATTCCAAGACCCTTCTTCAAGGCTTCCTGAAACACCGTGTTCATCGAAACGCCGAGTTTCTTCGCCCGCTTTTCGGCTTCTGTCACACAGCGGTCACTCACGTGGCGAATGGTGATTTTCTTCATTGTAGAAGATGGGAATGTAACCTCGTTCGAGCCCCAAGCCAATCCAAGAGCTTCAGTTTCCGAGCTTTTTCAAGATCGCCTCGATCTGTTTGCGGTGCAGGCGGAGGTGGAAGGCGCTCATGAAATACCAGCCGGCAGCCTCGAGTTCACCGAACCACGGATGAGCATAGCGGACCTTGGTGCGGAGATCGGGAAAAGACCGCGCGGCTTGTTCGATGGCCTCACAGGAGTTCGCGAACTGTTCCACCACGGACTCATCCATATCTGTTACAGGCTTCACCGTGGCCGTGCTGGCCTCGCGCTCGGGAACCTTTCCCTGACCTAACAGCGTGATGGCCTCGGCGATGCCGCTGTTGACGATGCGGAGGTGGTCGAGCGTCATGAAAACCGACCAGTAACGGCTGCTGTCTTCCAGACCACGGAGGCGCTTGATCAGGACGCGACGCGAGGTCGTCGCGGCCGACAGCGGAGTCACCAGATCGAGGATCAACTGGCATTCGTCGGCGAGAAGGGCAGAGACTTCCTGACGTGAGGTGCGACGAATGCCGCGTTTCACCATCAGGCTGGCGATCAGACGTTCTGGCCAAGGAAGGCCCGCTCCGGGGGCGGCGAGCTTCGGTTCGACTGGGTCAGTCATGCTTGCAAAATAAAAGCAAATCACTTGTTGAATGCAAGTAAAAAATCCGGCAGGGTCCGGCATGGCCTCGAAACGCCGTTCTCCCTGTCCCCTAGCCTGCTCGCTGGATCTGTTTGGTGATCGCTGGACCCTGCTGGTGGTGCGCGACCTGATGCTGGGGCGAACCCGTTTCAAGGACTTCGCCGCTTCGCCCGAGGGCATTCCGACGAACCTCCTGAGCGACCGTCTGGAGCGTCTGGTCAGTCAGGGAGTTGCCACGCGGGTGACGCCGCCCGAGGGAGGGAAGCATCTTGCCTATCAACTCACGCCGAAGGGCGAGGCGCTGCGACCGGTGCTGCTGGCGATGAAGGACTGGGGCCTGAAATGGGAGAAGGGGACGAAGGCGGCGATGAGCTGAGGATTTCCCCGGCTTGCAGGACACAGCGTTTCCGTGTCCGTTCGCGGCATGCGGTTTTTGAAAGCACTTTCCAGACTCCTCGGTGCCCTCTTGTCCGGGGTATTGGCGGCGATGGCATTCGAGCCGTTCCGGATGACGGGTTTGGTATTCATTTCCCTGATCCCGCTTTTGGTTGTGCTTTGGAAGACGGAGGGAAAGCGGGCGCGTTGGAAAGGCCTGGGTCTAGGATGGCTCGCAGGCTTTGCGTTTTTCGCGATCAATCTCAAGTGGCTGAACACCGTGACCTGGCAGGGGGCATTGATTCTGCCCGTGTATCTCGGGCTCTATTGGGCGGCCTTCGGGGCATTCGCCGCGACGCGGGGGAATCCTTTCCGAGCGGGCGAAACGCTGTCCGTCAGGCGCGTGATGTTCACGGCCTGTTCAAATGCCTTCGTGTGGGCCGGGTTGGAATGGCTGCGGGGCTGGCTGCTCACGGGTTTTGGTTGGAACGGCCTTGGAGTCGGGCTTCATGACAAACTCATCTTCGCCCAGGCGGCGGATCTTTTCGGTGTCTGCGGGCTGTCTGCTGCCTTGGTCTTCATTCAGGCGGTCATTACCCCGATGCTCCTGATGCAGACCCAACTTCGCGTGAGGATCCGGCTCTGGTCGGTGGCGGTGTTGTTTCTGCTTTCGCTCGCAGCTTATGGCGCAGCCCGGATGGCGATGATGAGAAATTCCAAGTCGGCCGACCTCTCCGCACTCCTCATCCAAATCAACGCCCCGCAGGAAGCCGGACGCTGGCTTTGGGATCCGGCGAAGGTCCACATGGCGTATGAAGATGAGACGCTGAAAGGCCTGAAGAAAAATGGCACTGTCGATCTCGTCATCTGGCCGGAGTCGGCTTTGTCGGGTCGCTTGCTGACGATGGACGATGGCTCGTGGAGGATGTGGCAGGAGAATCTCGATACGATCGACCGCGTCCGCGAGGCCGGGAAGTTCGCACTGATCCAAGGCATGACCGAACTCGAAGGCGAGCAAGTCGCCGGGCAGGCGGCGGAGAGGGAGAACAGCCGGATTTGGAACTCGCTCGTCGTGATGTCGCCGGACGGCCGGCTCCAGTCATTCCGAAAGCACCACCTCGTGATTTTCGGCGAGACGATTCCCTTCGTGAACGAGATTCCGCTCCTGAAAAAAATCTACGAGGAACAATCCGGGAGCTCCTACAACGGCTCGTTCAGCGAAGGTCAGAACCTCGATCCGCTCAGCGTCGAAGTAAAAGGCACCAAGATCGATCTGATCCCATCGGTCTGCTTTGAAGATACCGTGCCTCGTCTCGAAAGGAAGTTCGTACGTCCCGGCCCGCAGGTCATCATCAACGTCACCAACGACGGTTGGTTCAAGGAAAGCGAGGCCGCGAAGCAGCATTTCAACAATGCGATCTTCCGCGCCATCGAGCTGCGCCGCCCGATGCTGCGCTGCGCCAACACCGGCGTCAGTGGCGCCGTCTCGATCACTGGCGAGGTCCTTTCCACATTGGTCGATGAAAAAGGCAGCCATTTCACCAACGGCAGCCTGCTGGCCAAGATCAAGGTGCCGCTCGACCCGCCGCTCTCGCTCTACGCGTTGTTGGGCGACTGGCCGATTATTGGCTTCGGCGTGCTTGGGCTCCTGATGGGCTGGAGAAACCGCAAGCGTCCCATCTCCGATCTTTCCGAGCCCGTCGCCACCTGATAGACCTCTGCCCGTGGCCCAGCTCGGTGACATTCGCGAAGTCCTTCAATACATCCCGCAGTTCCGCGGTCGGACCTTTCTGGTTCTGATCGAAGCCGGTTTGCTGCCGGAACCCGCCGTGGCGGAAACGCTGCTTGATCTCGCGGCGCTGGAAGACCTCGGCGTGAAGCTCGTGCTCGGCGTGCTCGGTGGTGACTTGAAGGACCTCTACGACTGGACCCTCGAGTGCGAAATCATGGCCGCGCGGGTGAGGTCGCCCATTTCCGATCCCGCCTCGATTGCCGAAACGAAGGAAATCCTCGCCCGCGGTCAGTCGGCGGTGGTGGACGCCTCTGCCACCGGACCACTGGATCCTGCGGTGGTGGATTACGCGCTGGGTCTTGGGGTTTCCAAGGTGATCGCATTGCTCGAGGAGGCGATCCTGATCGAAGGCGAGCCAGTCCATGCGATTCGTGCAACGGAGGCAGTGGAGCTCGCCGCCAAGAGCGCTGACATCGAAGGCCGCGCCTTGTTGGAGTCCGCCGCCAATGCCTGCGCGCGCGGAGTGCCGCGCGTGCATGTGCTGAACGGCCGGCGCCAGGGCGTTCTGGTCGACGAGCTTTTCTCGAACGAAGGCGTCGGCACGATGATCCACGCCGACAGCTATCGGGAAATCCGTCCGCTGCGTGAGGAGGACATTCCCGAGCTGTTAGGAATGATCGGTCGCTCCGTGCGCCGGACGCGCTTGGTCGCCCGGACCTACGAGGACATCCTCGCCAAGATCGGCGACTACTCGGTCATCTCCATCGACGACAACGTCGTCGGCTGCGTGGCGCTGCACGAGTATCCCGACGAGCAGTGCGCGGAGGTCGCCTGCCTCTACGTGAAACAAGCCCACGAGGGCAGGGGATACGGCGTGGAGCTCGTTCACCACGCCGAAAAACTGGCGGGGGCACGTGCCATTCCGAAAGTCTTCGCCCTGACCAATCGCGCGGCGGATTTCTTCCGGGATCGTCTCGGCTACACGCCCGGCACTCCGATGGATCTCCCGCCGACAAGGCGGAGCCTGTACGAAGCCAGCGGCCGCGATTCGCTGGTGTTTTTCAAGTGTCTGTCGACCGACTTGGACGTCTGAGGCGCCGGGCGCGGGTCCCGTCGATCAACATCCCGATGGGGCGATTTGGATGGCGGGCGCTTGTGACAAAAGTGTCACTAATTGCTTTTTTGTTACAGAATCGTCACCCGCGGCGGGTTGTTGATGATCTGCTTCCGAAAAAGCTTCCGTTCGGGTCGTTGTCGGCTCCGAGCGCAATGTCGGCTTTCACTTTCATCCTGGTCCTGAAACGCCTGCGCTCCGCAGCGTTGGGTACGGTCATGGCTGGACTGGCGATGGGGCAGGAATCCCCTCCTTCAACAGGAGAAACTCCGCGGCCAATGTATCTCCGTGAGTTTCGGGTGCATGGCTCGAAAGCGCTCACGTCTGTCGAGATTGGCGAAATTGTCTATCCGTTCCTTGGTCCTGGCCGTCTTCCGACCGACGTGGATCGCGCCCGTGCAGCCCTCGAGAAGGCCTACCATGACAAGGGCTATCAAGCCGTTTCCGTTCAGATTCCCGTGCAGCAGATCAAGCGCGGGGTGGTCATGCTGGAGGTCGCGGAGAACCCGGTTGGCCGCCTGCGCGTGAAGGGGGCCCGCTACACCTCGCCATCGGCTTTGAAGAAGATGGCGCCTTCGATGGCCGAGGGCGCGCTCGTGGATTTCAATCGGATTCAGCGCGACGTCATTGCAATGAACCAGCTTTCAGGTCGCGAGGTGACTCCGGCCCTGCGTCCTGGAGTTGAACCCGGGACCGTCGACATTGATCTCAACGTGAAGGACGAGCTTCCTTTCCACGGCAGCCTCGAATTGAACAACCGCTACAGCCCGAACACCTCGGAGCTGCGGATCAACGGTGCGCTCAGCTATTCCAATCTCTGGCAGATGGGTCACGCGCTGGGCTTCAATTTCCAGATCGCGCCTGAGAATCTTGACGACGCCCAAGTTTACTCAGGCTACTACATCGCGCCGATTCCTTCAATGGAAGGCGTTAGCCTGATGCTCCAAGGCACGAAGCAGGACAGCAACGTTTCCACACTTGGCGGGTTGGCGGTTGCGGGTCGTGGGGAGATCGTTGGCATGCGCGTGTTGAAGAACCTCCCGCCTGGGAAGGGCTTTTACCAGTCGCTGAGCTTCGGGCTCGATTACAAGCACTTCGACGAGGACCTGACCGCAGGAACGTCCACGGTCGTCACGCCGATCACCTACTTCCCGTTCAATCTCCTCTACACCAGCGGTTGGAAGGGCGAGAACAGCAGCACCGAGTTCAATGGTGGGGTCACCCTCCACTTGCGCGGCATGGGCAGCTCGGCGAGGGAGTTCGACGACAAGCGCTCCGGCGCGGACGGCGGCTTCATCTACTTCCGTGGCGATCTTTCCCATACGCATGACCTGCCCGGTGATTTGCAGGCTTTCGCCAAGATCCAGGGCCAGGCCTCCAGTCAGCCGCTCATCAACAGCGAGCAGATCTCCGGCGGTGGTCTGGGCAATGTGCGTGGCTATCTCGAATCCGAGGCCCTCGGTGACGATGGCGTTTTCACCACCCTCGAGCTGCGCAGTCCATCGCTGTTGGGGAAGGGTGGCGACGACAAGAACGACTGGCGTGTTTATGCCTTCGTCGAGGGCGGCCTGCTCAGTCTTCAGAAGCCACTTCCCGGCCAGGACTCAGGGTCCACGCTCGGAAGCATCGGTTTCGGCACACGCGGACGCTTGTTCGATCACTTCAACGGCTCGATTGATGCGGGGCTGCCCGTGGTCCGCCGTGACAGTGGCCTACCCCTCTCCCTTTCATACACCTTCCGCCTTTGGGGCGACTTCTGACACCACTCGCGAACTTCACGCACCATGACCCGACTCGCACACCCTCGTTTTCTCATCCCGTTCATCGGCCTGCTCACCGCCGGTTTCGTCCAGGCAAAGGACGCAAGCTGGTGGAATGAAGCCTGGACTCAACGCCAGAAGCTCACCATCAACAGTTCGGACGTGAAAGATCCGGTGGGGGATTCGGCCGTGCTCGTCCGTCTTCATGAAGGCAATTTCCAGTTCGGCAATGCTGCGGAAAATGGAGCCGACCTTCGCTTCGTCGCCGAGGATGGCAAGACCCTCCTTCCTTACCAGATCGAAAAATACGACGGACTCCTCAACGAAGCCTTCGTGTGGGTGAAGGTGCCCGCCATCAAGCCCGGCTCGCAGACGGTTATCTCCCTTTATTATGGCAGCTCCGAAGCCTCGAAAGTGCCCACTCCGGCGGCGAATGAAACCTTCGATGCCGACACCGGCTTGGTCTATCACTTTACGGCTGGAATCGCAAATCCTGCCGACTCGACCAAGAACGCCAATAACGCCAGTAATGCCGGGGTGGTCGGTGAAGGTGCGCTCATCGGTGGCGGTCTTCGGCTTGCCGGTGGTGAGCCACTTTCAATTCCCAACTCGGCCACGCTGGAATGGAAAGCGGGCCAGCCACTTACAATCTCCGCCTGGATCAAGCCCGCCGCCGCCACACCGCAGGCGGTGCTCATCAGCCGTGGCGATGCCTTCCGCCTGCTCGTCGATAATGGTTTCCTTTATCTCGAGGCCGATGGTGCCCGCAGTTCCGGTGGTGCCGCCCTCGGCGCTGCTTCGTGGAGCCACATTGCGATCGTTTCAGAAGGCTCCGCACTGAAGCTCTTTGTCAACGGAGGTCTCTACTCAACGCTCGCCAAACCCCTGCCCGCCAGCACCGCTCCGATCCTGATCGGTGGAGCCACGGCTGAAGCCGCGAAGTTCACCGGTGATCTCGACGAACTCGTGATCTCGAATGTCGCCCGTCCGGTCGGTTGGCTGAAATTTGCCGCCACCAGCCAGGGTACCAGCGATGCCGCATCGAAAGCGGTTTCTCTCGGGGCTTTTGAAGGAGAGGGGACCGAGCCGAAAAGCGAGTTCATGGAGCAGATCGGCTTGTTCGGTGGCATCGCGGAGAAGCTCACGTTCGACGGCTGGATCGCCATCGGAGTGTGTATCATCATGATCATACTCGGCTGGACCGTCGCGATTCGGAAGTTTGCTTACCTCAACTCCATCGACAAAGGCAGCAAAGAGTTCCTGCGCCTGTGGAAGAACCTCTCCACCGACCTCACTGCTCTCGATCCAGATGATGCGAAGAGCGTCAGCAGCCTGGGCGGCACCGTCGATCCGGAAAAGCAGGGAAGCATCAAGAAATCCCCGCTTTATCACATTTACAACATCGGCACCGAGGAGATTCGCCATCGTCTCGACAAGGATGGCGTCCGCTTGAACGGGCTTTCCGGGCGGTCGATCCAGGCGATCCGTGCCAGCCTTGACGCCGGTCTTGTTCACGAAAACCATCGTCTCACCAGCGGACTCGTTTACCTGACGATCAGCATTGCCGGTGGGCCGTATGTCGGACTCCTCGGTACTGTCGTCGGTGTCATGATCACTTTCGCCGTCATCGCGAAGTCCGGTGAGGTGAACGTCAACTCGATCGCTCCCGGCATCGCCTCCGCGCTCCTCGCCACCGTGGTCGGCCTGGTCGTCGCGATTCCGGCACTGTTCATCTACAGCTACCTGAACGCACGCATCAAGAACGCCATGGGACTGATGCAGGTCTTCATCGATGAATTCGTCGCCAAGATGGCCGAGTTCTACCGCCCGCCGAACGAGCCGGACAAGACGGAGAAAGCTCATTGATCGTCTGCAACCTCCCTCCAAACCGCACGTCCCATGGCCTCCGCTGACGACAAGAGTTACGATGACATCAACGTCACGCCGATGGTGGACCTCTACCTCGTGCTGCTGCTGATCTTCATCATCATGACCACCGCCGGCGTGCAGGGATTGAAGGTCCAACTGCCACGCGCCAGCTCGAAGCCCGCCACGGCGAAGCTCGATGCACCCAAGACCCAGGCGATCACGGTCGATAACGAAGGCCACATCAGACTGAACGCGACGCCGGTGACATTGGCGGAGCTTGAAAGCAAACTCGGCCAGCTCAAGGCATCGACTCCCGAATTTCCGGTCGTGGTCCGCGGCTTCAGTGGATCCCAATACCAGAACATCATGGATGTGCTCGATCTGCTCGGTCGCGTGGGCATCACCCAGATCGGCCTCGCGACCCAGCCCGCAAAGTGAGGCACCCTGCCACGACCACATGATTGCTTTCCTGAAATCATCCCTCCGCCTTCAAGCGCCGTTCACTTTCGTGGCCATGCTCGGCGTCGTCCTCGGTGGCGTGGTGTCGTGCGACAAGTCGGTGAAGAAGAAGCCTCAGGAAAAGACTGTGACCGTCGAGTTGGTCCCACCCCCACCTCCGCCACCACCACCTCCTCCCCCACCACCGCAGGAGCCCCCTCCAGAAGTGGAGAAAAAGGAGGAGTTCGTGGAGGAAACCAACCCCGAGGAGACTCCGCCAGACGACAAGCAGGAAACACCACCCGATGGTCCGCCGGATCTTGGTCTGGGCGCGGGCGACGGTCCGGGTGGCTTCGGTCCCTCGGGGAATGGCAAGGGCGGCACAGGAACCGGCAACGGCTCTGCCCAGAGCCGCAGCCGCTTCGGTCGGTATGCCGGTCAGGTGCAGACGGTCATTTCCTCCGCCCTTCGCGCCAACGCCCGCACCCGCAGTGCCGGGTTCTCCATCCGCGTCGCCATCTGGGCGGACTCTACCGGCCGCGTGACCCGCGCCAAGCTCCTCGGCACCTCAGGTGATCCCGGAGTCGATCAAGCGATTCAAAGCGAAGTCCTCACCGGCATGCAGCTCAGCGAGGCACCACCCGAAGGCATGCCCATGCCGATCCAGCTCCGGCTCAATGCCAGCAAGTCCAAGGCCAACTGATCCCACTACCACCATCATGCTTCAGCTTGAACATCATCTCCTCCGCCGTCTGGCACCCATGCTCGCCCTGCTCGGCAGCATCCATCCGCTCGTCGCAGCGGAAGATCAAGGTGTGCCGGAAGTGGTTCCCGCCACCAATGAACTGCCGTCGCTCGATGCCCTTCCGGCCGACAACGTCCTACCCGTTCCCACGGCGGAAGCTCCCGCCACGCCATCGCCTTCGCAGAACGTGACGGTCAACCTGATCAACCGCCTGGTGCAGAAGGGGGTGCTTTCGAAGGAGGATGCCGCCGAATTGATCAAGGGTGCGGAAGCCGATGCCGCCGCCGCCCGCGCGCAGCAGCAGATGGAAGTGCAAGCCGTCGTCGCGAAGGAACTCGCGCAACCCGTGGGCGAGGACTCCGTCAGCGTGACTTACGTTCCGGAAACCGTGAAGACCCAGATCCGCGATGAGATCAAGGCCGACATGATGGCGGAAGCTCGTACCGGAAAATTTGGAAGCGCAAGCTCCCTTCCGACCTGGGCTCAGAGGATGAAACTCTTCGGAGACTTCCGCCTGCGGTACGACAGCACGACCTTCCCGGACGACAATGCGGTCGGTGCGTTCCCGAATTTCAATGCGATCAACACGGGCTCGCCCTTCGATGTCTCCGGCACCCTGTTCTCACCGCAATACAACGTCAGTGAAGATCGCGATCGCATCCGTCTCCGCGCCCGGATCGGAGCGGAGATCGACCTGGAAGATGGCTTCATGGGTGGCTTCCGGATCGCCACTGGAGACACCAATACACCCGTCTCGACGAATCAAAGCCTCGGCTCCGCCAGCGGACAGGGCGGCAGCTTTTCGAAGTATGCCATCTGGCTCGACCGTGCGTTTCTGAAATACGACTTCGGCGACAAGCCCTACTCTGACATCTCCGCCTACTTCGGCCGATTCGACAATCCGTTCTTCTCCAGCGAAGTCCTGTGGGACGAGGATGTCGGGTCTGATGGCTTTGCGCTCAAGGGGAAATTCGAGGTCACCGACACGATCAAGTCCTTCGTCACCCTCGGCGCGTTCCCGGTTTTCAATTCGAACTTCAACCTCTCCTCGACCCAGTCCGGCCAGCAGGTGGAAAGCTCGAACAAGTGGCTCTATGGTGCGCAGGTAGGTATCGACTGGAAGATCAAGGATGACCTCACCGCGAAGTTCGCCGTCGCTTACTACGACTTCAAGAACATCGAAGGGCAGCTCTCGAATCCCTTCACGCCGCTCAACGCACAGGACGCCGGCAACACCGACTGGACCCGACCGGCCTTCGCCCAGCGAGGCAATACCTACATGGCGCTGCGCAACATCACGCCGACTGCGGCCAATGGCTTCGGCACGACCTTGCAATATCAATACTATGGTCTCGCCACTCCGTTCCAGGATCTAACAGTCACCGGCAGGCTCGATTATGATGGTTATGAACCCCTGCGCATCTCGCTCGTCGGCGAGTTCATCAAGAACCTCGCCTTCGATGAATCCGCGCTCTCGAAAAACGCCGTCAACAACCGGGGTCCGGGTGCTCCCGGCGTATTCGAAGGTGGTGACACCGCCTGGTTCTTGAACCTCCAGGTCGGCGATGCCGCGCTCGACAAGCGCGGTGATTGGAACACTTACCTCGGATACCGTTATGTCGAGTCCGATGCGGTCGTCGATGGCTTCACAGACTCCGATTTCGGCGGCGGAGGCACCAATCTCAAGGGCTTCACCATTGGCGCCGCGATGGCGGTTTCCCCCTCCGTGCGTCTCGGACTGCGCTGGATGAGCGCCGACCAGATCGCGGGCCCGGCCCTCAAGAGCGACGTTTTGGAAATCAATCTCAACGCCAAGTTCTAACAAGTTCTAACGAAGACCTTCATGAAATCCTTTATCCTATCCGCCCTCGCCATCTCGCTTGTTTCTCCGATCTTCGCAGCACCGGAAGATGCCAACGCGGCTGAGGCCAAACTCCGCGCCACGCTGAAGAGTACGATGCTCCAGCTCCGCACTGAACAAACCGAACGTGCCACCCTGCAGGCAGCTCAAACGGCATCTGAGTCAAAGATCAAGGAACTCACCGCCAAGGTCGACACGTTGACAAAAAACGCGGCAAAGGACCAAGAGTCCTCCAAGAAATCCATTGACGAGCTTTCCACCCGTGCGACCAGTCTGGATGCCCAACTGGCCAAGCTCACCGAGACTCTCGACAAATGGAAGGCCGGCTATGCCAAGGCCGTGGAGGTTGCACGTGCCAAGGAAACCGAGCGTGCGAAGCTCTCCGACGAGAACTCGGTTCTGAAAGCGCAGGTCCGCGATCACAAGGCGAGCAACATGGACCTCTTCAAACTTGGGAACGAAATCCTGACCCGCTACGAGAAATTCAGCGTCGGAGAAGCACTCGCCGCCCGTGAGCCGTTTACCGGCGTCACCCGTGCGCGTCTTGAAACCTACGTTCAGGATTCCCGCGACAAGCTTCAGGACCAACGCATCAAACCCGAGCCAACCAAGCCAACTCCGAAGGCCAAACCATGAGCTGGGTTTTCCGCCGCCCGGAAATCCGAGATCGAGTGATCCAGGGTCTCGGCTCAAGGCGGATTAAACAGGTCAGCCGGTAGTTCCTTTCTCCATTGCTTCGAAATCACAAGTTTTCCCTGCCCGATGAAACCTCGTCGACTCGTTCTTTCCCGCCGGTTCCTGCGTCTCCACGCCCTGCATACCAGCGTGATCTGCACGCTTTCCGCGACCATCGTGGTCAATGCCGGCGACATCCTGCGCGGCGGAAGCGCGGGAACGGCGACGCCTGGAACAAGCTCGGGTCTCAACACCCCGCCCCCGGTCACGCCAAACGCTGGCCATGCCAATGACAGCCTCGCCCGCACCACGCAGGCGATCCAGGCCGTGCAGGCGATGCAGACCGCCGCGCGCAATCTCGCGACCTCTGGTGCCAACAATCTTGGCCAGAATCCGAACCAGCCCTCGCAGGTTCTTCCCGACGTGCCCGATGGTCTGACCACCGGCGGTTTGAAAGTGGACGCACGTGTTCCGACGACGCCTTCTCTCTGGGTCGGTGCCGACGGCCCCACGCAGACGACGAATACCGGCAGCGGTCGCGTCGAGGTCACAGTCAAGCAAACCGCCCAGCAGGCGATCCTCAACTGGGACACCTTCAACGTCGGCAAGAACACCGACGTCAAGTTCGACCAGAGCGTCGGCGGTTCGAACGTCGGCCAGTGGACCGCCTTCAACAAGGTCAACGACATCAGCGCGAACCCCACGCAGATCCTCGGAACCATCACCGCTCCGGGCCAGGTTTACATCATCAACCGCAACGGCATCCTGTTCGGCGGATCATCGAAGGTGAACACGCACACGCTCGTGGCGTCGTCGCTGCCGATCAACGACAACCTGATCGAGCGTGGCCTGCTCAACAATCCCGACCAGCAGTTCCTCTTCTCCGCAATGGCTCTAACAGCCGGGGCGAACGGAACCCCCGCGTTTGATCCCGGTGTCAGTCCCTCGACCAAGATCGGTGATGTGACCGTGCAGGCGGGCGCGCAGCTCACTGCTCCCACAACTGCGGAAAAGGTCGGCGGTCGCATCGCCCTCATCGGGCCGAACGTCAACAACAGCGGCACGATCTCGACGCCGGATGGCCAGACGATTCTCGCCGCAGGGCTCCAAGTCGGAATGGTCGCTCACACCTCCAGCGATCCCTCCCTGCGTGGCCTCGATGTCTATGTCGGCGCGGTGGTAGACCCTTTATCGAGTGTGGCAGCCTACGCAGGCACAACGACCAACAGCGGGCTGATCGATTCCGCACGGGCGAACATCATGCTGGTTGGAAAGGATATCCGCCAACTCGGAGTGGTCAGCAGCTCGACCTCCGTCTCGCTCAATGGCCGGATCGACTTCCTTGCGAACTACAATGCGGTTGGAAATATTGCGTTCGACGCGTCCAACAGCAGCTTCGGGCCAAGTTTCCTCAACCAGTCGACCGGCTCGATCCTGCTCGGTGAGAGCAGCGTGACTCGTGTGGTCCCGGAACTCGACAGTACGGAGAAGACGGTGGGCATCAAGCTGGCGCTTTCCTCGCAAATCAATCTCACTGGAGCGAACGCCCATCTCGATGATGGTGCGATCATCTTGTCCCAGAGCGGCGATGTTTCGATCTCCGTCGGGAATTGGCTGACCACGCCTGCCACCTCCAGCAGCAGCCCGCCACTGTATTTGTTCGTTCGCTCCACCGGGCGGATTGATCTGGATGTCGGCTCGGTGATCGATGTCGGTGGCTCGCAGAATGTTGCCTCGTCGGTGGCCTCCAACATTGTTGAGGTCCAGCTTCGCGGGGCCGAGCTGGCGAATTCGCCCTTGATCCGCGACGGTGCCCTGCGCGGCGCGACGATCTTCGTCGATATCACCGAAACCGGCACCTACAACGGCAAGACGTGGATCGGCACGCCGCTGGCCGATGTTTCCGGCTACGCGAATCTCGTCCAGCGCACCGTTGGCGAGCTGACGGCCTCCGGAGGTACCGTCAAGCTCAACGCTGGCGAGGCCGTCGTGGTTCGCGATGGCGCGACGATCAATGTGTCAGGTGGCTCGATCAATTTCGAAGGCGGTGCGGTAAAGACCACGCGGGTCACCTCGGGCGGGCAGATCATTGACATTTCGAAGGCCACGCCGGATCGGGTTTACGACGGCATCTATGGGGCCTCCAACACGGTCACCAGCGACAAGTGGGGAACCTCATCCACCTATGTGAACCCGATCGCGCTGAATGGCAGCCGCTATCAGGAGGGGTTCTCGCAGGGCGGAAATGGCGGCAGCCTGTCGATCACTTCCGGAGCAATGGCCTTGGATGGCAGCCTCAAGGGTGGGACGATTGTTGGCCAGCGCCAGCGATTCACGGCTCCAACGGCCTCGTCCCTTTCCCTTAATTTTAGCTCCGAGCGACTCATCGGCGGACTGCCCGTCAGCTTCTCTCCAAACTCCCCGCGTATTTCGTTTTCATCCACTTCGAATCTTTCTCCGATCGGTGACTACGTTTCCGGGAGCAACACGCTGGCGAACGACCGGTTGACCCACGTGAATCTGTCTCCCGTTCTCTTCGGGACCGAGGGCTTCGGCGCGCTCGCCATCGTCAATCCAGATGGCGACGTGATGGTGGATTCAGGCGTTGCATTGAATTTCGGAAGTCGTGGATCACTGGACGTCTCGGCGGCCAATGTGACTGTCAACGGATCGATCATCGCCGCAGGGGGGTCGATCACTTTGAAGGCTTACAACCTATCTCCCACTTATGTCGCGGAGTTGAACCTTGGCGGAGCGACGGACATTCCCGCTCCTGCGGCGAATCGCGGTTTGTTCACTCTTGGCGCGGGCGGTCTGATCGATGCCTCCGGAAAGGTGGCGGATGATCGCCCGCTTTCCCTGCAGCCGGTTTCCACGAGTGTGCAGACGACTGGAGGAACCGTTTCCATTTCGTCCTACTCGGCGAATTTCTCGACGGGTTCGCTGATCGATGTTTCCGGTGGTGCGTATGTGTCCGGAACCGGGAAGGTGACATACGGGAACGCCGGTGCGCTTTCGATACTCTCGGGAAGTGACCTGAACCTGAGCGCCGTAGTCGGGGGATCGCTGAAATTGAACGGAGAGCTTCGCGGCTACTCCGGCGCGACCGGTGGCTCCATCACCCTTCGGGCAGGGTCGATCAAGGTCGGAGGGACTTCTCCCACCAGTGCGACCACTCTCTGGCTTCAACCCGGGTTCTTCGATCAAGGCGGCTTCTCGAAATTTTCCCTGATCGGATTCGGTGAACTTGAAAGCGGCACCGGCAACACCGTGGCGGGCATCACCATCGCCGAAGGAACCGCAATCTCGCCGACAGTGGCAAGTTATGTCGCCACCGGAACCACCACGGGCGGGCCGATCACGTTGGCTCCGGTTGTGAAGCCCTTGGGACTGCGCGGCCCCGTATCGCTCTCGTTTTCGTCACCGGGCGTCCTCAATGACTTTACGCGGATCTTCACGGTGCGCGGCCAGGTGTTTACCGCAGCATCGAGCGTTGTTGATGCAGGTCCCAATGGCTCAATCTCCCTCAGTGGGAACACGGTGGAACTTCACGGCAGTCTTCGCAGCAGCGGTGGCTCCATCCGCGTAAGCGGTTCCAATCGTTATCCGACCTTGCTGGCGGATCCACCGGCCGCCGCCACCACGGTCATGATCGGATCGGATGCCGTGATCGATGCCTCTGGTTCACTATTCAAGGTTCCCGATCCCTACGGACGTAATCGTGGCGCCGTACTCGACGGCGGTATGATTCGTATTTCCGGAAACGTGGTGGCCGAGTCTGGCTCGATTCTCAATGTCTCCGGTGCCAGTGGCACGCTGGATCTGCTGGCAGGCGAGTCAGGGAAAGCACTTGAGACGCTGCAGGATGGGACCAGCGGCACCTTGACGACACCTTATGCAATCTCAGGCTCGCCAACTCTCATTGAGAGCAATGGTGGAACCATCGCACTCGTCGGTGGTGAAATGATGTGGAGTGATGCCACGCTCAAGGCCAATTCCGGTGGTAACACCGCGACGGGCGGCACGCTGCAGGTTTCATCGGGAGCGTTCTATCCGCTGGGAGTCGTGAACTCTCCGCTGGATGCGACACTGGTCGTGAAGGCCTCGGGCCCGGTGCTTCCAAGCAGCTATGTGGCTGCGATCGGCGCGGACATGCCGGTTGATTCTTCCGGCATCGCGGGTGGTGGACGACTGGCGGTGGATCGCTTCACCGCAGGCGGCTTCTCGAACCTCGATCTTTCTGGCACGGTGCGTTTTTCCGGCCCGGTTTCGATTGAAGCATCCGGTCGCATCACGGCGGGCACGTCACCTGTTCTGCTGGCCGATTCGTCGGTTTCGCTGAAGGCATCCTATGTCTCGATCGGAACCGCGTTCCAGGCACCAAGGACGGCTGATGAGGAGGCGAATTTCAATCTGGTGACCTTGAACGGCGCGCAGTTTTTCATGCCGCCTACCCATGGCAATTCGACCCTGAACGTGTCGGCGCAGTTGATCGATGTCGGTTATCTTTCGCTTCGTGGCTTCGCAAGTGCAAACCTGACCGCCGTCGGCGGTGACATCCGAGGCAGCGGCGCGCTCGAAGTGGCGGGCGACATCACCCTTCGAGCAGGCCAGGTTTACTCGCCCACCGCATCGTCCTTCACCGTCGCTGCGTTTGATTATCTCGATGGTGCGACATCGAAGAAGGGCTCGGTGTCGATCGAAGCTTCCGGTACGCGCTCGCTGCCACTTTCCGCCGGGAGTTCGCTCAACATCTACGGTTCGATCATTCACCAGAACGGTGTGCTGCGCGCACCATTCGGGAGCATCCAGTTGGGTTGGGATGGCAGTGGGACTGCTCCACACGACAAGCAGCTCTCGAATCTTGACTACGCGAAAACCACCGAGCTCGTCCTCGGCAGCCAAAGCGTGACCTCGGTCTCTGCGATCGATCCGATCACCGGCAAGGGCATCACCATTCCCTACGGGCTCAGCACCAACGGGACCACCTGGATCGATCCGCACGGAACAGACATCACCTCGGGAGGTATTCCGCAGAAGACGATCAAGCTGTCCGCTGAATCCGTTGTCACCGAGTCGGGCTCGCAGGTCGACATTCGGGGCGGGGGCGATCTTCTCGCTTATCGCTGGGTCAATGGGCTCGGCGGCACCGAGGATCTTCTGGCCTCGAACGGCAGCTTCGCGGTGATCCCGGGCTACGGCTCCAGCTTCGCGCCGTATGCCTCCTACAACGCCTCGCTTGGCTCGACGTCGGGTTATGTCAATTCTTCACTCCAGGTCGGCGAACAGGTTCGTCTCGACGGTGGAGGTGGACTGCCAGCCGGGGTCTATACCCTGCTGCCTGCCCGCTACGCGCTGCTACCGGGTGCCTACCTCGTGACTCCACAAAGCGGTACCGCCGTTGGAAATGTCGCCAAGCCAGATGGTTCGAGCGTGGTCTCAGGCTATCGCTTCAACGGTCTCAACAGCGATCTTGAGGTGCCGACCCTCGCCACGCGCTTCGAAGTCGCGTCTTCGAAAACGGTCGCTGCCCGCGCGGAGTATACGCAGCTCCTCGCCAACACCTTCCTGACCCGCACCGGTGGTTACCGCCTGCCGGGGGATTCCGGGCAGCTCGTGCTGGCCGCCACCCAGTCGATGGCGATCCGAGGAAACGTCCTTTCCGCCGCATCGACCGGCTTCCGCGGTGGCTTGATCGACATCAGCAGCCCGGTTGACATCCTGATTTCCGGCAACGCAACGTCCGTTCCTACTGGAACCCTGGTACTTGATCCGACTCTCCTTTCCGGTTTCGGTGCGGAAAGCCTGCTCATCGGCGGTGTCCGCAGCGCCGATGCCGCTGGCACCCTTGTCGCCGCTTCGACTGGCAATCTCACCCTCGACAACGCGGGCAGCCCGCTCACCGGACCGGAAGTGATCCTGGTGGCGAAGAACAATCTGGTGCTCGCGGCGGGTTCCGAGTTGAAGCAAACCGGAACGCTCGGCAGCGCGGCGGACACCTTGGTTGTTGGAAGCACGGGGGTGGCCGGCAGTGGAAACGCGACCCTCGTCCGTGTTAGTTCGGACCCCGCCGCGTCGCTCATTCGTCGTGAGGTCACCCCGGGCGGTATTAGCAGCCTTTCGATTGGCGCGAACGCGATCATTACGGCAAAGAGCGTCATCCTTGATTCCACGTCGATCAACTCCATCAACGCCAGCGCCACCATCACGGCCGATGCGCTGTCGCTCGGCAGTGGGCGGATCAGCCTGGCCCTTGATCCACTGGTGACTCCGGGGCCGGACGCTGGATTGGTAATTTCCTCCTCGACGCTCGCCTCGCTGGCGGCCTCCCAGTCGCTGTCGCTTGCCAGCTACTCCTCGATCGACATTCTCGGCGCGGGCACGATCGGGGGAGTCGATGCTCTGGGAAAACCCCTGATCAAGTCACTCACCCTCCACACTGGAGAAATTCGTGGTATCGGACTTGCGGGTGGGCAGGCGGAACTCAACGCCAAGCTCATCACCCTCGACAATCAGTCGGCTGTGACTCCTGTTTCGTCGACCCTCACCAATTCCGGCGTCATTTCATTCAAGGCCGAGACGCTGCTGCTGGGGTCAGGATCCCTTGCGATCCGTGGTGTCACCTCCGCTCAGATATCGGCCAGCTCCCGGACGAAAGTCACCTCGACCGGTAGTTTGTCGAGTTCAGGCGCACTCACGGTGAGCACTCCGGTGCTGCTTTCGGCGCAGACGACGCGCTACGCGATTTCCGCCACGGGTGCCTTGCAGGTGGCCGGGGACGGCAGTTCGTCAGGAGCGATTGCAGATGCGGGGCTGGGAGGATCGATGACGCTTTCCGGAACGAGTGTCGATTTCTCCTCGCGACTCGTCATGCCCAGCGGCCAGGTGAGTCTCCGTGCGACCACAGGAAACGTCACGGTCAGCGGTTCCATCGAGGCCGGTGGATATTCGCGAGGCTTCAAGGACCAGACCCGCTACACCAACGGCGGCGTCATCAAACTTCAATCGGATCTCGGATCCGTCACGCTGGCTGCGGCCGGATCGCTCACCGTCGCTGCGAAGCCGGGGGGTGGAAACGCCGGATCGGTGGAACTCTCGGCGATCAACGGATCCGTGAGTCTGCTCGGAACCCTTTCGGCAGCCGGGGGAACCGGTGGCAGCGGTGGCGGCTTCAAACTCGATGCCGGAACCCTCGCATCGCTTTCCGCACTTGACGTGGTTCTCAACGCCGCCTCGTTCGACTTATCGCGCTCCTTCCGCGTACGAAATGGCAACGTCGCGATCGATGGCGACGCTCTTGCCCATTCCTATTCAGTCTCCGCCGATCATGGCTCGATCAACGTCACTGGACAAATTCACGCCTCAGGGACTCGCGGCGGCACTGTCCGCTTGGTCGCGAATGAGAGCGTCAACCTGGAAGCTGGATCTTTGATCGATGTCTCGGCCACTGATTTCGATTCCGCTGGCAAGGGCGGCTCCGTCTCGCTCGAAACCCGTGGAGCAAACGGTGGAAAAGTCTCAGTCAAGACGAACTCGACGATCGATCTGTCCGTCGATTCCTGGACCGCCGCCAGCGCCGATCTCGGAAAATTCCAGGGCACCCTCCATCTCAGTGCGCCGCGCAATTCCGCCAACAACGACCTCGCCATCGATCCGATCGATGGAAGCATCCTCGGAGCCTCCTCGATCTTCGTCGAAGGATTCAAGACCTTCGACCTCGCCGACTTCGGTGGTTCGATCTCGGCAGGGTTCCAATCGGTCGTGTTGAACAGTGGCCAGCAATTCCTCGGTGCCGCAGGAACCACGATTTCCAACTACACCTCGATCTTCAACAAACTAACGGCGAACAACGCTTCAATCGCGTCCAAGGTTATCCTTAGCCCGGGAGTCGAAGTCATCAATACCGCAGTCGCCACCCCGGTGGCCCTGAACCTGAACACCGTGAACAGCACCCTGGTGGTGGCGTCCACCGGTGGCAGCGTGGCTTTCCCTAACGGCACTCCCGGCACCACCCGGATCAAGACCAGCACCGCCGCCACCCTGACCTCCTCCACCGGCGTGGTGACCAATGTCGCCTCAAACACCAACATTGCGGTTCCTGCTGGCAGCGTGCTCACACTCGCCAACGGTGGAACGATCACCTACGCCACTGGCACCGGGGCGATCGGCGTCTCCCTCAATCCCGGCACCTCCTTTACCACCAGCACCACCGGAACGACCGGCACCGTGAACGCCAAGGGCAGTGTGGTGACCCTCAATGCGATCACCACCAGTTCGATCGCGCTCGCCTCTGGAACCGTGGTGACCCTGCCGAATGGAACGCCTGGCAACAACACCATCCGTGCCACCTCGGCCGGAACGATCACCGCGCCGAACGGCACGGTCACCAACTTTAATTCCGGCACCAACGTGACGGTGACGGCGGGCAGTTATCTCAGACTCAACAATGCTGGCACCGTCACCTTTTTCTCAGGGACCGGCGGGGCCTTCCAGGTCGCACTGGCCTCCGGCAGCTTCACCACCAGCGGGCCCGTCACGGTATCGCCCCCGACTCCGGACATCACCCTCGGCACCACCACCAGCACTTCGGCAGCGGATTGGAACCTCGCCACCGCCCGCTTCGGCCCCAACAGCGCAGCGGGTTTCCTGACCATCCGTTCCTCCGCGAACATCCTGCTCAACAACTCGATCACCGACGGCTTCACCAACGGCAACTACACCTCCGGTCTGCTTGCGCGGAATGGCCTGCTGCCGAGCAATGCCCAATCGTGGTCAATCCGACTGGTCTCCGGCGCGGACTTCACGGCCGCCGATACCCGCACGGTTCTGGACACCTCGATACTCAGCTCCAGCACCGGTTCCATCCAGCTTGGGCGCAACGGATTCTTCGCCCTGGTGACCGGCGGTGCGAACGCCCTGACCTCGACCCTGATCAGCCCGACTTCGACTGGTCAGCTCTTCCAGGTGATCCGCACCGGCAGTGGCGACATCGACATCGTGGCCGCCCGCGATCTCCAGTTGTTGAACAATTTCGCCTCTATCTACACGGCCGGAACCCTGGCCGCGGATCAGACGCTTGGTGGCACCTTCGATACGCCGCGTCCCAACATGAGCGGTTCGAATGTCGGCTCGCTCGGCGCGATCCAGCAACCCACACCGGCCCCGGTTCAATACACACTGGCAGGCGGCAATGTCTCCCTTTCGGCAGGAAACGACATCATTCACCAGACGCGCACCGCCTTGGGAGCCCTGATCGCGGATTCCTCGCGCCAGATGCCGACCAACTGGCTTTACCGCCGTGGCTACGTGGATTCCTCGACCGGTCAATTCGGCCTCTCCCATTATGGCGAGGCGGCCTCGACCACGTGGTGGGTGGACTTCACCAATTTCTTCGAAGGCATCGGCACCCTCGGCGGGGGCAACGTCACGCTCACGGCCGGACGCGATGTCAACAACGTGGATGCCGTCGCCGCGACCAATGCGCGGATGGCAAAGGGAACCCCGAGCGCCGGCGGCTTGATCGAACTCGGCGGCGGCGATGTCACCGTGCTCGCGGCCCGCAACATCGACGCCGGCAGCTACTACGTGGAACGCGGCAAGGGCACCCTGCGTGCCGGAGCCTCCATCGTGACCAATTCCACGCGATCCCCTTCGCTGGGAACACTCAAGACACCGACCGCGATCCTCGATTCCTCCACCTGGCTTGCCACCACCCTCTTCGCTGGAAAGGCAAAGTTCGATGTCTCCGCCGCCGGCGATGTGCTGTTAGGTCCGGTCGCGAATCCTTTCCTGCTGCCACAGGGATACAACAACACCTATTGGTACAAGACCTGGTTCTCCACCTATTCCGCGGAAACCGCGGTGAACGTTTCCTCGCTCGGCGGCTCTGTCACCCTGCGCGATAGCAGCAATAACGCCCCAGCGCTGCAAACCTGGTTCGAGAGCCAGCTCCGCCTGACCACCAACCCCGCCTCCTCGTCCTCGTTCCAACCATGGCTGCGCCTGAGCGAATCCTTGGTGTCTCCTTTCTCAGCAGGCTTCAGCCTCATGCCCGGCAACCTCGCCGTCACCACCTTCACCGGTGGAATTTCGCTGGTCGGGAACCTGACCTTGTCGCCTGGCGCCAAGGGATCGCTCGACCTCCTCTCCGCGGGCTCCATCAGTGGCCTGCAGATCACCGGCACCGCGACATCCTTCGGCCAGACTCGCACGACCTGGGGCTTCAGCACCATCAACCTGTCCGACGCCGATCCCGCCGCTATCCCAAGCACTGCCAGCCCGCGCGCCTACCAGGCCATCGTTGGCACTTCCTCGACAGCGAATCGGCAGACCGATCTTGCCACATTCAACTTCCTGTCCCCCTTGTTCAAGGAGACTGGTTCGTCCGACGGCACTTCGCAGTCGAAGCAGGTACTTCACACCAGCGGTCTGCTGCACGCGGGCGATGAAAACCCGCTCCGCATCTACTCGGACACTGACATCACCGACGTCGAACTTTTCTCCGCGAAATCCGCACGCATCCTCGCCTCACGCGACATCCGGGACATCTCGTTCTATCTTCAGAACGTCTCGACCGATGGAGTGAGCCTTGTCTCCGCGGGGCGGGACCTCATCGCGTACGACACCACCACCGAGGCTTTCGTCAAGGCGAACTCATCCGGGAACGTATTGCTGAGCGGCAGTGGTCCGCGGGCGGGGGACATCCAGATCAGTGGTCCTGGGACGCTGGAAGTGTTTGCTGGACGGAATCTTGACCTCGGCATCGGTGGAAACAACGCCGATGGCACCGGAACCGGCATCACCAGCATCGGCAACGGGCGCAATCCATACCTGCCTTTCGGTGGCGCGGACATTATCGCGGGAGCCGGCATCGACGTCGCCTCTTCGCTCACTGGCAGTGCCGTGAATTTCAGCGAGTTCATCACCAAGTTCGTCAAGGCCGATGACGGCACCGCCCATCTGACCGAACTCGGATTGACGCAATCACAGTTCGATGCGCTTGACTCCGAGAAGCAACGTCAGGTTGCCCTCCAGGTCTTCTATCTCATCCTGCGCGATACCGGACGGAACCATAACAAGCCGGAAAGCGATGGCTTCGGAAACTATGACAAGGGCAAGGCGGCGATCGCCATCCTGTTCCCGGGCGATGCCTGGAGCGGCGATATCGACACCCGGGCGCGTGACATCCGGACCAAGAATGGCGGTGACATCAGCCTGCTCGCCCCGGGTGGTTCAGTGACCCTGGCCTCCACGACCATCGGCAATCCACTGGCTCCTCCCGGAATCATTACGGAATCCGGCGGCAACATCAATGTCTTCACCAATCTCAACGTCGATCTCGGCATCTCCCGCATCTTCACGCTGAAGGGCGGCGATGAGATCATCTGGTCCACCAAGGGCAACATCGCGGCGGGATCCTCGTCGAAGACCGTCCAGTCCGCTCCACCGACGCGCGTGCTCATCGACCCGACCAGCGCCGACGTGAAGACCGACCTCGCGGGCCTTGCGACCGGCGGCGGCATCGGGGTCCTTGCCACCGTCGCCGGAGTGAAACCGAGCGATGTCGACCTCATCGCACCAGTGGGGACCATCGATGCCGGTGACGCCGGCATCCGCGTTTCAGGCAATCTCAATATTGCGGCCGCCATTGTCGTCAATGCCGCAAATATCTCGGTGGGTGGTAACAGCACGGGTACCCCGACGACTTCCGTTTCCGCACCAAGTCTGGGAGGCCTCAATGCCTCTGCCAGTGCGGCGGGTGCTGCCACCACGGCGGTCGCAGATAACAAAAAGCAGGAAGCAGGCTCCGGTCAGCCGCTTGCGGAGGTCCCCTCTCTCATCTCGGTGGAAGTCCTCGGATACGGGGGAGACACGGAGGACGAGGACGAGAGGAAGAAGCGTCAGCCCTGATCGGGCTGGCCGATACCGTTTGTGACGGATTCGTCAGAAACATCTTCTTTGGAATGGAGGCAGGATAGTGTTTTTGACCGGTGCCGAAGGTTTTGTCGGCATTTTCTCAGCACCATCCAAATTCCACATGAAATCTGCCAACTTATTCTCCCAACGTCCCAGCGTGAAAATGCTCTTTTCGCTGGCAACCCTGCTTCCATTCTCCGCGCTTGCCGCCGGTCCAACGGTCTCGCAAGGCGTCCTGCTCATGGGCTTCCGCAGCTCCGACCCGTCCCTTGCCGGAAATGGCCAGTATGTCGTGGTGAACATCGGCCAGGCTGCCAACTACCGCAGCGGTACCGCCGCCACGATCACCAACATCAACACGCAGTTGGGATCCGTTTTCGGTAGCGAATGGTCCGCTCGCACCGACCTCCAGTGGGGCGTTGCGGGTTGTCCTACGACGGCTTCGGGCACGACCTTTAGTGGAGATTCCGCCAATACATTCTATGTTTCACGCTCGGAAGCAACCCAGGGAACTCCTGATGTGTCCCCCCTGAGCATCAGCACCCCAACAAAGCGAGCTACGATTGCTTCCAACATCACCAATATCATCGGTCTCAACATCGCCGGTGGATTCGATGATTCGACCGCCGGGTCCAACGCACTGATTGGACTCCAGAGCGGCAGCACACCAGCGAACAATTGGCGCTCCTACATGGGTGGTGCCAACTTTGGTGGGAACGGAGCCAACGCCACGAGCAACCAGGACCTAGCGTGGGACACGACGGGAATTGAGACCACCCCTAACAAGACGCTGAGTCTTTATCGATTCGCCGGTGCCACCAGCGGTTCGGTCACGGGCACTTACCTGGGCTACCTGAAGATCGAATCGAATGGTAATGTCTCCTTCAATCCGGTACTGAGCTATTCCTCGTGGGCAACAACGAACGCCGGAGGAGCCGCCGCCGACCTTGATTCGGATAAAAACGGAGTGGCCAACGGAATCCAGTGGTTCACGGGTCTGACGTCCAATCCACAGGCTGTCTCAGGCACCATCACCTGGCCACGCGCTTCGGGAAATGCGGCTGCCACATCTGTCTATGTCCAGACGTCGACGAACCTCACCACCTGGACCAATCAGACTGCGAATCTCGCCACGGCGACAGGCTCGATCAGCTACAGCCTTCCGACCGGGCAAGCGAAGATCTTCGCCCGTCTCCTCGTAACTCCTTGAGCGTCAATCGATTCATTTCACTGTCAATTTCGTCACTGTTAAAACATTGGTGAAACTTTAAGCAGATCTATTTCTCGGTGCGCAGCCAAGCTGCCAATCAACCAAAACATGAAACTAAATAAAAAATTATCTCTAGCGGTCATCGCGCTGGGCATGGCGTCAGCCATTCCGGCCAGCGCGGTGACGGTCGCCTCCGGTGACCTGATCCTCGGATTCCGCTCAACGAACACCTCGCTTCAAGGCAATGGTGTTTCTTACGTGGTGAACCTCGGTCAGTCCTCCCAGTATGGGACCACGATCGCGGCTCCGATCACTGTGGGTGGTTCCTCCACCACTGGAGCGGATTTGGCCGCCATCTACGGCGGTGAATGGATGTCACGCACCGACATCCAATGGGGCGTGATCGGTGGAACATCCGGCAACAACCTTTTCGCATCGAAGGCCCAATCCAATTCGGTCACGATTCCGACTGCTTGGCAGATTAGCACCCAGTCTGGTCGCAATCTCGCCTATTCGGACGTCACCAACGTGATCGGCATCGGCATCAATGGCGGACTCGATGATTCCGCCGCGACATCGAACACGTCCTTCGCTGCCCAGCAGCTCTCTTCCTACACGAACAACTGGCGGGGTTATTTGGCTCCCGGCGGAACCGCGGGCCAGGCGGGATCGACCGGCAACGTTGATTTCTACTCGTTCGCTAGTCCCGGGATCGAGGGAACTCCAGGCCAGACACTGGCCTTGTTCAACGTCACGGGAAGCACCGCCAGCAATTACGTTGGCAGCTTCTCGCTGGCCTCGAACGGAGCCATCACCTTCGTGCCCGAGCCTAGCTCGGCCCTGCTTCTTTGCGGCTCGCTGATTCCACTTTTCTCGCGCCGCCGCAAGAATGCCTGAATCAATCCATCCTTGAAAATCTCTCACCTGAAACACCACTGACCATACCATTATGAAACTTAAAAACATGTTCGCAGTTGCAGCCATCGTCTGCGTCTCCGCTTCCACAGCCTCTGCTGCTGGATCCAACGTTTACATCACCGGTTCCAGCGCATTCCGTAGTGCGCTGATGAGCTATCTCCGTAGCAAGCTCACCCTCACCCGTGCGGTGTTCGACAAGAGCGTCGATACGTCCAACCTCGCCAACAGCGTTGACGCTTCCTCGTTCATCGTGATGTCCGGAAAATTCAACGGCGCATCCACCGTCACCACCTTCTACCTTTCCTTCACGGGTTCGGTGTCCGGTGTGCGCGATCTTTCCGGTCCAGTAGCACAGACCTTCCCAACCAAGCCAGCGGACTTCGATTCGAATGCTAGCTACCTGCTTGGAACTGCTTCCCCATTCGGTGGCGTGAAGGGCACGACCAAGGACAGCAGCGGCAACTTGACCTCCGCTTCCTTCACTGCCACTCCTGACATCGGTTTCTCCGATGTCTTCCAAGAATCGACCGTTTACACGACGAACACACTGAGCGACAAAAAGGTTGCCGTTCTTCCGTTCGTCTGGATCACCGCTCCTGGCGGCTCGGCTGCCGGCATCACCAACATGACGCCGCAGATCGCTCAGACTTTGTTCAAGACGGGAACCCTCAGCCTTGCGCACTTCACGGGCGCCTCTGCGGATGCGAGCAAGACCGTTTACGCGGTGGGCCGCACCGACGACTCCGGCACCCGCCTCACCGCCATGGCGGAAGTGGGTGTTGGCGTCTCCGCTGGTCTTCACCAGTATTTCCCGGTTAACAATCCGGTCACCAGCTACTCGGATCAGGTAAACTCGGGGTATATCTCTGGTAGTGACCTTTCCACCGCCATGAAGTCCGTAACCACTGCGGCCAACGGACTCAGTGTGGCTTATGTCAGCGTTGGAGACGCCGAGAGCACGACCAATGCCTCAACCTTGAGCCACAATGGCGTGGCCTACACCACCACGCTTTCCGGAGCGTCCAGCTCCGCTGCGGACACCGCCGATATCCCACTCGTGACTCAGGGTAAGTACACCTTCTGGGGCTACGAGCACATGTTCCCCCGCGCGGACACAGCCCTGACGGGCGATGCCGCCACGGTTCTCACCGACCTGACGTCCAACCTCGAAACTGGATTTACCTCATCCCGCAAGGTCATCCGCCTCGATGCCATGCAGTGCGAGCGTACCACCGACGGTGACATCGTGAACCACTATTGATCTTTCACGGTCACGACTGAATTGAGTGCGGCATCCGGAATTAGTTCCGGGTGCCGTCATCGTTTAACGCTCGTGGTCCTTCGCCATGCCCCACTATCGACGGTCTCTGGGAAGTCTCGCTGCCATCGTGCTGGTGGTGGGTCTGGGTGTATTCTACCCGCGCCACGAGCGGCTGCCGGAGTGTCTTCAGAGGGTTTCCAGTGCGAGAGTGGTCGGGGAAACATCGAAGGCCACCAGCAAGGTCCTCGGGGGAGATGTGCGACTCTCGGCGCGCCGATTGGAGAAAGGCGTGGGCCCTGAGTCCGAAAGGGCTCAGAGCCACGAGTCCAAGCGGGAGGCAACGGCTGTCAGAGTGGCGCCAAGCATTGAGAATGCACATCCTGCCGCCGTCCCGCGCCCGCAGACATTCCGTCTGCCGCTATTCTACGTTCTCGATGACGAAATGCTCGCAGCGAAGTTGCCGGGAATGACGGTACAGGGAATTCAAGTCTTGCGCCAGATTTTTGAAATGGAAGCAGGCGTCGACTCGCTCCGCCCGGAAGATCCGGCCTATGCAGAAAACTGGCAAAAGGCCGAGCTCGGTCTCCAGCAGAAGATGCGGCTGTGGTATGGCTGGAGCGCTTGGGCTGCCTATGAGCACCAGCTTGCCATTGAGGCCAGATTGAATCCTTCCGGCGCTCAGGGAAATTAGGACGAGCGTTCGCCGCGATCCCTGAGAAGAAGGGAGGCGCAATGCCTCAGCCGCCTGCCTGAAGGTCTCAGCACCCGGCCGATCAAGTGATCGACATCGGAAACGGGGAGCGGAGTTCTCCGTTCACTCATTCAACAGGATGGGCCGTGTGGCAATCTTACCAGGTCTTCTCGCCGCGCTGGGTCTGGAACTTCGGGTCGTAGAGATTGAACTCGATCCGGTTGAAGGCATCGGACTTGAAGGTGGTGGCACCGAAGTTCTGGCTGTAGCCTTGGAGGCCATCCGCCGTGTTGCCGTCGAGGCGGAACACCACTCGGCTGCCGTCCGGGAACCAGGCGCGGACATCGCCGTTCTTGAGGATGGCCTCATCCCGTTCAGCAGGCTTCAGCGCGATGTTTCTCAGCCGTGAGACCGGGAGCTTTAGTTCCTCGAAACTCGTTTTCACCCGCACGACGCCCTTGTCAATGCCCAGCACCTCGCCCTGGAGCGTGTCGCCATTGCGCAGTGTCATCCGGCCTGCCTGGGCTTTGTCCTCGTTCGGCTTTGGGACTTTGGGTTCCCAATCCCGGTCGCCAGCAGCCCCCATCAACATTTCCTCCGCCTGGGGCTGCTGTTCGACCACGCCGTCCCACTCGCTGACCTCGATGCGCGAAATCGTCAGCGGGCTGGCGTCCGCCGCCACGAAGTGAAGTCCGCCGCCCATGGTGCCTTCCTTGGCGTCGTTGTCATTCCAGACCGCCACCGAGCGGCCATCGACAATGAAATTGAAGACGCCTTTTTTCCGGTCGACGCAGAGCTCGACGCGGGCTTTCTCATTCGTGCTGAACTCAGGGACATTCACGGTCTGCCCGAGAATGTTGTTTCCGCCGTTGCCGTTGCTGCTCCAGCGCTTACGGAAATAGACATATCTGCGCTCGATGATCAGATCGTACGCGTTTGATGGGTTCGCGCTGTTGACATCGTCGGAGCAGACAATGATCCGCGCCCGCAGCGAGGAGCGCCAGTTGAGGTCGAAGGCGATCCGGTTGACCGCGGGGAGTTTCACATCCCGTGCAATCTGGCCGGGTGCATTGGATTTGAAGCGGCCGGCTTCGAAGGTCCAGGCCTTGGCGTCATCCGGGCGCTTCCATCCCTCCATGCCGTCGGGGCCCTGATAGATCAGCTTCGGACGGTCGATGATCTTGACGGACTCGACCATCGGCCGCTTGAGGATGAGTTTTCCGGCATACCAGGTATCGAGTTCGATCGCCTCGTCGCTCACGGCGGCCAACTGGCCGCGGAGCGAGTCCCCATTGGTCAATGAAACGACGGCCTCACAGGTGGCGGTGACGTTTGTGGTGTTGGCGGTCTGGTTGATCTCCAGCACCTGGTTCATGAAGAACGGGACCGGGGCCTCGAGTTGTGGCGAACTCCAGCGGATCAGGTCTTTTTCGATCCCGGAGACGGCGCCCGGAAGCAGGTCCTGATTGAAGAAGCGGATGGCTCCCGTGCCAGCGTCTGCGCCGGCGGCGGCGAGGGTCAACAGCAAGTGGATCAATGGCGTAGGCGGGTTCATTCGCTGGGGGCGGGTTCGGAGCTTGTCGGTTTCGTGACCTGTTCGATCGAGATGATCGCAGCGCGTTTCAACTGCAGGGCGCCCAGCAGGGAATGCCGGACCTGGGCGTTGTCACCGGAAAACACACAGCTCTGCACCTTGAGAGTGCCGCCGTCGCGGAGCTTCATGAGCAAGGGGGTGGTCGGGGCGTCAACCGCCGCCTTCGATTCGTCGGCGAAGAAAACGGTGGAGACTTTCTTCGCCGGAATGCTCAGCGGCTTCTCCAACAGCGGGCTCTTGAAGGTGAGCGTGGCGTCCGCGTTCTGGCCGAGGTTGATCGACTCGAGCCGACCGCTGTAGCGGTCGCCATCGGTGTCGATCAGCGAGTCCGACTTCTTGTCACCACGGTCTTCAGTGCGATGGCGGTCACCTGTGGCGTCCCATGAAAGGATGCGGAAGTCGGTAATGCGGTGCTCGGTGTCATTGCCGGCGTTCGACTCGAACGACATCCCACCGGACTTCGGGGCGGGTCCCGGATCCTTGAAGCGACCTTCAAGATTTCCATCGAGATAGAGCCAGATCATCGACTGGGTGCGGTCCACGCGGACTTCGATGTCGACCTGGGATTTTGGGAAACTATCCGGGCGGCGGCCCAGCGTGATGAAGGGGATGTAGGTCCGTCCGGTGCTGTTCTGCCGCTGGAGCGCGATGCCGGCATTGTTGAATTGGATGAAATACCGATCGATGGGCTTCGCGCCGTTTTCCAGCGGATCGGCGAAGCAAATGCGGATGTTCGGCAGGTTCCGCCAGGAGAGACGGAAGCGGATGATGTACTGGTCCGGGAGGTCGAAGGCGTGGGAGAGCGGGCCGTTGTTGGTGGACGAGAAGCCGTTCTCCTTGAATTTCCAAGCCTGCGTGGTCCAGCCCTCGATGCCGGTGGGAGTTGAGACGAGGGCCTTTTCCGAAAGGATGCCGAGTTCCATCGCGCTGAGTGAGGCACGGGGGAGTTTCAGCTCGTCGGAAAACGAGGTCGCCACCTTGAGTGAGTCGCCGTCCAAGCCCTTCAGCTCGCAGGGCAGGATCTCGCCGCCCTTCAGGATCACCCGTGTGGTGCCCGGCCGGGGCGCCTCGGCGGGACCGGAGAAGACCATTTTCTGGACGGCCCCGGGACGGAGGAGGAGGGGCTCGGAGGAAAGCGGGCTTTCGAGACGCACGGAGCCGTTTTCCGCGATCGCGGTGACGGTGCCGACCAGATGGGCGTCGTCGCTGAGCGAAAGCTCGTCTGCCCGTGCGGGAGAGGCGCAGGCCAGCAGAGCGAGAGGCCACAGCCGCAGCGGGTGCTTAGAATTCGGGGTCCCAGTCATCGAGAAAGCTGTTGGTGTTCTTGAAATCGAGCATCACCGCGTAATCGAGGTTGATGGTCATTTTTCCGGCAAGTGCCGAGTTGAGGACAAAGGCGCCGGGCTCACTGGGCGAGGGGGTTCCGGAAATTTTCCCGAAGGGTTGGAAGCGCACGGTGACGGCGTCGTTCGGTGGCTCGGAGGACTTCGCCAGGCGGTTCTTGGCGAAGCGGATCTCCGCGACTTCGCGAAGCGGGAATTCGAAGTTGCCGTAGCGACCCTTCAACTGGATTTTGTCGCCGCTCAGGCCGCTGACTTCCCCGGAAAAGCGGTCGGTTCCGTTGGTGAGGAGGATAATGTCCTGATCGTCGGTTTGCAGGCTGCGGGCGGCATCCGGCATGCCATTCCATTCGGCGACGACGAGATCGGAAATCCGCACCTGGGTGCCCGAGCCTTGGGACTGGAATCCGATGGCCCCCCCGCGTCCGGCATAGGTGCCGCCGTTCGCCTCGACGCTTTCAGTCCACTGCATCGCGAACTCGTCGTTCAGGAACAGGGAGATGTCCCCGGTCAGGCGGTTGCAGCGGAGTTCGACGCTTGCATCGCCGGTTTCCGAGAGCCGGATATTGGTCGCGCCGGACTGGACGCGTTCCATGCTTGGCTTGCCGTCCTTGTCATACCCGCAGCGGTAGAGGATCACATAGCTGGAATAGAGATTCAGCACGTAGGCGTTCCCGAACATTTTTGGATAGTTCTGGGCGCCGCCGAATTCCTGGCGAAGTTGCACATTCTGGGGATTCTGTGGATTCGCTACATCGGCCTTGGGAATCGGGGCGGGCGTCAGGTCGGCATGGAATGCGATCGCGAGGGACAGGCGGTTTTTCCATGCGACCCGGAACTTCATCATCGCCCGATCGGGCATTCCCACGTCGCGAACCAGGGCCGAGGTGCCGTTTCGCGAGTAGTAAGAGCCGCTGGAGTAGGTCCAAGGCAGAGCCTTCTCGGGCTCGCCTTCCGGTTTCTGCTGCTGCACGCCGGGTGCGACGGGAGCCGGCGCGCCTTTGACTTCCTCTGCGGGAACGATGACGGACCAGCCTTCTTCGGAGAATGGGCCGTTGTAGAGCATTTTTCCGCCAAGTGGATTGGGAGCGATCATTCCGACGCGGTTGCGCGGCACCACGAGTGGTCCTGCAAAGGCGGTTTCGATGGTGACATCGGAGGCATCGATGGCGATCAAGGTTCCGGGGATACGATCGCCATTGGTCAGGCCGATGCTGGAAAAATCCTGGAAAGACTTGGCAGCCCGTCCGCCGCGAAGAACCGCCTGGCGCAGCTGGGTGGGCTTGAACTCAACCGGCAGCTCCACATCGCTGCGCTTCCAGAGAACGGTCGGTCCGGCCTTCAGTCCGGCGAAGGTGCCGTCGAGTCGGTCGCCGTTGGTGAAGCGCAGGAGGTCGGCGGGCGTATCAGCGGCGTGGGCCGAGAGGTAGCCGAGCAACAGGGCTGGGAGGAGAAGTTTCATTTTTCGTAAATGGGAAGAAAGCGGTAGTTCAGCGCGAGGGAAAGCAGGGCCCCGGCGGTGCTGAAGGTCGCCCCTTGATTACCCGGCCAGGAACCGGCGGGGGACTGGATCGTGGCGAGATAGCGGATATTGCGCGCGTTCCAGTCTTTCCAAGTCGCCTCATCGGCATGGAAGAGGGCCTGTGACATGTAATACTCCCAGTAGTAGGGATAATTCCGATCACGGTAATCGAGGCGCTTTTTGAGATAGGCCAGGCTCGCTTGATAGCCCTTCGAGTCCTTGGAATCCTTTGAAAGGGAAATGCACAGCGACCCGATCGCGGTCAGCGTTTCCTTGCCGCCACCGGCACTGGTGTAGCCATAGGAACCATCGGGGCTGCGGTTGCGCGCCAGGTAGGCGAGGCCTTTCGCAATGGCATCATCCGGCACGCCCATGCCGGCGTTCCGGGCGGCGAAGAGCGCCACCATCTGGCAGCCGGTCACCGTGGTGTCCGCATCGCGGCTGTCAGGGGTGTAGCGCCAGGCATTGAGGCGACTGCGCTTCTGGGAGCTTAGAATGAGATCGACGGCTTTCTTCAAGGCTGGAGCGATTTTCGGATTGTCCACCATGCCATAAGCCTCGGCCAAGGCGAGCGTGGCGAAGCCATGATTGTACATGCTGTTGCCGATGTAGCCGTTGTTGACGTTCTGTTGGGTGATGATGAAGTCGATTCCCTTGCGGATGCAGCCGGCGTTCGGTCCGATGTTCGGATCCTCCCCATGGGCGAGGAAGGCGATCACGCAGAGGCCGACGACACCCGGTTCACTGCCGCTGCTTTCATTCCAGCTTCCCGCCGGGGTTTGGGTCTTCGAGAGAAACTGAAGGCCGCGCTGATACATCGACTCGACTTGCGGCGGTATCGTGTCGTCCACCCGGCGTTCGAGATCCTGGGCGCTGGCGCTGAGGGAGAGTCCGACTGCGGCGAGTGGCAGCCCGATGAGGGAATGAACGGTCATGTGGATCATTTCGAGAGCTTCTCGGCACCCCGGTTGTAGGCATCGAGTGCGTTGCGGAATTCCTCGGGAAGCGCTTTGCCCGCGACGCCTGCGGACTTCGGAATGCGGCGGGTTTCCGACTTGCCGTCCCCTGCGCCACCGTTCGCGCTGTTGGCGCTGTCGGAGTCTCCGGTCTGACCCTTGCCACCGGTGTCGCCGGGCCCCTTGCCGGGCTTGTCGCCGGGTTTGTCTCCGCCGGGAGTCTTGCCCATCATGCGCTCCATCATGTCCATCATGGCGCTGCCGGGCTTGCTCTGGCCTTGGCCCTGCTTTTGCTTTTCCTTGGCGGCCTCGTAGATCTTCTCGATCACCTCGGTCTGCGCGGCGATGGTGTCGCCGCCGGTGTTGTTTTCGGCGAGATTGTCGGTGGCCTCGCCCATGATGTCCTCGCACTCTTTGAGAAGGGTGATGACCTTTTCAACGGTCTGCTCCAGCGCGAGCTGCTGGACATCACCGGAGAGTTCGTCCTGTCGCTTCGAGAGAACGGAGGAACCTGCATGGTGCTCCTCCAGACTCTTTGGCGTCTCGAGCTGAGCCTCCTCGGCGAGGAGTCCGTTCACTGAAATGGCGGTGAAGGCGATGAAAGGGAAAATTCTCACGGGGCGATGGCGGGTGGATTGTTAGAGCGCAGGAACTGCTCCAGCGCACGGGTCTGGGCGCGGATGTCCTGTTGCTTCTGGATCATCTTCATGACACGCAGCATGAACTCGAAATCTTCATCCTCTGGATTCTTTTCGCCGCCTCCATCGCCACCGCCGCCGCCATCGGACTTGTCCATCTCGCCCTCGAGCTTCTTCGCCCACTCCATGAGCTTCGCGGCCCAGACGGCGGCGGAATCGGTGGCGGATGACGGCTGGTTGTCCTGAAGCAGCCTGCGGATGTCCTCAAGCTTGAGGTCGATCTTCGATTCCCGCATCTCATCAAGGATCTGCTTGAAGGTATCCTTCTCGGTGCGGGTGAAGTAGTGGCTCAGATCGTCCTGAATCCAGCGCACGTCCGAAGCGGTGTCTGACTGTTGCTTCGAGGATTCGTTGAGCCGGCGCAGGTCGGCGGGATCGAACTCCGGGTCGCTGATCTTCAGTCCGAACATCGCCTCGGCGCGGGACCGGATGGATTTCACGATGCCATCCTCTTCCGACGAAGCCTTTTTCAGACGGTTGACGAAAGTGCCGGCTTCGAAGCGCCGGTTGGCGTCGTTCGCCTTGTCGATCGCCTTCTGCATCTTGTCGACGACCTTCTGCTGTTCCTTCACGGCCTCCTCGACGTCCTTCTTGCTCTGCTCGGGCGTGTTGGTTTCTTCGGAGGCCTCGCCGAGTTTGGAATCGACCTTTGGCATATCTTGATTGGCGAGCTCCTTCATGTCCTTCATCGCCTCGGCCATCTTCTTGAGCGTTTCCTTGTCGATCTCGCCGTTGCGTGCGGCGTCCTTCATGAGTTGCTCCATCTTCTGCGCCAGCTCTTCCATCCGCCGGGTGTTCTCGGCTTCGGCGTCTTTCTGGTCCTTGAGCTTGTCGCGGTTCTCTTCCTTCTGCAGCTCGGGACCATCAAGTTTTTCAAGCCGCTGGTTTTCGTCGAGCTGGTTGCGCTCGCGGCGGGCGAGATCCTCCAGCTCGGTCATCGTCCGGTCGAACTGGTTCTTCAACATCTGGGCGTGCTCGTCACGGGTCAGCACGTAGAGCACGACTGGTTCGGAATAGATACGTGGACGACCGGGGAGGAAATCTTCCGAATACGCGCGGACGGTGAGCTTCTGCGGGGTAATGCCGAATGCGGCCGGTGAAAACGCGGCGGGTCCCGAATAGCGGCGCATTTCCGGCCCGCCATCGGACAGTTTCATGCCGCCCTTCGCGGGTTTCTCGTCGGTCGGTCGGGTGAACTCGCCTTGCCATTCGATCCCGGCGATTTTCAAACCGAAGTCGTCTTCTGTTAGAACATCGAAGTCCACGGTCTCCTCCGGCAGAATCGCCTTTTGGCGCTCGACGCCTTGAAGGTAGGCCGTCGGTGGGGCGTCCTTGAGCGGATCGATCCGGAGCTTGTAGCCGTTCGCGCCGGTCAGGCCGAATTCGTCGGTCCACGAGAACGGAATATCGAAGGGAGTGGCACCGATCTCGAAGGGGGAAGTTCGTGATTCATTTCCAGACAAGCTGAGAGCTCCCTGGGTGGTCGTGAACGGCGTGGGCTTCTCGACCGAGGAAGGCGTGTTGGCGACGGTCGGTCCGAAGGTTGCCTCGCGGAGGGGGCGGGTGGTCTTGATGAGAATATCCACCTTGCTGCCCTCGACCACGCTGAGCACGCCGGTTTCGAGCGTGGCGGTTTTTTCCGGGATCTTCAGATACTCCGGGGAAACGATATGGGCGATGACGGAATCGGCGCTGGGGCGCTGTACCGGCTTCACGCGCAACTCGTGGCGGGCGTCGCCGATGTGGAAGGTGACTGTGCCGGGATCCTGCTGGCCTGGAAACTCGAAGGTGTAATGCTCGTCCTCGAGCCGCGTGTTGATTGGCGGTTGCAGCCCGTATCGGCCGCTGCCCACTTCCGGCCTTTGCTCGGTCTCGGCGGAGAGTTTCAGCGTGATCTGGAAACTTTCTCCAAAGGGCACGGCCAGCTCGGTCGGCGGGGAATCGAGCACGGTGAAGGTGTAGCGGGGCGTGTTGGACAGCGGCATCAGCCAGCGCTTGAGGGCGTTCGATCCGGCCCGGGGGGTGACGGTCAGCACGGTTGCCGCACCACCGATCAGAAGCAGGGCGACGAAGGCCCACTTCTTCTGACGACCGGGAGGCAGGGCTTCGGTCAGCTTGCGCTTTCCGGCCTCTGCGGCGACTGCTTCCATGGCCGCGGCGCGGAGCCGTGGCGAAAGCGAGCCGGCGTGCTCATTCTGATCCTGAAGCTCGATGACACCGAGCAAACGATCACCTAATCCGGGAAAGCGTCGGGCGATCAGCGTCGCCAGTTGGTTTTCGCGGCGATGTTTCCAGACCCAGCGGTGAATCCAGAACGGCGCGAAAACCGCGAACAGCGAAGTTCCGCCGAGCAGGATGGCTAGCCGGACGAGGCCCGGGGTTTGCCAGATCCGGTCGAGCCCGTAAACGAGAAGGAAAGAGAAAACGAGTCCGATGATCCCCGCGATCAGGGCCTCCAGAAGCTTGATCCGCCACAGGTGCCGCCGGAATTCCACCAACTGCAGGCGCAGCGACTCCGGGATCGGCACGGCGTGGGGCGAGTGGGGGTCTTGGGACATTGGCAAATCAGGATTTCGGCCGACGGTTAAGGGTGACAGAGGACACTCCCAGAGCCGCCGGGGTTTTTCCAGCGGATTTCTTGTGAGATTAGCGGCACTCGGTGGGGGAGTTGCCTTGGATTTCCGAACAAACCACGATCACCGGAACTGGGTGTCGACGGGAGATGCCCCCAACGCCGTATTTCGTCTCAGCGACAGGGGGAACCGTTAGGGTCCACGCCAGACTTTCTTATGCTCGAACAAGCCTTCAAAAACATCGATAATGTCCTCCACAAGGACGCCGGATGCTCCAGCGAAGTGAATTCAGGAATTCTTGCCCACGATGCTGTAAAATTGACAGCGCAACCAAGTGCTGTCATATTGACGGAATGACGCGAACTCAAATTCAGTTGCCTGATGAACTCTACCAGCGGGCCAAGGCCTTCGCAGCGGAGCGGGAGTTGTCCTTGGCCGAGATCACGCGACGCGGCTTGGAGCTTTTTCTGGAACGTTTTCCGCAGGCGCCCTCTCCGAAGAGTGGCTGGGTCCTACCCAAAGTGAATGGCGGCGGGATCAGGGTTTCGCTTGATAAGCTGCGGGAGCTCGCCGCCAAGTAAGACACACAGGCTTTTGCCCGCCACTTCGCCCGCCGCTCTCGTTGTTGGCGGATTTGCTGAGGCAGGGCGTGACCGAGTTTGCCACCGTGAACGTGAATGATTTCGCTGGCTTGGGGTTTGCGAGAGTGTGGAATCCGCTGGAGATCCGCTGAGGACGTCGCTCGGACAAGTAGACTGTCAGATTCTCGAGTGTTGCCGGATTGACGGGGGTGTGAAACATGTTAGTCTGATTTCATGAAAACGATGACGGTCAGGGATGTGCGGCAGCATTGGCCCGACGCGGAGCGGGCTCTGGCGACGGAGCGGGAGATCGTGATCACGCGGGATGGAACGCCGGTGGCGAGGCTTTTGCCGATCGAGCCGGTGGTGGAGACGAGGAAGCGATTTGATCCGGTGGCGCTCAAGCGCTGGAAGGAACAAACCTTCGGGAAGTCTGTGGTTCTCGATTCGCTGAGCGGTCTCCTGAAGGACAGGGACGAACGTGAATTCAAATGATCTACGCGGACACCAGTTCGTTCCTGAAGTTGTTGCTGCCGGAAATCCATTCGGCGGAGGTGATGGATTTCGTTCTTGGGGAGGATGAGGTGGTGGTTTCCGAAATCACGGAGTTGGAGACGGTGGTGCAGCTCAAGGCCTTGCGCTTGGGTGGCTTGCTGCGGGCGAGCGTTCTCAAGAAGACGCGGGCGCAAATGAATGAGTTCTTCCATCTGGCTCCATTCAGGCGGGTTTCGGTTTCTGGACAGCTTTTTGCCATGGCGCTGGCTCAACATGAGGCTTCCGGCATCCACTGCCGCTCCCTTGACCGCCTGCATTTGGCCGCGATGGCGGAAATGGGAATCAAGAGGTTGATGACCCACGATGCGCGTCAAGCGGAAGCGGCGAAGGAGCTGGGCTATCAGGTGGTTTCGCCGGGGCTCTGAGGATGGCGATTCAAGGATGGCCAGCGGCCGGGGCTTCCCGCTAGCGTCCGCGCATGGCCCGACCGAAGCCCGCGATCATTTTCATTTTCATCACGCTCTTCCTCGATGTCTTCGGCATCGGGGTGATCGTTCCGGTGCTGCCGAAGCTGGTGGAGCAGCTCCAGGGCAACAACCTCCAGGCGGCGACGCATTCGGTGGGTTGGTTGGGAGCACTGTATGCGCTGATGCAGTTCGTGTTCTCGCCGGTGCTGGGGAGCTTGTCGGATCGCTTCGGGCGTCGGCCGGTGATCCTGATGTCGTTGTTCGGATCGGGGATCGACTACCTGGTGCTGGCCTGGGCACCGACCATCGGCTGGCTTTATCTGGCGCGGATCGTGTCCGGGATCACGGCGGCGAATTTCTCGGCGGCCAGCGCCTACATCGCCGACGTGACGCCACCGGAAAAGCGCGCGGCGGGCTTCGGAATGATCGGCGCGGCCTTCGGGCTGGGTTTCATCGCGGGGCCGGCGGTCGGCGGGCTGCTCGGCACCTACGGATTGCGCACGCCCTTCCTGGTGGCGGCGGGGATCACGCTGCTGAACTGGCTTTACGGGGCCATCGTACTGCCGGAGTCGCTGGCTCCGGAAAACCGGCGGGCATTCAAGTGGTCGAGTGCGCATCCGATCAAGGCTCTAACAGCCCTGGGTCGCTGGCCGGTCGTGATGGGTCTGGCGTGGACGTATTTCCTGACGATGCTGGCAGGCAACATCTACCAGAGCCTGTGGGTGCTCTACACGGGAGAGCGCTACAATTGGGACAGCAAGATGGTCGGCTGGTCGCTGACCTTGGTCGGCGTGATGGCGGCGGTCGTGCAGGGTGGCTTGGCCGGGAGGATTCTGAAAGTCATCGGCGAGAAGCGCGGCGTGTATGTCGGGCTGCTGGCGATGGCGGTGGCGATGGCGTGCTACGGCTCCGCGACGCAGGGCTGGATGCTGTTTGGCATCATCCTGATCGGCTCGCTGGCGGGCATCGGCTCCCCGGCCACGCAGTCCATGATATCGCAGGCGGTGCCGGCGGATGAACAAGGCGCGGTGCAAGGCGCGCTGAACAGCATCACCAGCATCGCGGGCGTGCTCGCTCCTCTGATCTGGACGGCGATGTTCTCCTGGGCGATCGCGCCGGAGCGCTCGGTGCAGATTCCCGGGCTGCCGTTTTATGGCGCGGCGGCGGTGTCGCTGTTGGCCGCGGTGCTGGCCTGGAGGGCGTTTCGAATGGGCAGAGTTGAGGGTTGAGAGTGGAGAGCAGAGCCGAATGGATTGCTCTCAACCCTCAACTCCAGACACTCAACCCTCTTCCAGATACGGATTGTTCGCGCGCTCGTGGCCGATGGTCGTGGCGGGGCCGTGACCGGGATAGACCTTGGTGGAGTCGGGCAGGGAAAGGAGATGCTTCTCGATGCCTTGGACGAGCTGGAGGCCGCTGCCGCCGGGGAGGTCGCTGCGGCCGATGCTTTCGGCGAAGAGGGTGTCGCCGGAAAAGACGAGGCCCAATTCCGGAAGGTGGAAGGTGACGCTGTCGGTGGAATGGCCAGGGACGTGGGCGAGCTGGAAACTGCGACCGGCGATTTCAAACGGCTGCTTGAGATCGAGTAGGTGGTCGATGGTGTAGGGCACGACGGAGATCGGCATGCCCCAGTTCCGAGCGACGGATTCGAGCGTGAGATCCTTCGAGTGTGGAGCGAAGGCGTAGAGCGGAACACCCATTTCCTGGAGCGCGGCGGCGTCCTCGACGTGGTCGTAATGCTGGTGGGTGAGCAGGGCGGCGACGGGCGTGATGCCTTTCGATTTCAGCCAGGCGGAGACACCGGCGGGTGCATCGATGAGGAGGTCTCCATCAGGACCTGTTAGAAGGTAGGCGTTGGTCTGGACGAAGCCACCGGTGTAGACGTCTGGATTCATGGCTGGGTGCGGAGGTGGTCGGTGGCCTCGCGGAGGTCGTCGGGCGTGATTGAGTCTGTTAGAGAGGCCTGGCCGGCGGCAGAGAGGACGACGAAGCGGATTTTTCCGCTCTCGAACTTTTTGTCGCGTCTGAGTTTTTCCAGCACGGTGTCGGTGGTGATGGCATCCGGCAGCACGACCGGCAGGCGGAAATGGGCGAGCAGGCCGAGGATTTTCGAGGCGTGCGTTTCTCCGAGTCCGGCGCGTTTTTTCGAGAGGAAGACGGCGGCACGGAGACCGAGGGAAATGGCCTCGCCGTGGAGCATTTCGCCGTAGGGGACGCTGGCCTCGATGCCGTGGCCGACGGTGTGGCCGAAGTTCAGCAGGGCACGCTCGCCGCTGCGCTCTTCTTCGTCGGCTTCGACGATGCGAGCCTTGATCGCGATGTTCCGCGCAATGAGGTCGGCGGGGACGTCACGGGAATCGGGATCGAGCGTGAGGAGTTCGTCGAGCATCGCGGCATCACGGATTGCCGCGTGCTTGATCACCTCGGCGAAGCCCTCGCGGAACTCGCGGTCGGGCAGGGTGCGGAGGGTTTCGGGATCGACGAGGACGAGCTTCGGCTGGTGGAAGGAGCCGACGAGGTTCTTGCCCTCGGCGATGTTCACGCCGGTCTTGCCGCCGACCGAGGAATCGACCTGCGAGACAATGGTGGTGGGGATCTGGGCGAAGGGGATGCCGCGGTAGAAGATGGCGGAAACGAAGCCTGCGAGGTCGCCGGTGACACCGCCGCCAAGGGCGACGACGATCGATTTCCGGTCGTGACCTGCGCGGGTCATCGAGCGGCAGAGTTCCTCGACGTGGGTGAGGGATTTCGAGGATTCGCCGGAAGGAATCGTGTGCAGGGTGGGGGAGAAGCCGGCGGCGTTCAGGGACGCGAGAGCGGCCTCGGCGTGGAATGAGGCGACGACTTCATCGCTGATGAGCGCAACTCGTCCGTTCAATCCGGTTTTGGCCAGCAACTCGCCGGAGCGGGCCAGTGAACCCGGCTCCACCAGCACTTCGTAGGAGCGATTTCCCAAATCCACGGCAACAGTCGGCATGGGCGGAGCAAGAAGGCCAGCGGCCCAAAGTTCAAGGCGCAACGTCCCGATTTGTTGGGTTCCCCGGGCTCGGGGCGTCCAGTGGCGCGCTTGATAGGCCGGTATTCCAACGATCCGGGGCTGATGGAAATTGCCGGGTCAGGCGGTCACATCCGGGGTTTACAACTCGGCTTAAGAATCGTTTCATTTGTCTAGCAGGTCCGGACGGTCCTGTCACAATCGGGTCCTGACGGTCCTCAAAATCTAGCAAATCCTCCATTCATGAACCCAATCATTGGCGTCATCTACCACTGGCTCGGCGGCCTGGCCTCCGGTTCCTTTTACGTTCCATTCCGCGGCGTGAAGCGCTGGTCCTGGGAAACCTCATGGCTCGTCGCGGGCGTGTTTTCGTGGCTCATTGCTCCGTGGTTTTTCGCGACGCTGAACGCGAAAGACGTCGTCGGCACCTTGTCGGAAACGCCGGGTGACGTCCTGTTCCACTGCTACTTTTTCGGTGCGATGTGGGGCCTTGGCGGCCTGACCTTCGGTTTGACCATGCGTTACCTCGGAATGTCGCTAGGAATGGCGGTCGCCCTAGGTTACTGCACGGTTTTCGGCACGTTGATTCCACCGATCTACAAGGGTGAGTTCGCCACCAAGCTCCTCAACACCCAGAACGGTCGCTGGGTTCTTGCCGGTCTCGCCGTTTGCGTCATCGGCATCGTCGTCACCGCCCTCGCTGGCAAGGCGAAGGAAGGGGAAATGACCACCGAGCAGAAGCGCGACACAGTGAAGGAGTTCAGTTTCAAGAAGGGCATCATGGTCGCGACATTCTCCGGCATCATGAGTGCCTGTTTCTCGTTTGGCCTGAGTGCCGGCGAGAAGATCGGGGTGATCTCGAAGGCGCACGGCACGGCTGAAATCTGGACCGGCCTGCCGGTGTTGATCGTGGTGTTACTTGGAGGATTCACTACGAACTTCATTTGGTGCATGCTGCTCAATGTCCGCAATGGCACCGGATACGAGTATCTTGCCTCCCATCAGCGTCACCCAGCCCACGGCAAGGATGAGTCGGCCATTGAAAATCCGATTGATGCTCCCGGTATGGAAATGGCCGAGCACTCCGGCCTCGGCAGCAAGAGCTCAAGCCTGCAGATCCCGCGTGTCGGAAACTACCTGTTCTGTGCGCTGGCTGGCACCCTCTGGTATTTCCAGTTTTTCTTTTACTCGATGGGTGAAACCCAGATGGGTGAGTTCAAGTTCAGCTCATGGACCTTGCACATGGCCTCGATCATCATTTTCAGTTCCATCTGGGGCCTCGCCCTGAAGGAGTGGAAGGGAGCGAGCTCCAAGTCCAAGGGCCTGCTCTACGTCGGCCTCGGGATTCTGGTGCTTTCCACCTGCATCATCGGCTACGGCAATTACATTGGTTCCGAAGGCGGCCATTGAGTTGGCGTGCGGCCCGCGATGATGAGCTGGTGCCATATTGCCATGAATTTCAGATCGCTCATCCTCGCGGGGCTTGGGACATTCGCTTTGTCGGTCGTCCTGGCGGCGGAGTTCTACGTCGCGCCGAATGGCAGTGACTCGAACGCCGGCCGCGCACGGATCTCTCCAACGTGAACGCCGCCGAGATCGTGATCGTGGCGTATTCCTTGAACTTGAAACTCACCTTCACTGATCGCGATTTCGAAGGCCTCGATCAGACGGATCCCATCGAGCCACGTCAGGGCAATGGCGATCTGCCGCAGATGCCGTTCTTGAAACCCAGGTCCGGCAACCCCGCCATTGACAAGGACGTGGACGTCGGCTTCCCCTTCAAGGGCAGGGCCCCGGATCTTGGCGCGTTTGAATGAGCGCCATTGCTGTTAGAGGCTATCTGGAAATGGAAGCCTTCAATGGATTCGAGACATTTTGACAGAATTAACAGAATTTCCAAAATTCACAGAATACTCCGAATCCACTCGGAAGACCGATATCGACGCCCTGTAAATCCTGAAGAATCCTGTCAATTCTGTTAGAAAAATACTCGACCGGATCATCCCGCTGACTTTGCGGCAGACGTCTTACAGCTCCATCGTCCTGGCGACGAGCACCAGCAGCTCGCGGCGCTGGAGTGGCAGATCGCTGGCGGCGCATTCGCGGGCGAGACCGGAGACGAGTTCAGTGTCGATGCTGTCTGCCTGGTCCTTGGTCAGCCAGAGCGAGTAGGAGGCGAGCAAAGAGGCGAAGCGGGCGTCATCGGAAGGCTCGGCGTCGGGCCTGCGGATGATCGGCACCGGCGCGGCGTCGGTGCCCTCGACCTTCCAGCGGATTTCGCCGAGGTTGGTGGCGCTGGCACGTGGTTCGATCTCGATCAGCAGGGTGGTGCCTGTCTTGGCGGGGAGGGAGGTCGGCAGGGTGCCGTCCTCGATTCCACGGATCGGGGAGAAGCCTAACAGACGGAAGCTGGACACGGCAGTGGGATCGACATTGAGGGCGGCTTCCACTTGGCGCGAGCCGTTGATCGCGCCCTGGAAATGGATCATCAACAAGGTCGCGGAGGGCTTCCATGGGCAGGCGAAGGATTCGGCGGTGAGGCTTGCTCCCTTGGCGATGGCGGCGGTGCCATTGGGGCGGAGGTCGAAGGCGTTGAGGATTTCCTCAAGCCGGACGATCTTGGTGTCCGGGCGCAGGCCCTGCTCCTTCACGCTCTTGTAGATCCAGCCGAGGCTGCCACTACCGGCCAGCACCGGGAGCGGAAGCTCATGGGCATCAGCGGTGGAAACAGCTCCGCGGGAGACGAGCTCAGGCAGGGAGGCGGCGTCCGGCAGCGGGCCGCTCGCGAGTTGCCGTTCGAGACGACTGTACATCTCTCCCGAACTGTCCTGAAGAGCGGCGTCGAGCGCTTTGACGTTGAGAGTGAGTTGACTCTTGGTCGGCGCGACTGCGGTGGAGTTCGGGATCTTCGGCCCGGGAGCTGGAAGGATGGCGACGGCGAAGGGAAGCGGTTCGCCGGCCGGGGTGGTGGTCGGACTGTCTGGCGCGGAGGTTTTCACCAAGGGAGCGGGAGGGCCCGCAGGCTGATGGAAGGCGATCCAGGAAACGAGTGCGACCGCGGCTGCGATGCCGAGGGGCATGAGGTAGGGCGCCAGCGATTTTTTCCGGACCGGGAAAGGAACGATCTCCTTGGCATTCGGGCTCGTGCGGAAGGCGCGACGGATATTCTCGCGCTGGCGGGGCAGGAGAGCGGTGGAGTTCGGAGCAAGCGCACCTGTTAGAACGCGCTGGATCTTGTAGGTGTCATCCAGAGCGGTCTGCACCATCGGGTCGCTGGCAGCGGCAAGCTCGACGGCGGCGGCATCGTCCGGCGACAATTCACCGAGCAGATAGGCGGTGAGTCGTGGATCTTCGGGATGGAGTTTCATGGTGGTGGAAGTGGTCAGTCCTGCATCAGATCGGCGGGGAGTAGATCGCGGAGGCGCTTGAGTCCGGAATGGATGAGAAAGCCGATATTGCCGGAAGTGAGCCCGGTTTTGTCGCTGATCTCCTGATAGCTGAGATTCTGTTGGAACTTGAGAAGGATGACCTCGCGCTGGTTCTCGGTGAGGCGGTCGAGATAGTGCATGATGAGGGCGAGACGCTCATCCTGAACGAGCTGGCGGTCCGGAGCGAGACTCGGACCGGCGATGTGTTTCCAGCGCGCGTCGTCGAGGGGTTCCATGCGCCGGTCCTTGCGCAGGACGTCGAGTGCGCGGTTCTTGCAGACGGTGTAGAGCCAGGATTTCAGGCCGTTGCTGACTTTGGCGAGATCCTGCTGGCAGAGGCGGATGAAGGTGTCCTGGACGATGTCGCGGGCGCGTTCGAGGTCGTGGACGATGTTCATCGCATAGCCGACGAGCGGCGACTCGTAGTCGGCCAAGGCTCGTTCGATGAACTGTTCGCGCGTTTCTTGCATCGGCTCCCCGGGGCGTCTGGCCGCGGTGTGTGGAGCTGGAACGGCGGAGTCGGACCTTTCCTTAGGGGAATTTTCCGGTGGCTCAGCGGATGAAGTAGCTGAGGTGCTCGAGTTCAAGGGCGAGATCGACATTGTTCACGGTGACATCCGCCGGGACTTCGAGAAGGAGCGGGGAGAAATTGAGGATGCCCTGCACGCCGGCGGTGACGAGGCGGTTGACAACGGCCTGCGCGAATTCTGCAGGCACGCAGAGGATGGCGAGCTTGATCGCATGCTCGCGGACGAAGGAATCGAGCTCGACCTCCGGAAAGACCGGGATCGATACCACCCGGGTGCGGGCGGAGTCGGGATTGGCATCGAAGGCCGCGACGACTTCGAAGCCTTCCTTTTGGAAGCCCTGGTAGCGCAGCAGGGCGGAGCCGAGATTTCCCGCGCCGATGAGGACGACCGGCTGGAGTCGCTCGCGGCCGAGGGTTTCGCGGATGGTGGTGGCGAGCGCCTCGACCGGATAGCCCAGTCCGCGGGTGCCGAACTGTCCGAAGTAGGCGAGGTCTTTCCGGAGTTGGGAAGGTTTCACCCCGGCAGCCCGCGCCAGAGCATCCGAGCTGACGGTTTCGACATCATTCTCTTGCAGTCGTTGCAGGCAGCGGAAGTAGATCGAGAGCCGGTAAATGGCCTTCTTTGGGATGTCGATCTTGTCCACGAGGGGAGGAAAGCGGAAAGTTGAAAGCGAAAATTGGGAAATCCCTTATAGATCCTCGGGCTTCTGGAGCAGTTCGGCGACGCGGTTGAGCAGCAGTCCGGCTCCGCCGCCATCGACGACGCGGTGGTCGAAGGTGAGGACCAGATCGGCCTCGGTGGCGGGCAGAAAGGCCTCGACTTGCTCGCTCCAGTAAGGGCGTTTCACGCCCGCGCCGATGCCGAGAATGAGGGTCTCATTCGGCAGCGGGATCGGCGTGCCGGAGGTCAGGCCAAAGGTGCCGAAGTTGGTGACGGTGGCGATGCCGCCCTTGAGATCGGCATCCGTCAGTCGGCGGCGGCGGGAACGATCGACGAGGTCGGCGTATTCCACCGCCAGGTCACGGATTGGCTTTTGATCAACTTTTCTAACAACCGGCACGACCACGCCGTCCTCGACCTGCACTGCCACGCCGATGTCGAACGAGCGGGGATGGACCACCTTTTCGCCGATCAGAAAGCCTGCGCTGGCCGGATCTTCGGCGAGGGCCCGGGCGAATGCGCGCAGCAGGTAAAGGGTCAAGCCGGGCTTCGGATCAGCGGAGCGGCGGTGTTCCAGCACACGATCAAGGAGCACGGGCAGTCCGACGGTTGCCAGCGGTCGCGTCCAGCTGCGGCGCATCGCATCGGCCACGGCCAGTCGCATCGGTGAGGCCTGGCTGCTCGGCCAGGTGGCGATGTAATCGAGGAAGCGTTCGAGGTCGCCGACGGTCACGCGACCACCGGCTCCGGTGCCCGCCACAGCGGAAATATCCGCCTCGCGGAGCCCGAGATCGTCCATCCGCGCCCGCATGCGTGGCGAGATGTAATGTGCGCCCATGATTCCAGTAGGGACCGGCAAGCCTTTGACACTCGGCACCACGGCGGGGGCTTCTTCATAGCTGTCGTCCTGGGATCCGAAATGAAGATTCGCCTCGGCCTGGGGCGTGCCCGGAGCGGGTCCGGCGTTGCGCTTGGCTTCCAGCATCTCGACGGTCTCCACACCGGTGCGGATGACTTCCTCCTCGGTCACTTCAAGCATCCCGAGCAGGGTGCCGACCGAGTAAGAGACGCCCTCCTGCGCCCGCAGATCGGAAACGACGCCGTCGCACAAGGTCGTGACTCCCATCACCGCCTTGTTGGTCTCCACCTCGATGATCTCCTGGTCGGTGCGCACGCGGTCGCCCACGGCGACATCGAGCCGGACGATGGTGGCCTCGGCGATGGATTCGCCAAGCTGGGGCATGAGGATCGGAACGGAGGGCATGGCTGGAAGAAAATTCGAAGTTCGAAATTGGAAATCCGAAACGGTTAGAAAGACAGGAGCTGTCGGATGGCTTCGCAGATGGATTCCGGTGTCGGGCGGTGCGCGGCCCAGAGTTTCGGATGATAAGGCACTGGTGTATCGCGGGCATTGAGCCGCATGGGTGGGGCATCCAACAAATGGAAACCCTCACTGGCGGTGCGGGCGACGACTTCGGCGGTGACGCCACCCCAGGGGAAGGCTTCGCCGACGGCGAGGAGTCGGCCGGTCCGTGCGACCGAGGCCAGCACGGTGTCCATGTCGAGCGGCTTGACCGAGCGAAGATCGACGACCTCGATCTCCCAACCGTCTTCATGAAGTCGCTCCGCCGCGCGCACCGCCTCGTGGACCATCGCGGAGTAGGCGACGACCGTAGCGTGCTTTCCCGGACGGACGATGCGGGCCTGACCGATGGGCAGGTGATCGCCGTTGATCGACTTCGACTTCAGCCAGCGGTAGAGGAACTTGTGTTCGCAGTAGATCACCGGGTCCTGCATCTTCACGCCATCGATGAGCATGTGATAGGCATCGGAAACGGTCGCCGGGGTGAGAACGATCAGGCCGGGATAGTGGGCGTAAATCGACTCCATGCTCTGGCTGTGAAACGGCCCGGAGCCGGGCGTGCCTCCTGAGGGCAGCCGGACTGTTAGAGGGACCGGCACGCCGGTGCGGTAAAAGTGCGTGGCGGCCTGGTTAACGATTTGGTTGAAGGCGATCGAAGAGAAATCCGCGAACTGCATTTCAATGATCGGCCGCATGCCCTCGATGGCCGCGCCGACCGCCAGGCCGATCATGGCATCTTCGGAAATCGGCGCGTCAAACACCCGGCCGGGAAATTCCTCCGCCAGACCTTTCGTCGCCTTGAACGCACCGCCGAAGGTGGCGATGTCCTGACCGTAAAGAAATACGCGCTCGTCGTCGCGGAGGAGCTTGGCCTGCGCTTCGCGGATGGCGTCGATGTAGGTGACACTCACTCGGGTTTGAAGAATTGGGTGGAAAGGGCATTCCATTCCGCCGTGTAGGGATCGGGGATGGGTTCCTGCTGGGCCTGGGCGACCGCGCGTTGGACCTCCGCAGCGGTTTCGTCCTGCCAGGCGAAAAGTTCATCGACCGTCGCGTAGCCGCCTTCCGCCATCTGGCGCATGGCGACCTCGATGCAGTCACGGCCATAGTGACCGGCTTTCAGGTAGTCCGGCACATAGGAGCCATCGTCGTGCTCGCCGTGACCGGAAAGCCGCAGCAACTTCGCCACGATCATCTGCGGTCCGGCTCCTTCGCGGGCGCGTTTCACGGCATCCCCGATGACCGAGGCGCAGGCGAGAAGATCCGTTCCATCGACCGAGTAGCCGGGAATGCCATAGCCGCGCGCCCGGTCCACCAGATCCGCGCAGGCAAACTGACGCTCGGTCGGCGTCGAGTAGGCGAACTGGT
>Ga0209829_10000256_pt1 | contig 49456 bp, 25 predicted proteins | sample C_140205_EF_Meta_FD_187311 | JGI IMG/M metagenome (GOLD analysis project Ga0209829, IMG submission 187311) | Freshwater microbial communities from Lake Croche, Canada to study carbon cycling - C_140205_EF_MetaG (SPAdes) (version 2) | ecosystem: Environmental > Aquatic > Freshwater > Lake...
CGACGACGACCGCCGGTTACGAACGCGCGCGCCTCGCCGATGGCTCGACCCTCGAACTCAACACCGCGAGTGCCGCCCGCGTGCAGTTCACCGCGGCCGAACGCCGCGTCGAGCTCGAGTCGGGCGAGGCCCACTTCGAGGTCGCGCACGACACCGCTCGGCCGTTTGTCGTGAGGGCCGGCGGCGTGGCCGTGCGCGCGGTCGGCACGGCGTTCAACGTTCGCTTCCAGGCCGGCACCATCGAAGTCACAGTGACGGAAGGCAAAGTCAGTGTAGGGCCGGCGCTTGTCGCCGGGCCGTCTCGCAACGAGCGTGATATTCGCGCCGGCACGCCGGCAAGCGGCGGCCCTACAATCCTGAGCGTCAACCAGCGCCTCGCGTTTCCCCTCGCGCCTGCCGCCGCACCTGCACCCGCCATCGAAGCGCTCGCCCCCGCCGACGTGCGCGCCGCGCTCGCTTGGCAGCGCCGCGTCACGGAGTTTTCCGACACGCCCCTCGCCGAAATCGCCGCCCGCTTCAATCGCTACCATTCCCTCCAACTCGTCGTCGCCGATCCCGTGCTCGGCGCACGGCGCATCGGCGGAATCTTCGCGCTCGACGACGTGGAGGCATTCGTCCGCCTGCTCGAACGTGACGGTATTGTCCGCGTTGAGCGCGAAGGCGCTACCCTGCAGCTGCGGGCCCCTTAGTGGTGCACGGCCGGCGAATTTCGCGGCCGCCCCGCAACGGCGAGTAAAATTTTTCCTGTGCGACTAAACAGAATCCTGCGGCCCAGCGTTATTAGGTCAGTGGCCCTGCTTCATCTCACCCCATCGTTTCCCGTCGCCCCCCTTGTGTTCGCCTCGTGCAGCGTGCTGGTGGCCGTCGCGCCCCTCGGGGCGGCCGGAGCCGAGGCCAGGCGGAGCTTTGACCTCCCCCGCGGCGACGCCGCGGCGACTCTGCGGCAGTTCGCCGCCGCCTCGGGTCGGTCGCTCGTGTTCGCCACCGACAAGGTGCGCGGGGCCACCACCAACGCAGTCAAGGGCGAGTTCACCGTCCGCGCTGCGCTCGAGCGTATGCTGGTCGGCTCCGGGCTCGAAGCCGACCAAGACCCGGTCACCGGTGCCTTCGTGGTGAGCCGCAAGCAAACCGCCCAGAGCGAGCCGCGCGCCGGTGAGACCGAACCTGTTTCCGACCCACAACCAAAAACCCAGACCAAACCCATGAAATCCCCTCGCACGTTCCTCGGCGCCCTCGCCGGCTGGCTCGCGGTGGCCACCGCCGTCGACGCTCAAACCGCCGCCACGGCCAGCACAGCAAACAAATCCTCTCCGCCTGAAACGGAAGCGATCGTCCTATCGCCCTTCGAAGTCGTGTCCGAGAAGGACAATGGCTACCGGGCCAACGGCACCCTCGCCGGCACGCGCCTGCGGACCGACCTGAAGGACGTCGCCGCCTCCGTCTCCGTCGTCACCAAGGATTTCATGAACGACGTCGGCGCCAACAACCTCGCCGAACTCCTCGTCTATACGACCGGCACGGAGGTCTCCGGTCTCGGGGGCAACATGTCGAGCTTTGACGTTAGCGCCGGCGGGGTGGATCCAGAACAAGTGAACCGCCAACCCGCGTCAGTCGTCCGCATCCGCTCGATCGGGTCGGGCACCACCGGCTCCGATCAGGCGCGCGACTTTTTCACCACCGAAATCCCTTCGGATGGCTACAACATTGATCGGGTCGAAATCAATCGCGGACCCAATGCCATGCTGTTCGGGCTCGGTTCGCCCTCCGGTATCGTCAACGCCTCACTCATCAAGGCGGGCCTGCTGCGCAACGCGACTTCCTTCGAGCTCAAGAACGGTCGTTTCGGCACCCACCGAGAGGTGCTGGACCACAATCAGGTGCTGCTGAAGAACAAGCTCGCCTTCCGTTTTGCCACGCTCACGGGCGAACAGAAATTCATGCAGAAACCGGCGTTTGCCCGGAACGAGCGTTACTACGGCACCGCCACGTACAAACCGTTTGCCACCACCACCGTCAAGGTCAGCACGGAGTATGGTCGCAACATCAACGCCAAACCCGAAAATTGGCTCCCGAACAGTCTCATCGGCAACTGGATTCAAATGGGGAAGCCGGCCTACGATCCGACGACGTCGCGTCTGACGTTTTTGGGCACGCCGCCGGATGTCAGCTCGATCTATTACCCGGGCGCGTTGACCAATGGTGTTTTCAACGGCACGCGTAACGGCACCCTGACGAGCACGCTGACCGACGCGATCTATGTCGTGAACGAGAATCCCAATCTCAGCTCTTTGGGCATCACCGGCTACAAGGAACGGGGTGTCATCGGCTACGAGTTCCAGAATGCGCGGGTGCACCAGAATTTCATCACGACACCGAATGCGACGAATCCCTTGGTGAATGACGCGATGGTGGGCATCGGCAGTCCGCAGGATTTCCTCCGGCGTTTGAAGACGGGCCTGACCAGCGCGCCCAACAGCACCAATTGGACGCCCACCAACATGACTTACAACTTCTGGAAAACCCCGCGGTACGTTGATACGGCCATTTTCGACTATTTCACCCAAATGATCGAAGGGCCCAACAAACAGGAGCGTTCCCGGTGGAAGACCTACAACGCGACGGTTGAACAACGGCTCGGCCGGAATGCTGGCATCGAGTTAGCCGCCGACTGGCAGTATATGGACGCGTCATTCAACAACCCCAGCAACTACACCATCAACGTCGACATCAACACCAAGTTGCCGGACGGCGTGACGAATCCGAATTTCGGCCGCCCCTTTTACAGCGCGGTCGGCTGGGCAGCGTCTGAGACGCGCGATCGCAAAGGAGCCCGGGCCACGGCCTACTATGATCTGGATCTTCGGCCGCACGCCCAAGGATGGTTGAGCAAGGTCCTCGGGCGGCATGTTTTCACCGGCAACATCACTTCGGCGGACTACTTCATCCAATCCTTCGGCGGTCGTCCCCTTTACAGCGGAACCGACTATCTGGATGCCGAACAAGCCAGCAACGCGGGCACGACGACGGTCGTCAATCGGGCGTTCTCGGCGGATAAGCGCGCGATTTGGCCGCTGAACTATCTGGGGCCCTCCTTGGTCAGCTCGGCGGACGGGCGCAACGCCGGGATTCAGAACGTGCGCGTGAACACCAGCGCGAACGACGTGGGCTCCATTCTTACCCGCTACTATCAATCGCCGGTCATCAATTCACAGGCCCCGGCACAATGGCAGGACAAAGCGTTTAACACGTATCACAATGCCAGCGTCTGGGACTTCCAAGACGGCAACGGCCAATACACGATTAGCCGCCGGAGCAGTAAGTCGCTGTCGAAGGTATTGATCGCGAACAGCCGTCTGCTGGACGACAATCTCATCACGACGCTCGGCTGGCGCAGCGATGATTTCAAGGCCTACGATGCCGGGGCGCCCAATCGCGACCTGAACAGCAATGTCGCACTGACCGACTACAAAAACTGGCCCCTCCAGCAGGCCATCCATACGACCGTGAACACGTTCAATTACGGGCTGGTTGGGCACGTCCCGCGATTTATCACCGAAAAACTGCCGGCCGGAGCCGAAGGTTCTCTCACGTATAACAAATCCGACAACAGCTCGCCCACGAGCCCGCGGACCGGTCTGGACGGCCAAGTGATTGCGGCGCCGACGGGCAAAACCAAAGAGTTCGGCGGCCGCATCGGTCTTTTCAAGGGCAAGCTCGAATTCCGCGTCATTAACTTCGAGACCACCGCCGCCAGCTCGACCAATAGCAATCTCCGCAACCCGCAGAATTCCATCCAGCGTCAAGTCAACACCACGTACCTGAACATCGCCGCGGGTGCCGCGAACCGCGTCTACACGGACCCACAGCCGTACGACACCGGGTTGCCCAGCACCCCAGGGGCGGTCACGGCCGTGAAGGCGTGGAACGACTTTTTCGCCTCCCCGTATGGGAAGCAGTTCCTCGATACCTTCCTCTATAAGAACGTCGGGACGGCCGCGCAGACCCACGATGATCGGGTCGATACGGTGGTGTCGACCTCTGACGTCCTCGCTAAGGGTTGGGACTATGAAGTGACTTACAACCCGACCAAGAATTGGCGGATTTCCGCGAACGCATCCCAATCTGTCGCGATCCGTACCAACACCGGCGCGGCGCTCAATGCCCTCGGCGATCAAATGACGGCCCTGATGCAAGGACCGGCCGGCAATATTCCCCAGGGCACGAACTCGACTTCCGCGCTCCGGGACCAGATCGCGCAACAGGTGGTCGATATTAAAAAAGAACTGGCCCTCGATGGCAGCCCTTCCCCGGAAGCGCGCAAATGGCGCTACAATATCGTCTCCAACTACACGATTGGCGAGGGCCTCCTGAAAAACGTGAAATTCGGTGGTGCCGTCCGCTGGCAGGATAAAGTCGCGATTGGCTACCCAGTCATCAATGTCCCCGTGGGCAACGTGACATTTAATCCGCTGAACGACGTGAAGCATCCGTTTTACGGACCGTCCGAGACCAACTACGACGCTTGGGTCGGCTACTCGCGGCGCCTGACGCACAACATCAAATGGTCCTTGCAGCTCAACGCACGCAATCTCGGGGTGAACCGGAAACTCATTCCCGTGGCGGCCCAGCCTGACGGCAGCATCGCCGTGAATCGCATCGCCGAGCCGATGACGTGGACGTTGAGCAATAAATTCGATTTCTAAGGCGTAGCGACGCAGTCTAAATCCGATCCGGCGGGGCGGCAGAAATGTCGCCCTTCCGAAGGAACGGCGACCTTCCTGTCGCTGCTGATGCTCACCGAAGAACGCTTCGATGGGCATTTTTTATTGGAATTCGACTGCAGCGATGCGACCAACGCGAAAGAGTGCTCCCTGAAACATTTCTATCCATATTTTCTATGAAGATGGTGCTACCTATCCGCGCGAACAGCGTGATACCAGCGGCTGGTATGATTTGGAATTCTCCGGGTGGCGTCGCGGCCTCTGGGCGCGACGAGTTCGGGATGTTGATGTCGAGTAGCCGCGCCCAGCGGACGCGGCGCTACCTCACGTGGCCCGGAGTCCAAAAATTGAGAGCGGTTGGGATCAGCGCCGCAGCCTTGGGATTGGCGGCGGCGCTGCCGCCGGCGATCGCCGCCGATCAGGTGGCGGCGATCCCCTTCTTGCCCGGCGAAAAATGGTGGGGTGGCCAGGTCGTCTACAGTCCCGACATGCCTTACGATGCCTCGGCCAAAGCGAAACGCACCCTGCACGCCACGGATCGCTGGGGCAGTTCGAACCAGGCACAGCCGCTCTTTGTTTCAAGCCATGGGCGCTTCGTCTGGAACGAGGGCGCCTTTGACTACGAGTTTGCCAGCGGCGTGTTGAAACTCGCGCACGCCGCCCAGCAATTCGAAATCGGACAGGCCGGCACTTCGCTGCGCGAAGCGTACCGCGAGGCGTCGCGCCGGTTCTTCGCGCCGAGCGGCACGATGCCCGCCGCGGAATTGTTCGCGCTGCCACAGTACAACACGTGGATCGAACTCGGCTACGATCAACGCGAGGAACGCATCCTCAACTACGCCCGCGATCTCATCGCGGCCGGCTACCCGCCGGGCGTGCTCATGATCGACGACAACTGGCAGGAGGACTACGGCGTCTGGGAGTTCTCCGGCCAGCGCTTCAAAGATCCCAAGGGTATGCTGCGCGCACTGCACGCGCTCGGCTTCAAGGTCATGGTCTGGGTGTGTCCCTTCGTCAGTGCCGACTCGGCCACCGGTCGTGCGCTACTAGGCGACGGCTGCCTGCTGCGCGATCCGGTGGACAACAAAGAAAACGTCTGGGTCGGCCGCGAAGTACCCAATGACGCCGCGATGATTCGCTGGTGGAACGGCACCAGTGCCGTGCTCGATTTCAGCAACCCGCAGGCGCGGGCATGGTTTCGCGGCCGGCTGCAGCACCTCGTGGACGACTACGGCGTGGACGGCTTCAAGTTTGATGCCGGCGACAGCCTGTTCTACCTGCCCACCGTGCCGGGCCGGCCCGTGGCTTCGTTCGCACCGCGAACTCCGGAGGAACACTGCATGGACTTTGCGCGCGTGGGCCTGGATTTCCCCCTCAACGAATACCGCGCCTGCTGGCGGATGGCCGGCCAGCCACTCGCCCAACGGTTGCGCGACAAGGACCACACGTGGGACGCACTGCGCGAACTCATCCCGGGCATCCTCACGCAAGGCGTGGTCGGTTATGCGTTCAGCTGTCCCGATATGATCGGCGGCGGCGAGGCCCGCAGCTTCAGCGACGCGGCAAAATTTGAACCCGAACTCCTCGTGCGCTCGGCGCAGGTGCACGCGCTCATGCCCATGATGCAGTTTTCGGTCGCGCCTTGGCGCGTGCTCAATGCAGAGCTCGCCGGCCACTGCCTCGCCGCGGCCCAGCTCCACGCGAAGTTCGGCCCAGCGATTCTCACGCTCGCGCGCCAATCGGCCAAGTCCGGCGATCCCATCGTCCGTCCGCTCGAGTGGGCCTGGCCTCACCAGGGTTTCGCCACGGTCAAAGACCAATTTATGCTCGGGGACGAAGTGATGGTTGCGCCAGTCCTGACCAAGGGCGGTCGTGCGCGCACGGTTGTCTTTCCGCCAGGCCGCTGGCGAGGTGATGACGGCTCTTCAGTCGAAGGACCGACGCAGCGCGAGATCCAAGTGCCCCTCAGCCGCCTACCGCATTATCGACTCCTCTCGTTACCCGCAGCGTCGAACTGACCCGCAAACCAAAGCACCAACGATGAACTCCTCCCGCACCCTCCTCACCGCCGTGGCCGGCTGGCTCGCCCTCGGCACAGCCACCTCCGCTCAATCCGTGCCCCCAACTCTCGCCCCGCCGCCGCAAGAGGAAGCAATCGTCCTGTCTCCGTTCCAGGTCAACGCCACCTCCGACGTCGGCTATCAGGCCCGCGAGACGATCGCCGGCGGCCGCCTCCGCACCGAGTTGAAGGATGTCTCCGCCCAAGTGGACGTGATGACGCAGGAATTTCTCTCCGATCTTGGCATCAACTCGCTGGAGGATGCGCTGAGGTTTTCGCTCAACGTGGAAAGCCAGACCGACTGGTATGACCCGTCCGGCAGTGAGAACACCCTCGGCGGAAATCCGTTCAACCCCTCGGCCGGCAACCGCGCCCGGGGCTTGGCGCGCGCCAGCACCTCCGTCGGGTTTTTTGAGACCTCCGCTCCGGTCGACGGCTACAATACCGAACGCTACTCGTTCGTCGGCGGACCCAACGCCATTCTCTTCGGCAACGGCCTCGCCGGCGGTTCCGTGGACACGTCCTTCAAACGTGCCGGCACCCGCCGGAACAACTCCAGCGCGTCGCTCCAAGTGGACACCCACGATGGCTACCGCGCGACGGTCGATCTGAATCAGGTCGTGGAGAAAAACGTCCTCGCCGTGCGCTTCAACTCGCTGAAGCAGGACCTCGCCACCAGTCGCAAACCGTCGTATGATCGGTCGGACCGGCAATTCGCGAGCGTCTCTTTCGAGCCGCTGAAGTGGCTCAGTTTACGCGGCTACTACGAGTCCGGACTCATCCGGAAATCGCCGGTACGTTCCACTCTGGTACAGGACAAAGTCACGCCGTATTTTAATCGATTCCTCACCCCCGAACAGAAGGCCGTGTATCTCGCCACGTATGATCCGGCCGTCCTGAAGGGTTTCGACAATTCGGCGATCAATTCGTTCAACATCGGAGCCAACACCACCGCGATCAACGCAGCTCTGACGGCCCAAGGTTTCGGTCCGCCCGTCGCCGGCGTCGCGAACACGGACATCCTTTCTCGTTTCACCAGCTCGAGCCCGGTTCTGGTCCTCGGCGGCGCCTCGGCGAGTCCGCTCCCCATCATGTCATGGAACAACTCAGGGTTTCTCCTGAATGGCCCGGGCCCCTTCAACGGTGAGAATTCCGACTGGTCGTTTACCGATGGTTCCATCTACCCCACCCAAATCAATCTCGTCGGCAACGGCCTGATGAATTCCACCCGTACGAAAATCTACGGTGCAGTCGTCGAGTTCAACCCGGTCAAGAATCTCTTCATCGAATTCGCGAGCAATCGCGAGTTCATCACTTACTCCTTCGTGGAATCGCTCGGCTCGAGCGGCACGGAGTTGATGATCGACCTGAATCGCTACCTGCCCGCCGCGTGGGCACCCACTCAGCCCGCGCCCGCCCGCGTGGCCAATCCGAACTTCGGCCGCTACTATGTCCAAAGCTCCGTCTCCGGTGGCGACAATCAACAAGAGAAAGCCGACGACCGCGTGACCGCCACCTACACCCTCGACTTCACCAAGAACAAAAACTGGACGAGGTGGTTTGGGGTCCACCGTCTGCTCGGCGTCTATACCACGCAGATGAGCCAGCGCTTCGAGCAGGTTCGCAATGGCGCCTCCGCCGCGACCGTCGTCAGCGACAACGATTTCACGGTCAGCATTAACAACAACGCGGCCACACCGCTTAGCTCCGCCTTCACGGACATGACTCAGGCGAACCGCCAACTCCAGGTGCGTCAGTATCTCGGCAGCCCGACGGCGGGCGTGGGCGGCGCGCCCTACGTCGACATGAAGATCGATCCATGGAACTGGGGTTCCATGGGAGTTGATGCCAGCGGCAAGCCCGTGGTTGTAGCCGGCGAAAACTTGCCGGGGGGAGGCAGCGCCTACGCCATCAGCAACGGCCGCAAGGAAACCGTCGGCAAAGTGTTCTCCCTGCAAAGTTCGTTTTTCAATAATCGCATCATCACCAGTTTTGGCCACCGCCAGGACAACAACACCTACACGAGTTGGTTGGACCGGGGACTGCAGCCCCGCTACGACGCCAAGACCGGAGGCTATTATTTTCCACCCTCGGCGAATGCCCCCGGCAACGCGGCCTTCGCCAATGCGCCTTACATGAGCTGGCAGGATTTCCAAAAACTCGGATTGGAGAGAACCCAGAACCTTTCCAGCCGCCAAAGAGAGCACCCCAAGTCGATCTCCAAAGGCATCGTCCTCCATCCGCTGAATTGGTTTTCGCTGTTCTACAACGAATCCACGTCCGCCTACGCGGCGGAGTTCAGCCGCTTCAACCACGATGGCAGCCCGATGACCATCGATGACGGCAAGGGCAAAGACTATGGCTTCTCGGTCTCCGCGCCCAACGGGAAGCTCTCCCTGCGCGTAAACTGGTATGAAAGCACGCGGCAGGGCGGCAACTCGATCTTCCAAGGCCGGATTGCCAATGGCATGCAGTCGTTGCGCGACACCGTCTACTACATCGACAAGACCTTTTTGAACCTCAACCCGGCCTACAACATCGCCGGCAACCCCTACGCGTTTTATCTGCAGAGCGTCCAAGACTCGAGTCTTCCGTCCAACGTCAACGCCAACACCAACTTCGTCGGCAACAATTTCCCGGTCGCGCCGAATCGTGAAAGATCGGCCGTCCAAGCTGACCGGCGATCCGAAGGCGTCGAAGTCACGCTCACCGCCAATCCGCTGCCCGGCCTGTCGCTCTCACTCCGCGGCGCGAAGAGCACCACCGCCGATTCGAACGCCGGCCTGCCTTGGTTTGAGTATGCCAATGCCCGCTGGAGCGATTGGGAGTCCATCGCCAATCAGCCGATCGGCGCCATCCCCGGGATGACCCAGACGATCCGGCAATACATGCAGAGCATTATCCTTCCCACGATGAGCTACCTGAAAATGTCCAGCGGCATGCCGAATCCCCAAGAGCGCAAATACCGGATGAACTTCACCGGCCGCTACAGCCTCCAGCGCGGCGCGCTCAAGGGACTCTTCTTCGGCGGAAACTATAGTTGGCGCAGCAGCAGCATTTTGGCCTACGGCAACCGGCCCGCCCAAGCGAAGGAAGTGTATCGAGATTTTGCGGGCATTGGCGCCGGCAGCTACGACGTGCCCGATTTCGCCAGTCCGCTCCGCGGCCGGCCCCTGACCTCGGTGGACGGCTTCCTCGGCTACCGTCGAAAAATCTTCCAAGGCAAATACGAATGGTCGGTACAACTGAACATCCGCAATCTGCTCGATGACCAAGAACTCATCCCGCAACGCGCCTATGGCCGGCAGCAAGCCGACGGCACGACGAAGTTCTGGATCACCAACTACAACGTCCCCGATCCCCGCCGCTTCATTCTGACGAATACGGTCTCGTTCTGAGCGCGATCGATTCGCCCCGCCTACTGGAATCCAATTTGAAACAGCCTCTGCCTACCATGAGTGAAGCCATCTCCCGCCGCACAGCACTGAAACTGATCGCCACTGCCACCGTTGTTGGCGCGGCGTCCGGATCGAAAACGGCGTCCGCCGCGACTCGCGAGCGCGACGGCAAGAGCGCCGATGCCTGGAGCCGGACCCACGACCGCGTCTGGCTCGGCGGTGAGTTCTGGGCGAATCCGATGGAGGACTGGCAGATCGCCGCTGGCGGCGCGGAATGCCGGAGCCTCGGTGGGAATCGCAGCATCCACTCGCTCACGCATCAAATCACGAACCCTGCGAAGGGCTTCACGCTGTCGGTGCGGGTGGCGCAGCTCGAGGTGCGCGGCAAGGATGCCGGCGCCGGATTTCGCCTCGGCGTGCGCAGCGAGCTCAACGAATACCGGAGCAATTGCTTCGCCGCTCGTGGACTCAATGCCGGCGTGTCCGATGGCCAGTTGTTGCTCGGTTCCAAAACCGCGCCCCTCGCGGCGGGCGCCAATTCCAAAAACATGGAACTGCTTCTGACCGGTGTCGCCGGCGGCGAGGAAGTTACCCTCACGCTGGAAGCCCGTGCAGTCGATACGGGTGCGAGTCTGGGCAAGTTGGTCCATACCGTTCCGCCGGACAGCTTGCTCGGCAACGTCGCCCTCGTGAGCAATTACGGTTCGGACAACACCCAAACCGCGCCCAAGCAGGCTCCGAAAACCGCAAGCCAAGGCGAGTCCCGCTACCGGTTCACCGACTGGAAAATCGCAGGTGACGCCTTTACCGTCAGTCCCGCGCAGCGTTTTGGTCCGCTGCTCTGGTCCATGTATTCGTTGAGCGACTCGCGCACCGCCGAAGGCTGGGTCATGAAGATCAGCGCGCTGACGGGTCCGATGGGTCGGGACGACAGCCAGGTGGTGGAATTACAGGTGCAGCGCGGTGGCGCGTGGCAATCGTTGGGCGAAGCCAAACTCGATTCCGACGCCTGGGTCGCCACGTTTAGGATCCCGCGCTGGGACGAAAAAAAGGCCACGCCCTACAAACTCGTCTATCGCGAAAAGCACCGCGACGGCACGGTGACGCCCGACGAATGGACCGGCACGATCCTCGCCAATCCCGTCGGCCGACCGCTGCGCATGGCGGCGATGACTTGCCAGAACGACTACGCTTTCCCCTACGAACCGGTGGCCCGCAACGTCGCGAAGCTGCAGCCCGATCTCGTGTTCTTTTCCGGCGATCAAATCTACGAGAGTCACGGCGGCTTCGGTATCATTCGCGAGCCGGCCGGACCGGCGATTCTTAACTACCTGCGCAAGTTCTACCAGTTCGGCTGGGCGTTTCGCGATGTGATGCGCCACGCGCCCACGCTCTGCCTGCCCGACGATCACGACGTGTTCCAAGGCAACATCTGGGGTGAAGGCGGCGCCAAGATGGTCAACGCGAAGAACGATCCCGGCGCGTCGTCGAGCGGCGGTTACATCCAACCGGCCCGCATGGTAAATGCCGTGCATCGGACCAACGTGTCGCACCATCCCGACCCGTTTGATCCGACGCCGAGCCAGCAGGACATCAGTGTTTACTACGGCGACCTGGTTTATGGCGGCGTCAGTTTTGCGATCATCGCCGACCGCCAATGGAAGAGCGGACCCGAACGTGTGCAGACCGATGGCCCCCGCGCCGACCACGTGGTCGATCCGAAATTCGACACGAGCGCGCTGGACGTTCCGGGGCTGGTCCTCCTCGGCGAGCGGCAGGAGACGTTCTTGAAAAAATGGGTGCAGGACTGGCGCGGACACTCGCTCAAGGCGGTGCTCAGCCAAACCGTGTTCGCCGCGATCGCTACGCACCACGGCAGCTACGACGGCTACCTCAAAGGTGATCTCGACTCCGGCGCGTGGCCCCAAACCCCGCGCAATCGCGCCATCGACATCCTGCGCCCGGCGATGGCGCTGCACATCAACGGCGATCAACATATCACGACCCTCGCGCAGTATGGCGTCGGCCAACAGCGCGACAGCATGTGGTCGTTTTGCACGCCCGCAATCGCCGCCGGTTATCCGCGCTGGTGGCGACCCGATGAATTAAAAATGCCACACGCCCACCGCCCGCAGCACGGTCTGGCCGACACCGGCGAGTATGTCGATGCGTTCGGCAACAAGGTCTACGTCTACGCCGTGGGCAATCCCGTCGTCGGCAAAGCTCCGCACCGCTACGACAAGGCTCACGAAAAAGGCAGCGGCTTCGGCTTCATCACGTTCGATCCCGTGAAGAAAACCTACGTGATCGACTCGTTCCGTTTCCTCATCGATCCCACCGATGGCAGAGCCTCCAACCAATTCCCCGGCTGGCCGGTGACCATTCACCAGGCGGAGAATCGCGGGGAAAATAAGCTCGAATGACCAGGTAAATTTCCATGTCTAGCCCGTGTGGAAACGGGACGGCTGTGCTTCAACGCCATTTTCTCAATATGAACATCTCCGATCACCGCCTGCGTTGGTTAACGGCTGCCGCACACGCGGCAGCTCTCTTCCTCGCACTCTCCACATCTGTGGCGGATGCGGCCACCGAGGTTGCGTCCGACTCCACGGCCGGCAAGCCGGGGCAGTTCGCCGCAGCGGAAATTCGTCGTGAAGCGGAGGCGAAGGCCACGACTACCCGAGGTCCCGCTCAAGGGACGCGCGTTTCGCTCACCGTCGGGAAGGGAGCCGGCGGCGTCGCTCAGAGCTACCGCATTCGCGTGCAGAACAAAGAGGGTGGCCGAACCATTGAAGTGAACGGCGCCGATGCCGCGGGCGCCATGTATGGCGGGCTCGACATCGCGGAGGCGATTCGCACGGGCACGCTCGAATCACTGCGGGACTCCGACCACTCGCCGCACATCGCGCAACGCGGCATCAAGTTCAACCTCCCGCTCGATCTGCGCACCCCGAGCTACAGCGACTCCGCCGACGCCGCGCAGGCGAACATCCCTGAGGTCTGGCAGCGCGAGTTCTGGACGGCATTCCTCGATACGCTGGCGCGCCACCGCTACAACGTGCTCTCACTTTGGAGCCTGCATCCCTTTCCCTCACTCGTGAAAGTGCCGGAGTTTCCCGAGGTCGCGTTGAACGACGTCTGGCGCACGCGGGCCAAGCTCGACGACACGTTCCACTTTTGGGGCACTGACATGGTTCGTCCTGAAATGCTCGCCCACCACGAGGTCGTGAAGCGCATCACCATCGACGAGAAAATCGAGTTCTGGCGCTGGGTGATGCAACAGGCCGCCGACCGCGGCATCCGCATTTACGTTTTCACGTGGAACGTCTTCACCTTTGGCGCCGACGGAAAGCACGGGATCACGACCGACCTCAACAACGAGATCACGAAAAAATATTTTCGCGCCAGCGTTCGCGAGATGGTAAAAACCTACCCGCTGCTCGCCGGCGTGGGTATCACCGCCGGAGAAAACATGCCCCACGACATGGCCTCCACCGCGAAGGAAGCCTGGCTCTGGGCCACCTACGGCGAAGGCGTGCGCGACGCATTGAAGGAAAATCCACAACGCCAGTTCGGGCTGATCCACCGCTTCCACTGGACCGCGCAGACTGAGATCCTCGACGCCTTCAAAAATTACCCGGGCCAGATCGAGTTCAGCTTCAAGTATTCCGTGGCGCACATGTATTCGATCACAAAGCCGAACTTCATCCAGCCGCTCATCGAGAACATCGCTCCCGGCCGGAAGACGTGGCTCACGGTGCGCAACGACGATATCTACACGTTCCGCTTTGGCGATCCGGCTTACGCTCGCGACTACATCCGCAACATCCCGCCGGCGGACAAGATCGCCGGTTTCTACATGGGACCGGACGGCTACACCTGGGGCCGCGACTTCCTCGAACGGAACCCCGCGCCCGGCCCGCGCCCGCTGGTGATGGAGAAGCAGTGGTATTCGTTCATGCTCTGGGGCCGGCTGGCCTACGACCCGTCGCTCCCTGACTCGCATTTCGAGCGCGCGCTGGCGGCCCGGCATCCGTCGGCTCCCGCCCACGCCCTCTTCCGTGCCCTGCAAAGCGCCGCTCAAGTCATGCCGCTCACCACCCGCTTTTTTTGGGGCGACATCGATCTCAAATGGTTTCCCGAAGCCTGCCTGAGCCATCCGCGAAGCAAGGGCTTCTACACCGTGCGCCATTTCATGGAAGGCACGTCCATGCCCGGGGCCGCAGTGCTGTGTATTCGCGACTGGCGCGCACGCCTCACGGCCGGCAAGCCGATGGAGCAAACCACCCCGCTCGAAATCGCGGCTGCCCTCGACAGTGCGGCGGCGGAGACCTTCGCCGCGCTCGATGCCCTGCGCGCTGCCGCCCAGCAGGACACCGAACTCCAGAAAAACGTGAACGATTGCGAGGCACTGGCCTGGTTGGGTCGCTACTACGCGGCGAAAATTCGCGGCGCATGCGCTTTGACCTTGTTCGATGCCCGCAGCGACCAGTCCGAGCAAGCGGCCTCGCTCCGTCACCTCAGCGAGGCCCTCGCGCACTGGAAGAAGTATGCCGCCGTGCGCGATGCCCACTACGTTCCGGCCCTCTACAACCGCCTCGGCTTCGTGGACATCACTGCCTTGACCGAAAAGGCCGCCGCCGATCTCGACCTCGCCCGCAGCTGGAAACCCGGCACCCTCAAGGACGACGGCAAACGCGGCGGCTCCGAACAAGGCTTCCGCCAGTGAACCCGACTGCCTGAACCTGCTTAGCTTCTTCCAGCCGTATCCGCACCTCGCGCCAACCCCGGTCAGCCGATCCACCACGCTATGCCTACCGCCAAACCGCACCCCAAGCAGAAACGCGAAATCGCCACGTCCTTCCTGAAGGGTCTCGACCTGCTCACATTGCTCGCCCGCCACCCCGCAGGCCTGACCGTGCCGGAAGTTCGCCAACGTCTGAAATTCCCACGCACGTCCGTGCTTCGGATGCTCGGGACGCTGGAACAGTTCGGCCTGATCGCGCACCACGAAAATGTCTGGGGCACGACCGAGCAGTTTCACGATTGGTGCAACCGCGACATGTATCGGGAAATCAAGGAACGCCACCACCGCGCGCTCCATGCCATCGCCGGTGAGCTCGACGAGCTCGTCGAACTCGGCCTCGGCGAGGGTCGCGGCGTGCGCTACATCGACTGGGTGCAGGCCGCCCATCCCATCACCATTGATCCGCTCAAGAGCGCGCTCTACCCGCTACACCGCACCGCGACCGGCAAGCTCCTGCTCTCGCAGCGGCCCGATCTGTGCGCCGGCCTCACCGATCGGCGGTTGCTCGCCGAGATCGACGAGGCGCGCCGCACCGGCGTCGCGTGGAATCGCCGCGAATCCGATCCCAACATCACCGCCGTCGCCACGTGGACAGGAAAAGCCTCGGCAGTGACCCCGGTGATCTGCGTAAAGTGGCCGTTCTTCCGCTTTACCGAGGCAAAAGCGCGGCAGGCGCTCGCGGCGATCCGCCGTCACCTCGGCTCGGTTTGACCGCCGACGGTCTTCCGCCGTGCGAAAAAAACTGCCCGCAATACGGACACAGCCGATTCCTTTTTTGACCGCACCGCCGCAGACTGCACGCTCGGGGAAATACCCCGATGAATACCTCCTCGTTGCTCACCTCGATTCGTCGCGCGACTCTCGCAGTCGCGCTCACCGCGTTCGCCGCAGCTGTTACCTACGCCCAGTCCCTCGCCACCGGCATCGTCGAAGGCCGTGTCCTCAATTTGCGCAACGGCGAATATCTCGAACGTGCCCGCATCACGGTCGAAGGCACCAGTCTCGAAACGTTCACCGACGCCAGCGGGCAGTATCGCCTCACCAACGTCCCCGCCGGTCCGACGCGGGTGCGGGTATTTTTTACGGGGCTCGACGTGCAAACCGAAGCGGTGGTCATCACCGGCGGCGCCACGGCGCAGCGCGACTTCAACCTTGAGGCCGGCGGGCGGCGGGCCGAGACCGGGCAGGCGGGCAGCGTCGTGAAACTCAGCGAGTTCGTCGTCACCACGTCGAAGGAAATGAGCGGTGCCGCGATCGCGATCAACGAGCAGCGCTTCGCCGCGAGCATCAAGAACGTCGTCTCCGCCGAGGAGTTCGGCGCGATCACCGACGGCAATGTGGGCGAGTTTTTCAAATATCTCCCGGGCATGAACATTAACGTCGCCGGCGGCGAGGCGCGCCAGTTCTCGATGAACGGCGTCCCCTCCGGCAACGTGCCGATCTCTATCGGCGGCTTCGATCTCGCCGGTGCCTCGGGCTCGAGCACCAATCGCGGCGTCCTCCTCGATCAAGTTTCCCTCAACAACATCTCGCGGATCGAGGTGCTTCACACCCCCACGCCCGAGTCGCCCGGCATGGCGCTGGCCGGCTCGGTCAACATGGTTCCGCGCAGCGCGTTCGAGCGCTCGAAGCCGGTCTTCAATTATAGCGTCTATCTCCTGATGCGGGACAACCACCGCGAGCTCCCCTTCACGAAGTCGCCCGGCCCGCTGAACAAAAATGCCGCCAAGACCTATCCCGGCTGGGAACTCTCCTACGTTGTGCCCGTGAACCAGCGATTCGGCTTCACCGTCTCCGCCGGCAACAGCACCCAATACACGCCCCTCGATTCCGTGTCGACCACGTGGCGCGGCGTCAGCGCCGCCACCAGCGCGCCCACGATCGTCAACGGCGTGATCACCAATCCCGGCAATTTCCCCGACACCACGCCCGACCGGCCCTATCTCACCGACTACTCCGTGCGCGACGCCGGCAAGATCAGCCGCCGCTCCTCCGCCGGCACGACGATGGACTACAAGCTCACGCGCAACGACACGGTGTCGTTTGGCTTCCAATATGCGTTTTCCGACAAGCGGCGGAGCAACCGCACCCTGCACTACCAAATCAATCAGGTGCTCCCCGGTGATTTTACCCCGACGTCCACCCGCAGCGCTCCTGGTGGGGCCGAACTCCGCATGGAAAACGATGCCGACGGGAAAGTCGGCACCACGTGGATGCCCACGCTCGTCTGGCGGCACGACGGCCCGGTGTGGAAATCCGAGGTCGGCGCCGGCTATTCGCACTCAACCAATATTTTCAGCGATATCGACAAGGGCTTTTTCACCACGCCCCTCGCCCGGCGCACGGGCGTGACCGTGGCGTTCGACGACATTTTTTATCTGCGGCCGCGCCGCATCACCGTGACCGGTCTCAACGGCGCACCGGTCGATCCCGGCCTGCTCGACAACTACTCGCTCGCCACCGGCAACAGCAACCAGCGCCCGTCCTCCGACCTGAAGCGCAGCGCCTACGCCAATCTGCGCCGCGATTTCGTCGTGCGCGACGTGCCCGTCACCCTCAAGGGCGGCCTCGACGTCCGGGAACAAGTCCGCGACCTCCGGGGCAGTGCGCCGTCTTTCACATTTGTCGGCGCCGACAAACGCGCCACCACCACCCCCCTCGATCCGCTCGGCAGTGACGACCGGGCCGGCGTGGCCCTGGACGTCTTCAACTCGCAAAACACCGCGCCCTACGGCTTCGGCCAGATTCAGTGGCTCGACAGCACCCGCTACTATAGCCTCTACCAGGCGCACCCGGAATATTTCACGGTCGATCAAAACACCCTGTATCGCTCCTACGTGAGCAAATCGCAGCGCGCCGCCGAGGTGATCTCGTCCGGCTATTTTCGCGGTGACGCGGCGTTTTTCAACCGGCGGCTGAAGTTCGTCGGCGGCGTCCGTGCCGAGCAGACCAACGTCGAGGGCGAGGGCGCGCTCACCGATCCGACGCGCAACTATCAGCGCGATGCCAGCGGCAAGGTGGTCACCGTCGCGAGCCCCACCCAAGCGGATCCGAACCGCCGCGTGCCCTCCCTGATTTTTCCCACGAGCAACGCCCTGGAGGTCTCCAAGCTCACGTTCCTCGATCGCGGCCAGCACTCCGCCAAGGAATACCTGCGGCTGTTCCCCAGCCTGAACGCGAGCTACAACTTCCGCGAAAATCTGATTTTGCGCTCCGCCTTCTACACCTCGGTCGGCCGGCCCGATTTCGGCCAATACGCCGGTGCGCTCACTCTGCCCGACACCGAAAACGCCCCCAATGCCACCAGCAACCGGATCAGCGTGAACAACGTCGCCATCAAGGCCTGGAGCGCGCAGACGACCAAGGTGCGGCTCGAATATTATTTCGAGGGCGTCGGCAATTTCTCCGTCGGGGCGTGGCGTCGCGATTTCGAGAATTTCTTCGGCAACACCGTGTTCCCCGCGACGCCGGAGTTCCTCGCGCTCTACGACCTCGATCCCGCCACCTATGGCGCCTACTCGGTGGCCACGCAGTATAATGTCCCGACCACTGTGCGGATGACCGGCCTCGAATTTGAATACAAGCAGGCGCTCACCTTCCTCCCGCACTGGGCGCGCGGCGTGCAGGTCTTCGCGAATGCGAACGCCCTGCGCACGCAGGGTGACGGCGCGGCGAATTTCAACGGCTTCACGCCGCGCACCTACAACTGGGGCGTAAGTCTCTCCCGCCAGAAATACTCCCTCCGCGCCAATTGGAACTACCGGGGCGTCCAGCGTGGCGCAGAGGTCACCGGCCGCAGCATCGAGGCCGGCACGTATAACTGGAATGCGAAGAACCTCTACGTGGACCTCCAGGGCGACTACGCCTTCAGCCGGAGGCTGTCCTTGTTTGCTGCCATCCGGAATTTCACCGATGCCGGCGGCGATGCCAGAATCTTCGGCCCCAACACCCCGCTCCACGCGCGCTTCCGCAGCCAAGAGCAAGTCGGCGCGCTGGTCACCTTCGGGGTCAAAGGCTCCTTCTGACGCTTGCCACCGCGCGCGGAATCCACCTCTCCCCAGTCGGTGGCGGAGGAGGCGTGATTCCAAACTGACTGCACCACCGAAACCATTTCCATCCATGACCCATCGCACCTCCCAGGGCGGCCTCCAGATCGCCACCGTCCTCCACGAACTGCTCAGTCAACGCATTTGTCCCGGCACGGGGCTCGCGCCGGAATCGATCTGGGCCGCGTTGGAAAAAATCGTCGCCGACCTCGCTCCGCGCGTCCGCACCCTCCTCGCCAAACGCGACGACTTGCAGGCGCAGATTGACGGCTGGCACCAGCAGCATGCGGGCATGCCGCACGACGCGGCGGCCTATCAAACATTTCTCGGCGAGATCGGCTATCTCCTCCCGGAAGGCCCGGACTTTTCCGCCACGACCGCGAATGTCGATGCCGAAGTCGCGCTGATTGCCGGGCCGCAGCTCGTCGTGCCCGTCACCAACGCCCGCTACGCGCTCAACGCCGCCAACGCCCGCTGGGGCAGTCTCTACGACGCGCTCTATGGCACGGATGTGATCCCCGAAACCGACGGCTGCGAAAAATCGGCCGGCTACAATCCCCAGCGCGGTGCGAAGGCCATCGCGTTTGCCCGTCAATTTCTCGATCAAGCCGCACCACTCGCCAGCGGTAGTCACAAAGACGCCACGAGCTATGCGGTGAACAACGGCCAGCTTTTCGTCGCGCTCGCCAACGGTTCGACGACCACGCTCGCTGACGCCGCGAAGTTCGCGGGCTACACCGGTGAACCCGCCGCGCCAAAATCCATTCTCCTCGTAAACCACGGGCTGCATTTCGAAATCCAGTTCGACCGCGCCCACACCATCGGCCAGACCGACGCGGCGGGTATCAAGGATGTCGTGCTCGAATCCGCCCTCACCACGATTCAGGACTTCGAGGACTCCGTGTCCGTCGTGGACGCGGCGGACAAGGTCCAAGCCTACACCAATTGGCTCGGGCTGCTGCAGGGCAATTTGTCCGAGACCTTCGTGAAGGGCGGCAAGCCGCACACGCGCACGCTCAATCCGGACCGCACTTACAGCCGGCCCCATGGCGGCCAACTCACTTTGCCCGGGCGCAGCATCCTTTTCGCGCGCAATGTTGGCCATCACATGTTCACCGATGCCGTGCTGGATCGCGACGGCCAGGAAATCCCCGAAGGGTTTCTCGACGCACTCTTCACTGCACTGATCTCGCTCCATGACGTGAAGGGCTTGTCCCGCCTGCGCAATTCCCGCACGGGCAGCATCTACATCGTGAAGCCCAAGATGCACGGGCCCGACGAAGTCGCGTTGACCTGCGAACTGTTTAGTCGGGTCGAAGACGCCCTCGGCCTGCCGCGCTTCACGATCAAGGTCGGCATCATGGACGAAGAGCGCCGCACCACGATCAATCTCAAGGAATGCATCCGCGCGGCGAAAGAGCGCGTCGCCTTTATCAACACCGGGTTCCTCGATCGCACGGGCGACGAAATCCACACCAGCATGGCCGCGGGCGCCGTGGTGCGGAAGAACACGATGAAATCGCAGCCCTGGATTCTCGCCTACGAAGATTGGAATGTGGACAACGGCTTCGCCTGCGGCCTGCGCGGTCGCGCCCAAATCGGCAAGGGCATGTATGCGATGCCCGAACTCATGGCCCAAATGGTGGCGACCAAAAGCGCCCACCCGAAAGCCGGCGCGAACACCGCGTGGGTGCCGTCGCCCACCGCCGCCACGTTGCACGCGCTGCACTATCATGAAGTCAACGTGGCGCAGCGCCAAGCGGAGCTGGCCAAACGTCCCCGCGCCAGTCTCGCCGCCATCCTCACCCTGCCGCTGCTCGGCGCCACGAAACCCACTGCGCCGGAAGTCCAGCAGGAGCTCGACAACAACTCCCAGAGCATCCTCGGCTACGTCGTGCGGTGGATCGACCAGGGCGTGGGCTGCTCAAAGGTTCCTGACATCAGCGATGTCGGGCTCATGGAAGATCGCGCCACACTCCGCATCTCGAGCCAGCACATCGCCAACTGGCTGCGCCACGGCCTCTGCACCGAGGCGCAGGTCACGGCGACGTTGCAGCGCATGGCGGCCGTGGTGGATCGGCAAAACGCCGGCGACGCGAACTACCGTCCCATGGCACCGCACTTTGACCAAAGCACCGCCTTTCAAGCCGCGTGCGACCTCATCTTCAAAGGCGGCGCGCAGCCCAACGGTTACACCGAATTCATTCTGCACGCCCGCCGGCGCGAGGTGAAGGCGCGCAACACCAAATAAACCCGAACCGCGGAAATAAAAATTATGTCTACTAACAAAACCCAACTTCCGTCCTACGGATCATCCATCTCGCTGGAGCTGGCACGAAAAATCTCTGCCGCCGCCCAACAAAACGCCCTGCAAAACAGCTGGCTGATGGTCGTGGCGATCATGGACGCGGGCGGTCATCTCGTGCTGCTCGAGCGTATGGACCAAGCTCAGTTCGGCAGCGTCCAAGTCGCGCAAGACAAGGCACGGTCCGCCGTCGCGTTCCGTCGGCCCACCAAGGCGTTTCACGACATGGTCGCCGCCGGCGGCGAGGGGCTGCGGATGCTGGCCATGAGCGGGGCCGTGCCGATCGATGGCGGACTACCGATCATGATCAACGGAGCGGTCGCCGGCAGCATCGGCATTTCCGGTGGCACGAGTGCTCAGGACGGGCAGGTCGCGCAGGCCGGGTTGGCCGTCTTGGCCAGCTGACCGCCAAGGAAACCCACGGCTCACCGCCGCGATCCACCCTCGCCGCTCCCACGCACGGGCTCACTCGCCAATCAATCCGACCAGCCTATCCCCATCTCATGCCAAAATTCGCCGCCAATCTCACCATGCTCTTCACCGAGGTGCCCTTCCTGGAGCGCTTCGCTCTGGCCCGCGCAGCCGGATTCACCCACGTAGAGTATTTGTTCCCCTATCCGTTCAAAGCTGCGGACATCAAGGCCGAGCTCGATCAACACGGACTGCAGCAAGTCCTCTTCAATCTGCCGGCGGGCGACTGGGCCGCCGGCGAACGCGGCATCGCCGCCCTGCCCGGCCGCAGTGATGAGTTCCGCGCCGGCGTGTCCAAGGCCATCGAATACGCCCAACTCCTCGGCGTGAGCCGCTTGAATTGCCTCGTAGGAAAACGAGTGGCCGGCCACAGCGACGAAGCCCATTGGCAGACGCTCGTGCAGAACGTCCGCTTCGCCGCCACGGCATTGGCCGCGCACGGCATCGAACTCGTGGTGGAGCCGATCAATCACTTCGACCTCCCCGGTTTCTTCATCAACCGCATCGACCAAGCGCTCCGACTCATCGATGAGGTCGGCCTCCCCACCGTCCGCGTGCAATACGACCTCTATCACGCTCAACGTGAAGAAGGCGAAATCACCGGCAATCTCCTTAAGCATTTGGCCCGGATCGGCCACATCCAGATCGCGGACAATCCCGGTCGGAATCAACCGGGCACCGGCGAAATCAACTTTCCGTTCCTCTTCCGCCAAATCGACGAATGTGGCTACGCGGGCTGGGTCGGCCTGGAATACATCCCCAAGCCCAACACCGCCGCTTCGCTCGGCTGGATGAAGACCCTCGTGTCTTCGGCCTGAGCTCTGACCACTGCCCCACTTCCAGCCGTCACCCAAACTTCAGCCCCCCCCCTCTCACTATGAAAATCGGATTCATCGGACTCGGCATCATGGGCAAGCCCATGTGCCATAACTTACTCAAAGCAGGACACCCCCTCCTCGTGTGCAGCCGGACCAGGGCGTCGGTCGATGAGTTGGTCGCGGCCGGCGCCACCGCCGCGGCCACGCCCAAGGAACTCGCCGCCCAAGTGGATATCGTCATCACCATGCTGCCGAATTCTCCCGAGGTGAAAGCGGTTGTCCTCGGTCCCAACGGCGTGATCGAGGGCGCGCAGCCCGGTTGCATCGTCGTGGACATGAGCTCTATCGCCCCGCTCGCCAGCCGCGAGATCGCCGCAGCTCTCGCCGCAAAAGGCATCGCGATGCTCGACGCCCCCGTCAGCGGCGGACAGCCCAAGGCCATCAGCGGCACACTCTCCGTCATGGTCGGTGGCAAGCAGGAGATCTTCGATCGCTGTGTGCCTGTCTTCAAGTCGATGGCGGCCTCGGTGGTGCGCGTCGGTGACATCGGTGCTGGCAACATCGCCAAACTGGCCAATCAAGTCGTGGTCGCACTCAACATTGCCGCCGTATCCGAAGCACTGGTGCTCGCCGCCAAAGCCGGCGCTGATCCGGACCTCGTGTATCAGGCCATCCGCGGAGGCTTGGCTGGCAGCACCGTGATGGACGCGAAGGCCCCGCTCATGCTCGACCGCAAATTTAACCCTGGTTTCCGAATCAATCTCCACATCAAGGATCTCGCGAATGCGCTCGACACCTCGCACGAGGTCGGCGCGCCGCTGCCGCTCACAGCTTCCGTGATGGAGATTCTCCAAACGCTCAAGCACGACGACTATGGTAACTCCGATCACGGGGCGATCGTCCGCTACTTCGAAAAGCTCGCGAAGATCGAACTCAAACGTGCCGCGCCATAACGCGCGTCGCCCGACGTCCGATATTCATGAACCGCATCCTCATCGTCCTCCAGGCGCTCTCGGTCCTGTTGGCGGCGTCAGCGGCCGCCGCGAGTCTCGATTTGGTAAATCATCCGGCCACCGGTGAACCCGGTAAATTTGCAGCGGAGGAAATCCACCGTGAGGCCGCCGCCAAACGCCTGACGTTGGGCACGAACGCGAACGCGCTTCGCGTGGTGCTTTCCGTCGAGCAGGCCACCGGTGCCGCCGCCGAGGGCTACCGCATCCGCGTGCAGACCGACGCCGGACGCCGCAGCATTACGGTGATTGGTTCCGACCCGGCCGGCGCGATGTATGGCGGTCTGGACATCGCAGAAGCGATCCGCACCGGCACGGTAGATTCACTCAGGGACTCCGCTCACCGCCCCCACCTTGCCCGGCGCGGCATTAAGTTCAACGCGCCCCTCGATGAGCGCACGCCCACCTACGAGAGCAACAAAGGCGACTCCGAGTATCGCAATGTTCTCACGATGTGGGACCTGAATTTCTGGACGGCTCAAATCGACGAACTCGCACGTTCTCGCTACAACTGTCTCTCGCTTTGGAATCTGCACCCCTTTCCTTCCATGGTGCGCGTGCCCGGCTACGAAGACGCCGCCCTCGAAGATATCGTCAGCACCACGGAACGGCGAAAACTGTCCATGGACGCAAAGATCGCCTTCTGGCGCGAGGTGATGCGCTACGCCAAGAACCGCAACGTAGCGGTGTTCGTCGTCACCTGGAATATTTTCATCCCTGATCAAAAAGGAATCAAAGGCGAGCGCGGCCTCTACGGGATGACCCCCAGGCACGACGATCCGAAGACCGTCGATTACTACCGCAAGAGCATCCAACAGATGCTGCTCACCTACCCCGACCTCGCAGGCATCGGTTTAACGGTCGGCGAACGCATGCCCGACTTGACCGCGCAGCAGAAGGAGGAGTGGGCCGTCAAAACTTACGGCCAGGGCATTCTCGACGTCGCGACCGCGCAGCCCAACCGCCCCATCACCCTCATTCATCGCGCGCACCAGACCCAGCCCAAGGAGGTCGCCCAGCTGTTCAAAGCGGTCATCGCCCAGCCCAACGTCAATTTCCTCTTCAGCTTCCAATACGCCCAAGCCCACGTGTTCAGCTCCACCCGCCAGACCTTCGGCGACAAATTCGTAAAGCAACTCGGCGATCTCAAAACACTGTGGACGCTGCGGAACGACGATAATTTTTATTTCCGCTGGGGCGCGCCTGATTTCGTCCGCGACTTCATCCGGAACCTGCCGAAGGAAGCGACGGCGGGTTTCTATTACGGTTCGGATAGTTGGGTCTGGGCCCGTGAGTTTCTCAGCTTGGAGCCCGAGACGCCACGCCAGCTCGAACTGCACAAACACTGGTATCACTGGATGCTCTGGGGCCGGCTCAGCTACGACCCCGAGCTGAGCAACGATCGCCTCGAGCAGATCCTCGCCGCCCGCTACCCGGAGGTGCCTTCCACCGCGCTCTTCACCGCGTGGCAGGACGCCTCGATGATTTACCCCCTCACCACCGGCTTCCACTGGGGCTCGCTGGATTTCAAGTGGTATATCGAAGGCTGCCGGAGCATCCCGCAATCCGCCGAGACGGCGAGCGGTTTTCACGATGTCGAACGCTTCATCACCTTGGAGGTCCATCCCGGCACCGACCACATCACCATCCCCCATTACGTCGCTGCCATTACCGCCGGCCAACCACTCAAGGGGACCACGCCGCTTCAAGTCTCGCAGCAGCTTCACGCCCGCGCCGATCAGGCGCTGAAGATTCTCAACGCCTTCCCCAAAGTCACCGACAAGGAACTCCGTCTCACCCTCGGCGACATCCGCGCCATGGCCCATCTGGGCAAATACTACGGCCACAAGATTCGTGGCGCCACCGAGCTCGCGCTCTATCGCAAGACCAAGGTCCAGTCCCAACAGGAAACCGCGATTCAGGAGCTGACCCTGGCCGCCCGCGAGTGGGAGCGCTACGTCGCCACCGCCGAAGCCCACTACCTCAATCCGATCCGCGTGAACCGCACCGGCGTGCTCGACTGGAAAGCCCTGACGACCGAGGTCTGGCATGACGTCGCGATCGCCCGCCGCGGGGTCAAACGATGAACGACGCACCACTGAAACCTTCGCCAACCACTTCGTTCCCGATGCCCATCAAAACACCGGCGCTCTGCTTTCTCCTCCTCGGCGCCGCCGCCTTTTGTCAGGCCGGCATCTCCGTTTCACCCGCCAACTCGGCTCCCTTAAAGTTTGCCGCCGCGGAGATCGAGCGGGCGGCGAAGGATACCCAACAGCCCGCACCCGAGGTCACCCTTAGCGTGACCGCCGGCCCGTCGCAGACCTACCGCATCGAGCGCGACGGCGCGAAAGTGCGCGTCATCGGCGGTGATGCCGTCGGCGCGATGTATGGCGGGCTCGACATCGCGGAGGCCATGCGCGCGGGCACGCTCGCCATGTTGAAGAGCTCCGACCACCAGCCCTACATCGCCCAGCGCGGCATCAAATTCAACATTCCGCTGGATAAGCGCCAGCCCAGCTTCGACGACAACGGCACCTCGGGTCAGGAAAACTTTCAACACGTCTGGGATCTGGCCTTCTGGAAGGACTACCTCGATACCATCGCCCGGCAGCGCTACAACGTGCTGAGCCTCTGGAACCGGCATCCGTTTCCCACGCTGGTCAAAGTGCCCGGTTACGCAGCCGTGGCCCTCGACGACGTTTATAACAAGAAGGGCCAGCTGATCAAAAAGATGGCCCACGCCGAGAAGGTGAAATTCTGGAACGAGGTGATCGCCTACGCGCAAGACCGCGGCATCGATGTCTGGTGGTATGTCTGGAACATCCATGTCTATGGCACGGAGGAGACCAACTACGGCCTCACCGACAGCCCGGACAACGCGATCACCAAGGACTACATCCGCAAATCCGTCACCCAGCTGTTCCACACCTATCCGCAGCTCAAAGGCCTCGGCATGTGCCCGGGCGAACACTTCAGCGACAAGAACAAGGATCACGATTTCAAGGAGCAGTGGTGCTGGGACGTCTACGGCGAGGGTATCCTCGATTACAAAAAGACGAATCCCCGGCGCGAAATCGGATTTATCCACCGCTACTGGCTCACCGATTTCAAACACATCGGCCACCGCTTCGAGCAACTTCCCGATGGCTACGACCTCGAATACAAATACTCCCGGGCCCGCCTCTATTCCGCGCCGAACCCTCCGTTCGTGAAGAAAGACATCCTCGACGCTACTCCGGCCAAAATGAAAACTTGGTGGAATCTTCGGAACGACGACATCTTCCTCGTTCGCTGGGGTGATCCGGAATACGTGAAACAAATGATCCTCAATTTTCCCGGCAGCGGCCGAACCGCCGGGTATGTGTTGGGCTCGGACCGTTTCTGCTGGGGCCGCGAGAGCGCCAGCAAGACGCCCAGTTCACCCCGGCAACTGGAGAATGAGAAACACTGGTATTCCTTCATGCTCTGGGGCCGGCTGGGCTACGAGCCCAACACCTCTCCTGAACTGCTCCAAGGCCTGATCGCCGACCGGTTCAAAACCACCCAGAGCGCGCAGCTCTACGACACCTGGCAAGCCGCCTCGCGCATCATTCCCCTCGTGAATCGCACCCGCTACGTGCCATGGGATTATATGTGGTGGGTGGAAGGCTGCCGCGGAAACCTGCTCGACAAGAGTATCCAGGGTTTCCACACCGTGAACATCTTTCTCGATCAACGCTGGGGCGGCATGGACGGCACCGATCACATCGGTCTCCACGAATTTATTGTCGAGGGGAAGACCAAGGGAATCACCCCGCTCGCCTCCGCCGATCAACTCGACGCCCTCGCCAGCGCTACGCTCAAAGGCGCCGCCGCCATCAAAGACGGCGGCAATGCCGAGCTCCGCGAAACGCTCGGCGACATCCGCACCCAGGCGCGGCTCGGCCAATACTATGCCGCCAAGATCCGCGGCGCGGTGTCCGTAGGCCGCTTCCGCAAAACGGGCGAAACCAGGCATCAAACCGAGGCCGTCGCCCACCTCGAAAAGGCCCTCACCGCGTGGCACGACTACGCCAAGGAGCTCGATGCCCACTATACCAATAAACTCTACATCGCCGGACAGAAGACCTTCGACTGGTTCGACGATTCCGGGCCGAAGTCCGACATCGAGATCGCACGAAAAGGCAATCTCTGAACCCCGTGCTCCCGTAACGCGGTCGGGCGACCGCAGGATCGGAGCATATCCCCACCACCACGCCATGAAACCCAACGCCGCCTCGTGGCTCGTCGCGCTCCTCGCCGCGCTCGCCACCGCTGGCTTCGGAGCGCAGACGCCCGCTGTGGTGCCTGCGCCGCCATTGGTGGCGCATGATCTCACGGCGTGGCACGACGCCGGGCGCGTCCTCGTTAATCCACACAAGGGGTGGTATCACCACTATCCGGACAACAATCCCAACAAATATCTCATCGCCCGTGACGCCGATCTGCTGGAATTCCCCGGGATGGACCACGTCTATATCCGTCTCGCGTGGTCGTATCTCGAACCCAAGGAAGGCCAGTTCGACTGGGCGGTGATCGACCGGATCATCCAGCAGTGGACCGCGCATGGACTGGGGATTTCTTTCCGGATCAGTTGCAAGGAGACAAGCACCGACCGGATCGAGCAGCAGTATGCGACGCCGCATTGGGTGATGGCAGCCGGAGCCAAGGGCGGCTACTATCGGCGCGGCGAATTGGTCGGACCGGACGGCCCGTGGGAGCCGCTGTTCGACGATCCGATTTTTCTGGGAAAACTGGAGCGGTTTCTCGCAGCGTTTGCCGCGCGGTATGATCGGCAGCCGTGGGTCCGCTACGTGGATATCGGCAGTATCGGCGACTGGGGCGAGGGGCATACCTCGTCCGGCAGCGGAAAAGTGTTGTCCCTCGCCGTGCGGAAACTGCACGTCGATCTTCACCTGAAGTATTTCAAGCGCGCTCCGCTGGTCATCTCCGATGACTACGTCTACGCGTTGAAGGATCCCGCCGAGCGGGAGAGGCTCCACCGTCACATTTTGGCCAACGGCATCAGCTATCGCGACGACAGCATCATGGTGAACGGCTATTTCGCACGCACGAGTGATCAGTTCACCGTCCGCAGTCCGGAATACTTTGCCGACGCCTATCGCGTCACCCCGACGGTGTTCGAGCTGGAGCACTACGGAAAGGTGAAGCAGCTCGGCAACTGGGAGGTCCGGCCCGATTCACCCGCCGCGAAATTCGGTCGCGGCAAGTCCGGCCCCGACTTCTTCCGCGGCGCGCTCGAGCTCTTGCACGCCACCTATCTCGGCTACCACGGCGATGCGCGCGAGTGGCTGAACGACAATCCCGTTTTGACCGGCGAACTGTTGAACCGATGCGGTTATTGGATTTTTCCGGTGACGATCGACCTTCCGACGGCGTTGGTCGCAGGGACCACAGCTCCGGTCCGACTGACGATCGAAAATCGCGGCGTCGCACCACCCTATCAGCCCTACGAGTTGCGCGTCAGACTCGCGGGCGATCATGCGTCCCACATCGCCGTCCTTGGCCGGGCCGACAAGTCCTGGCTGCCGGGCGCGCCCATCGTCGTGCAAAACCAGCTGTCCTTGCCGTCGGATCTTAAGTCCGGTCGTTACACGGTGAGCATGGGCCTCTTTGACTCCTCCTCGGGCAAGGACCGCCCGGTGGAATTGGCGCTGCAGGCGACCCGCCGCGAACTGGACGGTTTCTACCGGGTGTCCGCAGTCGAAGTGTCGTCCATTGCGAATCCAAAATGAACTACCCCCTTACACTCATTCTGATCTCGGTGGCCTTCGCTTCCACCGGAATCGCCGCCGCTGCTCCCGTCGCCACCGGCACTGACGAATCGATTTTCGGCGCGCACCTTCAGCCGGTTTTTACCGACTACTGCGTGTCGTGCCACGGCGCGGAGAAATCAAAGGGCAAACTGCGGCTCGATTCTTTAGAGCAGGTGCTCACAGGCGGCGACAACGGCCCTGTCTTCGTCGCCCGTGCCAGCAAACGCAGCGCGCTCATCGAGCGGATGTTGCTGCCCCTCGATGAGGAGGACCACATGCCCCCGCGTGACAAACCGCAGCCGTCGCCTGAGATCATCAAGGTCTTGGCCTGGTGGATCGACCAAGGCGCCGATCCCCAAGCTCGCCCGAGCGATCTAAAAGTCCCCGCCGAACTCGCCCCGCTCCTCGTCGTGCGAGAGACGCTCCGCCCTCGCCCGCGCGCCGAGATCCAAGCCGCCCTCCACTCCGGTGCCCTGCCCGCTATCTTCACGGTGCGCTTTGTCTCACTCGACAGCGCCGACCTGACGATCACTTCCCCTCGCGCCACCGATGCCGACGTGGAGCGCCTGCTCGCCGTGCGCGAAAATTTCACCCACCTCGATCTTTCCCGTTCTCCCGTCACCGATAGCGCGCTCGCCGCGATCGGTCGCATGACCAATCTCCAAACCCTCCGCCTCGACGGCACCGCTGTCACCGACGCTGGCCTCGCCGCGCTCGCCCCGCTCCAGCAGCTCACCACCCTCAATCTCAATCAAACCCGCGCCACCGACGTCGCTCTCGCCACGCTGCGTCGTTTGAAGTCGCTCCAGAAAATCTATCTCTGGGACACCGCCGTGACCGCCGACGGCGTGAGCGGATTGCAAGCCGCCCTCTACCGTGCCGCCGAAGCCGAGCGACTGCGCGTCAAGATCGCCGCGCTCGTGCACGCGCGCGACGCGCTGCGCGTCGAGATCATCGCCAACGTTTCCACCGGTCCCGCCACCTCCGAAGCCGAAGCCCCCGCGCAGATGACCATCGGCGACATCATGAAGTCGATTCACGAGGGAAAAAGCTCGAAGGCCGTCCTCGCGCCCCAGGGCAAACTCAGCGACGACGATCTCAATCAGATGATAGAACTCTACGGCCTGATGGTCGCGCTGCCGCCACCCAAAGGAGACCAGGAGCACTTTAAGCAAGCCACCCAATCGCTCATCGCCGCCACCAAGAGCCTGCTCGCCAAAACCCCCGGCGCCGAAGATGATTATCGGGCAGCCGTTGATTGCAAAGCCTGCCACACCCAACATCGCGCCAAGTAACCCCTCCTTCTTCCCCGTGAAACCCCTTCCCCCGCGCGTCGCTCTCCTCGTTGGCCTTTCCTCCCTCGCCGCCGCCTTCTTCTCTCCCCCCGCATCCGCGACCGCGCCGCGCACACCCGTCCGCGAGTCGACCCACTGGGCGTTCCAACCACTCGCGCAACCGGCCGTCCCCACCGTGAAAAATTCTGCGTGGATCCGCACCGACCTCGACCGTTTCATCGTCGCCGCGCAGGAAACAATTGGCGTCACGCCCAACGACGAAGCCGACCGCGCCGTACTCATCCGCCGCCTCACGTTCGATCTCACCGGTTTGCCGCCGACGCCCGAAGAACTCAACGCGTTCATCAATGATCGCGCCGCCGGCGCCTACGAACGCCTCGTGGATCGTCTGCTCGGCAGTGTTCACTACGGCGAGCAATGGGGCCGCCACTGGCTCGATATCGCCCGCTACGCCGACAGCAACGGCTACCGCTACGACGACGACCAGCCCGAGGCCTACCACTATCGCGACTGGGTCATCCGCGCCTTCAACTCCGATCTGCCCTACGATCAATTCGTGCGCTGGCAGCTCGCCGGTAACGAACTCGCCCCGCAAAATATCGACGCGCAGACCGCCACCGGCTTCTGCGCCATCGGCCCGAAGGAGCGCGACGAGGGCCCGCCCGACGTGCGCAAACAGATCCGCTACGACGAAATTGATGACCTCATCGCCACCACCGGCTCCGCGCTGCTCGGCCTCACCCTCGGCTGCGCCCGCTGCCACGATCACAAGTTTGAGCCGATCTCGACGCGCGAATACTATCAGCTCGCCCGCATCTTTAATTCCGGCGAACGCACCGTCATCTCCGGCGAGCGCCCGCTCACGCCAGCACAGGAGACCGCGAAACAGCAGTGGCTGGCGGAGAAACAAACCATCGAGGACGAAACCGTGGCGTGGTTCGAACTCCACGGCTCCGTCATCGCTCCCATCCTCGCGCCCAAGCAAGCGAAGCTCGACGCCGATCTCGCCCACGTGCGCAGCGTCTTTTTCAAAAGTAATCCGCAGGCCACGGAGGCCGACCTTGCGGTGGAAATCTCCAACCTGAACAAAAACCCCATCGCCCAAAAATATTTCCTCTACGACGTGCAGGGGAAATTCGCCACCAACCGCCGCGACGTCGAACGCCTCTCCGACCCGCGCCGGAATTTCAATCCCCTCGTCGTCCGCGAGGTCCGCGACGCCCTCCCTGCGGCCGCCACCGCCGCCTTCAAGCTCCTCGCCTCCCGCACCAGCGACCTCGAGCGACGCGGGTTTTCCCGGCAGGACAAAACGCTCGTTTACACCGACACCACCGCCGCGCCGGTGCCCACCAACATCCTCAAACGCGGGTCCGTCACCATGCCCGGCGAGCTCGTCTCCCTCGGGTTCATCGATGTGCTTACCGCCAAGGGCTACACTCCCGCTGCCATTGCGACCGACACCGCTCCCCCCGCCGTCGCCACGTACCAACGCGCCGCGTTCGCGCACTGGATCACCGACGCGGACGCCGGCGCCGGCCGCTTGCTCGCCCGCGTCATGGTCAACCGCATCTGGCAGCATCATTTCGGCGAAGGGCTCGTGCGCACCCCGAGCGACTTCGGCACGAAGGGCGACACGCCTGCCTTGCCCGCATTGCTCGACTGGCTCGCACGCGACTTCATCGCCAGCGGCTGGAGCGTGAAAGCGCTGCACCGCCGTATTCTCACCAGCGCCGTGTATCGGCAAAGCACGGCGTCCGACGAAAAGCGGGCCTCCCTCGATCCCGAGAATCGCACTTGGTGGCGGCGCACGCCGACCCGGATCAGTTCGGAAAATCTGCGCGATGCCCTTCTCGCCGTCAGCGGCCGGCTCAATCCGCAACTCTACGGCACGAGTGTCATTCTCCCGATTCCGTCCGAGGCCATCATCACGTTGTCCGGCACCCCCTATCCGACCGACATCAAGGACAACGAGTGGGTCCATCGCCGCAGCGTCTACGCCTACAACAAACGCACCGTGCCCATTCCCCTCATCCAACTGTTCGACGGCGCCGACCTCAGCGCCAGCTGCGGCCAGCGCATCGCCACCACCGTGCCCACGCAGGCGCTGCTCCTCATGAACAACGACGCCGTGCTCGCCCGGAGCGCCGACCTCGCCGCGCGCATCGCCCGCGAAGCCCCGGAAACCCTGGAGACGAAACTCGCCCGCGCGTTTGCCCTCGCGCTTTCCCGGCCGCCCACGGCCGCCGAAGTCGCCACCCTCGGTCAATTCTACGAGGCGCAGCTCAAACTCCGCGCCGGCCACCGTGCACGCACGCTCACCGATCTCTGTCAGGTCATTTTCAACCTGAACGAATTCATCTACGTCAACTGAGCCCGGTTGCGCGCACGCCCATTTTCCCCCATGTCCCTCTGTCACAATCAAAGTCTCCCCGGCAGCGACCAGCGCCCCTTCACGCGCCGCGAAATGCTCCGCCGCTCCGGCGCCGGTTTTGGACTCCTCGCACTCTCCGGTCTCCTCGGCACGGAAAAACTCCTCGGGGCCGCCGCGCCCGCCACAGGCAAAGCGTTCGTCAATCCCCTCGCCCCCAAGCCGCCGCATTTCGCACCCAAGGCCCGCTCCATCATTTGGCTCTTTCAAGAGGGCGGCCCGAGTGCGATGGATCTCTTCGACCCGAAGCCCGCGCTCGAGCGCTACCACGGCAAGCGGCTCGCGACGAGCATCCAGCCGTTCTTCGGCAATCTCGGCCCGATCATGCGCTCGCCCTTCACGTTCAAACAATATGGGCAGAGCGGCACGTGGGTCTGCGATCAAATGCCGCACACGAGCCGCCTGATCGACGAGCTTTGTCTCATCAAAGCCTGCCACGCCGACTCCAACAGCCATGCGCCCGCGATGTATCAGATGAACACCGGCTTCACGCGTCCAGGATTTCCCAGCACGGGCGCCTGGGCGAGCTACGGACTCGGCTCCGAGAGCCAGGATCTCCCGTCGTTCGTCGTGATGCCCAAATCCGACGGCACCAAGGGCGGCGCGCTCAACTGGGGCGCGGGATTTTTGCCGGGCTCCAATCAGGGCACGCTCTTTCGCGCGGGCGACAACCCGATCCTCAACCTCCGCCGCCCCGCCGATGTCACGGACGCCCAGCAGCGCCGCCAACTCGATCTCCTGCGCGAACTCAACGAGGCCCACTACGCGCGCAATCCCGCCGAGCGCGATCTCGAGGCGCGCATCGCCAGCTACGAACTCGCCTACAACATGCAGTTCGCCGCCTCCGACGCCGTGAACCTCGCCGAGGAAAACGCCGAAACGAAATCACTCTACGGCATCGATCAAGATCGCAGCCGCGACTACGGTTCAAAACTTCTCCTCGCGCGCCGTCTCGTCGAGCGCGGCGTGCGCTTCATCCAATGCTATCCCAACGACCAGTGGGATGCCCACGGCGATCTCAAGGGCAACCACGGCAAACTCTGCGGCATGACGGACAAACCCGTCGCCGGCCTCCTCGCCGATCTCAAGCGCCGCGGTCTCCTCGACACCACGCTCGTAATCTGGGGCGGCGAGTTCGGCCGCCTCCCGCAATCGCAGGGCACCAACGGCGGCCGTGACCACAATCCCGACGGCTTCCTCATGTGGATGGCCGGCGGCGGCATCCGCCCGGGCTACCACCACGGGACCACCGACGAGATCGGCCACCGCGCCGTGTCCGACGCGGTCTCCGTGCCCGACGTGCACGCCACGATCTTGCACCTTCTCGGCCTCGACCACCAACGCCTCACCTTCCTCCACAACGGCCGCAACTTCCGCCTCACGGATGTCTCCGGCCAGGTCATCGACAAGATCGTCGCGTAACAGGCACCGCGCCGCTCGCTACCCTTCCTGCTACACTGTGCGCGGCCGCCAGAAGTCGTCGCCTGCGCAAAACACCCCCACACACAGCGCACCACCGGCTTCATCCTCGGCGGTGCCTTTCCCGTCAACGCCGAGCGAGTCTACGAAGTTAACTGTCCAACCGATTCATCCCAATGAAACCCTTCCAATCACTTTTGCAGGCTCTCGCCGCAGCGCTGCTTTTGTGCGGCGCCGCGCTCCCCGCCGCCGAAGTTACCGTCACCGCGCCTGATTCGCCCCTGCTCCGTTTCGCGCTCGGCAAATTGGAAGCGGCGCTGCAACCGCGCGGCGACACGCTCACGCGGGTCGCGAATTCGAGCCCGAATCAGACTCCGAATCTGAGTATCACCTTCGCCCCAGGGACCGCAGACGGCATCGGACCCGAAGGCTTCCGTCAGGCCCGGCAAGGCACGGGTCGGACGATCACTGGCGGCGACGAACGCGGTGCGATGTATGGCGTCCTTGATCTGGCGGAGCAAATTCGCCTCGGCGCTCCTTGGCACAAGCTCGAGGACCGCACGGTGCAGGCGCCGTTCGAGTTTCGCGCGATCAAGTTCAACCTTCCGTGGGCGGCCTACCGCACCAGCCCGGTCATCGAACAACACGATGCCACCTGCCGCGATCTCAAGTTCTGGGAGGCCTTCCTCGATATGATGGCCGAGAACCGGTTCAACGTGCTCTCGCTCTGGAGCCTGCATCCCTACCACTTTATGGTCCGGCCGAAGAATTTTCCCGAAGCCTGCCCGTTCACCGAGACCGAGCTGGCCGAGTGGAAAAAACTGTGGAGCGGCATTTTCGCGATGGCGAAGGAGCGCGGCATCCAAACCTATCTGATCAACTGGAACACCTTCGTCTCGCCGGAATTTGCCCGCGCCCACAACGTCGCGCGCTGGAGCGAAAATTGGAGTCACATCGGCAAAGAGGCGGACACGACGAACGAACTCGTAGTCCGCTACACGCGCGAAGTCGTCACCCAAGTGCTCAATGAATATCCCGATCTCACCGGATTGGGCATCACCCTCGGCGAACGCATGGGCGGCCAAACCCCGCAACAGCGACGCGACTGGCTGGACCAGACATTTTTCGCCGGCATCGCCGACGCCAAACGGCCGACGAAATTCATCTACCGCGCCCCGCTTTCCGCTGACGTCAAGTCCGGCGGCACCACGAGCGAGGAAAACGACCGGCTCACGCGCACCCAGATCGAATCGCTCTCCGGCAACATCACCGGTCCCGTGTATGTCGAATTCAAACACAACTGGTCGCACGGGCATTCGTCGCCCGAGCTTTTCATCGTCCACGGCGGCAAACTCTCGGACGCCTACTGGAATCCGGCCCCGACGCGCCACAAGGTCGTGTGGACCATGCGCAACGAAGACATGTATATCCTGCGCTGGGGGCAGCCGGATTTCGTGCGGCAGTTCGCGCAGAACCAACGCAGCCGGGACTACGTCGGCGGCGCGATCATCGGCTCGGAATGTTACATCCCCGCGCTCGACTACATCACTACCCCCGGACCGCACAAAACGTGGCGCTACGCCTTCGAACGCCAATGGCTCTTCTATGCCGTGTGGGGCAAACTGCTCTATGATCCCGCCACGCCGGACACGCGCTTCGAAGCCCTGTTCGACGCCCGCTTCGGCGCCGGGACGGGCCGGGATCTGCTGCCGGCGTGGAAGCTCGCCAGTCAAGTGCCGCTGCATTTCGCTTCGTTTCATCGGGGCACCTGGGATGGCTCACTTTACACCGAGGGCTTCTCCTCCTGGACCGATCGGGACAACCAACCGCGCAAATTTTTCGACATCGATTCATTCATCAAGGCCCCGGTGCTCGACACGAAACGCTACGTGAACATCGCCGACTTCGTAAAAGCACGTGGCTCGGTCCCGGCCGGCCAACTTTCTCCGCTGACCCTCGCCGAGCAACTGGATCGCGACGGCGCGACGACGTTGCAACGCGTCGCCTCCGTGCGCGCCCGCGGCAAACCAGCGCCAACCCTCGACCTCGAACTCACGGACCTCGAAGCGTGGTGCGCGTATGGAGCCTACTTCGCCGAGAAACTCCGGGGGGGCGTCGCTTTGGCCGAAGCCCGGGCAAGCAAGGACGGCACGAAGCAACGGCAGGCCGTGGCCGCCTTGGAAAAAGCCTTGGGCCATTGGCAGCGGCTCGCCGCACTCGGCGCGCGGTTCAACCAACTGCCCGTGCTGCACAACTCCATCGATCTATTCTCTTGGTCCAATCTCACCCCCGCCGTCGAACGCGATATCGCCACCGCGCGGGCAGGGCTGTGACCTTCCCTGGCGCCATACCTGAAAGGCATTGCAGCGCGCTCTGATCGCCGCGGCGCATTACGTGAAATCCCCCGGCCTTCTTCGGCTGCCAGACTTTTCCCACCCACCCTGCTCACAACTCGATTTTCTTATGATCCCTCAAAATCCAAAACCCGAAACAACGACCTGCGCTCGTTCTAAAATTCGTCCGTGGCTGGCACTCGGCTGCCTGTCCGTGACGTCGCTGGCCGCTCAAACCGCCGCCACACCTTCGAAAGAAGACGTTGTTCAATTGTCTCCCTTCGAAGTCGCGACCGAAAAGGACGATGGCTACAAAGCGAGCGGCACGCTGTCCGGCACGCGTCTGCGCACCGAACTCCGCGATGTCGCCGCCTCGATTACGGTGGTCACGAAGGAGTTCATGCAAGACATCGGCGCCAATAACTTGGACGAGCTCCTCACTTACACGCTCGGAACCGAGGTCTCCGGACTAACTGGCAATTTCAGCAATCCCGGGACGGACGCCAATTTCACAGATCTCTTCGGCCAGATCCGCAGCCCACAGACGTCCAATCGCGTCCGCGGCGTGAGCGGCGCAGACCAGACTCGTGACTACTTTATCTCGAGCATCCCGCTCGACGGCTACAACACGGATCGGGTGGAGATCAATCGCGGGCCGAACGCCATGCTTTTCGGTCTAGGCAGCGCGGCCGGCATCATCAACAACGGCCTGATCAAGGCGATGCCCAACCGGAACAAGACCAAGGCGGAAACGCAATATGGCGAGTACGGCACCTACCGCCTCGCCCTCGACCACAACCAGGTGCTGATCAAGGATCGCTTGGCTCTGCGGGTGGCGAGCCTCTTCGGCGAAAAAAAATACCGGATTGAACCCAACTTCATCCGCGACGAACGCATTTTTCTCACCGCTACGGCGCGTCCTTGGAAAACGGGGACATTCCGGGTCAGCACAGAACTCGCCAAGCAGTTTTCGAACAAGGCCTACAACAGCCCGCCCACCGATTCGTTTTCCTGGTGGTGGGCGCTCGGCAAGCCGGTCTACGATCCGACTACGGGCATCGGCCGCTATCTCGGCACCGAACCGACGAATGTCGCCCTACGGTCGTTCAACGCCACCGGCGGCGTCACCGGCAGTTTGCTCAGTTCACTGACCAGGCAGCCGATGCTCGTATTGGAGAACCCGAATGTGGCCAAGCTTGGCATCACCGGGCTCGATCCGTCCATTCAGGCGATCGAGGGGTCGAACAATAATGTGCGGTTCAACACCGCCGGGACCGCCCTCGCCAATGATAGCATGCGCATTCTCGGCAGCCCGAAAGCTTACTTGCAGGCCCTGAATCTGGCCGCCAATCCCGCGCTGGCCAATTTTTGGCGCGATACGAAACTGACGGATCCGTCGATCTTCGATTTCTATCACCAATCGCTGGAAGGACCAAACAAGCGCGAGTTTGCTTTCTGGAAGACCTATGACGCCAGCTTCGAGCAACGCCTCGGTACCCACGCCGGGTTTGAAATCGCCCTCAACAAGCAGTTCTTGGATAATGCCTACGTTGAGCCCAACCAGTTTCGGAATCACATGATCACGGTCGACATCAACACCAAGCTGCCCAACGGCCTCCCCAACCCCAATCTCGGCCGGCCGGTCGTTTACGGCGCAGAAGGCTTCCAATCCCAAGGTGCCACCGATCGCCAAGCCGTGCGCGCCACGGCGTTTTACGAGCTCGATCTTACCAAGGTCCGGAACAACTGGCTGGGAAAGCTCCTCGGCCGCCACATCGTCACGGGAAATTACACCGACCAAAAGCGATGGGGCGAAAGCTTCGGTGGCCGCCCTTACCAACTGGGGGTCGACTATTGGCGGTCGGAATCGGCGAATGAGACGAGGTCCATCGTGATCGGTGACGGCAACCGGATCATGTCCCGCTTGTCCTACCTCGGGCCGAGCGTGGCCAGCGCCAGCGGCCCGCAAAACAACGGACTCCAAGGCATCCGCGTCAACAACGGCATCGACGGTGCCTCCTCGGTCAACGTGCTCTATTATCAGATGCCGCCCGCCACTCCAGTGACTCTCGCACCATGGCAGACCCGCACGTTCAGCGTCGTTCCGATCGAAAAATACAACCTGAGAAACACGGCCACGGGGCCCTCCCGCAATGGCGATGACATCAAATCCTCGGTCGTGGTCGCCAACAGTTACTGGTGGGACAAAACGCTCGTCAGCACGCTGGGGTGGCGCAAGGACGCCTACCAGACCTTCGACGCCGGGACTTCCCTCACCGATCCCGCCACTGGCCTCAAAATCACCGATCCTAACGCGTGGAAATGGACCGCACCGACGCTGGACGACTCCAAAGGATCCTTCAATTACGGCTTCGTGTTGCACGAGCCGCCCTTCCTGCGGGGCAAGCTTCCGCTGGGCGCGGATGTTTCGCTCACCTACAATAAATCAGATAATTTCCGGCCCAGCGCGCAACGCTACGACCAGTTCAACGGAAAAATTGCTCCGCCCACGGGCAAGACCAAAGAGTGGGGAGCCCTGATTTCGCTCTTCAACAACAAGCTCGAATTGCGCGCCGTGAAATACGAAACCGCAGCGGCCTTGGCCTCGGCGGGCGCCTTTACCGAGCTTCAAAATACCGTCGTGCGGCGCCTCGATTCGCAAATCGAGAATAATTCAAGCAGCACCTATCTCGCTGTAGCTCCACCGGCGGCCCTGGCGGCCTGGAACCAGTTTCAGCAAGGCCCGGCCGCCAAGCAGCTCTTCACGACGTTTAATTTTCTCTTCAACCCCGGCCCCAACAACACGACGATCGTCGACCATGACGACAAGGTGGGCACCGTGGTCAGCACCACGGACGTCCTCGCAACCGGCTACGAATTCGACGTCACCTACAATCCCACCTCGCAGTGGCGCATCGCCTTCAACGCCGCGCGCCAACAGACGGTCAGCGGCAACTCCGGGGCGAGCTTCAAGAAACTGATTGATCTGCTCGATCCCGTCTGGGGTGGCACCGCCGCCGCGCTCCCGGATGGAGCCACGTCCACGACCAACCTCGGCCAGACCTGGGCTACCGTGAAGGCCAACGCGGAGAAAAATATCGCGACCGACGGCGCGCCGTCGCCCGAGTTGCGGCGCTGGCGCTTCAATGCCGTTTCCAACTACTCCTTCAATCAGGGCCGCCTGAAGGGCTGGCGTGTCGGTGGCGCCTATCGATGGCAGGACCGGTCGGCGATCGGCTACCCGGTGAAGCTCTTCGCGGACGGTTCCGGGATCTACGATGTGAAAAAGCCTTTCTACGGCCCGACCGAAAGCAACGTCGATGGCTGGATCGGATACAGCCGTAAGCTGACCGAAAAAATCCGGTGGAGCGCGCAATTGAATGTGCGGAACATCGGCGTGGGCAACCGGCTCATCCCCGTGAGCGCGCAGCCGGACGGCACCTACGACACGATGCGCATCGCCGAACCGCAGACGTGGCTGCTGACAAATTCATTTGATTTCTGATCTCACGCCTGCCGGGAAACCGTGGTTCGCGAGCGGTTTTCCGGCAGCGTTTTTTTCATGCACGTAAAACGGTTCCTCCTTCGTATCGGGCTCGTTTGAGGAATCGCCCTGCCGGCGTCCCGTCAACCGGGCGCCGGCTCCGTGACCACGACGAAGGACGCGGCAACGGGAATCGACTGGGTGAGCGCTGGCATGCCGCCGGCCCCCACGGCATCCAGCTCTTCAACGAAAACAACCGCGCTGCGCCTCACCGAGTCCTCCGTCAACCGCCTGCGCGACGGCACCTGGATGGCCATCTGCCGCGCCGTGAGCGGCGATCGCAACGACGTCTTCACCACCAGCCAGGACGGCAATTCTTGCCCCTGGGCGAGGCGCGCCCCTCTGACGACACGGGCAGCAACTCCAAGCCGATCTTCGATCAGTTCAACGGCCTCTATTACCTCGGCTGGTAGCAGGCCACGCGCATCACCGATGGCCACCGTGTCGGGCGGAAACTCTTCAACCTCGCGATCTCGCGTGACGGCGCGACGTGGACGCGAAAACATCGCTTCGAATCTGAAGACACTTTCCCGTATCCGACCTGCCACCTGCACGAGGGCACCATTCGGTTCACCGTCACCCAAGGCACCGGCGGCAGCATGAATCGCATCATGTTCGGGCGGCTTGAGTCATCGCAGCCAACGAGTTTCACCCCCTTGAGTTCCTCCGCGCGCGCCGATCGCCAACGCGAACCGTAGCGCGGTCCAGAGTCCGCCCCACTCGCGCGGGCACATCTTGTGGCGCTCGGATGAATTTCCGGGCAACATTCTCCGTCACTAGCCGTTCTCCAACTTTCCGCCATCCACGAGATTGCCGAGCGGGCGCCGTTGGTGGGAAGCTCCACCGCCCAACCATTCGTCGCCACATGAAAGCCTTTCTCTTGCTCGCCGGTTTCTCCTCCGTCGCCTTCGCTGCTGAGCCCACCCGCTCCTACACCGACCGCGTCGCCACCGTCACCGGCACTCCCGGCTGCGTCGCCTTCTGGGATTTCGTGCAACGCGAACCCACCGGCGCTCAGCGCTTCACCGCTCACGTGCCGGCCGGCGCGACCAACCATTTTCCCCTCGAGGCCGGCAACTACATCCACGACTACTGGGGCGAGGGCCGCGAGGCCACCTACGCGGATTTCCCGCTCCTCGGCCGCGGCCCCTTCGGCGAGGCCATTCGTATTCGTCAAGAGACCGACGCCTCGTTTCGCCCGTTGCTCTTCGTGCCGCGCGCTCGCCTCGACGATTCACCCCTCGACCTCAAAGGCCCCCATCAATCCGTCAGCGTCGTCGTCTGGGCCATTCGCGAGAGCGGCGGCCACGCCCTCGCCGGCATCTGGCACGAGGGCACTGATCTAAAACAAAACGAGACCACCGGTATCAAGAAGGTCGAGCGCGGCCAGCGCCAATACGCCCTCTTCGCCGGCCTCAATAAAGCCGGCTCCGCCTGCGGCCACGTCTCCGAAAACGGCGCGAGCTCCTTCCTCAACAAATACGCGCTCCACAAGAGCAACTCCGCCGACGTCTCGCCCGCCGTCCCCGCCGATGCACCGGCCGCCGTCCTCGACGCCTCGTGGCAGTGCTTCGCGATGACTTACAACCACGCGACGCACGAGCTCTCCGGCTGGCTCAATGGAAAATCCGGCGACCGCTGGCTCGAGAACCCCAAGACCGACACCCTCATCAAATCCGCCTACAATGCCTGGCTCCAGGGCCGTCTGCACCGCGAGCCCGGCCTCCAGCCCGGCGAAGACCCCGCGTTTCCCCCCGACCAATTCTACAATCCGCCCGAGGATCAGCTCGTCTCCACCAAAATTCTCCGCGAGTCCGCCGACGAACGCGTCGAGCTCCGGGAGTTTCGCTACACGCGCATTCAGGTCACCCTGCGCCGCGGGGCCGATGGCACGTTCACCGAAACCGCCCGCGACCTCACCGCCCTCCGGCTGAATCCGTGGTGGTTCTCTCACGACTCACTCTATACCCCCGCCAACGACGGCTCCGGCGGCCCCTTCACCATCGGTCGCGTGATCCACAGCTCACGCAGTGTCGGCTTCACCGGCTGGATCGGCGGCGTCGCCGTCTTTAACCGCGCGCTCTCTCCCACTGAACTGAACGAACTGTCGGCGATCAGTCGCGAGCGCCCCTGATCCGCGCCACCACGTCCGTAGGTGGTGGGTTAGCCGATCGCGGCGAACCCCTTCCCTCGTAGTAAGCCTATCCACGAGGAAAATTGGACGGTCGTTGTTCCGCACGGGGAATGGTCGCCGCGCACTTGCGCTTACCTCTCTGCGTCCGCACAACTTTTGACCACGTGAACCCACGCGTTGCGCACTTCTTGGTCCTCCTTGCCGTCTGCGCCTCCTCTGCGTACGCCGCACCCATCGCCGCAGCCACACCAGCCGCCACGGGCCCCACGCTCCCCGGTTTCGCCACCGTCGATACCGCGATGCTCAATCTCCTCGAGCAACACGGGAGTCCCGGTGGCCAGCTCGCCGTCGCCTACCGGGGTCGGCTTGTCCTTTCCCGCGGCTACGGTGTCGCCGACCGTGACACGCACACACCTGCCACCCCCGACTCGCTCTCGCGCATCGCCAGCCTCAGCAAACTCATCACCGCCGTCGCCGTGCTCAAACTCGTCGAAGCAAGCAAACTCGACCTCGACGCGCCCGCTTTCGCGCTGATCGGCCACCTCACACCCGCGCGCGTCAAGACGCCCGACCCTCGTCTCACCAACGTCACCGTGCGCCAGCTCCTCCACCACACCGGCGGCTGGGATCGCGACCAGAGCGGCGATCCGATGTTCAAGCCCGCCCTCATCGCGCAGGCTACCGGAACACCGGCGCCCGCCAGCACCGAGGCGATCATTCGTTTTATGCTAACCGAGCCGCTCGATTTCGCGCCGGGTACGCGCTACGCCTATTCAAATTTCGGTTACGCCGTCCTCGGACGCATCGTCGAAGTAATTTCCGGCCAACCTTACGCCGACTTCGTGCGCACCCGCCTCTTCGTGCCACTCGGCCTTACGCGTCCCTTCCTCGGCCGCACTGCGTGGGAGCAACGCGACCCTGCTGAGTTCCGCTACCACGAACCACCCAGTGCCGCGGTCCGCTCTGTTTTCACCTCCACCACAGCGCCGGTTCCTCAGCCCTACGGCGGATTTTACCTCGAAGCCATGGACGCCCACGGCCAGTGGGTGACGAGCGCCACCGACTGCCTGCGCTTCCTCTGCGCGCTCGACGGTAGCCGTAAACCCGCGCTCCTTTCGCCCACATCCATCGCGCTCCTCACCGAGCGGCCGGCACCACCGCTCGCACAGGACTCCGCCGCCTACTACGGCCTCGGCACACAGGTCCGCCCCGTCAACGGCCGCTCCGGCCTCGGCGCCAACTGGTGGCACGGCGGTTCGCTCCCGGGCACGATCACCTACGCTGTGCGCCTCGCCGGCGGTTGGAGTTGGGTTGCTTTCTTCAACACGCGCCCACCGAAAAGCGACAATTTCTCCAGCGACATCGACCAAACCATCAACGCCGCCCTCCGCTCGGTTACGCCACCGGCCACCGGCGACCTCTTCCTGTCTCCGCCGTCTGCACGTTAAGTCTTCACTGGCACCGTCACCGGCTCGCCTACCGATCAAAGCCGCGCCACCACCTCGGCGGCCAATTCGCGAAACGCCTCCGCGCCGGTGGCCGAGCCATCGTAGAGCGCGATGGGTTTTCCGCTCATCGGTGCCTCGCTGATCGCAATGTTTTCCGGGATCACCGTCTTGAAGAAATGCAGCTTCCGGAACGCCTTTTCCTCCGGCAGCCGGGCCATCGTTTCCTGGTGAAAGGTCACATGCCGCCGCACGCGCGTGAACACGACCCCCAGACACTTGATTTTGAATTCCAGCTCGGACTTCAGGTAGTCCATCCGGTCGAGCAACAGTCCGAGCCCCACCGAGGACAGGAAATCCGGCTGCATCGGCACGAGGAAGTAGTCGCTCGCATAAAGTGCATTTTGCGTCGCGGTCTGCAGGTTCGGCGGGCAGTCGCACAGGATCACGTCGTAGTCGCCCAGCACTTTGTCGAGCTTCCGGCTCAGGATGCGCTCACGGCCCGGGCGCGCCGCGAGATCGAGGTCGATGAACGAAAGCCGCAGGTGGCTTGGGATGAGGTCGAGGCCGGGAATCTCCGGCACCACATTGTGCACGATGCAGTCGCGAAACTTGTGATGTTCCTCGGCCCTCGACCGTTTGCCCTCGCCGCCGATCTCGAAAATGTCGGCCATCGTCCCGTGCTCGGCCGCCCACGCCGCCCAGGCTTTCTCGGGCATCAAGGACAGTGAGGCATTGGTCTGCGGATCGAGATCCACGAGCAGAACCTTCTTGCCATGCTCACGGGCGAAGTAGGCGGCCAGATTGACGGCGACGGTCGTCTTGCCGACGCCGCCTTTCATGTTGAGCAGTGAGATGACGGTGGCATTGGGCACGGCGGGAGGGGAGTTGAGGTGAATGAGCAGAACCTCCACCAAACTGCGAAGGGGCGGAAAACGCGCAAGCTGCGATCAGGTTACATTTCACTCCGCCGTCGCACCCTTGCCCACGCCGCGCAGTCCGCGCATAACCTACTCCACGCGCTCTTCGCCCCGCGCCCGCTGCTTCCCTTCACCACTTCGGACCTCTTGCCCCCACCCTCACGTTCACCATGAGCCTTCGTTTTCCCCTTCGCCTTCCTGCTGGCGCACTCTTTGTCGCCGCCGCCGCCGCCGCCGCGCTCTTTCTTTCATTAACCCTTTCCTCCGCCGCCGCCTCGCCGCCACCCCGCCACGGCACCAAACTCGTCATCGTCAACGACGACGGCTTCAGCGCCTTCTTCAGTGGCCGCTACCAATCCGCTGACGACCTGCGCCAACAGGTCGCCAGCTACGGCGACACCTCTGTGGCCGTCTTCGAGTGGTGCATCACGTCCGGCAGCCGCGTGAATTTCCCCACGACCGCCGCCGAACTCGTCGGCGCCGGCGTCACCGACTTCGGCCGTCGCGGCGATCAACTCGCCGCCGAAACTTTCCGCCGCCTCGCCGCCGAAGGCGTCGACACCCTGTCGGTCGTCGCCCAAGCCTGCCGCGCCAACGGCATGCTCTGCTACGCCACGATGCGTATGAACGGCGACTACGCCCCTTCACCCAAAGACGATTCGCTCTCCCGCCAATTCAACAGCGACTTCTGGCGCGCGCACCCCGAGCTTCGCGTCCGTGGCCCCAAAGGCGAAGACCGCACCAAACTTTCCTACGCCTACCCCGAGGTCCGCGCGTTCAAGCTCGCCATCCTCCGCGAGGCCGCCGCCCGCGACATCGACGGCATCAACCTCGATTTCCTCCGCCATCCCCCCTTCTTCGGTTTCGAAGAACCGCTGGTTAAACTCTTCCAGGAAAAACACGGCGTAGACCCACGCCCCCTTCCCGTCACCGATCCCCGCTGGGGCCCGCTTCGCGCGGAGTTCATGACCACGTTCGTCCGCGACACCCGCAACCTCCTCGATGCCGCCAGCGCGAAACACGGACGCCGCCTCGGCCTCTCCGCCCGCATCGATCACCGCGAATACGCGGTCCTGGGTTGCGACCTCGCCACGTGGCTGAAAGCTGGCCTGCTCGACTACCTCGTCATCGGCCAACGCACGCTCGGCGGCTACGAGTTCGACCTCGCGCCTTTCGTGCAACTCGCCCGCGACGCCGGCACCGGTTGCGCCGTATTGTTCGGCGAGGAAGGCATCGTCTCCGGCCACGATCTCACGGCCGCCGAAGACCAGTTGATCAAAGCCGGAAAAATGGCCGCGCCCGAACGCGACAGCCTTACCCTCGCACAATATCAAGCCCGCGCCACCCGCTGGTATGCCGCCGGTGCCGACGGCGTCCACCTCTTCAACGAAAACAACCGCGCCGTCATGCGCGCCCTCGGCACCGTCCCGCCCTCACCCGCGCGACCGTAGCCGCTCGTCTTAACGAGCGGCCTGCACGCTCGCTCCACCTCACACCCACCCGCGCCTTCGGCTCGCCGCCCCGCTTTTTCCTGTCCCTCACCGCGCACACTGTGTTCGATGGCCAACCCCTCCGATGACTCGCCCCTTCATCGCCCTCGTCCTCTCCCTTCTGGCCGCGCGCACGTTGTCTGCCGTAAACGCCGCCGACCTCGCCTTTTTCGAAAACAAGGTCCGCCCGCTCCTCATCGAGCGCTGCTACGAGTGCCACAGTGACAAAAAACAAAAGGGCGGCCTACGCCTCGATTCGCAGCCCGGCTGGCAAGCCGGCGGCGACACCGGCGCTGTCATCGTTCCCGGCGATCCCGCGAAAAGCCTCCTCATCGCGGCCATCGGTCGCAAAAACGAAGACCTGCAGATGCCACCGAAGGAGGCCCTCAGCGCCCCAGAAGTCGCCCTTCTCACCGAGTGGATTCAACGCGGCGCGCCCGATCCCCGCACCACCGCCCCGGCCGTCGCCGCCCCAAAGATCGTCCCCATGACCCTCGCGCAGGCCCGCACGCACTGGTCCTTCCAACCCCTCACCGCCCCCGCCCTCCCACCCTCCGTCTCCCCTGCTCCCCGTCTCCCCTTCTCTCCTTCTCCCCCTCCCAGCAACCACCCCATCGACCGCTTCATCCGCGCCCGCCTCGCCGCCGAGAACCTCCCGCCGAGTCCCCGCGCCGATCCGCACACGCTCGTGCGCCGCGCCTACGTCACGCTCCTCGGCCTGCCACCGTCCTACGACCGCGTCGAGGCCTTCGCCGCCGCCCCGAACCCCGCCGCTTTCTCCACCGTCGTCGACCAACTCCTTGCCCGTCCCGAATACGGCCAGCGCTGGGGCCGCCACTGGCTCGACGTCGCGCGCTATTCCGACACCACCGAAAAATCCACCGACGGCGAACGCCGCATTCCTTTCGCCCACACCTACCGCGATTACGTCATCGAGGCCTTCAACACCGACCGTCCGTTCAACCGTTTCGTCCTCGAACAAATCGCCGCCGACCGCCTCCCCGCCTCCGATCACGCCGATCTCCGCGCCCTCGGCTTCCTCACCGTCGGCCGCCGCTTCGAGGGCAACCTCGAGGCTCCGCAGCTGATCATCGACGACCGCATCGATACCCTCGGCCGCGGCGTGCTCGGCCTCACCCTCGCCTGCGCGCGTTGCCACGACCACAAATTCGACGCCATCCCCACGGCCGACTACTACTCGCTCTACGGCATCCTCGCCAGCAGCAGCGATCCGCTCGACCTCCCCGAGGTCGGCCCCCCGCCGATCAGTCCCGCCGCCACCGCCGCCACCGCGAAATATCGCGCCGACCGCGCCGCGCTCTTCGTCGCCTACGAAAAACAAATCGACACCAGCACCGCCCGCGCCCGCCGCCTCGTGCGCGAACTCGCCCCCGAATACCTCCGCTACCTCGTCGAGGAATCTTCCCATCATCGCACCGTCGAAGGTTTCATTCCGCTCGACACACCTCGCGGCCTCCTCGTCCTCGGCGGCGCGCCCGCGTGGGCCCGCCTCATGGCCGAGAGCAACGCGCACGGCGAAAATTTCTTCCGACTCTGGCCCGAGTTCCTCCGCCTCCCGCGCGCCGACTTCGCCGCTTCCGCCGCCGCGCTCCTCGCCTCCGCCCGACGCGACGGCGCGCACCATGATCCTTACATTCTCACTACGCTCGCCGAAAAACCGCTCACCTCGATGCTCGACGTCGCCAATGCCTTCGGCCGCGCCCTCACCGAAGCCCTCACCACGACCGAAATCCCCGCGCTCACCACCGTCATCAACACCCCGACCTCTCCGCTCGAATTCTCCCGCGAAGCCGTCGCCGAAGATCTGCTACGCTTCATCACCGAAGCCCAAATCGTCGCGCGCAAAGACAACGAGGCCGCCGCCAAGGTTCGCGAACAACTCACCCTCCTTGAAGCCTCCGCCCCCGTCGACCGCGCCCAGGTGATCACGGTCTCCGGCCCGCCCGTCGATCCGCACATTCTCGTCCGCGGCGACCGCCTCAAGCCCGGCGACGCCGTCCCGCGCCGCCTCCCGCAACTCCTCGCCACCCTCGACGCCCGCTCTTTCCCCGACGACGGCCGGCTCGCCCTCGCCCAAGCCCTCGCCAACGAAAAAAATCCCCTCACCGCCCGCGTCATCGTCAACCGCGTCTGGCAACAACACTTCGGCTCCGGCCTCGTCGCCACCCCCGACAACTTCGGCGCCACCGGCGAGCGCCCCTCGCACCCCGAATTGCTCGACCACCTCGCCTCGTGGTTCATCGCCCACGGCTGGTCGCTGAAATCCCTCCACCGCTACATCATGGCTTCCGCCACCTGGCAGCAGAGCAGCGCCGCCTCGCCCGCCGCCCGCGAACGCGACCCGGCGAATCGTCTCCTCTCCCACCAAACTCCGCGCCGTCTCGAATTCGAAGCCCTCCGCGACAGCCTGCTCCGCGTCGCCGGCCGTCTCGACACCCGCCTCGGGGGCCGCAGCGCGCCGCTCACCGACGACAACGTCCGCCGCGCCGTCTACGGCTACACCGACCGCTTCCGTCTCCCTGCCCTCCAGCGCAATTTCGACGTCGCCAATCCCGACCAGTCCATCGCGCGCCGCGGCGAAACCACCCACCCATTGCAGGCCCTCTTTTTCCTCAACTCCCCATTTATCCGCGCCCAGGCCGAAGGCGTGAACCGCCAGCCCGAGATCGCCGAACTCCTCGATCCCGACGCCCGCATCGCGGCCCTCTATCGCCGCATCTTTCTCCGCGTCCCCGACGCCGCCGAACTTTCGCTCTCCCAATCCTACCTCGGCACCGCTCCCACCGAGCCCCGCTGGACCCAGTTCGCTCAAGCCCTTCTCCTCTCCAACGAATTTTTCTACTGCGACTGACCCCACCCCCTCCCTCCTCTCTCTCCGTCTTCGCCTCGCTCCCTCTCTCCGTCTTCCCCTCTCCCCGTCTCTCCGTCTTCCCCTCTCCCCGTCTTCCCCTCTCCCCGTCCCGCCCCGCCATGTCCTCGCACGTCCTTCCGCTCAAC
>Ga0209829_10000257_pt1 | contig 49387 bp, 47 predicted proteins | sample C_140205_EF_Meta_FD_187311 | JGI IMG/M metagenome (GOLD analysis project Ga0209829, IMG submission 187311) | Freshwater microbial communities from Lake Croche, Canada to study carbon cycling - C_140205_EF_MetaG (SPAdes) (version 2) | ecosystem: Environmental > Aquatic > Freshwater > Lake...
GCACTTGCCGCTTCTAGTGCAATTGAAGCTGCGGCATGCCTCGTAGCGTTACAACAACAGGCAATTCCACCAACTATCAACCTCGAAAATATAGATCAAGCTTGCGATTTATATCATGTTGCAAATACAACAGTCGAAAAAAAGCTTTCACGAGTGATATCAAATTCATTTGGTTTCGGGGGCAGTAATAGTTGTATCGTGCTTGGAAAAGCATAAGGCCCGCCAAAGAATGGCAGGCCCCTTTAGTAAGAAAATTAGCATTCTTTTTTAAAACAAGAATTGCAACTCGAGGGTTGGGCCTTGATAAAAGATTGAACCTATATCGCTGGAACCCGTGGTGTCTCTAAGATTATAATTAAACTGGGAAGAAGCTTCTGCCACTCCCAATGCCCACAAAACATTATAACCTGCTCTGAATCGTGCCCTTTCAAGTAACAGAATATCTGCGTAGAATCCCATTTCTAATACTGATGCAAAGGTTGCTCCGTTTTGTGATCCGCTAAAACCTTGCAAGCCATCACCGCGCACAAGCGAAACTTGCGAATTCCACCAGTTCACGCCTGCAGAACCTTTAGTCATCATCCCTATTCCTAAATGCTTGAAAACTCGGTGATTATATTCAGACCCTACTTGCAACCCTAAAATATGATTGTGCGCACGAGCATTATAGTTGGCTTCCAATTTAGGATTTGAAGTATTGATATCACCAGAATGATTCGTCGTATAAATCATGTTTTCAAGAATATCAAAATACCTTACACCAAACATAAACTCGACATCTTTGATCCCAGGGCTTGCATAGCGGTAATTAAGTTCAGCATTTCCAATTGCAGAATTCATGGTTGTTGACATGGTATCTGCATTTAACCACAAACCCTGAAAACCAGCAGGTGCATAGGGTGGGGGAGGTGAACTACCAAATGGACTGGATAACCTTCCTTGATCGGTATTGGAAATTGAGGTTGAATTTTGTGGAATGTAAAAACCGTAGAACTCAAGCATGTGATTGTTTTCAAGGAACCCTAAAGTTACAGTAGGCCCCCAACCCATCGCTGGACTCAATTGGTTAAAATTTTGAACCTCGGGTAAACGAGCAAAATCTGCAGCACCCAACACATCCCCATCACCTAGATATGCAGACCCTAAGCTACCGTTATTCTGCCTTTTCAATGCCCTTGCACCAATACTCCCGTACCATGCAAATTCAATTAGTGGAGGCTCTTCCATAAACGCACTTGGCGACAAACCGGACAAACTTAGATCCAGAGGTGCCTCCTCGGGTTCACCAAAGGACTGGGGATTCCCCATTGGTCCAGAAGTTGGGAAACCCTGATTGCCAAGGTTTGAGCCACCTAATGGGATTGGCTCAGCAAGAGGACGAGGGCCTTGGCCAGATGGAAGATTTTGGGCTTGTACAAACGAAGCCTCAAAACAAAAAGCTGCAGAGACCAGAATACTTGATAATACTTTTCGCATGACCACCACTCCCTCTTTACTTCCTAACCATCCCAAATATACAAATTTTGGAATTTCCTTAACTTGGGAATCCGTATTAATGGAATCGTCACTATAAAGCTCAATCTTGAAAAAATCGGTAAAGGTTTCCAACCGCGAACAAGAAGAATCACACCAAAAGCACTCATCCTACGCAAGCTTCACATATTTACAATGTTTAAGCTTTTAAACAAAGATCCATGCAATAATTAAGAATCCTATTTGAATATAATCACAATGTTTCGCTCGAAACTCACACAGGGTTGACTTTTAAGTTTAATCCTTGGTATTGAAGAATAGTCTGGGTTGGTTTTTGGTATTTTCAGGCAAAGAGACCTGCATCAAAATGGCAAGATTATCTTTATATTTGGCACTGGCAACTTTCCTTAGTTTACTATCGATTGGGGGAGTTATCTTATACTCCATCATTCGACATGAGCCGAATTTTTACAAAACAGCTTTGCTAATTGCAAACGATCCGAATAAAAGCGACAAATCAAAGGAATTTACCTCTGAGTGTTTCGAATTCGTTGGGGCAGTTGGAACCGAAAAAGAATGGTATGCCCAATTTAAAGAAGATCAGATCAACAGCTTTTTTTCTGAAGAACTCGACGAAACAGGTAACAAGAACAAATATTTCCCTAATTACATTCGGGCTCCACGAATCTGCTTAGAACCAGATCGATTGCGTTTAGGGTTTCGTTGGGGTGAAGGAAAACTTAGCACCATCGTATCAGCAGAATTAAAACTTTGGCTTGCCAAAGACGAACCCAATGTAATTGCTATTCAAGTTTATTCATTGAAAGCAGGTGCTTTGCCCATATCCTTGTTGTCCATGTTCGACAAAATATCAGATACAGCAAGACAAAACGGAATTGAAATATCCTGGTATAGGCATCAAGGAAAACCGGTGGCAGTAGTTCGATTTCAAGCGGATCAACCACGACCTACTATGCTATTGCAAGCTTTAGAAATTGATAGAGGTTTTCTCACACTACGCGGAAAAAATATGGATAGCAACCGGCCAGAAATTCCGATTGCAAACAAGCAAGTCTCCAGCGCAAACTAAGTTTCAGAATCCGTATTTAATTCGTGTAGCTTGAATAATAGTTTGAATCGTACAGTCTTCACCTAAGCGACTTGAATTTAGAATCAGATCATAGCAATAAGGCTCATTCATAACAGCCTTAAAATGACCGTGCAAGAATTCAACCCGCCTTTCATCAGAATTTCGAACTTTGTCTTTCGAATCTTCCAAGGTTAAGCGATCATATTGCGAAATATAAGAAGCTCGATCCTCAAAAGGGGCAATAATTCTGGCATGCAACCGATTTACATCTGGAACAAGAAACCCGGCACCCGAACCAACAAAAACTGTATTACCAATGCAGCCAAGCACCAAAATCACACGGGCCAAATCTTCAACTTCTTCTGTTCTAGTAATTCGCTTTTCATCAACTAGTTGCGACCATTGCCCTTGCACCCAGTCAACAATTTTAGGGCCTGCAAAATCAAACAACTCTTGTTTTGCTGCTGGATTAGAAGCCATGTACTGAAGAATTTCATGGCTATAGATTTGCCAACCTAGTTTTTTGGCAACTTTCGCAGCGATAGACCCACCTCTTGCTCCAAACTGTCGAGAAATGCAAAGGCAATGTCCAGTAAAAGAACTGGGAAAACTATCAGGGAATAAATCACCTCGATACCCATGCTTGGGGAAATCAATAAACAAGTCAGGTCTGGGGGTGCTATCATTTTTTTGCATTGGTCACCGGTAAAAAAATCATCTCTGGCCTCTTAGCTCTATCTTCCCAAAAAAGAATATTCCTGCAACCAAAAATAGTAATGCTATACCCATCATAAAACATATTGCCATAGTTTCTGAAAAATCACCATACCCACCACCTTGCTCTAAAACCACTCCTAAGTCCGCACTTTTTTGAAACATGATACATCTTGCATAAAAGGCAACACTCAATTGTTTGAGCGAACCAGGCATACTTCCTAAAAGAGTTTCGACTACAAAAGCATAGGCCAAGGCAATCAATGAAGCTCTAGGCAAACAGGCACCCATAAAGAAAAATACTGAGGCATAAGTTACGCTTGCTAAAGCGATGGGTTGCCAAAACAATTTGAAAGCAAAAAGTCCACAATCACCAGCACATACTGCAAGAACAAAAAAACCTCCAAGACTCCATATTAAAACCCAAGGAAGAATCGCCAAGAATTTTCCAACGTAAATACTTGACCGAGGAACAGGCTTTGAGAATAACCAAAACAAGGTCTTACCTTCTCTTTCAGCCCCAAGCCCTTCCACCGCAAAAGTAAGGCACCACAAAGGAAGTAGAAATCCTAGTAAAACAGAGAATACAACATTTTTGGTAAAAACCGGGAGCCCTGATTGGATCAATAACCCAGAACCTGCACTTGCAACAGCGGAACAAACAGCAGAAACACCGGCATTATGTCCCAAAACCAAACTACCCACCTCGATCATTTCAATTGAATTTTTAAAATTTAGGCCAACCTGACCACGCGGTTTAAGCGTTTTATAGTTCCACTGATTTTTCAGATTAACGGAAACAACAACACCGGCAACAAGCAATAAAAAACCAACCGAAACCCAAAACAAGCCGTGCCCAACCCTAGCCCTAAAAAGATGGACTGCAAGTTGCGACTTTACACCGTGAATAAAAGATTTTAGAAACTCCAAACTTAAACCTCTTTTAAAAATCAACCTTCAAATAATGACTCCATGACTTCGGCAGGGGCTTCGTCGACCACTTCCAACCTGCGAATTAGAAAATTGTTCTCAATTGACATCATTACTAAATGAGAAAAAACAAGCTCTGGCTTTCTGGTTAGCACCATTAAAACATGCTTTTCACCTTCAGGCAAACGAACTCCAAGTACCTCTGGATGACTTAAAACGGATTGAGCAAGGAATCGAATTCTTTCATTAGCTTGAATTTCCAAAGCAATTTCGACTGGTTTATTTAATAATCTATCTCTAGCCCGGGAAACAGGCCCAGCGGAAACAACCCTGCCTGATCGTAGCATTACTACTTGATCCGTAAGTTTCTCAATTTCCTCTAACTCATGACTTGATACCAAAATAGTTTTTCCTAATGCTTGAAACTGTAATAACAACTGAACAAGATCACGCCTTCCTACAGGATCTATACCCCGAAAGGGTTCATCTAAAATCAGCAAAGGAGGATCCATTAAAATAGCATGGGCAATTTTTGCCCGTTGCCTCATTCCTAACGAACAGCGCCTTAACAATGTAGTTTGCACCGATGACAAACCTACCACCAAAAGAATTTCATTAAGCAAACTAGGAACCCGTTTACTTTCAACCCCTGCTAAACAAGCCATTCTCGCAAGAAAATCTTTAATACTCCATGAAGGGTAAAAATAATCAAGATCAGGGCTATAACCTACAAGCTTTTTCCCCTGCCAAGTCCAAGGATCAATTCCAAAAACCTGAATAGAACCAGTATCAGGAAAAAGCTGACCAGATATCAAGTTCATTAAAGTGCTTTTCCCCGAACCATTGGAACCTAGCAACGCTGTAATCCCTGGCCTAAGTTCCAAGCTGAGATCATTTAATCCCAGAAAATTACCATGCCATTTGGATACTTTCCTGCACCACAAAGGTACAGCATCAGGCTTGGCGGAATCAGATGAAACCCCCATCATGATTCCACACCCTTTTTAAAATATATTCGGATTGTAAGAATTGAACTAACCATAAAAACAAAACCGAGAGAAGCAACGGCTAGCCAAGGATTTAATGACTGATCGGTTTGACCAGGGAGCAGGGAAGGGGATGCCCCGAGGCATTTTTCACCCAACCTTTCAACACAGTACCAAAAATCTAAAACCCTGAACGCTGGATTTAATTTTAAGCGATCAATCATGATGGCACAAAGAGAGGGGAGAAGAAAGAAAACACCCGCCCAGCACATAATTAAACCAATGGTTGACCTGAAAAATCCGACCGTAGCAAACAAAAGTGAAACAAGCCCAAGATTAATAACAAAACCATATCCAATAATTCCAAGTAATAATCTTGGATGATAAAGCAGGTAAGTCCAAGTATCGATAAAACAAATTTCAAGAAAAAGAAAAAGGGCAGGAAGAGTTGCGAATAGATGCACCAGAAAAGAGGCTGCTAGAAACTTACCACCTATATAATTGCTCATTCCACCTGATTTGGATTGGTAGAAGATCAATGAGCCTTGATTTAAATCTTCGCCAAGTAAAGAAGCGCCCGCCAATACAAGGAGCACAATTATACCCCTAGATTGCAAATTAATAAAATTCCTAAAAGTCTCAGGAGATCCATCCATCTTTAAAACACTGCGCAGAAATTGCATCATATCGTTTTGATTGGCACGCCCAAAACCACCAACGCGCACCAATCCGTCTGGTTGTTGATCGGCAACCCAAAAGAAAAGATATTGACCAAAAAAATAGAGAAGAAAATTCAAAACAGCGAGTGAGAATACAACCCAAAATACTTTGCGCGTGAAGATTAATTTCAACGATTCCCGAGTAATAGCAAACGCCCCCATCCAAACCGGGTTTCTTAAACCACGCCATGGCCTGTATTCCAAAAACGAATTAAGGGAGGTAACCGACATCAGTTCGTCACCAACCTTTGCTTATCTAAAAGAGCAAAAAAAGCATCATCCAAATTACCTTCTAATGGTATGAACTTTTTAATCACACCACCTGCAGCCAAAATCTGTGAGGCAATATTATTTATTTCTAAAGATGAATCACACTGGACAAATACTTTGGTGAACCCGTCCATATCTTGCGTACCTATGCACCGTTTACCCAAAGCAACAATTGCATCAATTTGGTTTCCTGTAACTTCAACCAAATAGCTATCGGCTTTGTTCCCAACAAGTTTTTCAAGAGAACACGAAGCAAGGCAAACGCCAAAATTTAAAACAACAACCTGATCACAAACTGCTTGCACATCTCCAAGTAAATGGGTTGATAGCACGATTGATTTGCCTTGCTGTCTGGCAAAATAACTAAGGTAATCCAACATTTGATTTCTTGCAGGGGGATCTAATCCTGCAGTAGGTTCATCAAGGATTAATAAATCTGGATCATGAACCAAAGCCTGTGCAAGTTTAACTTTTTGAATCATCCCTGTAGAGTATTCACCAAGCTTTCTAAATCGTGCTTCCCCCATGCTTAGGCAATCAAGAATTTCATGAGCACGCCTAAGAGCATCTTTGCGTTTCAAGCCTTCGAGTTCGCCAGCAAATGCAACAAACTCAAACCCTTTCATTGAAGGAATAATAGCCTTGGCTTCAGGCATGAATCCGATTTTCCCCAACTCAACTTTGGTTTTCCCAAAAAGTGATATGTCGCCAGAAGTAGGAATATCTAGACCAAGAATAAGCTTGATTAAAGTGGATTTGCCTGCGCCATTTGGGCCTAACAAACCAATAATTCCTGGATAAACTTCAAAAGAAACATTATTTAGAACGGTTTTCGGGCCGAATTTCCTAGTGAGATTTCTACACCTAATTACAGCGAGCTCGTCACCCACATTAAATTCTCGTTTAGAATTAAATCTGAAAGAAATCAATCGCTATTTAGAGCAGCAATCGCTTCCTTGCGATCATTATAGATGGGCCAGAGTGTATCAAGGCCGGTAAGGTGCAATAATTCTCGTGCATTGGGAGATGCCCCTGCAATTACCACTTCACACCCATGTTTTTTGACTCTTTTATGGCATCTAAGCAAAAAACCTAAGAATAATGATCCTACATAATCAACTTCAGAAAGATCAAAAACAAGCCCGCTTGGCTTCATTTGATCTAACGGATCAAGCACCAATTCTGTTGCGGTAAGCATAAGATCTTCAGCCATTTTTTCAGCAGTTGGCGATGGTATTACGATTGCTATGTCGCCAGCTTTTTCAATGCTAAACGTTGGAATTTCCATTGGTAGCTTTATAACTCCACTTGAGATAAAAACTGATTTTCCAAGCCGTGCTTTAACTAACTAATATCTTATCTTCATGTGCATTGATCAAAAACACAAGTTATTTAAAGGAAATTAGTTGCTTGGACACCATAAATCCAAAACTACCTGTTATCAAACTAAAAATCGTCAGGAACTCAAATCATCCCTGGATATTCCAGAAAATGATTGAAAAACCAGATCAAAAGATTCCCAACGGCTGCATTGTTGACATCGAAGACCGCGGAGGAGCCTGGGCTGGCCGTGGAATTTTTAATGGCCACTCTAGAATTTCTCTTCGCATTTTAACAACCAATCAAGACGAACCGATTGACGAAGCTTTCTTTGATAAAAAAATAGGATTGGCTGTTGGACTCCGTAAGGAAACTTTAAATCTAGAAGCTTCAACTAACGCATACCGCCTTATCCATGGCGAGGGGGATGGCCTTAGCGGACTTATCATTGATAAATTTGGGAAAACAATCGTCATCGAATTTTTCTCTTCCGGCATGTACCGTCTTAAAGACACAATTCAAACGATTCTTCTAAAACATTATCCAGAACATCAAATTACTTGGTTCGCTGAAAGTCATGTTCAAAAACAAGAGTCATTTAATTGCAAAGAACCAGGCTACGATATAAATCCTGAAATCATTAATGAAAATGGATTAAGCTTTAAGGTAACCCCAGGCACTGGCCACAAAACAGGTTTTTTTGCAGATCAACGCGAAAACCGTTTACTTCTTAGCACCTTCTGCAAGGATAAAAAAGTCTTGGACCTTTGCTGCAATTCCGGGGGTTTTTCCGTTTATGCAAAAGCCCTAGGTAAAGCTGAAGATGTAACCGCAATTGATCTCGACGAAGAAGTCCTTGCGCTTGCACGACATAATGCCAGCCTAAATAAAGTAAGAATTAAATGTGTCCAATCAGACATTTTCCCTTGGTTGCGGGATTGTATAGCTAAAGGGGAAAAATTTGATGTCGTGATTTTAGATCCATCCAAGCTAACCCGTGATCGCGATGAAATTGAAACTGCGCTTAGAAAATATACAGATATGAACCGACTCGCAATGCAGGTGGTTTGTGATGGAGGCATTTTACTTACTTGTTCTTGCACTGGTTTAGTTTCAGAATTTGATTTTTTTGATTCAGTGCGAAAGGCTGCTTGGCAAGCAGGTAAGACCGCCCAAATTTTAAAGTTAACCGGAGCCGGCCCTGATCACCCGTTTATGGCCCACGCAGGCGAGGGGCGTTATTTGAAGGCTATTTTTGCCAGAATTCATCATGGTACTACATAAAAAAGCGCCTCAGCTTTAACTGAAGCGCTTAAAATTTCTGGTCAGGTAATTACTTTAAAGCAATTCTGTAACAGGTTCACGATCATCCAGAATATACATTGGGCGGCCAAAGTTATCTGGGAAGGTCGCTGAAGAATCGATACCCATAGCGGAGTAAATGGTGCTTAATAATTGAGGCACCTTGTACTTGCGATCAATAGGATATTCACCGCGGGCATTTGTTGCACCAATCGCTTGCCCCATTTTCAAACCGCCACCTGCAACGAGGGCACTCATAGCTGCTGACCAATGGTCACGGCCACCGCCATCCTGCATATTGATTTTTGGTGTTCTACCAAACTCGCCCCAAACCACCGTAACAACCTCGTCACTCATGCCACGATCATGAAGATCTTGAATGAGGCTCGAAATACCACGATCAAGCATTGGAAGTTGGGTTTTCAAGGTTTTAAAGTTGCCCGAATGGGTATCCCAACCACCATAAGAAAGGGTTACGCAGCCAACACCTGCTTCGATAAGCCTTCTGGCTGTAAGGAATTGTTCAACTCCTTTATAACGATCACGAACTTTCGGCTCTTCCCTCGAAAGATCAAGGGCTTTGCGTACGGTACCTGATGCAACCATTTCGAAGGCTCGGGTGGCAAAGGAATCCATGCCCTTCATGGTGCCAGAAGCATCAATTTCACGGCGAACATTATCAAAGTTTTTAAGAAGGGATTTTCTGTCATCATAACGGTCGTTTTCAACACCGTTAGGAAGGCGTAAGTTTTGCAAACCAGGACCGTCTGGAGTAAACGGACGATGAGCAATACCAAGATAACCAGGTTCAGTACCTTTCGTCATGCCCCTTAAGCTTACAAAAGGTGGGATATCCGACTGATTTGAGTGAAGCTTGGAAATAACCGACCCGAAAGATGGGTGATGAACAACTCTATTTATATTTTCACTATAACCTGTCATCACTTGGGAATCCGAATGTTCATCAACAGAAACAAGACTTCGTACAACGGCAAGTTTGTCAAACATTTTAGCTTGGTTAGGAAAATGCTCGGAAATCTGGACACCGGGAACATTGGTTGAAATTGGTTTGAATTCACCACGAAATTCGGAAGGTGCATTTGGCTTTAGATCATACATATCCATATGTGACGGACCACCAGGAAGATAGATCATAATTGCAGACTTAGCCGTACCGACTTTACCTGACTCTTTAGCTCGAAGCATATCAGTAAGAGAGAGGGAAGAACCGAAAGCGCCTATTTTGAGAAAGTTTCGGCGATTGATGCCATCGCAAAATCTGTTGGATCCACCAGAAAAAGATAGCATGAAAAGACTCCATTAAAGGTAGGAAGCCACGCTTAAAAACAGGTAGGTACTTGAAAAGTAACCCAACATCACCAATAGGTCAACTGTTTTTATTGATAAAACCAAAATAATTCGAATAAAAGACCCAAAATCAGGACAATATATTACAAATGGTACTGTGAGATCCCCTATTTAGTGTGTTAGGTAGACGTTGATATCACTTAATAATCAATCCATTTGCCTATTTAGCCATGAACTAAAATCTATTAAGAGGCACAATTTAAGACCTATTAAACCTTAATTTTCATTTATCCATAATTACTGATTCCGAATCAAATCAACCATAGTTTAAATCCAATAGAATAAAATTACTTTTATCAAGGGAAGATATAGGACAGAAAACTCTATGTTAAAAAAAATATCAACAATTGCTGGCATCGACATAGGCGGGGCAAATATTAAATATTGCCAATCTGATGGGTACACCCTAAATACCATATTTCCACTTTGGAAAAAAAAGAACTCATTACCTGCGATTCTTGAAAAAATTATACCTGCCAAAAAAATCAGCACACTTGCGATTACCATGACTGGAGAACTGTGCGATTGCTTCAAAACAAAAACTGAAGGCGTGAGATACATCTTAAATTCCATTCCTAAGAAACAATTCACTCCCTTAGTTTGGACTACGAACCAAAATTTCATTCCTCTGGACAATGCAATCCAAAACCCAAGAATTTGTGCTGCATCAAACTGGCTGGGCTTGGCAAGCTTTATTGCAAAACAACATCCTGAAAACTTTGGGCTATCAATTGATATCGGTTCAACCACAACAGACGTTACATCTATCGATCAAGGAAACCCAAGCCCAAGTGGTATCACTGACACCCAACGGTTAAAATATGGCGAACTTATTTACACCGGCATGAAACGAACCCCAATGGCTTCATTATTAGGAAGCAAATACGCACAAGAATATTTTGCAACTATTTCGGACGCCCACCTCCTTGTAAACAATTTAGAGGAAGACGAAGAAGAAACTGAAACTGCGGATGGAAGATCGTTTACAAAAACAAACTCAGTTAGGCGAATCGCCAAAATGCTTTGTGCGGATCAAAACGAAATCCCAATGTCTAGAATCATAAAAACAAGCGAACTTGCTATCAAAACACAAATCAAATGGATCACGATGGCCCTGAAAAAACATCTCCAAAGAAAAGATCAAGAACCAAAATGGATCAGCATATCTGGATCGGGAGAAACTTTGGCGAAACTAATAATAGAATCATTTGAATGGAATACAAAGCCTCGAGTCCATTCATTTTCCAATTTATTCGGAATCGAAAATTCAAGTGCGGCATGCGCTTATAGCATTATGAAATTAGCTGGTAATTACCATGAACTGTAATGTCATAAAAGTTGGAGGGAGCCTTCTTGACATTGACAATTTGCCTCAAAAAATCGGCCAATTGCTTAAGAAATTGCAACCCGCCTGTACAGTAATGGTAGTTGGCGGCGGAAAAGCGGTACGCAAAATAGAACAAAACAATGCAAACAAAAACCCTTTAATTGAACACTGGGAATCATTGGAAATAATGACTGAAAATGCCATTGCGTTAATGTCTCATTTTGAAGGCGCCACAATGGCAATTACACCATTTAAAAAAGATTTAGGTCTGTTTTTTTTAGATGCATATCAATATTGCAAAAGTGATCGAAAGATTAATGATGAACCTTTTTTGCCACAAACTAGGGATGTGCGATCTGATAGTGTTGCCCTTCGATTCGCACAAGATTTTGATTTCAATGAATTATATTTATTAAAATCAACCAACTTCCCACAATCAAAAACTTGGGAAGATGCATGCAACCAAAATTATGTCGATCCTTTTTTCTACACGCTATTCAATATCAAAAAATACAATCCCACCATACATACAATCAATTTAAGATCATCACAAACTATTCAACCTTTTAACTCCAGCTATAAGACCGGAAGTTAAATCAAAATCAATTGTTTTATTTCGAGAGCTCTCTTTGCAAACTGCGCCGCGAAACCCAAACCATGCAGGTTTGACCCCCTCCCGAATAAGCAAAGTTATTCTTTCAAGATTCAATGACCCTGCAAGAGCAAATTTTACATTATGACCATCACATTTTTTTTGTATTTGCAAAAGTTCATCAACTGTAATCCAGTCAAGAACCGAAGAACCATCTTTAGCCCAAGTATCGATCATAATCGCAAAAAAAGAATGTTCTAATAGCAGTTCTAAAAGAGCGAATGGCTTGCTTGAATTAGCTTTTAAATAATCGCCGTATAGAACAGGAACTATAAAGGCAGATTTATTTAACAAAAGAGCCTGCTCTTTGAGTAAAAGTAAGTTATCAACCCAGCGCCCTGTGGTTTTACAATTCGAAAGCCCAAACTTATAAAAAGAAATCCCGTTGGGGAGAAAACTTGGTTGTTTAGGTACATCGCACAACTCCCCACAGGCCATGCTAAGGGGCAGATTCGAAGGCAAAGCATTTTGAATAAGTGAAACAACCGATAAATCAACCATACCCATTGCGGCTTTTTCAGGTTCTTTCAAATCGATAAGGTCAACTCTAGCCCTTAAGGCTATTTTTGCTTCTTCCACACTTCGGACACTAACTAACACACTAACCAAAGTTCACCCCACAATTATTAAGCCATACAAACAAGAAACATCAATAAACGATCATGTTTTATCAAGATCATTATTTTTATCATTTCAGCAATGAACAATGTTAAAGTAATATTAGTAATTAAATATTGCCAAACATTAATTGAAGTTTAAATTGCATCAACCATGATAAAAATTTACCCAAATTACGAACCCCTTCCAGGATATAAAGTCCTTGAAAAAATAGGAAGTGGTGGATTTGGCGAAGTTTGGAAATGTATGGCTCCGGGTGGGCTTATTAAAGCTATAAAATTTGTCTCAGGAAAACTTGGAGTAAAATCAGACATACGAGCAGAACAAGAATGGCGCGCAATTGACCGAATTAAAATTATCAGACATCCTTTCATTCTTACGATGGAACGAATTGATATTATCGAAAACTGCTTAGTTATTGTCATGGAACTTGCAGATAAGAATCTTTGGGACAGATATCAGGAATGCAAGCAAACAAAATTAGAAGGAATACCAAAAAACGAAGCATTACATTACTTGGCAGAATCTGCAGAAGCACTTGATGTAATTAATTCACAGTATCAACTACAGCATTTAGACATTAAGCCCCAAAACTTATTTTTGGTTCACAATCATTTAAAAATTGGAGATTTTGGTTTAGTACACGATCTTACAATTGCAGACCAAGAATTTGAAGGCGGAATTACACCAATTTATTCTGCACCCGAACTCATAGAGGGCCGACCAAGCAGATTCAGTGACCAATATAGCCTAGCTATAGTTTACCAAGAAATGACAACTGGGAAAAAACCATTTGAATCTGATAATTTACGAAATATTATAAAATTGCATTTAAATAATGCCCCAGATCTTTCTTCACTTGAGGAAAGTGAAAAACCTATATTAGCCCGCGCTCTTTCAAAGAAACCCGAAGATCGTTTTAAAACATGCACTGAATTTGTAAACGCTTTAAAAACTATTCATTCACCTTTTGGTTTTCAAATAACGAATCAACCTTTGATTCTAGAAGATCAGTCTATTACTACGAAATCCAAAACTAATGAACAACCAATCAAAAATATTGACCTAAATAAAACATTATCTTTCAAAAAAACAAATCATGAACAAAATTTATCAAATCAATTAAATGAACGAGATGAATCAATACCAAACAAAGAACTAAATCTAAATCAGGAAAATCGCACAGGTTCATTAATAATTGGCTTAGGAAGAACAGGCATCGGGGGAACCGCATTTTTCGATAACGCGCTTAATAACTATTCAAAATCAACTGGACTAACGCTACCTATTGAAATAATTGGCATTGATATCGACAATCAGGGCCTAACCACGGAGAAAGATAACGATCAACTTAAACTACCTTTTGACAAAGCGCTGGTTTTCAAACTAAATAGGCCTAACTATTATTTAGGTAACAAAGAAAAATCCGAAAAACTAGCACAATGGCTTCCTCTAAGTAAACTATATCAAATCCCAAAAAACCTTGGAACAGAAGGAAATAGAACCCTAGGAAAATTGGCAATACTTGATGCGGGAGAAAAACTAAATGAGGAACTAAAAAAGCTTTTAAATAAAATTAATCTATCCGCATACTCGAACACCATGCCTGGAATAATTACTCCTAATATTTGGATTTTAACTCATGCTGGAGGTGGCGCTGTTGGTTCGCTTCTAGATGTTTGCAAATCAGTTACCGAATCATGCCTTCAACTAAATTTAAAACCACCAACAATCAATCTAATTTTAGCATTGCCTGCAAAAGAAAATTGCAGCATGCAAATCGCAACAAATACAACAATTACCCTAAAAGAACTAGAAAGCATAGAAATAGACGATCCAGCACAAAAGATTATCTTGCTAGAAACAGCAACTAATGAAAAAACTATTCATTTAAAACTTATGCAAGATATGGGAACAATAGTTTACGCAAACCAGTTAAAAATTTACAACCAAGGTTCGGAAATCAACAAAAATTACAACCCTGAATATTCGTCAAAGAGATCTTATAAATCTGCTGGGGCGCAATTAGATTTACAATCAAATGAATTAAATCAGAAAGAAATTATCAACAAAACCTCTTTGGAATTAATCCGCTCATGGGTACAAGAAAAACCTGTTTATCACTACGAAATCAGCGCATGGCTTGACCAAGAATTGATTAGAAACAATATTACATTTGAAAAATTAACATCAAGTTTGACAGAACATCTTGAATTTAAATTAGGTGATGCAATAAATTCATTTATATTGAAAGACCTTATTGACCCATTATTCAAATTGGAATCCAAATTAGGAACCAATGATATATCTAGTGAAACAATTATAAAAACGAGCTTGAATATTCTTAAAAATTCCGAGCAAAATCTTGGACTGGAATGGTATACAAGTGAAGATTTAACAGACAAAGGAACTTTCTACAAAATAATGATTCAAAAAATCAACGAACTAACTGAAAATTTTGGTTCAGTGGTAGATTCTTGGGTAGTTCAATGGATTGAAAAACCTGGTTTTCGTTTTGCCGCTGCGGAATTTATCCTTACAAGCATCAAGAAAAAAATAGATGACCTTCGTATCCAAATAATTTCAATCAGAGAAAAACATTATTCAAGTTTAAAGGTTGATTTACTTCGGTTTAATAATGCAATTCAACAACCTGCTGGAATGAAGGGCGGCTATAGTCAATCAATTCAGAAAATCATCGGTCAATTTAAATCACTATTTCGAACCCAACTAGAAATACTCCAATGCGATTGTATTTTCAGTTTTATTCAGATCATGAATATTCAAATAACAGACCACTCTAAAGAAATTGACGATTGCAAATCAAAAATTTTAGGAATGTGTACACGAATTAAAGATAGTAATAAACTACCCAACAGTAAATCAGAAGATATTTCTGCTATCACACACACTAAAATTCTAACAGAGGGAGAAATTATTTCCTTAGATAACACACTTCAAGAAGAGATCGTAAAAAAATTCGAAACGTTCACACAGTTGTTTATTGGTAAGGAAAACTTAATTTTTGAACTTGAAAAAACAATTAACGAATCTGCAGCAACTTATTTGAAAAACCTAGGAAAACTTTCGAAAAGTAACATCTTGGATTTGACTGAGGACTCAAGCACCAAGATTAGTTTCATTAAAAACTATATTGCTTCAGTTCAGCATAAGAACCCCATGCATGTAAATGATTCTGCGAATCACACCATTTTTTCATTTCCTCAAAACATTTTAGGGGAATGGAATAATATTGAAATATTTGGCCCGACTAATCAAAGCATTTACTTTTTGCCTGGAAACGCTGATTTTATTTCGTGTATATGCGAAGAAAATATCACAAATCTGAATGATTCAAAAAGTATAAGCCGCTTTTTTGAAATACATCAAGAACATATAAATAATATTAATTCCCAATCAGATATAGAAAACCCAGAACAAATTTCAAAATAGCAGGATGCTTGCCATGTCTGAACTTGAATATCGAATTAATCAAGATGCTTTTCATGGGCCTTTAGATCTATTATTACATCTCGTTAAAAAAGAGGAAGTGGACATTCTTGAAATATCAATTCTAAGAATCACAGATCAGTTTAAAGAATTCATGGAGATTATTACATTCTTAGACTTATCTTTGGCAGGTGAATTTTTAGTAATGGCAACAAAATTGATGGAAATTAAAAGCCAATTACTTTTACCAAGGCAGGTACAACACACCAACAAAGAAGATGACCCAAGAAATGAGATTGTAAGGCAACTCGTAGAATACAAAAAGTTTAAAGATGCAGTCGAAATTCTTGAGGAACAAGCAGAGACTGCAGGGCAGAAGATTCCCCGTTTAATTTCGGACCAATTTCATGAGGAACGAGTAAGTTCAGAAAAACCGATTCAGGAAGTCGAACTTTGGGATTTAGTAAGTGCGTTTGGAAGAATCATGAAAGAAACGCTTGCAATTCAAGCCCAAGATATTGTTGTGGATCAAACACCAATGGAAGTATATCTAGAAGAAATAACAGGCAAGTTAATTCGCGAAAAATCGATACCATTCAGGGATTTATTCTGCCCACCTTTTCACAAAATGCGTTTGATTGGGTTATTTCTTGCGATACTCGAACTAATAAAAAAACAATCGATATTTGCCCAACAAGATGAAAGTTTTGGTGAGATTCATTTAAAATGGAAGCAGAGCGTTACCGTTTTTTAAATCGCTTTTTCTTTATTTGGGGTGCAGCAACTTTCTCGCCTTTTAATGTTGCGATTTTATCTCGAAGTTGAGCGGCTTTTTCAAATTCCAACTCTTCAGCAGCTTTAAGCATTTGAATTTGCAATTCTTCTATCATTTCATGCTTATCAACCTGATCATCACTTTCAATTCCAACCACTTTATTGGCAAAATCATAAGCTGCTATTTCGTCTTCAATAAAAAGTGGTATCAAACTCTTGACGGATTGTGGAGTAATGTTGTTATCCAAATTATATTGAGTTTGTAATTCTCTCCTGCGTTTGGTCTCTTCAATTGCACGGTGCATAGAGTTAGTTACCCGATCACCATAAAGAATAACTTCGGCATTTACATTTCTAGCAGCCCTACCAATAGTTTGAATCAGGGATGTTTCACTTCGTAAAAAGCCTTCTTTATCTGCATCTAAAATTGCAACAAGAGAAACCTCGGGTAAATCTAAACCTTCCCTCAAAAGATTAATGCCTACAAGCACATCAAATGCACCTTCACGTAATTCCCGAAGAACCTTAATTCGCTCGATCGCATCTAATTCCGAATGGAGCCATTTGCAACGCATGCCAGTTTCTTGAAAAAACCGAGTTAAATCTTCAGCCATTCGTTTGGTTAGTGTTGTTACTAAAACCCGCTCTTTTCGATCAACCCTAATTTTGATCTCTTTTACAAGATCCGCAACTTGCCCCTTTGCTGGTCGTACATGTAAAATAGGATCTACCAATCCGGTTGGCCGAATTACCTGTTCAACGATTTCACCCTTGCATCGGGATAACTCATATTCTGCTGGAGTGGCAGACATAAACAGAATTCGTTTCGATTTGTTTTCCCATTCTTCGAAACGAAAAGGCCTGTTATCCAAGGCACTAGGTAGCCTAAAACCGTGATCAACAAGTGTTGTTTTTCTTGAAAAATCGCCTGCATACATGCCTCGAACCTGCGGAACGGTAACATGAGATTCATCAACAACGAGAAGAAAATCTTCAGGAAAAAAGTCCATAAGAGTGTAGGGCGGTTCCCCAGGATTTCTTCCACTGAACCAGCGAGCATAATTTTCAACCCCGGGACAATGGCCTGTTTCGATCAGCATTTCGATATCAAATTTCGTTCTTGCACCAAGCCTTTGAGCCTCAAGTAATTTGCCTTCTTTTTTAAAAACATCAAGCCTTTCATCCAGTTCTTTTTGTATACCTTCCACTGCAGTTTTCATCCTGTTTTCTGGAGTTACAAAATGTTTTGCAGGATAAATAAAAAGTTCATCATTCGTTTTAAGAACCTCACCTGTAAGAGGGTTAGTGAGGCTAAGGTTATCGATTTCATCACCAAAAAGTTCAATCCGCATAGATATTTCCTCAGACGCAGGCCAGATTTCGATTACATCACCCCTAACTCGAAATGTTCCTCGGGTAAACGAAATATCATTTCGTTTGTATTGAATATCTATAAGCTTGAGCAAAAGATCTTCTCTGCGAATCGATTCACCCCGCTTTAATGAAATAACCATGCGTTTATAATCACTTGGCGAACCCAAACCATAAATACAAGAAACACTGGCAACAATTATAACATCCTGCCTACTGACCAAAGCACTGGTTGCAGCGAGGCGAAGGCGATCAATATTCTCATTAATTTGCGCATCTTTTTCGATATAAATGTCACGCTGAGGGATATAAGCTTCGGGCTGATAATAATCGTAATAACTAACGAAATAATGCACCGCATTTTCTGGAAAGAAGGCTTTAAATTCTTGGTATAGTTGTGCGGCAAGAGTTTTATTATGAGCAAGCACCAGAGTGGGCTTGTTCAAGTTGGCAATAACATGGCTTGCAGTAAAAGTTTTTCCAGTACCAGTTGCACCCAGCAACACTTGAGCAGCCTTCCCCTCATTAAAACCGCTTAACAAAGCTTTAATAGCTCTAGGTTGATCCCCTGCAGGTTCGTAAAGGCTGAGTAAATTAAAAAGAGTGCCCATCGGCTTAAACTTTCCGTTAAAAAAAAAGAATCTAATGCATTATTGACTGATTAAAGGAAATTTCAAGAAGGGAGCAATCTTAGAAGCGGTTTTTTTTCCTATACCTGAAACTTTTTGCAAATCATTTTCGTCACGAAACAGCATAAACTGCCTTTTATCAACGATTCTTTTTGCTAACGTATCACCAATTCCAGGTAATTTTTTTAATTCTTCAAAAGTTGCAAGATTAGGATCTATTTTTTCAGAAACAAGATTAACCTTCTCAATTGGAATTGATTTCCCGGCAACAGAGTTAGGCGGAATCCAAATTCTAGGTGCTGCAAATTCAGTAATTGGGGCTGCCTCTGCAACCACCAAATGCCGCCTAATTTTCTCTGCGGTTTTCTTGCCAACCCCTTTTATTTTTTCAATTTCATCAAGGCTGTTAAAACCGCCAAAAGCCTTCCGATATTTTACAATTTCCAAAGCAATTGATTTCCCAATACCTGGGACTTGAGCCAATTCACCATAAGCTGATTGATTCAAGTCAAGTTTAAGATTATCAAGTTTTTCAGATTTCAGATTAGATGTAGAAAAAGGATAGGTATAAAAATATCGGGAACAAGTAAAAAAGAAAAGAAAGATTAAAGTAAAACATAAGCAAGCCTGAACCATAACGGAGTAAACGATACGATTTTTTTTCGTAGCGGCAAAAGGAGGAGTCTCAAGTTGCAGCACAGGAATAGGCATCATAATTCTTTGCAAGAAACTAACTTGGTTTCTGTAATTCCAATATAGCATACCTGCAAAGTCGGTTATAGCAAAAAAAATTCTTGCAAAAAAAATAGTCTGCAAGGTCAAAAAAGCCATTTAGCCAAGGCAATCTTAAAAGCCTAGGGATGCTTCCTAAGAATTGATTACCCTCCCAAGTCAAATTTGGAACAGTTTGTTTTAAATGCAAAAGAGTGGGCCAAGTAAGGGACTCTTCGTCAAAGGTATGTTTTTTAATTGCATTTAATGCCATAAAACTGCGAATCAAACGACTCAAAACAGAAAAGGACACGGGTTCACAGAAGACTGCTTTACCATGGGGAACGAGCACTCGCAAAATCTCCCTAGGAGCAAAATCCAAGTTAAGATGATGCAGTATTGCATTACCCCAAATCAGATCAAAAGAGTTATCAGCAAATGGAAGAAGTTCTGCGCAAGCAGCCAAAACATTTACTTGTAACCCGTTGGCAAAGGCCCTGTTTTTCGCTTCTGCAAGATAACCTGGGGAAACATCCAAGGCAGTTACCATAGCGCCTTGTCTGGCAAAAAGAACCGAGGCCATGCCATGCCCACAGCCTAAGTCTAAAATCCGCTTGCCTTTAAGATCTCCGAGTTTTAAAACAGCAGTTCGTACCCAAGACTCATGGGCTAAATACTGTTCATCGGTAAATAGATAATTCTCAGATGAAGAAAAAGCGTGGAGTCTATTGAGGGCTTGCTGATCATGAAAGACTTTTTCACGATTAATGCGGTCAAAATCAGAGAAAATAAGATCTTCAGGCCTTTTGGTTTCCATTGCAAAAGCCATTTAGTTCAAGGAAGAAGTTAACCTTAAGAATTGAAAACTAAACAGCCCCGAGGGCCAAGCAGCAGTTGTGCCCGCCAAATCCAAAACTATTGGAAACGGCATAACGAACCTTCATTTGTCTGGCAGAATTGGGCACGTAGTCGAGGTCACACTTAGGGTCTGGTGTGTTAAAGTTGATGGTAGGATGAACAACCCCATGTTTAATAGAAAGCGCACAGGCAATAAGCTCGATACCACCACTGGCACCAAGGGTATGCCCGATCATGCTTTTAGTGCTGCTAACTGCAATTTTTTTTGCATGGTCTTTAAAAACGATTTTAAGGGCCTTGGTTTCAGCTTCATCCCCAAGCTGAGTGCTTGTTCCATGAGCATTAACATAATCAATTTGATCGGGATTAAGCTTAGCATCAGCCAAAGCAAACTGCACAGCTTTAGATGCACCAACTCCCTCGGGATGTGGAGCAGTAATATGATAAGCATCGGCAGTGTTGCCACAGCCCAGAATTTCTGCATAAATATTGGCACCCCGCTTGCGAGCGTGCTCATATTCTTCCAAAACAACAATTCCAGCACCTTCACTTAATACAAAACCATCACGGTCTTTATCGAAAGGCCTACTAGCAGTAGAGGGATCGTTATTGCGATGTGAAACAGCTCTTGCTGCAATAAATCCACCGAGACCCATAGGAGTGATAGCAGCCTCGGAACCGCCCGCAACAATTGCATCTGCAAACCCACCACGAATAGAATGCAAGGCATCGCCCAAAGCATGAGCAGCAGAGGCACAAGCAGTTGAAATAACCGTATTGTGGCCCATGAGATTAAAGTGGATTGAGACATTACCAGCGGCAGAATTTGCAATCATTTTCGGAATAACAAAAGGGCTGATTCGATCAGGGCCCTGTTGGGTATGACGCGTAAACTGTTCTTCAAACTCATTAAGCCCGCCTATACCGCTACCAATGATAACGCCATAGCGAAAGGGATCACCTTGGGAGAAATCAATTCCAGAATCTTTAACGGCAGAAATAGCAGCAACTAGGGCAAATTGAGAGAATCTATCAAGCCTTTTGGCCACTTTCCCTTCAAGATGATTTTCAGGGACAAAATTCTTCACTTCGCCTCCAAAATGAACTTTGAAGGCAGAAGTATCGAACTGTTCTATTAGGCTTACACCGCTGCGTCCTGCACACAGATAATCCCAAAAAGTTGGGATATCGTTACTTAAAGAATTGACAGTACCAAGCCCGGTAATGACAACACGCCGTGTCATTTCTTGGCTTGCTCCTTTTCGATGTATTCAATTGCTTCACCCACAGTGCGGATTTTAGCAGCTTGTTCATCGGGGATTTGGATATCGAACTCTTCTTCGAGTTCCATAACTAATTCGACGACATCAAGGGAATCAGCACCCACATCTTCAACGAAAGAAGTAGTGCGTGTGATTTGACCTCTATCGACAGCCAAGGATTCAACAACAATGTCTATAACTCTTTCTTCGACAGAAGCCACGGCACTATACCTCCAGAAAACATAGGGCAATAAAGCCCATAAAAATACTTACTAAAACAATGAGCTATAAGGCTATCTACCACAACCAAGAATCTCGGGCAAGCCATCTTATCTATCTTGTTTATAATTCCTGCCAAATCAGTCCATACTAAAGTTGGACATTAGGCCTGAATATTAACAATCTCAATCTTCCGGTTGATCCTTTTAGCCAATCCCGCAAGAACTCTACCCGGACCTACTTCATAAAGCTTTTCAACCCCGGAGTCCAGAATTTTCCGGATACAATTTTCCCAAAGTACAGGCTCAACAACCTGTCGAGCAAGTTTATTTTTAATGCTTACGGGATCAGAGTGTTCTAATGCATCCACATTAGCAAGTACAGGAACGTTAGTAGAAGTTATGCTAGTGGTACCAAGGATCTTGGCCAGTCTATCAAGTGCGGGTTCCATGAGGGATGTATGAAAAGCCCCAGCAACCGCAAGTTTAATAGTCCGAATACCTTTTTCAGATGCGATTTTTTCAAACATCAAACAAGCCTGATCATCACCCGAAACAACAATGTTGCCAGGGCAAAGAAAATTAGCCATTTTGATCAGGCCCACTTTCCCAGCGTCTTCACAGATTTGTGCAATTTGTTCTTTTTCAGCACCAATAACACTAAGCATGCCACTAGGGCTTTTTTCAGAGGCAGCTTGCATAGCTTCGCCTCGCTCTTTAACCAAAGCAACGCCATCTGCAAAGGATATAGCCCCAGCAAAAGTCAATGCGGTATATTCGCCCAAACTAAGACCCGCAGTGATTTTACAGCTTTGAGATGCTTGTGGATCTTCTGAATTTAATAAATCCAATGCAGCTAAACTAGAAACATAAATAGCAGGCTGGCTAAAAACGGTAGAATTGAGTTGGTCAACGGGCCCATTTTTGCAAATATCAAGAAGATCATAGCCAAGAATTTGTGAAGCTTGCTCAAATCTTTGAAATGCAGGAGGAAACTTGTCGCAAAGAGCAGCGCCCATGCCCAAATATTGAGCTCCCTGCCCAGGAAATAAAAACGCTGATGAGGCCATTTATTAAAAGATTCCTTCCAACACCTTAATTTTTATCAGAATCCTACTGACTTATTACCACGGAAGGGGCTGATTCAAGTTCGGTTACAATCAAATCATTGAGCTTAAGCCTTGCATACTTTGCCGCCAGCAACAATGCGTTTTTAATTGCCCGATCTTTCGAACTTCCATGGCAAATAATACAAACGCCATCAATGCCGAGTAATGGTGCCCCACCAAACTCGCTGTAATCGTACTTGCTTGCAAGTTGCTTCAATGCATTTTTAGCGAGATCTTTTTCTGTCTTTAGGCAACCCAGAATTTCTTGGGTAGTGACTTCCATCAAATACTGATAAAGGCCTTCACAAACTTTAAGCACAACATTTCCAACAAAACCATCGCAAACAACAACTTCTGCAACTCCTTGATGAATATCACGACCTTCGATATTCCCAATAAAGCTACTTTTTGAAGGACTACTGTTAAAAAGTGCGAGAGTTTCTTTGGCCAAACTATTCCCTTTGGCCTCTTCAGAACCAACATTCATCAAACCAATTTTGGGGTTTTCGTGACCGAGAATTCTGCGGGCAAACAAACTACCCATTACACCATACTGATAAAGGTGTTCAGCTTTAGGTTGAGTGTTGGCTCCGACATCAATTAAAACGCAAAAGCCTTTTTTAGTTGGCATCACAGCTGCAATACCAGGCCTTTTAACATTTTTCAAAAACCGCCTAGTGAACATGCCACCAGCAACCATAGCACCTGTATTTCCAGCACTTACAATGCCATCAACTTCTTTTTGGCAAAGCAACTGCCAACACCTAGAAATGGAATTATCAGGTTTCTTACGCAAGCCATCAACAGGAGACTCCTCCATCCCAATGGCTTGGGTGCAGTGAAATACTTTAATACGATCAGAATGGGGTTGGCCTTGAATGTGATGATCAATTTGATCTTTATCACCAACAAGAACCACGGAAAGTTCGGTGTCCGACTGAACCGCCTGTAAGGCCCCGGCAATGATCGGTCCAGGAGCAAAGTCTCCGCCCATTGCATCCAAAGCAATGCGCATTTTTTACTTCTCCTGTTCAACTTTCAAGAATTCACGCCCTTGATAGAATCCACAATTAGAGCAAACTCTATGTGGCCTAAATGGAAATCCACAATTAGAACAATATGCAACTTGCATGGGTTTTGCACCCAAATGACTTCGCCTTTTACCTTGGCGGGCGTGTGAAGTCCTTCTTTTTGGTACTGCCATGTTTAAAACATCCCTTCCTAAACGAAAAATTTACTTATAATTACAATATTTATTAACCTGCATTTAGTCTAGTGCTTATTCGCTTAGACTTCGGAACTAGTTTATCAAAACTACTCAAACAATCGAGATTTTACACATTCCTTCCTAAGTATTTCAGGTATACTTCAACGAATAATTCCTCTTTTGGAGAATCTTATGGACAATCTTTGGGCCCCTTGGCGGCACGCCTACATTGCTGCAAACAAACCCGAAATCAAGGATTCTTGCTTCATCTGTTCCGCTAAAAACCACCCGTTTGATAAGCATAATGATAGGCAAAGCCTTCTTGTGAAACGACTTAGGTTCAGCTTAGTCCTTTTAAATAAATTCCCATACAACAACGGGCACCTTTTAATTTGCCCCCTTGATCACACCGGAGATTTAGGCCAATTAAATGAAAAGCAACTTTTATCCAATACTCTTACAATCCAACATCTATTAAAAATACTTCAAGAATTAATCAGTCCTGATGGATTTAACATAGGAATGAACCATGGCTCTGCAGCTGGAGCTGGCGTCCCGGGGCACCTTCACTGGCATATTGTCCCCCGTTGGAATGGCGATACTAACTTTATGCCGGTTCTAACTTCCACAAAAGTTATTGTCCAATCTTTGGATAGTCTTTTCGACCTCCTTACCCAAAGTATCGAAAAACACCCTTTCCCCGAAGAGTGTTAGACCTTTAACCAATGTAATTGGAGCCCACATGGAATCGCTTTCCCCGCTAGCCATGAAAACTGACCTGAGCAAAGGCAGAGACTATCCGGAAAAAGATCACCCTTTTCGGAATTCCTATCAACGTGACAGAGACCGAATTGTCCACGCCACCGCTTTTCGCCGACTTGCACACAAAACCCAAGTTCTAGTTACCCATACTAGCGACCACCACCGAACCCGACTTACTCACACTCTTGAAGTGGCACAAATAAGCAGAACCGTTGCCAGACAACTTCACTTGAACGAAGATTTAACCGAGGCAATCGCTCTATCTCACGACCTAGGGCACCCTCCTTTTGGCCATGCGGGCGAATATGCTTTGCGCGATTGTATGGTTAATCATGGCGGATTCGAACACAACCGCCATGCGCTTAGGATCGTTGAAGAACTAGAGTACCCCTATGCAAATTATCCTGGCTTAAACCTGACATGGGAAGTTCGCGAGGCAATGGCATTACATTCCAAAGTGCCCGACTGCCCAGAAGTAAAGAAATACCTTAAATACAAACAACCTTTTCTCGAAGCACAAGTTGCAGATACATGCGATAGCCTTGCATACAATGCACACGACATTGATGACGCAATCAGCCTTGGGATAATCGAATTTTCAGATCTTGAAGGATCAAAAATATGGAAGATGGCCTTTGCAAAAGCACAGGAAGTGTTGCCCAAAGAAGCAACAGCAACGCAGACTCAGTTAGGTGCCATTCGAATACTTATCGATATGCATGTTTACGATTTAGTAGAAAACACTCGCAAAAACATATCTTTTGCTAATGCTACTAATCTTGAACAAGTTAGAAACATGGAGACTTCAGTTGTTTGCCATAGCCCGGAGATTGAGGAACTGAAGCATGAACTTGGGGCAGTGCTAAAACAAAAAATTTACAATAATTTCCGAGTTCAGCGGATGGCAAATAAAGGCGCGAGGTTTGTAAAAAGATTATTTTTAGAATTCTCTGAAAACCCTTTGCAACTTCCCGAGAGATACAAAACACGAATATTAAACCAAGGTTTACATCGTACCGTTTGCGATTATATTGCTGGAATGACAGATAGATTCGCACAAGATGAATACATGAAAATTTTTAATCCTTATTTTGATGTTTAAATAATTTAAGGGATAAAAATGGAACCATTGATGTTACAAACACTTTAAAAGGTTGTTCATTCCATTAAAATACAAATTCATCGTAATGGGTAACACAAAAGAACGGACACAAAAATGGAAATGGATTCTTTCAACAACAAAAATTGGATGGTTAAAGCTTGGAATTCTGGTTTTTTACCCCTCGGACTCTTACGCGCATTCTTCGGTGCAGGCATGATTGCCCTTGCGATGATCGCATACCAACATTTTGGCAGTGCAGAGCAGGGCGGTTCTACAAAAAGTGGCTATACCGCTTTTCTAACGATTATTTTTATTGGCCTTATAGTTATTCTTTTTGACACGTTGCTAAGAAACAAACAAATTACAACTATATCTGCAGTTTACTTTGGACTTTTAATGGGCCTTTTATTGGGAAGTATTTTCTCCACCATTATGGATCCATTTCTATTTGACTGGGAAAGTGTTCAAAAAAACACGGATTTTGCGAGTCGAATTATTGTACAGCGCAATCTACTTCGAGCTTTTAGTACCGCAATCTGCATTTATATCTGTATTTCAACTCTTCTTCAAACAAAAGACGAATTTAGATTCATCATTCCCTACATTGAATTTTCCAAACAAGTGAAAGGTTCGAAACCTTTTATCCTCGATACCTCTGCAATTATTGATGGCAGAATTGCAGACCTTTGCGAAACAAAAATTCTAGACAACAGACTCATCGTGCCGCGTTTTGTTTTAAAAGAACTACATGCCTTATCGGATAGTGCAGATAAATTAAAGCGAAACAGGGGAAGGCGTGGGCTAGATATTCTTAAAAGCCTGCAAACCAACAACAAAGTTGAACTTCAGGTTCATGAAGGCGAACCAACCGAAATGAAAGGAATCACCCAAGTTGACGAGAAATTGGTTATTCTTGCAAAAAACATTGGTGGAAAAGTTGTCACCAACGATTTCAACCTGAACAAAATTGCCCAACTTCAAGGTGTTGAAGTGGTTAATCTTAATGAAGTCTCCAATGCCCTTAAGCCAATTGTTTTACCAGGTGAACATTTCTTTATTAAAATCGCCAAGCAAGGTGACCAAATTGGCCAAGGAGTTGGCTATCTCGAAGATGGGACCATGGTTGTAGTAGACCAAGGCAGGCAATACATTGGGCAAGATGTTAATGTCCAGGTAACCAGTGCCCTGCAAACGCCTTCAGGTCGGATGATTTTTGCAAAAGTAGACAATCAGACAACCTAGGTAGAGCGAGAGGTTCAGGGCAAATCTTTTTACATGTTAATCTGTTTTACTTCATGCTCGTCTAGACACAATTCTTTTTTCAAGGTAAACCCCTCTCGAGTCCAAAGAGGGTTTTATCATGAATCGTATGTTCATTATGCTGTGTTTTATTTTTACTGTACTAACTTCCCAATTGGCAATTTCACAAATGCCTACGGGGGGGGCACCTGGAGCACAGCCGATTGGCACTCCAACATCGATAAAACAACCTTCACCTAGGCCAATTTCACCCGGGGGCTCCCGCGATATTGATCTAGTGGAAAAAGTATTGAATGCTAGAAAAGAATATCAAACAAGCCTAGAAGCACTAAGAGCTCATTACATCAATGTGGGTGAAATTGAAAAAGCTAAATGGGCAGAAGAAGAACTCCTAAACTATCACCGTATTTCAAAACAAGCTTACTTACTTGAACTCGATGTTCCGCCCCCCACGCTTCAAGCCAACGAAAATATTCCCGATGCCAATGAATATTATCGCAGAGCTATGCAATATAAAGATAAAGGCTGGGGTCAAGAATATATTGACAACCAAAAGCGAGCTGAAATTTTATTGCAACAAATTTTAAGCACCTATCCAAACAGCGATAAAATAAGTGATGCTGCGTATCAGTTGGGCGAGATTTATGAATCTAAACCTTATAAACAATACCAAAGATCGGCACTCTATTTTGAACGCTGTTTTCAATGGAATTCTCGAACCCAACTTGATGCCAGACTTCGAGCCGCTCGAATTTACGATAGAAATCTTACCGAACGTAATAAAGCGATAGAACTTTATCGCGAAGTTACCACTCGGGAACTAGACCCAAAACGAGTTGCAGAAGCCCAAAAAAGAATTTCAGATTTATCTGGCGCACAACGCTAAAACTTCAGGCAATTGTACTAATACCCTGATTTTTACTAGCAAAATTTAAAGGTGACGTATAATCAATTATATATGTCATCCGAGATATTTTGATGAGCTTGTTTACGCCAAGAAATGTTCTTTATCTATCCATCCTTGCTGGCTTATCCACGCTTGTACTCAAATCTTATGCCTACTGGATCACAGATTCCATAAGCCTTCTTTCGGACGCAGCCGAGTCCGTCATCAATTTGATTGCAGCTATTATTGCGTTTATCGCCATCAGGCTTTCCGAACGGCCTGCAGATGACACACACACCTATGGTCATGAAAAAATCGAATACTTCTCTAGTGGGTTTGAAGGTGCATTAATTTTATTTGCAGCATTCAGCATCGGACTTCTGGGAGTACATCGGTTAATTTCGCCACAACCACTCCAAACATTAGAAATCGGGATGATTATTTCTTTTGCAGCCTCACTCATCAACGGAGTGGTTGCAATTATTCTTTTAATTGTTGGAAAAAAATATCAATCAATCGTTCTTGAAGCAGATGGCCAACACCTTTTGACTGATGTTTATACGACATGTGGAGTTCTAATCGGATTATTCTTTGCAAAGCTCACGGGAATGGAATGGCTAGATCCAGTTCTAGCAATTGGTGTTTCCCTGATAATTTTAACCACAAGCCTGCAATTAATCTGGAAATCGTTCAAAGGTTTGATGGATCATGCGCTTCCTGAAAAAGAATTGATAATCATAAGAGAAATAATAACCCAAAATCTTGAACCCGAAATGACCTTTCATGCATTAAGGTCGCGCCAAGCAGGGCCAAAAAAGTTTGTAGATTTCCATTTACTACTACCAGGAATAATGAGCATTAAAGTTGGGCATCAGCTAATGGAAAAAATCGAGCATGCAATCAAATCTCAGGTCAAGGATTGTCAGGTGCAAATTCATGCTGAGCCAATTGAAGACCCCACTTCATGGGAAGACAATGTTCTTACTAGTTTCGAGAAAAAAACACCAAACTCTTAAGTATTAAAAAACCGATCTCCCGCATCTCCTAACCCAGGGTTGATATACCCTTTGTGATTTAATTCTTCATCTAAAGCCGCTAGGGTAATAGAAACATCAGGGAACTCGGCATGCAAATTAGCAGCCCCATTTTTCGAACCAATTAACCCGAGGAAGTTAATCTTCCGGACGCCGCTTTTACGCAATCGCCGAATGGTCTCTAATGCAGAGCCTCCAGTTGCTAGCATGGGGTCAAGTACTAGGCAATGAAACTTGGACATATCTTTGGGGAGCTTGTCGTAATAAAATTCGGGCGCAAGAGTATCATGGTTACGAGAAGCACCAAGATGGTAAACTCGTGCATCACCCAGCCATCGTAAAATGGGATCAACCATACCGATCCCAGCTCTAAGAATGGGAACAATTGCAAACTCTTGATTTAAAACATTGCCAATGGTTGGCCCAACAGGAGTTTCAAAAGATGTATTTTTAAAATCAAAATTTGATGCTGCCTCAAGAAATACTGCCTGCGAAAGCAACTCCACCGCTTGTCTGAAAACAACATTGCCTGAGTTTTTGTTTCTAAGATTGCACAACCAATGCGAAACCATGGGATTATCTAAAACTTTAAGAAGGGAATCCATAGTTTTCACGCATTTCAATTAACGAAACATGTCATCTGCAAATGGGTGAGCAGAAACATTAGCCTTGGGTTTAGGTCGCGATTTCAAGATGGCATCTGCAAGAAACAAATCATCTCTAGTAGTAATTTTGATATTACTCGAAGAACCAACGATAATTGAAACTTTAGCCCCTGTCGCTTCAACAACCTGACTATCATCCGTTGCACCTTTAGGAACATTTTTAAACGCTTTAATAAGTAATTCTTTACTAAAAACTTGAGGCGTCTGAGCCAACCAAAGTTTATCTCGTGGAAGAGATTGTTCAATTACTACCGGCTCGGTGCTGCTGCCACGCTTCAGCGAATCGGTCATACCAAGAGCTAAAATTGCAGCGCCGGACTTAACAGCCTGTTGGAATACCTTGTCTATCAATTCGGTAGTTACACAAGGACGGACAGAATCATGAATAGCTACAAAATCTACTTCATCTTTTACTATTTTTAGAGCATTGGCAACAGATTCAAAGCGCTCAGACCCACCATGAACAAGTGAAATATTTAAAAAAGCCATGTTGGCACCATACTTGCGCCTGACCATTTCCTCGTCAGAAGGATCGATCACAAGAATGCATTGGCATACATCATCACGGGAAACAAAGAGCTCTGCGGTTCTTAGCCATACAGGCCTACCATCCAAAGCTGCAAATGGTTTTTTTTCTTTATCACTGAAGCGGGTAGATTTTCCTGCAGCAGGCAGGATAACAGCGAACTTTGCCATCTTATCCTCTTTCATATTTCACTAGTCAAGGCAATGCATGGATTTTACTTTGTCCTGACATTGCTTAGCTTTACCAATCCAATCTCTTAAAGCTTCTGCAGCGGTTTCCATCTCTGTAGAAAGAATATTAAATTGTGCATTGGTTTTATTCAAAGCAATTTCTATTTTGCCCAGATTATTTTGGATCGATTGCTGGAAGGCAAGATTCTTAGTTATACCAGCTTCTTCATTTCCCAAATATTCAACATCCACACCTGCGTCACCAATGTTTAAAAGGCAATCATTTAGCGTATTTTCGATATTCGCTACCACATTTTTCCAAGAACTATTCACACTCACCATGCTTTCAATTTTAAGCGTGTCAAGAAGGTGTTGATAACAATAGGGTAAACTTTGTCTAGCGCCATTTTTACAAAACCATCCTTTATTTTGCATCTTAATGGTTTCCCTTTTAATCATTAAAATGCTAATTGATTCATTAAGGCCAAAAAGAAATTCAAAGAGTTTTGTCTAGGGCTCAAACCTATGTTTTATTAAGGCAAAACTCCATGAAGCTTTAAGTTCTCTGGCGAAGAATTAAATAAAGAGTTCTTTTCTTTTTGCTGCAAGGTTGAAAAATGGTACTTTAGTTTTATGTAGAGAATCGTTTGTGTTACGATTTTTTCTGTAAGACGATTAAAGAAGAGTGAACTTAAGTACAGGAGTTTTTAAAAATGGCGTTTGAACTACCCAGTCTTCCATATCCCGCTGATTCTCTTGAAAAAGCTATTGATAAGCTGACCATGGAAATTCATCATGGCAGGCACCATAAAGCTTATGTCGACAATCTAAATGCAGCCTTGGCAGACCAACCTGCGTTGCAAACTAAAACTATCGAACAGCTTCTCAGGGAAATCCAAACTATCCCAGAAGCAATTCGCCAAAAAGTAATTAACAACGGTGGCGGTCACGCCAACCACACACTATTTTGGGCAACAATGAGCCCGAACGGTGGCGGCGAACCCACTGGTGCTTTAGCCGAAGCTATCAATTCCACTTTCGGTGATTTTGCGACTTTAAAAACCAAAATTAAAGAAGCTGCACTTGCAAGGTTTGGATCCGGTTGGTCATGGCTCGTGCTAAGTAATGGAAAACTTGAAATTACGCATACTGGGAATCAAGATAGCCCAATCATGCAGGGGAAAACTCCATTGTTTGGCGTAGATGTTTGGGAACACGCATACTACCTGCGTTACCAAAATAAACGAGCAGATTATGTTGAAGCATGGTGGAATGTAGTAAACTGGAAAGAAATCGGGACCAGTTTTGACAAAGCCAAGAACTAGTCAAAATAAACTTAGAAACTATAAAAGGGCTGTTTCGGACAATCATCCGAAATGGCCCTTTTGCTATTGCAAGGATTGTAAGTTGAAGGTAAATGGCTTCCAGAGTTGAATGGAAATTTCAAATTAGGAGCCTGAACTCATGAGGGAAATAATAAGCACGGGAATGCGTGCTGCTCCCTTACTGGTATACCTTTTTCTGGGGTGCACAACCACAGATAATCTCAAGCCGCCAAAAAAGCCTGAGGAGTTCAAGGTTCCACCCGTAGAAGATAAAAGATTTAGCCAACCTATCCAGTACCCTAAGGGCACTTTGAACAACGAACCGATCAAAAAAGCATTGAACAAAGATGTAAACAAAACGGGCTTAAAAGGTGCAGGTGCGGGCGGTCCGGGTAGTAATTAATTCGTAATATTTCAGTTTATTGAAACTATTCATTACAAATTACGCTCTTTTCATTTTAAAATCTTAATAGAATATTCTCTATAACCTGGAGCGAATCTTTCGCCCCGGGTATTTGTTTTTTTCGGGATATTGATTCCATGAGTTCATGCTACCTTGTTTCCCAATATGCGATTCCAACCACCAACAACCTTTATCTTGATGAAGAATTAGTGGCCCAAATTTTAAATGGCTACCTTTCGCTTTGGCATCCTAATGCCATTGCAAAATCAATTAAGGCTCCCAAAATAATCAGCTACCAAGACACCCACGAAATTGATGACCAATCGCTTGTATGCTTGGTGGACTTATCAAATAACGAATCGCATGGGATAACGAACAAGAAAACTTTTTCTGCTTGTTCAGAAAAAACAGAAACAATCTTAAATCTTAGCGAACTATTTAAAGCCCTACACAATGAAACAATAGAAACTCAAGCACCAGAATTGGATTATTTTTTTGCCGTGGGCTTTTCATACCAGATGGTAAATAGCCTTTTCGAAGCCATGCAGCACGAAAATCTTCTTTCCCATGAATCAATTTGGGAAGAATGCGTCCAAGCTGCCAACAAATATCTTCAAAGTGATTGGGAAGGTGCAAAAGAAAATCTACGAAGCGCTTGTGCACTAATCCAAAGTGGCAGAGAAGTATTACACTCATCAAGTATCCACCTATTAGATTTCGCACCAATTAAAAATCTAACAGGACTGCTAATTCCAAATATCGAGACTGGTAATCCGGTAAATATTATTGCCAGTGGCAAAGAATTATCCGAATTGCCTCCCCTTGAATTAGAACAAATCAAAGACTGGTTTAATTCCGAGCAGGTTGAAATTTGTGGTGGATTATTCAATGACAATCCTGAAATGGTTGGCCCTCTTACTTCACGAATCTGGAATTTAAAAAAAGGAAGAGAAACACTTCTTAATCTTGTGGGTAAGGAAGTCAAAATATTCGCAAAAACCACTCAAGGCCTTTCTGCTGACACCCCAAGAGTTTTACATCTTGCAGGTTTCAACAAGGCATTACTAATGCCTCATGGGGAAAATAATATTCCCACATTTCGCGGGCCAGTGTTTAGCTGGTCATCAAGTATTGGAAGGCAAATTGAAACTTTTTGTAGAGAACCTTTTAGCTCTTCAACAAATCACACCTTTTTTCATTTGGCCTTCAACCTAGGAAAACTATTACAGCAAGATAGTTCACCCACTTTGGCATTCTTTAAAACAACCTCAAATAGTTCAATTTTTTACAATTACTTATTAAAAGCCAACAGCCTCGCACCAATATTCGGCAACTGGCTAACCATGTCAAATTATCTTCATGAAGTATACCCTTCAGAATATCCAGGCCCGATTTCTCAAGATGATTTCAAAACCGAGACCCTTCAACTTCACCCCAATGCACCAATTTCAGGGCAAATCAATCATTTAAAAAACCGCAGAACACTTGATTGCGCCAGCAATATTGCTTCCATCCTGAATGTTTTAGGTTCAAACCAGCCAGAAGCCCTACGCCAATTTGCCAATGACTGGACAGAAACGGAAACCCAAACAGAACAAAATCCATTGACAATTAACCAATCGCCTTCTGAACTATTTCAAAGGGCAGGGGCCTTACTTGCAGAGCGTATCCTCCAACGAGGCGAAGATGGAAAAAATGGAATACTTCTTTTAAACCCTTGCAGCTTCACCCGAAGAATTGGAATGGAAACAGAAAGCACATCTGGGCCACAAGCTGCCAAGGGTGTGCTTGCAGCTAACCAATCGATGGACAAATCGGAATCCATTATTGAAGTTCCGGGCTTGGGGTACACCTGGGTCCCACTTGCAGATACAGCAAACCCTCCAAAATTCTCCAACAAGTTTAAACTTGCAGACGAAAACTCTGTGAGAAACGAATTTTTTGAAGCCGAAATCGATCGAAATTCTGGCGGATTAAAGGCGTTTCGTGATTTAAAAACCAGAGCCAACCGACTTAGCCAACAACTAGTTGCCAATCTAGGCAGCACCATGAAAGCCGAAACTATCCGTGTCAGTTCCACTGGCCCACTCTTTGGCGAAATACAATCGGAAGGCACCATCACCGGCACTAACCAAGAAGTCATCGCAAATTTCAAACAGACCATCCGTGCATGGCTAGGCAGACCTATGCTGGAACTCAACATCGAGATAAATCCAACTGAACCTTTACGAGGTGATCGTTGGTCCAATTACATCGCATCTCGGTTTGCTTGGCCCCATGACCAAGTAACCATGCATCGTGGACACGAAGGAAGGGTTGCATCTACACATAATCTACGCACGGAAAGTTGCGACTTTATTGAATGGAAGTGGGGGCCCAGAAAAACTTTCCTCTTTACAAAGGGGCTTTCCTACTTCGAAAAACAAGGCGACAGTAAGATAGATGCCCTTTTAATTACAGAGGGAGAAAATCAAACACACTTCAGCATGGGATTGAGTATGGATCGCGATCATCCATTCCAAATGGCAATGGCCTTGGATTCTCCGATTTACATACAAAAAGTTACCAAAGGCGCGCCACCAGCAGGGCCAACTGGGTGGTTTTTCCACATTGATGCACCTAACTTGGTATTACACCAGATTTCCTTCAAAGCCGATGAATCATCTGCTTACCTTCTTTTGGAAGAAACAGAGGGGTTTGCAACGCCCTGTGATATCCGTTGCGTTAAAACTCCTAAGCGGGCGTGCTTCCTTGATTTGCAAAACAATGACCAAGGCGATCTCTCTATTCGTGATGATAGCGTTACCATTTATCCGGAATCTAACGGCCTTATGCTCCTGAAGATCGATTTCTAATCCCACATTAAAAAAATCCAGTTTCGACTTTATCACACCTGTTGATTGTAGGAATTGAATCAACACATTTTTACACGTCTTTGGCCTTTTTTAAATTTTGATTAATGATTTATGTTGAAGACTAGATGCATAGGCTAAAACTACTTTCAACCTTGCATCAGGTATCATCATGAAAAAGATTTTTTTTGCTTTCGCTTTAGGATTACTAACACTGGGCATTGCCCAGACTGCTTCTGCAGACGGCAGATATCATTATTCGGGTGGGATGGAAAACCAGTATCCGAATATTTTCGGTAGGCACTATGGCTATGTAGCGCGATATTCCCCCCTCATGAGCCAATTCAATACGCCTGCTCCCTACTTCACACCCGCCAATCAAAGCTATGGCTACCCTAATTTCTGGCAACAACAAAACCCAGGGCAGGGCGGCACTTCTGCTGAACAACCAACCGCAGGTTATCACTATTACCCCGCTATGCCAAATACCATGATGCCCAGTTATTGGTATGGCAGATAATCAAGCGTTTCTAACTCAATCGTTTAAACTCAAAGTGTTTTAATTAAAAGGTGCAACATGAAAAAAATTGTTTTAGGAATTTTGATGGCTCTTATCACTGTACCCAGCGTTAAAGCTGAAATGCTTTACACCGCCCAAGGCCAAATGGGGGTTTTACTAAGCCATTGGTACCAAAGCCCACACCACCATGCACATTACAACAAAAAGCATCCACCAATACCCCCGCTGGCACCATGGTATACCTATTGGCCATCCGAGGCAATCAATCAACCAATCGCACCAATGGCTTACCCTTATTGGCCGGGCGCAAACTACCAAGCGCCTCCTGCAAACCAACAAGGCAATGGACAATTGGGCGCCCAAAACCATCCAAATTATTTCTACTATTATGGTTCAAACTCTTATGTTTATCCTGCTCGTTAATTAATCACTTTGCCTTAATTAAGACCTTGCCAATGCTACCCTAGCATAGGCAAGGTTTTTCTTTTTAACGAAACAATGGAGGCCAATCGAGATGGATCACAGTTGCTGCCCTGACATGTGCCCCGCTTTTTAAATTCCTGTTTTATTTGTGCAAGAATCTCATGCTTACGAACACACCATTCAGGCGCTATTAAATACTCACCAGGCGCATCCCCAGTCAAACGATGAATGGTATAGCTTGCAGGCAACCTTTCCAAAAAGTCGCATACCAAATTTACATATTCAGGTTGGGTCATCATTGGAACTTCGCCCCGAAGATACATCGCTTCCATGGGCGTATCGCGAACGACATGAAGGTTGTGAATTTTCACACCATCAATTTCCATAGCCGCAAGATAATCTGCTGTATGAAGCATATCTTCATGGGATTCACCGGGAAGCCCCAAAATCACATGGGCACACAAATCTAAATTCCGATTTTTACAACGCCTTACAGCATCGGTAAAGCTATCCACATCATGGCCCCGGTTCATCCAAACCAGCGATCGATCATGTGCGGATTGTAATCCAAGTTCAAGGCAGACAAATCGATCTTTAGCAATATCTTGCAATAATTCAAGAACCGGTTCAGGGACTGAATCAGGCCGCGTCCCAATTGCCAAACCAACTACTTGAGAGTGATTTAAAGCTTCTTTATAAAGCCTCTCAAGCTTCTCAATTTTCCCGTGTGTATTTGTTGCAGCTTGAAAATATGCGATAAATTTAGAACATTCAAAATACTTGGAAAGAAAAGTTATGCCTCTTTGAACTTGATCAGCAATGGGTACACGAGGCAACCTTCTGTTAGGGCTAAAACTCCGATTATCACAATAAACACAACCCCCTGTGGTTACTGTGCCATCAACATTCGGGCATGAAAACCCACCATCAATGGTCACACGATAAACCTTCTCCCCAAATTTATCTCGTAAGAAACGATTAAAGGAATTGAAGCCTTCGGTGCGCAACGGATTACCGCCTTCAAGGCGTGGCATAATTTTACTCTTTATGATTAGTCTGGAATTTTCCGGACAATATTTGTTACCAAAACTCGTAATTTTTTCTCAGCTTCATTCGCTGTTGCTATTATCTCTTCTAACTTAACAGGTTCTAAAGCATCGGGAAGACACATATCCGTGATAATGGAAATACCCAAGGTTTTTAACCCCGAGTGCACAGCAACAATCACCTCGGGCACCGTAGACATCCCCACAACATCAGCGCCTGCTTGCCTCAAAAACCGGTACTCAGCACGCGTTTCAAGATTGGGTCCAGAAACAGCAACAAATACACCCTTATGACAACGAATGCGTTCTTCTATTGCAACTTCTTGGGCTATCTTCAACAATTCCCGATCATAAGGAAAACACATATCCGGAAAACGAACGCCCAAGCGATCATCATTTTTTCCAATCAAGGGATTGCCACCCATCAAATTAATCTGATCTTCAATGAACATGATATCGCCTCTTTCAAACTGAGGGTTCATGCCACCGCAAGCGTTACTAACAATCAAAATATCACAACCTAAGGCCTTGAGCGCCCTAACCGGCATTGTGATCTGCTCCATTGTGTAGCCTTCGTAGAAATGGAAACGGCCTTCCATTGCCACGATCTGCTTACCTGCAATACTACCGCAAATCATTCTGCCCGTATGGGTAGGCGCAGTCGATTCAGGAAAATGAGGGATATCCTTATAGGGAATCGAGGCTTCCTGCTTAATTTCTTGAGCAAAACCACCAAGCCCCGTGCCAAGAATAATCCCAACCTTAGGGCTTCCATTCCAACGGCCCTTGATGGCTTTAACGCTTTCCTGAATCTTGTCAAAAAGTTCCATATGAATGAATCCTTGCCCTTGATAAATGATTAGGGTAATAAGCGCACAATCTTTACTGTTGATAATTTATGGAAAGAAGATGAAAAATCCGATTGCGCCCTACTTTTTTAAGATCATCGAAAAAAAATCGAACATTTCAGGCAGGCAAACCTGACAAATAGAACTGTGTTCTACAGATTCATATTCCTTAAAAACCAACTTGTTTTCAGGCTGTTTCATAGCTTCTTGAGAAAACTTTGCAACCGAAGCCCGAGCAAAATCTTCAGACCCTACCCCAACAAATACAGGCATATTTCCCAACGATTGATTTTTTCCAACTGCCCCTGCACCACCCATTAATCCTAGTGCCTTTACTTCTTTTGAATGATTAAGAGCAAATCCAAGAGCCTGACCTGCACCCATCGAATGCCCGATAAAAATCACCTGTTCCGGATCTATCGGAAGTTCCTGAATTAACATCCGTAAATTATCAACTGTAATTCCATTCCGGGGAGCAACCAACATCCATCCCCGATCATTGCAAAGGGTTTTAACTTTCCCTACACCGTATGCCTCAAAAAACATATTTTCAGTGGCTCCCGCGCCATGCAATGCAACAACTACGGGAACTTTGGCAACCTTGGCGCAAGCGGGAATAAAGATACGAACAGGCAAGGGTGCCACTCTCCCCGGAAACGCAACCAAATACTCACTCCCTTTTTTATCATCAATTACATCCAGGCCTTTTTCAAGAAAGCCCATGCTTTCAACTAAACGCTTCACAGGAATATCGCCTTCAAATTTTTTACCCTTCAGCAATTCACCTAAAAGTCCTGTTAGGTTCTGCTTACCAGCTTCCCAAAATGGCGCATCTTTTTTAAGTTTTGTTGCCCACATATCAGTTATCAATCGTTCTTTATCCCCAATTAAACTGATCAAAATCTTGTGACTAGCCACGGCCTTTTCCCCGCTGCTCAATTCGAGCACCAATTGATATTCACCTTCCTTCAATCCTTGGATATCCGCCGAAACTTTTTGAGGCAGTTGCTCAATTGAAAGTAAGGCAAGTTCTCGAATTTCTTTGCCATCGGTCTGGCTAATAAACAATCGCCCTTTTAATAAACCTTTTTCCTTGGTCGGATAAACTGAGGCTATTTCGCACTCAATGAATTTCTCTTTTAGTTCAATGATTTTTCTGGACGAAGAAAGGCTTAATGAATCAGCAAAGGCACGAATCCCACTTGGATCATTTTGGTTCTTACAATTCCATCGTGCAAGATCCAACGCCTTGGCACATTGATCCAATTGCCCCGAAAAAAAATGAAAAGTTAAAGGCTTTAACCTTTCGCTAACCATCTTAAGTATCAGAGGGTCTTTTATTCCCTCAAAATCGATTTCGAATTTAATTAATCTTCTACCAACCTCGTAACGCTGATTTTCTTTTTGAGCAAATGCAGGGGCAGCAATCAATACAAAAATTACCGCAGTTAATAATCGGTTAAGGAAAAGTTGCATGATAATTTCAGCCTTTATTTATCGTTTTCGAAATCTTTCCATGAGGCTTGAATTGCGAGAGGCAAAGACTTACCAAATTCCCCTATGGATTCCCGCAGCGGAGTATTTTTTTTACTACAGCGTAAAACAAGGACACGGGGAATAATATTTTGGCCAATTCTCATGTAAAAAAAATTGGAACCCAACAACTTTAAATCATCTTTGGGAGTTTCAGTTGGCCCGATTACCAGAAAATCTCCAGCCTCAATTTTTAATTCACAAGCAAGTTGATCAAAAATGCGTTCTGACTTAAACGAATGCATTTCCCACTCGAGACTTCCCGAGACAGTTTTAACCGCTTTAGGCAACAACTTTTCTTTCCCAGATTTAATCAATGGTTGAAGCAGGAGTTGATAAGAATTCTCAGAAACGGAGATGGGTGAAATTTTGAAGAACGGCTGTGCTGCCAAAAGGTTGATATCCTCTAGCTTCTCATTATCCGAGAAAGTGGTGTCAAGAGAATCCAAAACGCCAGCAATCGGGATTAGCTTTTCACCCCCGATTTTCACATGAAACCTGCGCGGATTTGGGCTATATTTTTCAGTACCTAAAAGACGAAGGAGTTCGGGTGGAGGGGTTTTCCCAAAGCTTGTTATTCGAAATCCGTTCTGCTCCAGCACCGCCTTTTTTTCCAAACCCACTAAATTGTTATCAGCAAGGCCCCATATCGATTCGAGAATATCTTTTTCCACTAAAGGCAATTGCACCATAGCAACATCAAGCCTGATCGATTCACTTTCATCAATATTTTTCAGCAACGAGTTATCAATCTTTTTCTCTTGAATTACAAACCGATCCGCAGAAGGCAGGCAGCCCGCCATCATTAAGAGCATCAGAATAACAGTCGCTTTTCTACCCATTAAAATTACTGTCTCACTCAAAAAACAAAATATCACGAATTTTAGCAATAAGGTTAGAATGATTAATGGTCAAGATAGCTTTAATCAAACCCCTAGAGCTTGAGAGTTTAAAAAGGTTTTACCTTGAATAATCCCTATTGCATTCCGTGATATTAATAGGTATCTGCGTGATGAAAGTTGCATACCAGCAAAACTACTCTATAATTAAGATGGGCAGTCTGGTGAACTGGTTTGCTGTTTGTTTTGTTCGATTTAACCGCTTATACCCGATTGGATAATGCTAGAACCCATGGAAAAATCTAGTGTTTATGTCGATGGTGACGAAGAAGCTCTTCGCTTTAAATGGATTGAATCCGAAAAAGCAGGTTGCGACTTAGGTGAAGTTGCTATCCGCAAATGGGTCCAATGCCATTGGTGGGGCTATTTAAGGGCGCGTTGGCTAGAACATCTTCAGGGGAAACGCTTCTGGGTTGAACTTGATCGGGGCGATTTTGGGTTACTTCAGCGCAAATTTCACGAAAATACCGTACTTCTTGACCGCATCCTAGATAGATTAAAATCGGGGCAGGAAAATCTTGATATCATAAACTGGGCCATGGATTGGAACATCCCCATGGATCCCGTCGTACAAATTCTCGAAGCTTTGGATATTAATAGCCGAAGGCTTGCTCACCGGTTTGAAGAAATCAACAAAAGCTAATTTCTAATTAGGTATCTTTTCAAACAACGCCACCATTAATTGCCAAAGTCTGGCCATTAACAAAAGAAGACTTATCCGAAAAAAGCCACCTTGCTGCGCTAGCAATGTCTTGTGGTACACCCCATCGTTGCAAAGGGCACTCCTCTTTGGCTTTTTGTTGCCAATATTCAGAAGCAGTTTCACCCCATGAAGTCTTTATCCATCCTGGGGCCATGCAGTTGACCCGAACTTCTGGCGCCAATGAAAGAGAAAGGCTTCGACTGAAATTCATGATCCCCCCTTTTATAGCGGCAAACATTTCGCCACTATCTCCCTTAAACCCGGTAATCGCTTGATCCCACCCAGTGGTAAGGAGAACACCCTTGCCAGAAAGCTTCATTCGCTTTCCAAATTCCCTTGCGAGAATAAAGGTGGACTGCAGATCAACTTGAATGAGCTCATTAAATTTCTGATCAACATTCATCTGCGAAATGGTTCCCGTAAGAATGTCAGCACCTGCATTTAACAAAACGCCATCTAATCCATTAATATCATCCCACGCCTGTTTAAAGAGGGAGGAGCGCCCCTCCTCAGTTTTCAAATCCGCTTGAATATAACGAGAAAAACCCGAACAATTGGCTGCAAAGTCTAGATAAGCGTTGATTTTATCCAAAGGCTTTCTGCCATGAAAAACAACCTTAGCCCCACCAAGAGCAAGTTCAACCGCACAGGCCAAACCAATCCCGGAAGTGGATCCAGTTACCAATATTTTCTTACCTTCCAATTCTCGAGCGGATGAAGATTGAATCGGAACAATTCCCTCTAGATCAAAAAGGATCTCAGCAATAGTTAGATTGAAAATCGGGTGAATAGCAAAAGGTGCAATTTCAAACAATGGCCTTAATACAAAAGATCTTGTGTGCATTCTAGGGTGCGGAACCTGCAATTCTCCTGAAACCAACTGGTCATCAAACAAGAGCAAATCAAGATCGATAGTTCGTGGCCCATTAAGAACCTCACGAACCCTTCCAAGCTCTTCTTCAACTGCACGCATTGTTTCAAGCAATTGCTGCGGGTCAAGATTGCAAACGATCGCAGCAGCCCCATTGATGTAATCAGACTGATCCGCAGGCCCCCCAACTGGTAAGGTTTTATACAAACTTGAAACAGCAAGAATTTTGCCATTGGCTTTTTTTTCCAGACAACGGAGTGCGTCGAAAATCAAAGCTTTGGAATTCCCCAAATTACTTCCAAAACCCAAGTATGCAAGATGAGTCATCGGTTAAGCCTTATTTTTGAAATCGTGGATCAGCCCACTTTTTAATGATAATTGCGTGATAAGTAGAACCAAGGGAAGACTTTTCCCCAGGCTTAGAACCATATCCACCGTCTTCATTTCTGCAAGTTTCAATAAAACCGAGTGTTTCGCGCAACATTTTCTGATCATTGATCATATGGAAATACCTGGAAACTCTATAAGCAGTTTCCAGATCTGACCGATCAGAACTTTCACTTCCAAAACCACCATCTTTCATTCTAAAATCCTTACTTAATTGTTCATAATTCTTTAAAGAAAACTGTAACCTCATTAATGTCACCCATGCCGATGCACTGTCACGCGGCTTGCTAAAACCAGAACCAAAAGTACCATCTTTATTAGCTCGGGTCAGAATAGTTTTTTGCCAAGATTCTGCAAGCTTTGCGTTATAAGGCTCATCTGCCAGAAAGGCCGACGCCATGCGAATTTCCTCGAAATTTTTAGCATTATCTACAAGATATTTTGTACCCAAGTTTCGTTTTTCATCGTTTAGGAAAGCGCCATCGCGTGCGCCCATCAGGCCAACTGCGGCCAGAATAACATCGGTCGGTCCGCCAGGAAAGTCAGCAAAGGCCGAATCTTTTTCATGCCAGCAAGAGAGCATAAAGTCCCTATGTTTTTCAAAATTTGGAAGTGCCTTTCCCTCGTACTTGTAAACACGAAGAGCTGCAACCGTAGCTCTAAGGCTTGAACTTTTCCCCTTGGCGCCCAAATTCACCCAATAACCCCCTAACGGGTTTTCCAATGAATCCACAAACTTCAGGGCTGAAAATTCTTGGGCAGCCAAAGGTAAGCAAAAACACGCCAAAACAAGCCAAGTAGATTGCATAAAAACTGCACCTGTTTTCATTAACATAGATTTCCTAACAAACAAAATAGGCCAGAAATTAGTTGAAATAATAGACTACACCAAACTACAAATGATATTCTATTACAAAGATAACTTTAAAAATGTACCGGAGTTAAGATGGTAAGCTTTGATGAACCAAACCGCGATCAACTGGAAACATTCCCAAATCCTTCACCTGGAAGAGATTATATTATTGAGATCATTTGCCCGGAATTCACCTCCCTTTGCCCCAAAACAGGACACCCAGATTTTGGCACCATGACCTTCACCTACACCCCTTCTGATGTATGTGTAGAACTAAAATCGTTAAAACTTTACCTTCAAAGATTTAGAAATGTAGGCTCTTTTTACGAAGCCGTCACCAATCGCATACTCGAAGATTTTGTTGCGGTTTCAAAACCTATCCGTTGCAAACTTTCCGGGGTATTTACCCCCAGAGGTGGCATCAGCACAAATATAACCTGTACCTACCCATTCAACCATCAACATAAATGAATCACAATCGCCCACTTTTAATTATTGCCACCTTGGCAACTTTAGGTTGGAACACATCGCTATTGGCAGGCATTTACTTGCAGGGAGAACCGTTAGCAATCCCTAGGAATGCAAGCTTTGCACAGGTTAGATTAATTCTCAGCGAACTAAGAGCCTTGGGCATTCCTGAGGATGCCACTCAACAACCAACCGAAGCCTCGCTCAGACCTATCTACATTCAACTAAACAAAGAACTTGAAACCAAATTAAACGCAGGAACCGCTACCGCTGAAGAAAAAATTCGTCTCGGAGCCTGCTTCTTACGATTGAATCAACCAACTAAAGCAATCGGGTGCCTTGAATCTGTTCGCAAAGAACTAGATCCCGCGTCGACTCTCCAACATCAACTTTTCTTCAACCTTGCAATGGCGTATTCCAGCGATGATCTTTTATTGGAAAGGGCAATCGACTATCAAAAACAAGGCCTGCAATATTTCTCAAAACCTTATGACTCCACCTTTACAAATTGGCAATTGAACCGCCGTTCGGAATTATTCTTCCTTAAATTTCTACAAGAAAAGCAATTGAACCGCGATCGGCGCATAACTTCGCAAAACTCCATCACAAGCATCTTTGGCGATTTCGAATCAGAATGGAAAAAAAACAAATTCACCCCGGGCACCGCATCGCCATCATTCCTTGATTCCCTTTACCCTGATGTCTTGGATTTCGCCATCAAATTACTTTTTTGCTTTCCTCAAGACAACAATCTTTTTTGGCTATACGGGGAAATTCTTAATGTTACGGGCGACCCTAATTCTGCAGCTAAAGTGCTAGACGAACTTGTGAACGCAAGGCAAATGAGCAGCAACCCAATTTTATTTGAACATTCACGAATCCTTCGTAGGCAGGCAAGCGAATCCAAAGAACAAACAAAAACAAAAGAGGAAGAAGTTAAGCCTGAAAATGATTCTCCAAACCTTTTAAAGCCGACCTTGTTTTCAGGCGATTTAAAATACCTACTAGTTGGATTCATCAGCGGAATAGTTGTAGGCTACATTGGCCTTCTGCAATTAAAGCAGTGGTTCGCTTACAAAAAAAAATAGTATCAATCATGCAACCTCAATACGATCACATACAAAAATCCCCGTTATATTTAATCATTTATGCAATGGGAATATTACAGTTTATCACAGCCACTACATTTTTTTCCTGGAGCAACTCAATTTTACCAGGAATTATTATGGTCTTTTCAGGCATATTTGTAATCTTCTTAGCATCTGGGTTCCAACATCTCCAAGTTGTTGATCAAGGAAATTATCTAACTATCCGATTTGGCAAATTGCCTTTACCTTTTTGCAGCCGCAAACTGATTTATAAAAACATTATCAAAGTCGAAATAGGCAAAACTCTTTTATTGGATGGTTGGGGAATCCATTACAGTATTCGTGGGGGATGGGTATGGAACATCTGGGGCCGGAAGTGCGTTGTAGTGTATAGCGATAAAGAAATACTTCGAATAGGAACTGATGACGCAGCAGGGCTATGTACATTTTTAGAGACTAAAATCGGTCAGAACTAAAAACCTGCAAACAATTGCTTATGTATCAGTTTGCAAAATGAGCATAGCAGAGTTGAAAAATGCGCCCGATAGGAGTCGAACCTATAACCTACGGTTCCGAAGACCGTTGCTCTATCCAATTGAGCTACGGGCGCTTAATTGTTTATTATCATGCAAAAGTTATAATTTTCAAATTGAACTTCCCTTTTCCATCAAAATAAATTAAACATTCTACTCTCGGTGTTACTTTTCATCTATTTTCAGGAGATTCTTAGAATGGCAGATGTAAAAAAGCCAGTAGTTCAGGAAGAACAAAACGCTGGGCAGCAAACCGAAGTGACTTTTTCAGAGCGCAATATACACGCAGCATATGCAAATTTTGCCCGTGTTACTGCTACCCCAGAAGAAGTTATTGTTGATTTAGCACTTAATTCCAACCCATTTGCAACTGGGAAACAAGAAATAAGCATAGACCAACGCCTTATTATGAATTTCTATACCGCAAAAAGATTGTTTACAACCTTAGGAATGACTCTTCAAAAACATGAAGAAGCGTTTGGTGTAATCGAACTCGATCCTCGTAAAAGGGTAAAATCAGCTCCCGCAGCACCAGGAAAGTAATAATTCAAGAAGTTTGAAGCAGTCAGAGAGACTCGTATATACAGGTCTCTCTTTTTTTATCGATAAATTTGTTGCTTATTTCATTAAAATCGTCCAGAATATATTTACTGCGTGGTGTTTGACTCCCTCCATGGATTATCAGGAGATCGATCCATGTCTTTAAATATAAAGACTTTTAGCTTTTTTGTGGTGGTTTTAGCATGCTCGAGTTATTCGCATGCCGAAGACAAAGTAAGCACAAAACCTGTTGAAGAATTTGTACTTCCTGCAGAAACCGAATTTACAAAAATCGAAGTTTTTCCAACGGAAGTTAAATTGCGTGGTTTAGACGACGCAATTCAAATGGTTATTACGGGCACCACCAAATCAGGTATGCTGCTCGATCTCACTTCAGTAAGCCAATACGAAGCTGCGGACTCAAAAATATTGCGAGTAACCCCATCGGGTAGGGTTGTCCCCCTTTCCAATGGGAATTCCTCAATAACTGTTTCTTTCGGTACTAAAAAATTGCAAGTCGTTGCAAAGACATCGGATTGCGACATAAACTTACCGATTAATTTCACCAATCAAATTGTGCCTATTTTCACAAAACTAAGTTGCAACTCGGGTGGTTGCCACGGAAAAGCCAGTGGTCAGAATAATTTCAAGTTGTCCTTGCTTGGGTTTGATCCTGATTTGGATTTTATCTCTTTAGTCCAAGAAAGCCGAGGCAGAAGGGTATTTCCTGCATCTCCCGACAATAGTCTTCTTTTAACAAAATTGGTTGGAATTGTGCCCCATGGCGGTGGCAAGAAAATGGAAATCGGCTCTGATGAATACCGGTTGGTTCGCCGTTGGATCGCCGCTGGCGTTCCTTATGGCAATCCTACCGATGCAGTAGTTACAAAAATCACCATCTATCCTGAAAATAGGATAATGCCTAGGAATGCTAAGCAACAATTCGTAGTTACTGCGCATTATTCTGATGGCACGACGGAAGATGTTACACGCAGGGCTCAATACGAATCAAACGAACAAGATATTGCAACCGTTGATACAAATGCACTAGTTCGCACTAATTCAATGGCTGGCGAAGCCGCTATCATGGTTCGCTACCAAGAATTTGTAAATATATTCAGGGCAACGGTACCGCTATCCGAAAAACCTCGTGACTTTGCTTTCGAAAACAACACCTTTGTAGACAAATTCACGAGCGCAAAATGGAAGCAACTAGGTTTGGCACCTTCCGAATTGTGTTCAGATGAACAATTTATCAGAAGGTTATCGTTAGACCTTTCAGGTACCATACCTTCCCCAGTCCAAGTCAAAGCCTTTGTTGATAGCACCAGCCCCAACAAGCGCAAAGATTTGGTTGAAAAAATGCTCAATTCTCCAGAATACTCTTATTATTTTGCTGCAAAATGGGCCGATATTCTGCGTGTTAAGCGTGGTGGTCAAGCTGAAAACATGAAGGGCACTTTTGCGTTCCATGGTTGGATTCGAGATGCCATCAAATCCGATATGCCTTACGATCAATTTGCTCGTGAGATTCTTACCGCAACAGGGGATGAATCTGAAACACCACCAACCGTTTGGTACAAAAGCCTAACGAATCCAGAACAGTATGTTGATGATACATCGCAGGTTTTTCTTGGCCTTAGAATGGCTTGCGCTCAATGCCATCACCACCCATATGAAAAATGGAGCCAAGACGATTATTGGGGAATGGCATCATTCTTTGGCAAGATAGGCCGGAAGAAATTTGCTATCCCGGGGGAGGCTTCTAACAATAACGCCAATCAAAAACTTGTTGTATACACCACCAAAAGTGGTTCAGTTACCAACAAACGATCAGGGAAAGTTGCAGACTACAAAGCTCTGGGTGAAAAACCCATGGTTATGGACGAAGATGATGATCCAAGGGTAAAACTCGTGGATTGGATGGTCGATGGAAAAAATCAGTTTTTCCCCAAGGCTATCGCCAACCGTTATTGGGCGCATTTCTTTTCCAGAGGCATTGTTGACCCCTTGGATGATATGCGTGTTACCAATCCACCAAGTAACCCAGAATTACTTGATGCGCTTGCCTCTGATTTAGTGAAAAATGGCTTTAGTTTAAAGCAATTGATCCGCTCCATTGTAAACTCAAGGACTTATCAATTAAGCGCAGTTCCTAATGATTACAACAAACAAGACAAGCAAAACTATGCACGATACTACCCCAAAAGGTTGAGTGCTGAGGTTCTTTTTGATGCTGTTTGTTTAATAACTGATAGCCCAGCTGGTTTTGGTGGCTTGCCTACCGATCAACTGGCACCCAAACGCGCCATCATGCTTCCCGATGAAGGCTATACTTCTTACTTCTTAGATGTATTTGGAAGACCCCAACGCATTAGTGCTTGCGAATGCGAAAGGGTTAGCGAAGCAAACCTAGCTCAGGCATTGCATTTGCTAAATTCCGATGAAATCCAAAATAAGCTAGCAAGGCCAAATGGTCGAGCCGATGCGATTGCCAAAGACCCTCGCCCCGATGCTGAAAAAATTGATGACATTTTCCTTTGGGCTTTCTCACGGAAACCTACCCCGCAACAAAAGGAATCTGCTCTTGCTCATTTAACGAAACACACGATGAACAAGAAACTTGCCTACGAAAACATTATCTGGGCATTGCTGAACACGAAGGAATTCATGTTCAATCAGTAATCATGTTTACCAATTTAAAAGGCTCGCTTCAAAATTGAAGCGAGCCTTTTTTGTTTCCCTAACACCCCATCTTCTGTATTTTTTTCTAAATTGAGATAGCACAAATTCATTCCTACGCTATAGGGTCAGTTTTAGTTTGGCCCAATGTTCGAAAATTAAAAGGTTCTAAAGTAAGAGTTGCCATAGTTTTGAGAAAATTGATTTGCCTGATAATTGGTTTATGCTCCCTTCTTGCATTTCCTTCGCTTGGAAAATGCGAGATGCCTGATGGCTTACCTACTTATCAAATTCAAATGAATCTAGATACGACCAAGCATATGGTTGATGTCAACCAAAAAGCAACTTGGACCAACCGCTCGGATAACCCCGTTAGCAAGATCGTATTCGTAACGCATTCGAACTATATTGTGCCCGATAGCGATATAGCATTGATGGCAAAAACACTTGAGCTATTAAGGCTAAATCCTGGTGATTCACTGGGGGCCAAAACGCCTTGCCTAGAAATAAAATCAGTGAGCCTTTTATGCAAAGATGGGAGCACCCGAAAGCTAAAACACGAATTTTCAGGTCCTACAAAAACAACCATGGAGTTTGAGTTAGACCAACCTTTGGCGAAAGGCGAAAAAGTAACATTTGATTTAGAATTT